>Ga0335085_10001743_pt1 | contig 43995 bp, 37 predicted proteins | sample Lox_Sample_45_FD_206712 | JGI IMG/M metagenome (GOLD analysis project Ga0335085, IMG submission 206712) | Soil microbial communities from Loxahatchee National Wildlife Refuge, Florida, United States - Lox_Sample_4.5 | ecosystem: Environmental > Terrestrial > Soil > Wetlands | place: USA... | reverse complement strand
CTGCCCTTAGTACGAGAGGACCGGGGTGGACGAACCTCTTGTGATCCAGTTGTGGCGCCAGCCGCATCGCTGGGTAGCGAAGTTCGGTCAGGATAAACGCTGAATGCATATAAGCGTGAAACCTTCCTTAAGATGAGATCTCCCAAGCGAAAGCTAACAAGGGCACTGGAAGACGACCAGTTTGATAGGGCGGATGTGTAAGCGTGGTAACACGTTGAGCTTACCGCTACTAATTGCCCGTTCGGCTTGACCATAAAATTTACTGCGTATACATGACAGAAGCTCACGGCTTCGATGCGCACTTTCCGAACGATTACGGCCCGTCAATATTCTAAAGCCATCGGTCGTCAGCCTTCAGCCATCAGCTGCTGTTTCAAACAGTTGCTGAAGGCTGAAAGCTGAGGACTGACGGCTTTCCCGCTTTCTGGGTGACCGTAGCGAGAGGGACCCACCCGTTCCCATCCCGAACACGGAAGTTAAGCCTCTCAGCCCCGATGGTACTGCACAGGCAACTGTGTGGGAGAGTAGGAAGTCGCCCGGTTTCATCCGACAAAAGCCCGATTCCCTGAGGATTGGGCTTTTTTTTACACTCCTCTTCGCCTCCCCGCCGTGATTTCACTCACTTCGTGGTCATTTTCCCTATTTGTAGCCGGGGAAAGCCATGCTATAGTCGAATCGCGTTTGATAGCTGCCTCGAGTCCGGCTGAGTGTATCTGAGCGACGGCACGTCGTCCCCGCTTGAGTGTCCTCCCCGATGGATGAGCCCGCTTTCAAATAGTTTGGAGGATTGCAATGAAGAATATTTTCGTCGGCAACCTGGATTTCAACGCGTCCGAGGAAAGCGTGCGCAGCCTATTTGAAAGATACGGCGCCGTCAACAGCGCCCGCATCATGACGGATCGCGAAACCGGCCGCTCGCGCGGGTTCGCGTTCGTGGAAATGGAAAACGAGTCGGAGGCGGACCAGGCCATCCAGGCTCTCAACGGCTACACGCTCGATGGCCGCGCTCTCAACGTCAATGAAGCCCGGCCTAAGCCCGATCGCGGCTTCGGCGGAGGCGGTGGCGGCGGCCGCGGCGGCTACGGCGGCGGTGGCGGCGGGCGGCGTCCCTCCGGCGGTGGCGGCCGGCGCGAACCGCGGTGGTAAAGAGGCGTCAAGCTTTCAGGTATCAGCCATCAGAACACTCTCCGGCGGGGGCTTTCCGGCGAATCAGCGCGGAAACCGGCGCCCCGCTGGAGCGTCCGGCAAAATAATCTGGTAACCATCCCGGCTCGACCGTAGTTCAGCTCATCGGCGATTTCCTGAGTCGCGCTGGCCGCATCGATCCGCTTGCCGCTCGGCGTTGTGAGTAGCTATTAGCTGTTAGCTGTTAGCTCGCTGGTACGTTGGGGGAGACTCTTCCTGTTTGTGGAGGGGGTGAGGACTTATCGTCGGGGAGGGGTCTGCGGGAGGCGGCGGGGCTTTATCCTTCAGGGCGGCATGGACCGTCCCGGGAGGACTCACGAGCTAAGAGCTAACAGCTAAAAGCTAAAGGCTAAACTCCAGTCACACTCCCCGCGTCCCGTTTTCCAGAAACGCCCGCAACCGATGACTCCGGCTCGGATGCCGCAGCTTGCGCAGGGCTTTGGCTTCGATCTGGCGGATGCGCTCGCGGGTCACCGCAAAATTCTGGCCGACTTCTTCCAGGGTGTGCTCGCTGCCGTCTTCCAGGCCGAAGCGCATCTTGATGATCTTCTCTTCGCGCGGCGTCAGCGTTTTCAGCACCTGCGCCGTCTGCTCGCGCAGATTCAGATTGATCACGGCGTCGGAGGGCGAAATGCCGTTGTGATCGACGATGAAATCGCCCAGGTGCGATTCCTCCTCTTCGCCGATCGGCGTCTCCAGCGAAATCGGCTCCTGCGCCACACGCAGCACCTTGCGCACTTTCGAAACCGGGAGCTGCAGGCGCTTGGCCAACTCCTCGTTGGTGGGCTCCCGACCCAGCTCCTGCACCATCTGGCGCGAGGTACGGATGAGCTTGTTGATGGTTTCGATCATGTGCACCGGAATGCGGATGGTGCGGGCCTGGTCGGCGATGGCGCGCGTGATCGCCTGCCGCACCCACCAGGTGGCGTAAGTCGAGAATTTATAACCGCGGCGGTATTCGAATTTGTCCACCGCCTTCATGAGCCCGATGTTGCCCTCCTGGATCAGGTCCAGGAACTGCAGGCCGCGATTCGTATAGCGCTTGGCGATGCTCACCACCAGCCGCAGGTTGGCTTCGATCAGCTCCTTCTTGGCGGCTTCCGCCTCCAGGTGCGCATGGGTGATGATCTCAAGCGTGCGTTTGAGCTCCGCCGCCGAGGCGCCGAACTCCTCCTCTGCTTCCTGCAGGCGCAGGCCGAAGGTGCGCTGTTCCTTGCGCAGCTCGCGAATGCCTTCGCTGCGCGCGCCGGCCCAGGTTTCGATCTTCTTCTGCACGCGCGCGATGTTGTTCTCGATGGGCTTGAGCTCGTCGACGGCGCTGCGCAGGCGATCGATCAGATGGCGGATGACGGGCGTTTGAAAACGGATCGTGCGCACCAGCCGCGAGGTGCGCACCACCAGGCGGCCCAGTTCCCACAACTGGCGGCGGTACTGCTTGGGCTTCATGCCGCGCGGGATGGCCAGCAGTTTCTGGCGGCATTGCAGAATGCGTTTGTACTGGCGGCCGATCTCGTCCGAGCTGCGGAAGAATTCCTGGCGCTTCTCCTCCACCAGTTCATCGGTCAGAATGGGATCCGAAATCTGAATCGCGTCGCGCGCCGAGAGCAGGTCCTTGCGCATCTCCTCGGCCAGCAGCAGGATCTCCTGGATGACCAAAGGCGCCCGCGAAAGCGATTTCAAAACCGTGTTCTGGCCGCGCTCGATGCGGCGCGCGATTTCCACTTCGCCTTCGCGCGTGAGCAGCGGCACCGTCCCCATTTCGCGCAGGTACATGCGAACGGGATCATTGATTTTCTCGCCGCCCAGCGCGGCGGGGATCTCCAGGTCGAGAAGTTCTTCGCCCTCCTCGAGCTTCTTCTCGAAATCCTTGGCTTCCTCGATGATTTCGATGCCGGCGCCGTCCAGGCCTGCCAGCACTTCGTCGAGCTCGGCGCCGCCATTGATATCGCCGGGCAGAACTTCACTGACCTCGTCGTACAGAACGTAGCCTTTTTCCTTGCCCATCTGTACGAGCCGCTGCAGCCCGCCGAATTTGTCGTCTATCGCCACTGAAGCCCCGTTAACTCCCGGCGCGAGAAGAATCCAGATTATTGTACACCACGGCACACGCGACAGTGAGCGGCCGATTTGTCATTTCCGCCCCCTGGTTTCCAGGTCGAATGCCTTCAATTCCCCGGCCAGCCTCACCGCCTCCTGCCAGTTGCCCGCGCGCTCCGATTCCTGGATGCGCGCCTTCAACTGGCGGCGGCGGTCCTCGGTTTCCGAGCGGCGCATGCTGGCGATGGCCGCCATCACCTCTTCGCGCGAACTCTCCATATCCTCGCGCAGTACGGCCTCGGCCAGCAGGTTCTGGTCGGTCTCTTCGAGCCGCGCATTCACTTCGTCGAATTTGACCTGTCCGTTGGCATCGTGCAGCACGAACATGGTCTGAAAAATCCTGCGCGAGGGAAAACGGCTGATGGCTTCGATGTTCTTCAGCTCGCCGATCACCTCGCCGCCCATCTCGGGATCGCAGAAAATCGCGTTCAACAGCATGCGCTCATCGGGGCGGAGGACCGTCTTGGGCCGCTCGATGGCGCGCTCCTGGCGCGCGGCGACGGATTTACGAAAGTTATCCAGTACCAGCCCGCGCGGGACGCCCACGTACGCCGCCACATCGTCGGCAATGGCGGCCCGCTCCAGCGGGTCGGCAATCCGCTGGACGGACGGCAGCAGCATGTTCAAAACGGCCACGACCCCCTCGCTAGTGTGAACATCATACTTCGTTCTGGCGCGATCCGCCAGCCAGTAAAAGTATCCCTTGGCTCCTTTCAGCCGGTCTTCGTACGCCGCGGAGCCGCGCTCTTTGCAATACTCGTCGGGATCGAGCCCTCCATCCAGCTCCATGATGCGTACGTGCATGCCCTCTTCGAGCAGCATGTTGATGCTGCGTTCGGCGGCGCTGGCGCCGGCGCCGTCGGGGTCGAAGTTGACCGCGATCTTGTGCGAATGGCGCTTCAAAGCCTGCACCTGCTGCACAGTGAATGCCGTGCCGCAGCTCGCCACCACGGCGTGGAAACCCGCCGCGGTGACGCCGATCGCATCCATGTAGCCTTCCACCAGAATGATCCGGTCCTCCTTCCGGATAGCCTCCTTTGCCCGATGCAGATTGTAGAGCACGTGGCTCTTTTTATATATCGGCGTTTCCGGCGAATTTAGATACTTTGGTTCGTCTCCGGCATCCAGCGCGCGGCCGCCGAAGGCGATTGCCTGCCCGCGCTCGTTGTGGATGGGAAACATCAGGCGGTTGCGGAAACGGTCGTACAGCCCGCCATCCTGGCGCTTGCCGGCGAGGCCGCTTTCTTCCATCTGGGCGGAGGTGAAGCCGCGCTGTTCGAGGAGACGGATCAGGGAGCGCCCTCCGCGCTCGGAATAGCCCAGCCCGAACTGTTCGCACGTTTCCGGCGACACGCCGCGCTTCTTCAGGTAGGCCCGGGCCGCCTCGCCCGCCGGTCCGGCCAGGTTCGCGCGAAACGCCTCCTGCGCGACTTCATGCATCTGCAACACGGCGCCGCGCTGGCGGGAGTCCTCGTCGGCATACTGCGATCGCCGCGGCATGGGAATGCCGTAGCGTTCGGCGAGATACTTCAGGGCTTCGTAAAAGCTCAGGCCCTGGCTATCCATGACGAACTTGAAGGCATTGCCGCCGGCGCCGCAGGAGAAGCACTTGTAAATCTGCAGGACGGCGTGCACCGTGAACGAGGGGTTCTTTTCGCTATGGAACGGACACAGGCCTTTGTAGCGGTTGACGCCGGCGCGCTGCAGGCGCACGTGTTCGCCCACAATATCGACGATGTTGATCGCGCTCCTGACCTGGTCTACGAAATCCATGGCGCCCCTGGGCATATTATCCCGCACGGCAGTGGCTGAAATTGGGTATCACTCCCCAAGCTATCTGACGATATCTTGATCGGAGGTATGCCGCCCGCCCAGACTGTGGCCAAATGGGGCCCGCGACGATTTTTGAGGACTTCAGTCCGCACGCCCGGGTCGCTACCGCCTTGGTACCGTTCCTGGCAGCGTTGGTGTGCCGCCTGATTTTCGGAAAGAATCGGCTGACGCGCCTGCTGCTTTCGCTGAGCACAACCTGGTTCTTCATCAATATTCTGCTGGCGCCGTACTCGACGGGCATGCAGCAGGATCTCACGAACCTGCGCTCCTGGCTCCCTTAAGGAACTGCACAGCCACGGCACGTTTGGTAGCGGCTCCGATAGGCTACAATGGCGGATATAGGAGGCCATGAATGAATCCCAGTGGCATTCAGCTTGCCGGATTCGCCGGCCTTGGCTTTCCCGAGATCTGCGTCATTGCGGCGGTCGCCGTGCTGCTGTTCGGCGGCAAGAAAGTGGGAGATCTGGGGAAAGGTCTGGGCGAGGGCATTCGCAACTTCAAGGACGCCTTGAAGGGCGACGAGCAAAAGCCGGAAGCGAAGAAAGACGAAGAGAAGGTCGAAGCGAAGAAGTAGCAGGCTTCCGAAACCGCCCGCAGTGTGGGCCGGGTTCATTCGGCTTCAACAGTTCCAAGACAGAAAAAACCCCGCGGCGCTCTGAAAAGCGGTCGCGGGGTTTCACGTTTCCGGCTGAAAAATCCTACTTCTTCTTGGGGGGGACGATCGCGTCCTTGGCGGCCTTCGCCACGCGGAACTTGACCACCTTCTTGGCCGGAATCTTGATGGTTTCGCCGGTTGCGGGATTGCGGCCCGTGCGGGCTTTGCGGTCCACGCGTACCAGGCGGCCGATTCCGGGCAGCACGAATACGCCGTTCTTCTTCACTTCGGCGATCGCCATGCTGGAAAGGCAATCCAGGAAGCCGCGGGCCGTCTTGTTGTTGACTTCGCAGCTCTCGGCGAGCGATCTCACCAGTTGCGTCTGGGTCATTCTCTGATTCGCCATATTTCTCCTTTTGTTGATTCTCCCGTTAGTCCATCGAACAAGTGCAGAGCCTCGCGCTCTCGGGAACGCAGCCTGCAAACGATATCAATCATAAGGGAAGGGCATGGGGATGTAAAGGGAAATGAGCCAAAAAAAGCCCGATTTTTCGAGGTTTTTTTGCATGAGGGTGTCTGGAAGGCCCATTTTACGCGCGTTTGGCGAATCCCGCGCGCTCCGCGCGCCGCAACACTCCTTTCGAGAATGCTTCCGCAACCTTATTTTTCAGTATCCGGAACGCGATCTGCGAATCCGGTGCCGGCTCCAGCGCGATGCGGATGGCGGCGCAAAGTTTGAGCGATGGGCCGCCTGCCGTGCTGTCGCTTTCGTCCGGCCGCGAGCGCACCTGGTTGAGAAACAGGACCGCGGCGAGGGATCTTTCCACAACTCGCAAGAGCTTTCGCAGTTCGGATCCGAGCACGCGGCTCTGCAGGCCGGGGCCGCTGTTGCCGAGGCCCATTTCCAGCTCCATGCGCGGCACCAGCGCGGCCGCCGAATCCACCACCACCAGGTCCACCGCCCCGCTGGCCGCCAGTTCGCGCGCGATGCCGAGCGCCTGCTCGGCGCTTTCCGGCTGCGCCAGTGGGAGCCGCTCGAGCGCGACGCCGAGGCCGGCGGCATAGGCCGGGTCGAAGGCGTGCTCGGCATCGATCCACGCGGCCGTGCCGCCATCCTGCTGCACCTGGGCCGCGATTTGGAGCGCCAATGTGGTTTTGCCGCTCCCCGAAGGGCCGAAGAGCTCGAGGATGCGGCCGCGCGGCAGGCCGCCGAGACCGAGTGCTTCATCCAGCTGCGGAAATCCGGTGCGCAGCGGGCCCGCCGGGGGCCGGCGCGGAGCGGTTTCCAGGCGCGAGACTTTCTGGCGGATTACGCGCTGCCTGTGCTCTTCGGACATGGCCCACAAAACACCGCTCCCGGGCGGGTCGCGGCTTCCGAAGCGTTACCTGCGCGACTGGGCCGGTCGCGGCGGCGCCGGGGAGGGCGCTTCCGCCGCCGCTGCGGCTGCGGGGTCGGGCGGAATGAGCCCCAGGTTTCTGCGCAGTTCGCTATCGATGGTCTGCCGGATATCCTGGTTGTCCTTCAGGAACTGGCGCGCGTTCTCGCGCCCCTGTCCGATGCGGTCGCCTTTGAAGCTGAACCAGGAGCCGCTCTTTTCGATGAGGCTTTGCGCCACGCCGAGATCCAGGAGGTCGCCTTCCTTGGAGATGCCTTCGCCGTAAATGATGTCGAATTCGGCTTCGCGGAACGGCGACGCCACCTTGTTCTTCACCACTTTGATTTTGGTGCGGTTTCCCACTACGCTCTCGCCATCCTTGATGGCGGCGATGCGCCGGATATCCAGCCGCACCGAGGCGTAGAACTTCAGCGCGCGCCCGCCGGTAGTGGTCTCCGGGTTGCCGAACATGACGCCGATCTTTTCGCGAATCTGGTTGATGAAAATCAGGCAGGTGCGCGACTTGCTCACCGCTCCGGTGAGCTTGCGCAGCGCCTGCGACATAAGCCGCGCCTGCAGGCCCATGTGGCTGTCTCCCATTTCGCCATCGAGTTCCGCCTTGGGAACCAGCGCCGCCACGGAGTCGACCACCAGGACGTCGATCTGTCCGGAGGCGATCAGGTGGCCGGTAATTTCCAGCGCCTGCTCGCCATAATCCGGCTGCGAAACCAGCAGGTTATCGATGTCCACCCCGAGTTTACGGGCGTAGGTGGGGTCGAGCGCGTGCTCGACATCGATGAAGGCCGCGATGCCGCCGCGCCGCTGTGCTTCGGCTACCACCTGCAGCGCGATGGTGGTCTTGCCGGAGGATTCCGGTCCAAAAATCTCGATAATGCGGCCGCGCGGAAAGCCGCCCACGCCGAGTGCGCTGTCCAGCGAAATCGACCCCGTCGAAATCACCGAGACCGGCACGACCGCGTCTTTCGAACCGAGGCGCAGGATCGAACCCTTGCCGAACTGCTTCTCAATCTGGCCCAGAGCGAGATCCAGGGCGCGCGTGCGCTCTTTTTCGTCCATGTGGGATTTACTCCTGAAAGATTGGGGTGAACCTTCATTGTAACAGTGGAGCGCGAAGCCGCAAATTCTCCCTTATATAATTGGAGGAGAGGTGTTCTCCATGCCGTCCCGCGTTTGCGCGCTGCTTCTGCTGCCGCTCCTTGCGGCCATGGCCGGTCCCAAGAAGACGGTCGAGACCGCAACCGGGGAGAATGACGACCTGATCCTCACCGTCACTCTGCACATTGATGCCGACTCGATCAAGGAACTGGTGGGCAGCGACTTGGGCGGCCATTACTACGTGGCCGAAGTCAAAGTGCAGCCCAAGTACGGCAAGACGGTGACCGTAGACCGCGACGATTTCCTGCTGCGCAGCAACAAAGACAACGACAACGGCCGTCCCTTCGCGCCGAGCCAGGTGGCTGGAAGCGGCGCCATCGTGGTCGGCAAAACCCGTACCGAGGTGACGGCCAATCCCGACCCCAATTATGGCGGCGGCCCGCCCGTGTACGGACCGATGGGGTACCCCATGGGATATCCGGGCGCCGGCATCTCGGTGGGCGGCGGGGGCGCCGATGTCGATGTGAACAAGGCCACGGTGAAGGAGGGGAACGGCAAGGAAACGCCCCTCGAGAAGACGCTCGGCGAGAAAATCCTGCCCGAAAAGAAGACCGACCAGCCGGTCTCCGGCCTGCTCTATTTCGCCATGGAAAAGCAGAAGATGAAGGATCTGGAGCTGGAATACGGAAACAAGGAAAACCGGATTACGCTGCGGTTTAACGGGAAGCAGTAAGGCCCCGGCGGCGGTCTTGCCGGCGGTGCAGTTGCGCCCCTTTATCCTCTCTCCCGCCTGCCTGCGCTACGATAATCTTTGAAGATCCATGAGACTGCTGGTGGTCGAAGATGAAAAGCGCATTGCCGATTTCCTGTGCCGCGGCCTGCAAGGCGCCGGGTACGCGGTGGATGCGGCGCTGAACGGCGCGGCGGCGCTCGATCACATTCACGCTACCGATTACGACCTCGTGATCCTCGATCTCATGCTGCCGGACATGGACGGCCTCCAGGTCCTGGAGAAGATTCGCAATCGCAAGGTCGGGCCTCCGGTGCTCATTCTGAGCGCCCGCGGCGGGCTGGACGATCGCGTCAAAGGCCTCGAACAGGGCGCCGACGATTACCTGGTGAAGCCCTTCGCCTTCGTCGAACTCCTGGCGCGCGTGCGCGCCCTGCTGCGCCGCGGCCAGCCGGCGCTGGAGAAACTGCAGGTGGCCGATCTCACGCTCGATTGCATCCGCCGCAAAGTCACCCGCGGCGTCGAAGGAATCGATCTCGCTCCCAAGGAATTCGGCATCCTGGAATACATGATGCGCAATCGCGGACGCCCGCTCAGCCGCACCATGATTGTCGAGCACGTCTGGGACATGGATTACGACGGGCTCACCAACATCGTAGACGTCTACATCCGCCACCTGCGCAGCAAGATCGACGACCGCTTCCAGCAGAAGCTCATCCAGACGGTGCGCGGCATCGGCTACATGATCGAAGCGCCGGACCGGCCCGCCGACCGGGCGGTGGACCAGGCGCCTGAACGGCAGGTGTAGCCATGCGGCCGCGCGGATGGGGTAAGCGCGATATCCGGCGAATGATGCGCGGGCTGCGCTTCCGCCTGACCGCCGGCTATGCGGTTTTCTTTGCGCTGCTGCTGATCATGGTGGCCACCGGCTTCCGCGAGTATCTGCGCAGTACGCTGGACGCGCAGTCGCGCGACGATCTCAACGAGGAATGGGCGGCAGTGAAGGGCGGGTTTCTGCGCTTCTTCAACAGTCCCGAGCTGGGCTGGTACGCTACCTGGTATTACGCCGAAGACGACCCCGACGAAACCACCGCCGTGCTCGACATCAAGAAAGTCTACCTGGTGACCGACCAGTACGGCAAAGTCCTGCTCGATGGCGAAACCAAGGACCGCCAGGTCTCCAGCGAGTACGAAGATATCGGGATCGATAAGCCCTCCGACATCCAGGCGCGCGTGCGCAAAGCCGTGGCGGACTTCAAGCCCAACACCCCGAATACGCCTACCTGGATGATCCGCAAAGACTCCACCGGGGCGCGCTACCTGATCCGCTGCGCGGTGACCTTTCCCAATGCGTCGCCTTACGATCACGGCGTGCCCTTCTACGTGGCGTTGGGGACGCCGCTGGCGGAGAACGACAAGATTCTCAACAAGTACACCTGGCGGGTCTTCATCGGAGTGATTCCGGGCGGCCTGATTCTCGGCTCGTTCCTGGGGTGGATCATGGCCGGCCGCGTGCTGACCCCGGTGAAGGAAGTGGCCCACACGGCGCAGCGCATCTCCGGCTCGAACCTGAGCCTGCGCATTCCCGCGCGCCAGGCGGATGACGAACTCGATTACCTCATCCTCACATTTAACCGCATGATCGAGCGCCTGGAGGCCTCCTTCCAGCAGATGAAACAGTTCTCGACGGACGTTTCGCACGAACTGCGCACGCCCATCACGGCCATCCGCGGGCAGCTCGAAGTGGCGCTCTTCACGGCCAAGACCACCGAGCAGTACCGCGAGGCCATCTACAATGCGCTGCAGGATATCGACCGGCTGTCGCAGATCGTGCGCGCGCTGCTGCTGCTCTCGCAGGCGGAATCGGGACAGCTTGCGCTGCAGAAATCGCACCTTGACTTCAGCCAGGCGGTGCAGGACCTGGTAGACCAGTTCCAGATTCCCGCCGAAGCAGCCGGCGTGCATCTTTCCGCCCACCTGCCCGCGCGCTGTTCGATTTTGGGCGACCGCGTGCAGATCGATCGCATGATCACTAACCTGTTATCCAACGCCATCAAGTTCACCCCGGAAGGCGGCGCGGTGCGGGTCTCGCTGCGTCCCGCCGAGAATTTCGTGGAACTGGTGGTGGAGGATAGCGGCCGCGGCATTGCCGCCGAGCACCTGCCGCACATCTTCGACCGCTTCTATCGCGTCCCCGGTTCGGGGACCGCGCCCGCTCCCGAGCAGGGCCTCGGCCTGGGTCTCAGCTTCGTGGCGTGGATTGTGAAGGCGCATCGCGGCACCATCGATGTCGAAAGCACCCTCGGCAAAGGCACGCGATTCATCATCCGGCTGCCGGCACAGGGAGTGGGTTCGGACTCCGTCGAAATGGTGGTCGAGCCGGTGCGGCGCGCATAGTCCGCTACCTGATAGTATCTAGGGTCTATGCTCATCACCGCGGCGATTCTCGCGATCTTCGTTTACGGAATGATCGCGGCCATGCTGGGCACGATCCTGCCCGATATCTCACGGAAATTCTCGCTTTCGCCGAAACAGAACGGCAATATCGCGTTGTTTCAGGCGATCGGCCTGATGGTGGGGTCGTTCTTCGTCGGGCCGCTGATGGATATCGAAGGCAAGCAGGTGGGCATGCTGGCGGGCCTGGGGCTGGTGGCTCTCGCGCTCCTGCTGCTGCGCGGCGCGGGAGGGTACGGATCGGTGACCGGCGCCATGTCGCTGCTCGGCATCGGCGGCGGCGTGGTGGTGGCGGCGGCCAACAGCCTCAATATCGATATCGACCCGCAGAATCCCGCGGTCATCAGCAACTGGCTGAACCTGTTCTTCGGGCTGGGCGGCCTGGTGACGCCGCTGGTGAGCGCGAAGGTTTTTCAGAAGAATCCCCGCTCGCTGACACTGTTCGCCGCGGTATTGGCGATCCTCGGCTTCGCCGCCAGCGCCGTCGCACCGTTCAAGCCGGCCAGCGGGCAGATCTCCTTCCAGTTTGCGGAGGCGGGCGGCCTGCTGGCGAACAGCCATCTGCTGCTGCTCTGCCTGATGCTGTTCCTCTATGTAGCCTGTGAAGTGGGCGTGTGGAACTGGCTGGTGCGGCACCTGGTGGCGCAGGGCGTGGGCGAAGGCAAGGCGCTGACGATTCTGTCGCTGGGCTTCGCGCTCGGCCTGCTCATCGGACGCATCGCCGCGGCGCAGATTCTTACCCAGGTGGATGCCCGGACGGTGCTGGCGGGAGCCGCCGCCCTGATGGCCGTGACCACCTTCCTCATGCTGCGGGCGTCGCATCCGGCGATGGCGCAGGCCATGGTGTTTCTGGCGGGCATGGCGATGGCGCCAGTGTTTCCCACCACGCTCGGGGTGGTCGGCGCCAACTTCAAGGGCGCCACGGCGGCCACCGCAATCGGGATCGCCGTCACCGCCGGCTGGTTCGGACTGGCGGTCAGCTCACCGATCATCGGCGGCATCGCCGGAGACGACCCCAAGCGTTTGAAAACAGCCCTCCTGCTGATTCCCGGCGCCTCGCTGGTGATGCTGCTGGTGGCCATAACGTTGTAAAACGTGCGTTCGACCGGGTTTTCCGGCCGCGCAAGCTGCTACAATCCAGTTTCAGCCTCGCGCGCCAATCGCCAGTGATCCGACGGGTTTTCAAAGCGTTCCAGTACCGCGACTTCCGCCTGATGTGGTTCGGCGCGTGCACCTCCAGCATCGGCACCTGGATGCAGATCGTGGCGCAGGGCTGGCTGGTTTACCGCCTCAGCAACGATAATGCCCGCCTGCTGGCACTCGACCAGTTCCTGGGCGGCCTCCCCATCTTTCTCTTTTCCCTGGTGGGCGGCGTCATTGCCGACCGCTTCGAGCGCCGCAAGGTGCTGCTCGGCTCCCAGTACGTCCAGATGGCGAGCGCCGGGATTCTGACCTTGCTGCTGATCTACAACGCCGTCCAGATCTGGGAGATCCTGACTCTGTCGTTTGTCAGCGGCTTCGCCCAGGCGTTCGGCGGCCCGGCGTACCAGGCGCTGATCCCCACCCTGGTGGATAAAGAAGACATGCCCAACGCCATCGCGCTGAACTCCATCCAGTTCAACGTGGCGGTGACGGTGGGGCCGGCCCTGGGCGGCGTGGCGCTCTCCAACCTGGGGGAGACCTGGTGTTTCTTTCTGAACGCGCTTTCGTTTCTGGCGCCGATTGTCGCGCTCAGCATCATCAGCACGCGCTTTCTGCCCGTCAAGACCGGCGAGAGCATGCTCACGAGCATCAAGGAGGGCTTCAAATTCATCCGCCGCCAGCCCTCCATGGAAGTCCTCATCCTGCTGGCGTTCTGTATGACGTTTCTCAGTATGCCGCTGCGCACCTTTTTTCCGGTGTTCGCCAAGCTGGTGTTTCACCGCGGCCCGGAAACCTATGCCATGTTTCTCACGGTGCTGGGGGTCGGGTCAATCGCCGGCTCCCTGGCCATTGCCAGCATGGGGAATTACCGGAACAAGGGCCGCGTGGCGCTGACCATGATGATCTGCCTGGGCGGGGGCATCGCGGGCTTTGCGCTCTCCACGAAACTGCCCATCAGTTTCGTCATGCTCTTTCTGGCGGGTTCTTCGATGATGGCCGTTTTCACCAGCATCAATTCCCTGGTGCAGTTGATCGTCTCCAACGACATGCGCGGGCGCGTGATGAGCGTCTACACATTCGCGTTCCGCGGCGGCATGCCTATGGGAAACCTGCTGGACGGGTGGCTCGTCCCTATCTTCACGGCGCCCGTGGTGCTGGCGGTGAACGGATTGCTACTGATCGCCGCGGCGCTCTATTTTCTGCTGGCGCATCGCGGAGTAGCGGAGCTTTGATGCAATGATAGCCAGAGCGATGTTGGCATTCTTTCTGGCCGCCCTGCCGGCCATCGCCGCGCCGTCCGCGCTCGAAATGGCGCGCGACCGCCAGGACCGCGCCTCCCTGCAAAAAATGGTGGACGAAGCCGCTGCCGCCGCGGAAAAAGCGCCCAATGATGCCGAAGCGCAGTACCGTATGGCGCTCGCCTCGAGCTACCTGGCGGAAGTCTCGCTCGAAGTAAAGGACAAAAAGCAGGCCGAGGAGGCCGCCGAACGCGGCGTCAAAGCCGCCGAAAAGGCCGTCTCGCTGAAACCCGAGGAAGCGCGCTACTACGTCGTGCTCGGCACCCTCTGCGGGCAGGTGGTGCCCGCCAACGTGCTGGCCGGGTTCAGCTATGGCCGCCGCGCCAAGGACGCCATCGACAAAGCCATTCAGAAGGACCCGAAATCCTCCCATGCCTACGAAGCGCGCGGGGTAGGGAATTACTATCTGCCGGCCGCGCTGGGCGGCGGCTATGAACTCGCCATCGCCGATTTCCGCAAAGCCATCGAACTCGATCCCAAGAACGCAGAGGCATACCTGTGGCTCGGCCTGAGTTTGCGCAAGGAGAACAAAGATGCCGAGGCGCGCCGCGCCTTCGAGCAATCGCTCCAGCTTGACCCCAACCGCGTGTGGACGAAACAGCAGCTCGACAAAACTCCCGCGAAATGAGCCGCCCGGCGCTGGCGGCCGCCTGCCTGGCGCTGGCGCTGGTCACCTTTTTCCAATTTCCCGGCCATACCTGGCTGCAGCAGGATACCCAGATCTACGCGCCCATTCTCGAACATCAGTGGGACCCCGCCGCGCTCCGCAAAGACTTGCTCTCGCAGCAGCCGCAGGTGGCCTTCACGCTCTACGATGAGGCCGCTCGCGGCCTCCGCGTTGTCTCCGGCATGGATTTCCGCGTGGTTCTCGAAATCCAACAGGTGCTGGCGCGCGCACTCGGAATCTGGGGCCTGTACCTCATGGCGCTGGCCGCCGGCTCCAGGCGGCCGTTTCTGGTGGCGATGATCTGCGCCCTGGGAGCCACCATCATCGGCCCGCAGGTGCTGACTTTCGAGTACGAGCCTTCACCGCGCGGCATCGCCATCCCGCTGGTGATGTGCGCCCTCGGTCTGGCGGCGCGCGAGCGCTATGTGGCGGCGGCGGTGGCGGGCGCGGCGGCGTTTTTGTATCACCCGCCTTCGGCGCTCGAATTTTGGGTGGTGTTCGGCCTCTGCCTGGTGTGGCGCAGGCGGGCCCGCCCCATTCTTCCGATTGCCGCCGCGGTCGCCGTGATGGCGGTTGCCGCCCATGGACACGCGCCGCAGCCTTTCTTCGGCCGCATCCCGCCGTTTCAGGAGCAGTTGCAGCGCATGCGCGCGGCGTACAACTGGATCTCGCTATGGCCGCGCCCCGTCATCTGGCGACACCTGGCTCTATTCGCCGTGGTCCTTGCCGCGTACGGACGGCTGCGGCGCGAGATTCCCGCCACTCTGAGGGCTTTCGCTTTAGGCCTCCCCATTCTCGGGATTCTCAGCATGCCGCTTTCGTGGCTGTTGCTCGAACGCCTCCGCTGGACGCTCATCCCGCAACTGCAGCCGATGCGCGCGCTGTTGTTCGTGGCGCTGATGGCGCAGTTCCTTACAGCCCTTGCCGGTGCGCGCGCCGCGCTCGACCGCCGCTTCGCCGAATCCGCCGCCTGGTTTTTTGCGGCATACCTGGCGTCGCTGCCTGCTCTCGACGCGCGCCCCGTAGCGGTCGCATTGCTCCTGGCGCTGCTTGCCATCTTCGCCGCGCGCTCAGCGCCGGTGCTCGGCCTGGCCGCATTCGTCGCCATTCCGCTGCTCGGCGGGGTGGTCAACTATCCGCGGCTGCACACGCCCGCGCTGGCCCGGCTTGCGGCGTGGGCGCGCTCGTCGACGCCGCGCGACGCCGTCTTTCTGTTCCCCGATGCCGGCCACGCTCTGGACCCCGGCATCTTCCGCGCCGAAGCCCTGCGCGCCGTCTATGTCGATTGGAAAGGCGGCGGACAAGTGAACTACTCGGCCAATTTCGCCGCCGAATGGCAGCGCCGCTGGCCACTCACGATGACGCCGCCGGCCGATCCCGCCCGCGATGCCGCCCTGGGTATCGATTACATCGTGCTGCGCGAGGCGCACCGCTTGCCCGGAGCGGCCGCTTTTGAAAACTCTTCTTACGCCGTCTACGCCCTGCGTTGATCGGCTTTGTTCACGGGATGCCCCGCTGCTCCCTGGCGGCCGCGGCTCCGAACAGGTTGTTGTGCGAACGTCGTTACGCTTGCGGTTCCGGATGGAGCTTGGCCAGCAGGCTTCCCAGCACCTTCACGGCCTGGTCTACCTCTTTTTCCGTGATGATGTACGGCGGCAGGAAGCGCAACACCGTATCGTGCGTGCAGTTGATGAGCAGCCCCTCGGCCATGGCATCCAGCACGAACTGTTTACCGGGGGTGGTCAGCTCCATCCCCAGCATCAGGCCGAAACCGCGGACTTCTTTGACGACCGCGTGCTTGCGCGCCAGTTCGTTGAGCTTGACGTGGAAGTAGCCGCCCACTCTCTGGATGGCCGGCAGCAGTTCCTCGAGGATATCGAGAAACTCGAGCGCCACCCGGCAGGCTAGCGGACCGCCTCCGAACGTGGTGCCGTGCATTCCCGGCTTGATGGCCGCGGCGGCTTTGGCGTTGGCCATGATGAACCCGAGAGGAATCCCGCAGGCCAGCGGCTTCGCGGCCACGACGACATCCGGCTGCACCACCGGTTCCGAGCGTTGGTAGGCAAAATACGTGCCGGGCCGCCCCACGCCGCACTGCGTTTCATCGGCCACCAGCAGTGCGTTATGGCGGTCCGCCAGCGCGCGCGCCCTGGCGGCGAATTCGTGCGTGAGCGGGTTCACGCCGCCTTCGCCCTGAATCATTTCGAGAACGATGCCCGCCGTGCGCTCCGAAAATGCTGCTTCCAGCGCCGCGATATCGTTCGCCGGAACGAATTTCACGCCCGGAATGAGGGGTTCGAAATCCTGCCGGTATTTGGGCTGCCCGGTGATGGAAAGCGCCCCCATGGTGCGCCCGTGGAACGAGTTTTCGAGCGAGAGGATTTCAAATTTGTCGGGATTCTGCGCGCGTCCGTGCGAGTGCACCATCTTGAGCGCGCCCTCGATGCCCTCAGTTCCCGTGTTGCAGAAGAAGGCGCGTTCGAGGCCCGTCATGCGCGCCAGCCGCTCGGCCAGGGGGCCCTGATACGGGTGGTAATAGAGGTTCGAGGAGTGAATCATCAGCCCAGCCTGCTCGCGCAGCACTTTGAGGATGCGCGGGTGCGCGTGCCCGAGGGCGTTCACCCCGATACCGGTGATCAGATCCAGGTAGCGGCGGCCGCCGGCATCGTAGACATGGCAGCCTTTTCCACGCGTCAGAACGAGCGGATAGCGGGCATAATTCTGCAGTACGTGGGCGCGTTCCAGGTCAATAACTTCTTGCCCGGACGTGGCGGCAGGAGGAGAAGAGACGCTGGTCATTCACCTATTTTTGCATACGTGCCGACGTTGCCCGACGCGCCGCGGTCGCCCAAGCCGCCCACGATTTGGGCCGCTGCCCGGCCAGACAAGCGCACCAAACGCATACCGGGCAACGGCGGGCCGTGCGAATCTCGAAGATCACGAATACTCGAACAGCGTCGTCGACGGGAGGGGACCAGGTGAACCATGGAGCGCGTCGGACGGAACGCACGCATTCGCCACCACCGTGGGGATTACTCTTCGCGAAGCGCACTCCACGGGTCCACACGTGATGCGCGGAACGCTGGACCCAAGGCGGCTGCGAGCACGGCTCCGAGCAGGATTGCGACGGCGGCGGCTAGCACCATCGGGTCGTTCGGTTTGATCTGGAACAGGAACGCCTCCAACACCCGCGATGCCGCAAGGTTTGCGAGTATTCCGATGCCGAGACCGGCTGCCGCCATCGCCATCGCTTCACCAAGCACCATCGAGACCACGCTCCGTCGCTGCGCCCCCAGAGCCACTCGAATTCCGATCTCGCTGGTGCGGCGCGCAACGGCGTATGCCATCGTCCCGTACAAACCCACGCAGGCGATCAGCACGGCGAGCAGGGCGAAACAGGTGCACAGCGCCGCAAAGGTGCGCTCCTGGCTCGTGGCTTGATCGATGCGCCTGGCTTGCGTCGAAATGTCGGACATGGAAACGTTCGCATCACACTGCCGGACTGCCGTACGCACGGCGTGGGCAATGGCATCCGGATCGCCGGTGACACGCACCTCGAATACCATCCCGCCCTGGAGAGTAATCATGTTGGTCGAGTAAGGCAGGTATACGGTCGGTGCAATGTCCTGCTTCAAGGAATTGTACCGGGCATCTCGGGAAACACCGACAATCTCAAGATCCGGGAGCGCGCCCCTCATGCCCATGCTGAAATGTCGTCCGACTGGGTTTTCGTTGGTGAAGTAGGTTCGTGCAAATTCCTGGTTGACAACCGCGACCCCCGCGCCACGGTGCAAGTCTCGCTCGTCGATTTCCCTCCCAAGGAGAACCGGAATCTGCATGTTCGAGAGGAAGCCAGGCCCGACATACAAGAAGGAGACTTGTCTGTTCTTACCCGTGTAGCCGGCAATCTTGACGCTGGTACTACTCTCCGAGCCGGAGATCAATGCGAGGTCGGAGGTGCTGACTCCACGCACACCGGGGATGACACTCAGACGCCCTCTCACCTCTTCGTAAAACCGCACTATTGCGGAATCCTTGTATCCAGCCTGCCGCGCGTTGAGCGTGAACAGGAGCACCCGTTCGCTGTTGAATCCGAGATTGACGGCATTCAGGTTGATGAGTGTGCGGACGAAAAGGCTGGCGGTCGTCAAAAGCAGAAGGGAAACCGCGATTTGAGAAACCACCAGCACCTGGTTTGGGTTCACTCGCAAGCGCGCGAACAAGCGCTTCGGCGGGCCGCCGGCGCGAGCCTGCCGGAGCAGGTGGTTCAGATCGACGCGCGTCGACCGAAGAGCTGGAGCCAGGCCGAACAGAATCCCGGTCACGAGTGACAGGGCTAAGCCGATTGCGAGCACGTGCCAATTCAAGGTTGCGTGCAGCGTGAAGTTCTCGCGTCCGTTCCCAATGAGTGCGGTCAACCCGCGAATTCCCCAGACTGCGAAGCCCAGGCCCAGCGCGCCGCCGGCCGAGCTCAGCAGCACCGATTCGGTCAGCAACTGCCGAGCCAGGCGACCGCGCGCCGCGCCCAGGCTCAGGCGGAGTGCGATTTCGCGCTGCCGGCCCGTAGCTCGCGCCAGCAGGAGATTGGCGATATTGGCGCACGCGATAGCCAGGATCAGCCCCACCATAGTCATCAGGACGTAAAGGGGCTTGGCGTACTGACGGCGTAGGCGGTCCAATCCCCCGGCGCCTTCCTGCAGGAGGAGGGCCGGGAGATCAATTCTTTCTTTATTGGTAATTGCGCTGGCTTCCACAAAACGGCGGAACACCGGGGCGAGCGCGGCCTGCGCCTGGTCCAGAGTGACGCCGCGCTGGAGGCGTCCCCACAATCGGACCCAATAAAACGTGTCTTCGGTGAACCTTCGGTTTGGGTCGAGTCCTGTCAAGGACAGGGGGTCCATCAGGGGTTCGGCGTGAAGCGGAACATAAAAGTCGGACCGGACGGACGGGTCAGCCCCGAAAAACTCCGCCGGTGCGACGCCGACCACCGCGAAAAGCACGTCTTCAACCCGTACCGACTGACCTACGGCGCGCGAGATATCGCCGAAGCGGCGTTCGGCGTACTGGTAGTCGAGAACCATCACCGGCGGAGCGCCCGCTCGGTCATCGGAAGGCAGGATCACGCGGCCCGCGGCGGGGGGAATCCCGAGACCCGAGAAGAACTCGCCGGACACGAATTGCCCGCTGGCCAGACCGCCTGCGTCTCCGATCACCAGGTTTCGGCGGCCCGTCGCAGTGAACGCGAACACTGACGAGAAGATCTTCGGGTCCCGCAGCAATTCGCAGGCGGCGTAAGGAAAACCGTCGGCGGTGAACCCGGTTCTCGCGTCTCTGACGATATCGCCGTTCAGGCTCCGGGCGACGGCCGGCTGCGCCTTGGTGTGCCACTTCAGCGCCACCAGGGACTCGGGGTCCGCCACCGGCAGCGCGCGCAGCAGGATCGCATCGATGAAGCTGTAAATAGCCACGTTAGCGCCAATCCCTAAAGCTAGTGAGAGGGCTGCCACGGCCGGGAAGAGGGGTCGCGCGGCCATTATGCGCACGGCGTAGCGTACATCCTGGAACAACAGCTCTAATGAAGTGAACGGTCTCATGGCTTCTGGTCCGCGAATGGATACTCCCCTGGCGGCAAAAGGTTACGGTTCTTTCCAGTCGGATCGATGCCTGGCGCAGAACTTCACGCTTGCGCCAGGGCGACCGAACTGGTCGATGGCGAGACGCTCCGCGCAATTCTCGCCGAACCGGAGCGCCGAGGCGTCCTGGGGCGATACGTACTACGGCTTGATACTCGCCTCCACAATTTCTAGCCGCCGCTTCGGCGTCTCGCCATCCACCTCTTCCTTTTCGAACGCGTCCAGCACTTCCATCCCCGCGGTCACGCGGCCGAACGCCGAATAGTGGCCGTCGAGATTCGGCGCGTCGCCCAGCATGAAGAAAAACGAGGTTGTCGCCGAATCCGGATCGTCCGTGCGCGCCATCGAGACAATGCCGCGAACGTGCTTCACATCGTTGCGAAACTCGCCCTTCAGCGGCGTCACCCAGCGGTCCGCGGGATGCTCCGGGCCGGAGGCACGCGTGTTTCCCATGCCGCCCTGCACCACGAAGCCTTTGACGATCCGATGAAACGCCGTGCCGTTGTACCAGCCCGTCTGCACCAGCATGAGGAAGCGGCGGACGTGGTTCGGCGCCCAATCGGGCTCCATCTGAATCTCGATCGTGCCGAGAGTCGTCTTCATCACCACCACGCGGCGTAACTGGTCCACCGGCGTGTTGAGGAACGGCTCCACTTTCTTCTTCTCGATCGCGATCTTCAGAATCCGCACCGGCGTCTGCGTCATGCCGTTGCCATCCACCGGGGACTGCGAGATCTTCTCCACCACATCCATGCCTTCGGTGACACGGCCGAATGCGGAATACTGGCCATCCAGCGGCGGCTGCGGCGAAACGCAGACGAAGAACTGCGCGCCGTCGCTATCCGGCTTGCCCGGAATCCGCACCGTCGAAACCGTGCCGCGTTCGTGCTTGAGGGCGTTGAATTCGCCCGGCAGCAGATTGAGCCCGCCGGTGCCCCACAGGTTGCGCGGCGTCTTGGGGTCTTTCAACAGCGGATCGCCGCCCTGAATGATGCCGTTGGCCACCACGCGGAAGAAGGCGCTCCCGTCGTAGTAGCCGTCGCGCGCGCGTTGGATGAACGCGGTCACGTGGCGCGGCGCGGATTCGGGCGCGAATTCGAAACGGAAGGTGCCTTCGCTCGTCGTGACTACGGCCTCCAGGTCTGCGGGCGGCTGCGCCCACGCAGCGGCGGCGAGAGCGAACAGAATCGAGCCCAGGAACAGGCGGGAACGCATTTCTCTACTCTAGCGTCTGGCGCGGGCTATTTCAGCGCCAGATACCTGCGCCGCTCGGCGTCCGCAAAACGCTCGATGGCGTAGCGCAGCATGGTGCGCGGCATGCGCGGGGCATGTTCGTCGAGAAACGCTCGCAGCGCGCGGCCATCGCGCTTGCCCACCTCGCGCAGCATCCAGCCGGCGGCTTTGTGGATCAGGTCCTCGCGATCCTCCAGCACCAGAGCGCACAAGGCCAGCGTGTCCCCCACGTTGCCGTTGCGGATGAACCAGAGGGTCGCAACCAATGCGATCCGCCGGTCCCACAGGCTCCGCGAGCGCACCAGCCGGTACAGCACGCGCTTGTCGCGCTCCAGCAGGTAGCGGCCGGCGATGTAGGGGGCGCTATCGTCCACGCCATCCCAATCGCGAATGGCGCCGCGGTGTTTCATATAGAAGCGGAAAATGCGCGCCTGCTCCGCGGGCTTCGCCGTTTCGTATTGCCGCCGCAGGACGCCGTGGGCCAGCGAGCGCTCCTCGTGCACGCTGGAATGCATCAGCTTCGCGACTTCCTCCAGCGGCAGCGCGGCAAATTCCCGCGCCGTCCCGTGCACCTGCGCCGCGCGCAGCCCGAGGAACGTGTCGCCGTCGCAATTCTTGAAGTACATGCGCTGCCCCGCGGCCCTCGCGGGGTCGGCGAATTCGCGCAGCCTGCGGCGCGCTTGAGCGGACGAGAGAGTTTGCATACGCTGGAAGATTCAAGATAATCGAAAGAGTGGTTTCATGGCTATGCGATTCGCCGGGTTTCTTCTGAGCGCGCTCTCCGCCGCAGTGCTCGCGCCTCCGTGTGCTCTCGCGGCCGGGCCTGCCGCGATCGCCGGCAACCCGGCGCGCGGTGAGCAACTGTTTACGGGCGACCATTGCGTGACCTGTCACGCCGTCAACGGCAAAGGAGGCAGGGTCGGGATCGATCTCGGCCGCGCCGCCTCCCGCAATTTTACTCCGGCGCAGCTTGCATGCAACATGTGGAACCGGGCGCCGGTGATGTGGGTCGCGATGGACGCCCGCGGCATCGAGCCGCCGCGGCTCAGCCCGGAAGATGCCGCGGACCTCTTCGCGTTTCTGTATTCCTCGCGCCTCATCGGCCAGCCCGAAAGCGCCTCCCCTGCCGGCGGCAGCGCCCTTCGCGGCAAGAAAATCTTCGCAACGCGCCGCTGCTCCGCCTGCCACGCCGAGGGACACAACGGCGCGCCGCAGCTTCCGGGACAGGCGCGGAGCTATAGCGCAGTCACCTTGATGTCCGTCCTCTGGCGGCATGGCCCCGCCATGCTGCGGCGCATGAAGCAGGCCGGGATCGCCTGGCCCACGTTCCGGGACCCGCAGGAACTTACCGACCTGATCGCTTATTTGAACGTGGTGCAATAAGAAACAGTTACTGAGCGCGGGCCGTGCCGTAAGATGGTCTTAGGTCCGGATGGCCAATCCACCGATTCAGTCGACATCCCGCGCGCGCCCGGCTGGGCTGCTCCGGCAACTCGGTTTCTTCAGCGCGACGGCGCTGGTGATCTCGAACATGGTAGGGGTCGGGATCTTCAGCACCACCGGGTTCATGGCGGGCGACCTGGGCAGCGCCTCGCTGGTGCTGGGCTGCTGGATCGCCGGGGCGCTGTTCGCCGTCGCCGGAGCGCTTAGCTACTCCGAACTGGGCGTCAACTTTCCCAGTTCCGGCGGCGAATATGTCTACCTCACCCACGCTTTCGGCCCGGAGTGGGGATTCATGACCGGCTGGGTTTCCTTCTTCGCCGGATTTTCCGCGCCCATTGCGATCGCCGCGCTGGCGTTTTCCGACTACCTTGGCTACTTCTTTCCCAGCCTGAAACAGGCCAATGCGACCGTGATCGGGTCGGGTTTCCTGGCTCTCCGGCTGGGCCGCGGACAGATGCTGGCCTCGGCCCTCATCGCCGGCTTCACGATTCTCAACTGCTTCGGCGTGGGCCGCACCGCCAAGGTGCAGAACGTGCTCACCTCCATCAAGCTGATCGTGCTGACGGGCTTCGTGGCCATGGGGTTCGCCGCCGGCCGCGGCAGTTGGAGCCATTTTTCCACGCCCGCCGTACGCACCTCGCACCTCGGACTGCCGGTGCAGTTTCTGGTGAGCCTGCTCTGGGTGATGGTGGCGTACAGCGGATGGAACGCCGCCACCTACGTAGCCGAAGAGGTGCGCCGGCCCGAGCGCACGCTGCCGGCCGCTCTTGGCGCGGGCACCGCGATTGTGGCGACGCTCTTTCTGGCGCTCAACCTGATCTTTATTTACTCCACGCCGCTGGAGTCGCTCAAGGGCGTGATCGCGGTCGGTTCCCTCGCCGCGTCGAACCTCTTCGGCGGGGGCATCGCCGGCGCATTTTCCGCGCTCATGGCGGTCTGCATCGCCTCCACCGTGAACGCGGAGGTCACCATCGGGCCGCGCGTGTATTACGCCATGGCCAAGAATAAAGCCTTCTTCAGCGCCGCGGCGAAGGTGGATCCGCGCTGGCACACCCCGGTCAACGCCATCGTCAGCCAGGGACTCTGCGCCATGGTCATGACCGTGACGCCCTTCACCGATCTGCTCACTTACATCGGGATGAGCCTGACGCTGTTCACCGTGCTTTCCGTGGTGTCGCTGATGCTGTTCCGTCGCCGGCGTCCCGGCTGGCAGCGGCTGCGCGCCCTGGGCTTCGCCTATCCCTTAATTCCCGGTTCGTATATCCTGGTAGGCGCCTGTATGATCATCTACGGAGTGATCGCCCAGCCGCGCGCCTCGTTGACGGCGCTGGCCACACTCGCGGTGGGCGCGCTGGTATACCATTTCGGACTGCGCCCCCGACAGGCATCGCAACAATGAATCCAGGGGAGTGAACCAAAGTGCTTTCGAGAAGAGAATTCGGGAAAATCGCGGCGGCTGCGTTGCCGCTCGCAAAAGCCTTCGCGGCGAAGATCGATTCCAGGGTCGATGGCGTGCTGATCGGTGCGCAGACGTACAGCTTCCGCGATATGCCGCTCGACCCCGCCATCGCCGCCATGAAGGAAATCGGGCTCGGCGAATGCGAGCTCTTCATGGAACATGTCGAGCCGAAAGGACTGCGCAGCGCCGAACTGCGCAAGTGGCGCATCGAAACGCCGCCCGATTATTTCCAGGCGATCCGTACGAAATTCGATGACGCCGGGATCCAGGTGTTGGCCTACACCTTCAATTTTCGCGACAACATGAGCGACGAGGAACTCGACCACGCCTTTCTGCAAACCAAGGCGCTGGGCACCGACCTCATCACCACCTCCACCACCCTCACCTGTTGCAAACGCCTCGCGCCGCTGGCCGAAAAGCACCGCGTGCGCGTCGCGCTGCACGGCCACGACGACGTCAACAACCCCAACGAATTCGCCACCCCCGAAAGTTTTACCAGGGGGATGGAACTGTCGCCCCTGTTCTTCATCAACCTCGATATCGGCCACTTCACGGCCGCCGGTTACGACGCCGTCAAATACATCGATCAGAACCACGAAAAGATTCTGGTGGTGCACATCAAAGACCGCAAACGCGATCTCGCAGTGAACGGCCGCGTGGGCCGCGGGACCGGCGCCAATATGCCCTTCGGCGAAGGCGATACGCCCATCAAAGGCGTGCTGCAGCTTCTCAAAAAGAATCAGTGGCCCATTCCCGCCAACATCGAATACGAATACGGCAAGCCGGGGTTGAACACCGTCGCGGAAGTGATGCGCTGCTACGCTTTCATGAAGGCGGCTCTGGCCTAGTGTCTTCCCAGGCGCCGCTCCCGGTTGCAGAGCGCCCCACCCGGGTCCGCTATTGGGTCATCGTATTCGCCGTGGCCCTGGCGGTGGTGACCTACATCGACCGCGTCTCCATCTCTTTCGCGCTGCCTTTCATCAAGCACGATCTGCACCTGAGCACGGAAGAGGCCGGGTGGGCGCTCTCGCTCTTCGGCTGGGGCTACGCCCTGTTCGAAATCCCCGGCGGCTACCTGGGCGATTGGATGGGCCCGCGCAAAGTGCTCACCCGCATCGTGCTCTGGTGGTCTCTGTTCACCGCCGCCACCGGCTGGGCGCTGAGCGGGCTCATGCTCATGGTGACGCGCTTCCTCTTCGGCGTGGGCGAGGCAGGCTGCTTTCCCAATGTCACCAAGGTCTTCACCACCTGGCTGCCGGAATCCGAGCGCGTGCGCGCGCAGGGCATCATGTGGCTCAGCGCACGGTGGGGCGGAGCGTTTACGCCGCTGCTCGTCGCGGTGGTCATGGAAGCCGTGGGCTGGCGCCACTCCTTCGAATTCTTCGGCTGCCTGGGAGTCATCTGGGCCTTCCTGTTTTTCACCTGGTATCGCGACGACCCGCTGCAGAACCCGGGGCTCAACCGCGCCGAACGCGAAATCGTCCGCGAAAGCGCCAGCCTGTGCACGAAACACATCAGCGTGCCGTGGGGTAAACTGCTGCGCTCGCGCCAGGTCTGGATGCTTTGCTGGCAGTATTTCTGCCTCTCCTACGGCTGGTATTTCTATATCACCTGGCTGCCCACCTACCTGCGCGAGGCGCGCCACCTGGCGCTCTTCTCGAGCGCCTGGCTGGGCATTCTGCCGCTCTTCTGCGGAGGCCTGGGCAACCCCGCAGCCGTACTGCTCTCCAACTGGATGCTGCGGCGCAATGGCGATATCGTCCGCACGCGCCGCATCGTCGCCTACCTCGGCTTCCTGGGCGCCGCCGGATTCCTCGTGCTCAGCACGCGCCTGCACGATCCGCTTTCCGCCATGCTCGCGATCGGCGCCGCCAGCTTCTCGAACGATCTCGTCATGCCGGGCGCCTGGGCCGCGTCCATGGATATCGGCGGCAGGTACGCCGGCACCGTCTCCGGCGCCATGAATATGTGGGGCAACGTGGGCGGCGCCATGTCGCCCGCCGCCATCGGCTACATCCTGCAATGGAGCGGCAACAACTGGAACCTGACGTTCTACATTTCCGCAGCCATTTACGTGATGGGCATCCTCTTCTGGATGTTTCTCGACCCCGTGACGCCGCTGGAATAGAAAGCTGTCTGGACGGGAGTTCTCACCGGACAAACCGTCAAGGTGGATCTCTAAACGCCGCTGATCATTGCCCTGGTCTGGCCACTGACGCAATGATCCTTTAAACAGGAGTGTACGCCAGCCGAATCACGTCCTCGTCGATTCGCTCGCTGGCTTTCAGGTGCAGCGGCGGCCGAGGGCCGGCGAAAAACGGCTTGCCGGAACCAAGCACGACCGGGTGCAGGTAGATGCGATACTCATCGATAAGGCCAAGGTCCGTCAGGCTTCGCGCCAGGTCCGGTCCTGCAACGTCGATCTCTCCGTCAAGCTCAGCTTTGAGCCTGCGGATCACCCACTCGACGTCATTCTCGACGAGCGTGGCGTTGGGGCCGACCGACTTCAATGAACGCGACACGACCCACTTCGGCTGGCCTCGCCACGCGGCAGCAAATTTGCGTTCTTCCGCGCTCCACTCGGCACAGTCATCGTCCCAATACCGCATCACCTCGTACATCCGGCGGCCGTATATGCTGCCGCCCAGGCCGCCAACCTCCTCGATGAAGTGACGAAAGAGCGTGGGGCTGGGCGCAAACGCCATGTGGTCGATGTAGCCGTCCAACGACTGATTCATGCCATAGACGAGCTTCGCCATAATAGAAGTCTCCTTCCCTACTGCCCCACCGAAATCACGGCGGGCACGCCTGCATTGCCGCCGATGCTCACCACCAGGTTCTGTGTCCCCGCCTGCGCATTCTCCGGCACCTGGAGATTGATCTGAAAAAAACCGGAAACGTGAGTCGGCGCCGATCCCGCGTACAGAACCTCCGCCGCCTCGCCGCCGAGTGCCGCCGATACCGGCAACGCCAGGTTGGAGAGGCCGCTCAGCGGCCAGTACCCGCCCGTCATTCCCGGAGGATGCATCAACCCTCCGCCGGTACCGTAAATCGAGACGATTTCGCCGGGACGCGCGGGATTCGCAGGCGAATTCTTCGACCCATTGAAGTTCTCGACGTAGAACACCCCCGGCAGCGCCGCCGCGACCGCTACCGTGGCGCCGCCGGCTTCGCTGCCGTTATAGACAATGCGCACGCGCGTTGCCGCCTGACCTGCGATCTCCCAAGGCACCTGCACGTTGACCTGGTCTGCCTGTGCATAGATGATCGGCGCGGGAAAACTGTCGAAGAAGACCTGAACGCCCGCGAGATTGCTCACCGGCGCCGAATCGATTCCCGCCGCCGGCCCGAGTCCGTAGCCGCGAATCGCAGCCAGTTCCCCGGCAACCGCCGCGCCCGAGGCGAAGCTCGCATCGTTTTCCAGCGTAACGGCCGGAAAGAAATTCTCCAGCACGAAGTTTTCGCCGGTCCCCGGCGTGCCGGTCGCCACCCCCCCGGAGAAGATGACGGAGCCGTCGCTTTCGGCGGCAATCGCCGGATTCCCTCCGGATGGACCTACATCCGTGACTCCGGCAACGGTTCCGTCGGCCGCGATTTTTGCCACCACCAGCCCGCTGGAACTCCCGTCCGAAGGCAGGAACGCCCCCGCAGTGGATGTTACCGCGCCGCTGCCCGCCAGATAAACGTTGCCGGCCGCGTCCACGTCGAAGGCGCTCACCTGGAAGGGCACGAAGACAGAACTCAGGACACTCGACAGATCGCCGGCCACGTGCAGCAGGTAATCGCCTGTGCCGGGCGTCACGCCAAAACCGCTGTTGGTCACCGGCAGCGAAGGACTCCAGCACCACAGGTGAATCGAACCGTCCGCCCCCGTGCGGAGGTTGCTGGCAGCCCCCGGACCAAGCAGGCTTGCTGTCACCAGTGAGGAGCCGTCAGGACTCAGTTTCGCGAGATACGCATCCTCGCTTGTCCCGCTGAACTGTCCGGCGGTAGCCGGGAAGTCTGTGGCCGTCGTAGATCCCGAGACGATCGCGCTTCCCGAGCCGTCTGTTGCGATGCCATAGCCGAACGACGTGCCCAGCGCTCCGGAAAGATAGGTTCCATAGATCAGCGCGGAGCCGGAAGCATTCAGCTTCCCGACGACGGTATCGCCCGTCCCGTTGCCGGGAACAGTCTGGTACGCGCCGGCCGTCGCTGGAAAACTGCCGAACGCGGGGCTCCAATAGCCCGTGAAAAGCACTTCTCCCGCGGTATTGACCGCAATTGCCCCGGGGAACATGCCGGGAATGACAGTGGCGTACACAAGCTGCGTCGCCGAGGAATTCAGCTTCGCCACAAACGCCGCATTGCCGCTCGAGCCCGCAATCGCCGCGATCGGAAACGCCGCGCCCGGAGTGATCGGGAAGACCGAAGAGTCCGCTCCGGGCGACGCTACCAGCGTGCCGAGCAGGTACACGTTGCCCTGCGGATCCACGGCCATGCCCGTCACGTCCGCATCGACGCTGCCCCCCAGGTACGTCGCATAGACCACCGAACCGAACGCATCCAGCTTCATGACGAACGCGTTCCGGCACGGAATGGGAACGGGCGGACCGATGTCTCCCGCTCCTCCGCCGTAGCACGTTCCACCTGCATTCTTTGCCTGAATGACTCCGGCGGTGGCAGAAAACGGATTGCCGGTCGTGCTCCCCGCGACGTACGTGTTGCCGCTGGAATCGAGCACGAGGGAGGTGGTCCCGAAACTGGAGCTCGAGAATCCGTAGGCGAACCGCGGCGCGTTGGAAGCGCCCGCCGCCAGCGTGGAAAGGGTGAGAAGAGAGACAAAGAGCCGCATCGGTTTTTCCGGGGGACGCGGAACTCTCTACGATCATACCGCGGCCCCGTACTCAACTTCGAACTTACTCCGCGTTTACTGCTTTTCTCGGCGACTCCGCGTCTCCGGGGTGAAGACAAACCTCGGTTCCCGCTACGAACTGTTCGCGACTCCGCTTGAGTCCGGGCTGCCCCCGCGCCCTATTCGCCCGCCAGCGCCTGTTCGAAATCCGCGAGGAGGTCGCGCCAGTCTTCGATTCCCACCGAAATCCGCACCAGCCCGTCGGTCACGCCCGATTCCGCCAGTTCCTGCCCGCTCATCCCCGAATGCGTCGTCGATTTCGGATGGCACACCAGCGTCTCCACTCCGCCCAGCGATACCGCGTTGCGCGCAATCCGCAGGCGCCGCAGAAAATCGAACGCCGCGGGTTTGCCGCCCTGGAATTCGATCGAGAAAATCGCCCCCGGATACGCGCACTGCTTCTCGAAAATGCGTTTCTGCTCCGGATCGGTAAACAGCGTCGGATAGTAGACCGCCTGCAGGCTCCTGTGTCCGTGCAGCGCCTCCGCCAGTCGCTGCGCGTTCTTGCTCTGCCGGTTCATGCGCAGGGAAACCGTGGGCAGCCGGCTGTCCAGCATCCAGCATTCGTCGGGTGGAAGAATGTTGCCGAACATGTTGCGCCGGCTGCGAATCTTCTCGATCATCGCAGCGGATTTCGTCAGCGCGATTCCCGCGATCATGTCGCTGAAGCCCGAAAGGTATTTGGTGGCTGAATACAGCACCATATCGGCGCCCAGCAGCAGCGGGTGCTGAAACGTCGGGCCGAGAAACGTGTTGTCCACCATCACCACCGGCTTGTCGCTGTGTTTTGCCGCCGCTTCCGCCGCGCGCTCGATATCGGTCATCACCAGGGTCGGGTTGGCGGGTGTTTCCAGGTAGACGATGCAGCAGTTTTCCGCTGTCTCGATGGCCTTCTCGATCCCCGCCGTGTCGCCGCTGTGCACGGGAATGCCGCGCACGCCGAACGGCTCCAGAAATCCGTGCATCAATCCCGTGGTGCCGCCGTAAAGCGGCGTCGAATAGACAATCGTGCTGTTCGGGCGCGCATAGGCGAAGCACGCCGTCATGATGGCCGCCATGCCCGAATTGAAAACCGCCGCGTGCCCGGCGCCGGCTTCCAGAGGAACGATCTGGTCTTCCAGAATCTCCGAATTGGGGTGCGAAAACCGCGCGTAAATCAGGTCCGCGCGCTCGCCCGGCGCGGGCTTGATCTTCCCCGTGGTGATGGCAAACGCGTGCTCGGCAGCCTCCGGACTTGCGAACACGTAGGTGGAACTGCGGAACACGGCGGGGCGCGCCGAGCCGAAGGACAGCTTCGGATCGAAGCCGCGGGTCAGCACCGCGGTGCGCGGCCGTACATCGCCGTGGACATTCTCTGGATCGGGCATGTAAGCCTCCACCCCGAGTGTAACGCCGAACGCTTCGGCATGCACAACGAAGGGGTGGTGCGCCCTTATTCGGCCCGCAGCGCCTCCGCCGGGTCGATCCTCGCCGCACGGCGCGCCGGGACCAGCGTGGCCGCCAGCGCCGTCACCAGCAGTACACCGATCGCCCCGGCATAAACGCGCGGATCGTGCGGATCGACCCCGTACAAGAGCGACGCCATCGCTCGCGCCGCCGCCCATGCGATCGCGCCACCGGCCACAAGGCCCAGCAGCACGCGCCGCAGCGCCGCTCCCAGGACGCTCGCCACCGCCGCCGGCCGGCTCGCGCCCAGCGCCATGCGGATGCCGATCTCCTGCGTGCGCTGCAACACTCCTCGCATCAGCAGCCCGTAGAGGCCGATCGCGGTCAACAGCAGCGCGCAGCCGCCGAAACACGCCGATAGCCTCACCAGCATCCGCTCCTTGTTCAGGTGTGTATCAACCAGCTCGGCGAACGGGTAGAGCGTGGGCTCGGGCGCTCCCGGCGCAATGCGCCGCACCACCTCCCTCAGCGCCGCTGCGGCCTCGGAACTGTTGCCCGAGCGGATCGCAACCGAAAACTGCGCGCTGCCGTCCTGCTCCCCGGGAAGCTTGTAAATCATGCGGGTCGCCGCGTCGTGCAGCGAGCGGAACCTCACGTTCTCCGCCACCCCGATTACGCGGCAGGCATCCTGCGGATCGAGATGCGCGCCGTCCTCCGCCGGTTGCCCCGCGCCGGCATAGACCAGTTGGCCCAGGGCATCGCCGGCGGGGAAGAAGTAATGCGCGGCATTCTCGCTCAGAATACAGGTGCGGTCGCCGGCGCGGGCGTCCTTTCCGAACGGCGCGCCTTCCAGCAGCCGCGTTCCCATGGCCGCAAAATATCCGGTCGAGACCACCTCCGGCCAGATGTTCATATCGGTATGGACCACGCCGTGTCCGTCCAACGCGAAAAAGTGGCTCGCGCTCCACCAGTCGTGCAGCGGCGGAACCGAAAGATACGCCGCCGCCTCGATGCCCGGCGCTGCCGACAGCCCGGAAACGATGCGCCGGTTCGCCTCGGCCGTCTGCGCATCGCTCAACTTCGCCGCGTGCAGATCCAGGTCCGCCAGCAGCAGGCCCTGTGTCCGGAAGCCGGAATCCTCGAAGTACAAGTGCAGGAAGCTCGCTCCCAGGAGCAGCGCCGCAGCGATCAGGGTTACGCTGACCGCCACCTGCGCGGGCACGATCCATCCCCCCGCCGCGCGCCTCGTGAACGTGCGCCCACCCTGCCTGAGCGCGCCCGCCGGGTCGCTCCTGCTTACGCGCAGCGCCGAAGAGAGGCCCGTGCCCAGCGCCGCCGCTACCGTGAGCGCTGCCGTGAACGCGAGAATCGCGCCGTGCGGCGCCACATCCACCGTCGGTGCGTAGCCGATCGCGCCCAGCATCCCCGCCAGCGATTTCGCCAGGACCCAGCCCAGCCCCGTGGCCAGCGCCAGCCCCGCCGCCGCCAGTATCAGGATCTCCAGCAGCACCAGCCGGAACAGCCGCAGCCGCGGCGCGCCCAGCGCCGTGCGCAGCGCGAACTCCCGCGTCTGGCTGCTCATCTGCGCCAGCACCAGCAGCGCCGTGTTGGCGCAGCACAGCACTAGCACCAGCCCCGCCAGCATCTCCAGAATGAAGAGCGGCCGCTCGTACATCGTCCGCAGGAAAGAGCGGCCGCCGCTGCCGCTCTCCGCCGTGAAGTGAAACGGCTTGAAGAAGCCGCCCATCATGGTTTGCTTCGGGTCCGCTTCTCTGCGCACTTCCGCTTCGATCGTGGCCATGTTGGCGCGCGCCGAAGCTACCGTCTGGCCCGGCTTCAGCCGCCCGAACACGCTCAGCCAGAATGCGCCTTCGTTCCGCCGCAGCGGGTGCGGCGCGTGTACCGCTTCTTCAAACGCCAGCGGCAGCACAATTGATGCGGTGCTCCCCGCGGTGAGTCCTTCGAACCCCGGCGGCAGCACTCCCGCCACCGTCACCGCGCGCCCGTTCAGCCGCAGCGTACTCCCCACGACCGACGCGCTGCCGTGAAAATGGCTCTTCCACCACGCATCCGAAAGCAGCGCCTGGTAGCCCCGCGGACCGCCGCCCGCAACATCGTCCATTTCCGCGAAAGCCGTCCCTACCAGCGGCTGCAATCGCAGCACGCGAAATCCGTTGCCGCTCAGCAGCCCGCCCTTCACCCGCTCCACCTGCCCATGTTCATCCAGCGCGAATTCCGCATCGCTCCACGCCAGCAGGTCGCTGCAGGCGGACTGCCGTCGCCGCAGCGCATCGAACGCCGGTCCCGAGAGCCCGATGTCCTGCGCGCCGTTGCGAAACCCGTAGCGCACCAGCTCCGCCGGCTGCGGAACCGGCAGGCTCTTCAGCACAATCGCGTAGGTCAGCGAAAAAATCGCCGTGTTCGCCCCTACCCCGAAGGCCAGCGAAATCGCCACCGCCGCCGCCCATGCCGGACTCTTGGCCACCGCCCGCGCCGCATAGCGCAGATCGCACCACAGCATGTCCAGCCGGCGCCATCCCCACATGCCGCGTGTGACTTCCTTCACCGCCGCTTCGTTGCCGAACTCCTTCCGCACCGCCAGCAGCGCTTCCTCGTAAGACTCACCGCGCTCCATCCGGTCGTGCAGCGCCATGCGCATGTGCGCGGCAATCTCTTCGTCCAGATCGCGATTGCGCCGCCCGAAACTCATACCGGCTCTCCTTGCGCGCGATCCATAATGGCCGCGATGGCTTTCGACATCTGCGTCCATCGCGCGTGCTCGCGCGCGAGCTCCCGCTTGCCGGCGGCCGTGATGCGGTAGAACCGGGCGCGCTGCTTGCTCTGCGTCTGCTTCCACTCCGCCGCCAGCCAGCCCTGCTTCTCCAGCCGGTGCAGGGCAGGGTAGAGCGACCCCGTTTCCACCTGCAGCACGTCGCCGGTGGACGCCCGCACCGCCTGGATGATCCCGTAGCCGTGCTGCGGCCCCCATTGCAGCGTCTTCAGAATCAGCATATCGAGCGTGCCCTGCAGCAGCTCGATGCGGCTTTCGTACTTCTCCGCTTTTCCCATGGATGTAGCCAGTCTACAGCTTAGGATGGAGAATGTCTACAGGCTTGGCCGGCGCCGCCGGCGCCTCGGTCACTCCCGTAACACTCGACGCGGCCGCCTGCTATACTCGCGCCCATGTCCTACCGCCAGTTCATGTGGGGACTGTCGAACGGAGTGCTCGTTCTCACGGTGGCGGGCGGATTCTGGCTCGGCATCATTGGTTCCATCGTGCGCCGGCCGGAAATCCTGGGGCCGGCAGGAGTCATCGGGCTCGCCCTGCTACTGTGGGGTTTCGTGCGCCTGCGGCGGAAGTCGGCCGGGTTCAGTCTCGCGGAGATGAAAAACGGCACGGAAGAGCAGCGCAGTTCCTTGCGCCGGATCCGGCGAGGCTTCCGGTGGGCGATCTTGATCGAGACGGTGCTGTGCTCGGTGGCCGTGGGGAGCGTCGAGTATCTCGACCGGCTCGACCTCCTCTGGCCGGCGCTGGGCATCGCCGTGAGCCTGCACTTCCTGCCGCTCGGCCGGCTCTTCCGGGTAAGCCGCTACTATTTCACCGGGATCGCCGGGACGGTTGTGTGCCTGGTGGCAATGGTCGCGTTCCACGACCCGGCAAACGGGCTTTTCGCTGCCGCCGGCATGTGCCTCAACATGTGGGGCACGGCAGCATGGCTGCTGGCGACGTCGGACCGAATCGCGGCGCGCGCGATTGCGGCAACCGCGACCCGGTAGTCCTGCGAGTTCAGCCCGCGCGGCGATTGCGATCACCGCTCACGGCTTGCGCCACTCCGCGATCTGCGCCCGCATCTTCTCGGCTTGCGGCCAGTCCGGATGGTGCTTTAGGAAATCCTCCAGATCGTCCGCCGCCGCGCGCCGGTCGCCTTGTCGCAGGTGGATCTCCGCCAGAAACAACTGCGGATGCGAGAAGTGCGCCGGATCGATCTGCCGCGCCCGCTCCAGGTACTTCAGCGCCAGCGCGTAATTCTGCAGTTGGAAATACGTCTGCCCCATCTGCGCGTTCGCCAGCGCGTCGTTGGGCCGCGCCAGCACCGCGTAGCTGTTGTACTCCCAGGCTTCATCCAGCCGGTGCACGGTCACCAGCACTCCGCCCAGGTTCACGAGCGCTTCGAACGACTGCGCATCCTGCTTCAGAGCCTCGCGAAAACACTGCTCCGCGCGCGCGAACTGCCGGGTCTGGTATGCGATCGTCCCCAGGTTGTTCCAGGCCGCCGAAAACTGCGGCGCCAGCTTCACGGCCTCTTCCATATCGCTCACGGCCGCATCCACATTGTGTCGCCCCAGTTCCTTCTCCGCCTCTTCGAAAGCGTGCTGCGCCTTGTCGGGAATCGCGAGCTGCGAAACCGATATGGAATGCTCCCGCCGCATCGCATCCTGGAAGACGAAGTCCGAATCTTTCAGGGCCAACACCAGTTCGACCTTCCCGTGCCCGTCCGCCGTGCCCGGACCCACCTCCACCGTCCGCCGCGCCTCCCCGCGCGCCGGTTCGAACACCGAGAGCGTATACGCCCCCGCCAGCAGCTTCTTAAAAACGAAGCGCCCCGCATCGTCGCTCGCCGTGTAGGCCGAAAACGGACTGGTAGCCCCGAACAAGCTCACCGCCGCCCGCGCCTCCGGTTTCAACTGCCCTTCCAGTTCGAAAACCGCATCGCCCGCCCAAGCCGAGGCGGCCAGCACCAGCGGCAGCAGCACACGCAGCATATTTAAAGATTACTCTCGCCCCCGCCGCGCCGCCAGTCGATCTCCGCGAGCGGTTCTTATCGGCGTTCCTCCCAACGCTTCCAACGCCCAGCAAAACCAAATATGGCCGCCGATGAACGCCGAGGAACGCCGATAAGATTCGGACTCATTGAGAGCCCTCTCCGCTCACAAAGTAAACAGGCCATCCCACAAGGTCCGGCCAAGCCGCGCAAAATGACGGGTCCCAGCGCGGTTTTTATCGGCGTTCATCGGCGTTCATCGGCGGCCATTTTCGTTCTTGCGTTTTTCTCTTGCGCCCTCCCAACCCACGGCGAAACGGACGCGCTTCCAACCCCAGCAACACCAAATAGGCCACCGATAAACGCCGATGAACGCCGATAAGATTGGGTTTCGTCGAGCCCCTTTCTCCGCTCCTCCCCGCCAACACCGTGCGACCCGCGTTGCCGGAACGCCTTTCCCGCCGTTGTACAATGACCCTCTGTGACCTTCTCCGCCACGGCGGGCCGCACCACCGTTTCCCGGACTGCGTGGCTGATCCTGGCCCTCCTGGTCATCTCCGGCTTCCTCAACTACTTCGATCGCTCCAATCTCTCCGTCGGCGCCATCGATATCCAGCGCGAACTCGGCCTCGATAACTCCCAGCTCGGCCTCCTCCTCTCGGCCTTTTTCTGGACCTACGCCCTCATGCAACTCCTGGGCGCCGCCGGATGGCTCGTCGACCGTTTCAACGTCTCCTGGATTCTCGCCGGCGGCTTCTTCCTCTGGTCCGGCGCCACCGCCATCACCGGAACCGCGCGTGTCTTCGCCGTCCTTTTCGCCCTCCGCCTGCTTCTCGGAATAGGCGAATCCATCGCCTATCCTTCCTATTCGCGCATCCTCGCCAACTCTTATCCGGAGCATCGCCGCGGCTTCGCCAACGCCGCCATCGATGCCGGAACCAAGCTCGGCCCCGCACTCGGCACCCTCCTCGGCGGCATCCTCATGGCGCGTTACGGATGGCGCGCCTTCTTCGTTGTTCTCGGTATCGTCAGTCTCTCCTGGCTGGTCCCCTGGCTGCTCTGGATGCCGCGCGGATTGGGCGTTTCCGCGCGCGAAGATCCCGCGGCTATCTCCGCCGTCCCCGGCATTCCCGCCATCCTTCGGCAGCGCTCCGCCGTCTTCAGCGCGTTGGGGCTGTTCTGTTCCAACTATTACTGGTATTTCCTGCTGACCTGGCTGCCGCCTTATCTCGAATCGGCGCGCCACTTCTCCAAGAGCCGCATGGCGGTCTTCGGCTCCCTGGCCTACTTTCTCATCGCTGCCTCCGCCGTGTTCTCCGGCTGGCTCTCCGACCGCTTCATCGCCCGCGGCCACACTCCCACCCGCATCCGCAAAGGCTTCGCCGGCCTGGGACTCCTCTTCTCCGCCATCATCGCCGGCGTTCCGCTCATTTCTCATCCCGATGCCGCCATGGCGCTCCTCATGGCCGCCTGCCTCGCCTATGGCCTGTTCAGTTCCAACCTCTTCGCCATCACCCAGACGCTTGCCGGACCGCATGCCGCCGGCAAGTGGACGAGCCTGCAGAACGGCTTTGGCAACCTCGCCGGTGTCGCCGCTCCCTGGTTCACCGGCTGGGTTGTCGACCGCACCGGCCATTTTTCTCTGGCCTTCGTCACCGCCGCGGCCGTGGCTCTGTGCGGCGCCGTCTTCTTCGTCTTCGGCATCGGCGAAATCCGCCAGGCCGATTTCTCCTGACCCCGCCCGAGTCGGTTACACTCGGAGCAGTGGCGCACCTGACCAAAAAGTCGATACTGGCAGCAGTGGCCGCCCTCGCCGTGCTTGTTCTCCTGGCCGTCTGGCTCGTCAGCCCCGGCGGAATCGTTCCCCGGTATGTCCTCTTGCGCACATATACCGGCGATGCCGCCGGTCTCGCCGTCGGCAGCACCGTCCGGGTCAACGGCATCACCGTCGGCTATCTCGATAAGCTCCTGCTCACCAACTCGCGCAATCTCACCCGCAAAGTCGAACTCGACATGCGCATTAAGCCTTCCGTCATTCCCGACATCCCCGTCGATTCCACCGCCGGCGTCACCGCCACCAGCCTCGTCGGCGACAACTACGTCAACATCGTCGAAGGCTCCTCTCCGCGCCACGTACAACCCGGCGACGAACTTGCCTCGCGCCTTCCCGCCAATACCGATGAAATGATGGCCCAGATGCAGCACGTCCTGCAGCGTTTCGATGCCCTCGCCGGGCGCTTCAACGCCTTGTTGCAAGGTGTTCAATCCGGCCAGGGAACCCTCGGCAAATGGGTCAGCGGCAAGAACGCGTTTGCCGACGTGCAGACGGAATTACAGGGCCTCGAAAACGATATCTCCAACGGCCGCGGCACCCTCAGCCTCCTGAGCTCGGGAGACCTCGATCGGCAGATGCAGTCCGTCACCGACCGCTACCACGCCGTCCTGGCGCGCTATCAGGCCGGGCAAGGCACCGCCGGCCAGATCTCTCCCCTCTTCCGCGATGCCAACGCTGCCATGCAGGATATGAACAGCGTCGTTACCGAAATGCAGGGCGCCTCCGGTCCGTCAGCCCGTTTTAATGCTCTGTCCGGACAGTTCGACCAGATCGAGGGGAAGGTCGATTCCCTCCTGAACAGAATCCAATCGGGCGAAGGAACCCTCGGGCAACTCACCGTCAATCCGCGGTTCAGCGACGCCCTCGATCAATCCATTCGCCAACTCCAACAGCTCGCCGCCGGCCTCGAAAAGAACCCGCGTAAGTTCCTCGCCTTCCAGGTGCGCGTGTTCTGAGCGCCTGGCCCCCGCCTAACCCCAGCGCGGCTGCTCGTCCGGATTGATCCCCAGGCTCAGCTTGGCGATCAGCTCGTGGCTCAGAAAACTGTTGGTGGGATGGATGCGCCCCAGGCGCGCGTCGCGGAACATCCGCTCCAGACCGGCCGCCCGAAAGATACCAAAGCCGCCCGCCAGTTCCAGCGCCATGTCCACCAGATGGAAGCAACTCTCCACGCTCCGGCACTTGGCGGCCACCACCCGCACCATCAGCGGCCCCGTTTGCGCCGGATCGCGATTCTCCGACCAGTCCCGCGCCGCCCGGTCCAGCAGCGCTTCGGCGGTTTCCATTTCGATGACCATCTCCGCCACCATGTGCTGCACCTCCGGATGGTAAGCCATCGTCCGCGTGACTCCGATCGAGCGTTTCTTCTTGACCGTCTCGATCGTACGATCCATCGCGCACCGCGCCAGCCCGCAATACACGTTGGCGAAGCCCATCAGCGCCCAGACGAACATCGTGCCCACGAAATGGTCGATCCCCGCCGCGCCTGCCGGAACGATCCGCGCAATGTACCGGTCCGGCACGAAGCAGCCTTCCAGCACCGTGTCGTTGCTGCTGGTGGCGCGCATCCCCATCACGTCCCACGTCTCTTCGATCCGGTAGCCCGGTGTCTCGCGCGACAAAAAAGCGTGCACGATCTTCGGAGCCGCCGGGTCGCTCGTGTCCATGCCGTGCATCCCCAGCCGCGTCCACACCGGCGACAGGCTGCCGAAATGCTTGTGTCCGTAAAACCGGTAGCCGCCCTCGGCGCGTTCCGCCTTCGTGGTGGAGAGCAGCACCGGAAGATCGTTTCCCGATTCGGCGTGTCCCGCCGCGAAGACCTCGCCCGCCGCCGCCTCGCGCAGCATCCACTCCAGGCTTCTGTCGCCCGCGCGCCAGAGATCCGCCGCCACGCCCAACCAATACAGGTGCATGTTGAGTCCCAGCGCCGTCGCCGGCGCGGAATACGCCAGGCGGCGCTGTTCGCGGCAGACCTCCGGCAGCGTCTTGCCCCATCCTCCGAGTTCGGATGGCACGGGCATCAGCAGGTAGCCGGCTGCCCGCAATTCCTCGAAATCTTCTGTGAAGAACCGGTTTTCCCGGTCATACATGGATGCGCGTTCGGCGCACCGCTGGAAAATCTCCTCCGGAACCACCCTCTGCACGGCAGGTTGCATGCAATCCCCTCCAACTAATACATGCGATTTTCCGCCGGGAAAGTCTGGATTGCAAGAGAAAACTCTATCCGGCCGGCGTCACCTTTTCGCCGGCCTCGAGCGGAACGTCTCCCGGCAGCGCCACCCGGTCCCCCTCCTGCAGCCCGCCCGTCACCCGCACCAGCGTCACCGTCGAATTGCCCGTCTTCACCGGACGGCGCTCCAGGACGCCTTCGTGCAGCGCGAAAACGAAGTCGCCGCCGGAATCGTGGTGCAGCGCCTCTTTGGGGATCACCAGCGCGTTGTCCGCCACCGCCGTGCGGATCTCCGCGTCCACGTTCGTCCCGGGGATCAGATCCCTCCCGGGATTCTCGATGGTGCACACCACTTCCCCCACCTGCCGGCTGCCCAGCGCCTCGATCGAAGCCGGCATGCGCTCCACCGTGCCGCGCCACTCCTTGCCCGGAAGCGCCTCCCACCGGATCGTCACCGGCTCTCCCGGCGCCACGCGTCCCAGCAGCGGCTCATCCACGTACACCCGCACGCGCAGCCGGTCCAGCCGCCCCACGTTTGCCACCAGGTCGCCCGCCTTCAGAAACGATCCCGGCCGCGCCGCCAGCCCGTACACCACGCCCGCGATCGGCGCGCGCACTTCGCTCTCCGCCGCCCGCTGCCGGGCCAGTTTCAACGCCACTTCGGCATCGTCCAGCCGCGCCCGCGCCGCATCCACATCCGGCTTGGCCACCAGTACCGAACGCCGCTTCTCCAGTCCCGCAATCTGGATCTGCGTCTGCCGTACCTTGTCCGCCGCCGCCTGCACATCCATTGCGGTGGCCGCCTGCTTGGCCTGCAGCCTCTCCAGCGCCGCCGCGTCTTTCTGTTCGCGCGCGAGATCGAATCGCGCCCGCGCCAGGCTGTTATCGATATCGGCCAGTTCGGCCGGCTTGCCGCCCTCGCCCAATGCCGCCAGGTTGGCCCGCGCCTCCGCCACGCGCGCCTGCGCCGTTTCCACATCGGCCTGTACCGTCGGGTCCGTGATCCGCGCCAGTACCGCGCCCCGCGCCACCGTCTGCCCTTCCTGCACGGGAACGCTCTTCACCAGCCCGCCGGTCTCCGCGCGCACCGCCTGCCACTCGATCGGCTCGACCTTGCCGTTCGTGGGAAGCGTGCTCACCAGCGTTTGCCGCCGCGCAGCCGCGAAGTGGACCTGTGGCGGCGCGTTCTTCCGTGCGATTCCCCAGCCGATCACCGCTACCACGATTCCCGCCAGCAGCAGCGTCCACCATTTCTTCAATCTTCCATCTCCATCACTTATCTTAAACGCACGCTGATTCTCCAGCCCGTTCCGGTTTCGACATTCTCCGTCCGGATCAGGACTCTCGAACCAGGCAACTCGCGCGCGAGATGCAGGTGCGGCCGGAAAACCGAAACTGCATCGGAACACCATTCACCCGCGGCCCACGCGCCGCTCCACTGTGAAACAATGATGATTTCCATGTCTACCCAAGGGCCTTCCACCGCCTCTCTCGGAGCGCGAAAATACGTCTGGTATCGCGAGTTGACCCGCTACCACTGGTTCGTTCTGGTGGTCGCGATCCTGGGCTGGATGTTCGACACCATGGCCCAGCAGCTCTTCAACCTCGCGCGCGTTCCCGCTCTGCGCGAGTTGATGGGCGCCGGCACGCCCGCTACCACGGTCGCCGAACAGGCCGGAATCTGTACCTGCGTCTTCATGATCGGCTGGGCCAGCGGTGGCATCCTCTTCGGCATTCTGGGCGACCGCCTGGGCCGCGCCAAGACCATGATGCTGACCATCCTTACCTACAGCATCTTCACCGGCCTCAGCGTTTTCTCGAAAGGCGTTCTCGATTTCGACGCCTACCGCTTCCTCTGCGGCCTCGGCGTGGGCGGACAGTTTGCCGTCGGTGTAGCGCTGGTCGCCGAAGTCGTTCCGGAGCGGGCGCGCCCCTACGCGCTGGGGATGGTCCAGGCCTTTTCCGCGGTGGGCAACATGACCGCCGCGGTCGTCGGCATCGCGCTCGGGCTGATGCAGCAGTCCGGCTCTATCGCCGGGGCCTGGCGCTGGGAGTTCCTCGTGGGCGCGCTGCCCGCGCCGCTGGCCCTGGTGGTTTTCAAGAAGCTCAAAGAGCCCGAGCAGTGGGTCAAGGCGCGCGCCGAAAAGAAGCGCATGGGCTCATTCGCCGAACTCTTTTCCGATCCGCGCTGGCGCCGCAACTCGATCGCCGGCCTGCTGCTGGCCTTCGCCGGCGTGGTCGGACTATGGGGCATCGGCTTCTTCAGCTACGATCTTTTCCGCCCCGTGCTGGAGCGCACCTTCCAGGCGCAGGGCCTCACCGGCTCGGAACTGGCCGGCAAAACCACCATATGGATCGGCTTGACCAGCCTGCTGCAGAATCTGGGCGGCTTCTTCGGCGTCTACGGCTACACTTGGCTCAGCCAGCGCCTCAACCGGCGCAAGGCATTCGCCATCAGCTTCGTCGCCGCCATGTTCGCGACCGCCTACACCTTCTGGAACCTCAACGCCATTAGCGATATCTTCTGGATGATCCCGCTCATGGGCTTCACCCAGCTAGCCCTCTTCGGCGGCTACGCCATCTACCTGCCGGAACTGTTTCCTACCCGCCTGCGCAGCACCGGCACCAGCTTCTGCTACAACGTGGGCCGCTTCTTCGCCGCCGCCGGCCCCTTCACCCTCGGGATGCTGACTCACGACGTCTTCGCCGGCAAACCCGACCCCTTGCGCTACGCCGGCGTCACCATGTGCCTGGTCTTCCTGGTCGGCCTCGCCGCCCTGCCCTTCGCCCCCGAAACCAAGGGCCAGCCGCTGCCGGAGTAGTAAAAAGGGATACTGTGAGTGCCCGGAGCATTCCGAAACTGCTCACCGTGGAAGAGTGAGGTTTGGGGTGCGGATGTAGCAGCCGTTGCTCTTCGCCATCGTCGACCCCGACCCCGCCACTGTCACCGTCTACAGCAGGACCGCCGGCGGCCACATCGATCACACCGGCGAAAACGTCCCCGTCCCGCTTCTCGAAACGAGCGCCGGCGTTGCCGCCCTCTTCGCCGGCCTTTGATCCTCAGGCGCCGCGCAACGGGCCTGCGCGTGCGGCTTTAAGGGCGGGGACCCTAGACGCCAAGGAATTGGATCTGATCCAACTCGCCGACGACCAGGCGGCAGAGCCTCGCGCAAGTGCGGCGCTTACGCCGCATGCGGCATAGCGCCGAAGATCGTGCGGGGCGAGTTTCTCAATGCCTGCACGCGACGCGTGAGGTTGTTCATCGGATTCCTCCCCTGTAGTCGTCAAGGGCGAGTGATAGGCCGCGCCACCGTCCTGCCATCGACTACCCGTCCCTACGCCGTCAGGGAGGAGCTATGCTAGAAGACGGCTAGGACGACGGAAGCAATGGACCGAATCGAAGTCAATCCAGCTATTTGCTCTGGAAAACCCGTGATCCGCGGCACGCGCATCATGGTGCGGAACATCCTGGGTATGGTGGCGGGCGGGTATACAGTCGACAAGATCTTGACCAGCTATCCGGAACTGGGGCGGGAGGACGTGATCGCCGCAGTTGAATACGCCGCCGACGTCGTCGATGAGGTCCAGGTCATCGCACATTGATTCTCAGAATTCTTTTCGATCAGAATATCCCTCCGGTGGTATGCGAGTTTGTGCGAAGGCGGAAGCCACACTGGGAGGTGCGGCACGTCAATCGACGTGGGACTGCAAGGCGCGACAGACGACGCAATCTTCCAGTGGGCGCAGAGCGGCCTCTCCATCGTTATCACGTTCGATGAAGACTTTGCCGATGCGCGGATGTACCCGGCTGGTTCCCATGCTGGGGTCGTTCGCCTGCGGGTTTGGCCGACCACGATTGAGAACACGGAAACAGCTCTGGCACGCTTGTTCGACTCGGTCGCCGAAGAGGACTTGCAGGGGAGTCTCGTGATCATCGATGAGGCGAAGATCCGAGTCAGGCGATCGGTGCGCCATGGATAGCCAGTATGCCGTTGATCGCGGGTAATCGCGCGCCCCAGTTCAGGGCCACCTTCTCGTAACGTTCTCTGTGCACAACGGCCTACCTACGACTTCATCGAGTTCGATCCGTGTCGAGCCATCGGCACCCCCGTTATTGGGTCAGCCGTCGTGGAACACGATCGCCACGGACGGTCACGGGTATTGCATTCGAAGCCGCTCTCATATAGGATGTCTGTATGACTGCCGTATAGACACTCTATAGCACCATGCCCCATCGTTCGAACACAGCGCTGCTACAGGGCACACTCGATGTGCTCATTTTGAAGGTTCTGACCCTTGAGCCAATGCACGGTCTGGGAATCTCGCGCCGCATCGCTCAGGTCACGAACAACACGTTTCAGGTCAAACCGGGCTCGCTCTTTCCCGCCCTTCACCGGCTCGAAGAAGCGGGCTGGCTCACCGCCGAATGGGGCGAGTCCGAAACGAACCGCCGGGCCAAGTTCTATCGCCTGACCAAACTCGGTCACCGTCAACTCAAGCAGGAAACAGAAACCTGGAGCCGCATCTCGGCCGCTATGGCGAATGCCCTGGGGATCTCATAAGGAGGACGTCTGCATGCACTGGCTGAAGGCAACCTGGCGCAATCTGTTCCGCCGAGCACTCGTCGACTCGGATCTTGAGGAAGAACTCCGCTCCTACCGCCAGTTGCTCGAGGACGAAAAGATC
>Ga0335085_10001742_pt1 | contig 44030 bp, 44 predicted proteins | sample Lox_Sample_45_FD_206712 | JGI IMG/M metagenome (GOLD analysis project Ga0335085, IMG submission 206712) | Soil microbial communities from Loxahatchee National Wildlife Refuge, Florida, United States - Lox_Sample_4.5 | ecosystem: Environmental > Terrestrial > Soil > Wetlands | place: USA... | reverse complement strand
CAGATTCTTGTGTTTACGTCCGAAACCAGTCTTTCGGAATCGTGGGCGCAGAACTTGCATTCAGTATCGAATACATAGCTTTCTCGATGAGTTATCATGGTGCGCAGGAATTGTAAACCTCTGCGATAAAAAGACGTATGGAGAATTTTCTGTGTATCCGTAAGAGTAAATACATGATACATAAAGTATGTATAGTATGTAAAATACCATCTCTGTGTAGATTACGAAGAGAGTTTTGACCCGAAATTGGAGATTCGTAAGGTGCAAACAACGGCTGCCGGTACCTTCATAGTGACCATTCCCAAAGAGTGGGCGGAAGGTCTAGGATTACACAAAGGGGATCTTGTCAACTTAGATCTAGACGACAAAGATATTGTGATCTCTGCAACGAAATCAAAAAAGCAGAGCAGTCAGAGCAACTCCATTAACATAGAGGAGTTCAAGGATCAAAAGCTGCTGGAACTCTGCATTACCGCTTCTTACATTCAAGGACATGACATAACCGAGATACACTCAAAAAACAAGATTAGTCCCGATCACAAGCGATGGGTCCGGCAAGCTGTCGACGGATTAATCGGAGTAGAGATCTCCGAAGACTATGCAAACCGCATAATTCTGCAAAATTTAATCGATCCGGCGAAATTTGATCTGGACACATTGCTTGAAAAATTCACGTATACGTCCAAGGCTGTTTTCGAAGATGCGATTAATGCACTCATAGAAGTGGACGTGAGTCTTGCCCAGGATGCTTATGAGAGAGGCGACCAATCAACAAAGCTCTACCGTCTTCTCATGCGCCTCTCACTTCAAGCAATCAAAAACCGGAACATTCGAGAGCATATGAAAATCAAAGAAGCTTCGAGCGTCGTCATAAGAATAATTGCAGTAAGGGAGCTCGGACGGATGGCCTATTACGCAATGAGAATTGCACAGCATGTGGGCGAAATCGAGAAGAAATTGGACGAACAAATCGCCGCAGTAATTCAGAAAATGACTAAAATCTCAACAGAAATGCAGAATCAGGCGCTCAATGCATTGATCAAGAAGGATCTTGCAGCTGCGAGTACGATCATAGATCGTATGGTTCAGGTTCGACGTTTGTACGAAACTGCTAGCCCGATGATCTCAAAATATCCCGAGAGAACTGCACTCGCGCTATCTTTGATTATCAGAGACATCAGAGCGTTTGCGGGTTACGCGGTTGCGCTTGCCGACGATGCTGTTCTTGGGGTTTTCGAGGTTTAGGGCATCGGCCTTTCTTGGCGCCTCAGTCGGTTGTTTTGCAATTTCTTGAGTTGAAGTTTCTTTCTTGGCTTTCCTCTCGGCCCTTTGCTTCTCCTTCAGCAGTTTCTGCTTCACTCGCTCTCGGCGCTTTCGAAGCATAGACCTCCTTTTTTTCTTTCTAAGCTCCTCTTTCTCTGACTTTTCCTTCAGGCGTTTTCGCTTTTCCTTATCCTTCCTTTCATTTTCCTTCTTTCGTTCAAGTGCCCGGTCAGCACGAACAGATCTCATTAGTTCCTTGTAATCGGGAAGGACCACTTCAGGCACGAAATCACGACAGTACTCCCACTGGAATTTCTTCCCGTGTTCAATCATGCAAATGTCCCCCAGCTTTCGATAGCGTTCACAATCTGAGCAGCTCGTCCCGTAATCCTGAACAATAACTTTGGAGGTCTTTGACATTTTAGTTCCAGCTGCGATCTCGCTTGAGTTGTTGGGCACAGGACGATCCTTCAGATTTCTCAAAGATTTGCTTAATCCGTCAGTTATTAGGCCTTACTAAAAAATCAATGAATTGGCAGTAATACGAAAACCAGCAAGTCCCAAAGAAAGTGACTCACGATGTTGGATCTTAGATCTCTTGTAACGTAGTAGTTTAGCCCCCAGACAGAGTCAGCAACGATGACAGTTGCGGGAAATAGGGGGTTCATAGTTGAAAGATGTATCGCGGCGTCGATAAGTGCAACGACTAGAATCGATGCAGGTCCTAATTTTCTTGCAAAAATTGTTTGAAGATTTCCTCTGAAATAGGATTCGAACCCAATCGCATCAAGAGCGAGCACGAAAATTAGTAGCGGCGTTGGAGTGCCGGAGAAAAGGTTGTAGATGCTTGTTTCGTTCGATCCTGAAACCCCGAAAAGCTTCAGATTTGTGACCGCGTAGTTTCCTCCGAGAAAAATAAGATAGAGGACGAACGCCATACCGATTCCAAGTAGAATCCGCCACCAACCACGCCGAAACTTTTCACCGGTTTCATAGGACAGGAGATAGGCTACAAAGCCCATCGCGCTTGTCGAAACAATGCTGCCGAAGATAAAGTACTGACGAGGCACAGTGAACATTTCGACCATTGTCAGAGCGACTATGGCGAACCCCGAGAGCTGGGCGGCCAGCCTAGATCTTTTTGATTTGTCCGGGCTCGGCACGTTTGCTTTCAATTCTTCATTCGTTGGCTGAAAGCTCATCGGAGAAAAGTCTCAGGAACTCTTCAAGCTGAGACCGCTGTATCCTTGCACCGCTCGCGTGGGGATGACCTCCACCAGAAGCTCCTAACTTGGTGGTTATCCTTCCGATAATTTTGCCTAGATCGTGTTTTGATTCTTCAGTCGATCGTGTCGAGATTTCGTAAAATCCTGGCTCTTCCTCTCTTATCGCGACGCCGACAGGTACGTCAAAAGCACCTACGAGAAAGTTTGCTACATTTCCTGTCGAAGATTCTCTAGTGATCATGTACGCAAAATTGTCCCCGACCTTCTTGCCATATTTTTTGGCAGAAGAGATTAGCTCGGCGGATCTCTGCGCATAAGACTGAGCGTACTCGGATGCACGTTTAATCTCATGTGGAAACCTCCCCGAGGCAATTTCCTCGGCGATTTCAACAAGTCGCGAGTTGCTGTCCTCAGAACCCCTGCCCACAGACGCTATCGTAAACGCGAGCACGGTTGCCTCGTACAGCAGAAACTGTCTGTCAAACGAAGCAATGATCTTCTTTGCGAACGGTTGGAGATCCATGTAATCGGTGATTGCGCCACAAGAGGCAGCGATTTTCATTTGTGGGGACGACTTGAGCTGTTGCTCGTAACGTCTGTAGACTAACACCGAGGCGCACTCTTCAACGGAATGAGTGATCTCCATTCCCGTCGCATCCAGTCTTTTTCTGAATTCCTCGCTCATAGGATGATGATCAAAATAATGTATCCGGCCAAACGAGGAAAGGCGCTCTATCTGCTCGACAAACCCTCCAAACGTGTTCTTGTTTAGACCGAGATCGGAGATGTAATAGTCGTCGGCTTTTCCAATTCCTGACAGAGTCTCGACCATGTCTCCGTAATCAGTCAGGTATATTTTTGCTCCAGTGAGGTGGGCGACGAGTGCCCCGCTGCATATTCCATCCGCATCCTTTCTGTGGGACACGGCAACCGCTGATTGTTTTTGATTCTCTTCTGACATTGCTTTCAACAAATTGGACCAATAGCTAAAAAGAGAGCGCTACCGGGCGCCATCCTTTTGCAGGTTGACCAATGAATCTTTCGTATCGACATCGGAAAAAACTCGAGCGTCAGGGATCTCGATAAAGACCGTTCCGAGCTCACTTCTCACAAGTGATCTTGCGCCCTCATCTCCCTTGAGTTCCTCGAGTTTCGCGAAAAGTTCTTTCGGAATAAGAACGGGATTTCTTGGTTCCCCTTTGTAAGCGAGTGCGACGATTTTTCCGGGTGACTTGCGAGACTCTTGAATCAAAGCGTTCAGGTGATTGGAACGCAAGAAGGGCTGATCTGCGACCATGATTATCGCGGAAGAACAGTCGTCCGGAATGTTAGTGATACCAGATTTTATCGATGAAGCAATCCCTTGCTCGAAGTATTTGTTGAACAAAAGCTGAGCTCTGCCCAGATTCACCTTTTCAAGAATCTCGGAGGAACTATTCCCCAGTACCAGGAGGACATAATCGGCATTTGAGTCATTTGCCTCGTCGATAGCTGTCTGGACTAGGTTTTTTCCTTCGAGCTCAACGAGCTGCTTTGGGCTGCCGAAGCGAACGGATGATCCCGCAGCGAGAATTATGACCGCGCTTTTAGCCAAGTCTGACTACGCTTTGCTTCCATCCAAGATTTGGAGTTTCGGAACTACCCGCCTGTTACGTACATCGGCCTTACGTGGTGAAGTGCGCGGTTCTCTTTGATCATCTGTTCGACCCCGGGCGATTTCATTTTCAGGGCAGACTTGAAGAAATCAGAAATCTCTTGGTCAGAGGCACCGTTTCGTAAAAGATTGGCAACGTCAAACTGTTGATTGCTGAAAAGACACGGGACTAATTTTCCATCGGCAGTCATTCGTATACGGTCACAATCTCCACAGAAGGGCTTTGAAATGGAAGTGATAATTCCGAACTCGCCGTCTCCGTCCTCAAACCTGTAATTGTCCGACGTACTCCCCGCCTCTCTTTCAAGAGGAATTACGTTGTACCGGGATGAAATTGTTTGCAAAATCTCCTTTCCTGTAACGACTTTGTTTTCCTCCCACATCTTCTTTCCATCAAAAGGCATGTATTCAATAAACCGTACCGCCAAACCTTCCTGTCTGGCGACATTCGCAAAATCGAGAATTTCGTCATCGTTGTACCCACGGATGATAACTGTGTTGACCTTCACATTCTCGAATCCGGCGTCCCGCGCAGATCTCAGACCGGAAAGTACTCGGTCAAAAGCGTCCCTATTTGTAATCCCGAAAAACCTCGCTGCCCGCAGACTGTGCAGACTGACTGTAACTGAAAAAAGACCGGCTTCCTTCAACTCTTTTGCTTTCTCGCGCAAATAGTATCCATTTGTAGTCATCCCAAGTCGCTTCAATTTCGGGATCTTTGAGAGCATCCGCACAAGATCTACTACATCTTTTCGAACGAGAGGTTCTCCTCCGGTAATTCTCACTCTATCCACTCCCATCTCTGATAGAATTGTAGCGACTCTCGATATCTCAGAGGGAATCAGAACAGCCGAGTTTGGAAGCCATTCGGGCTCCTCAGGCATGCAGAAATTACAGCGAAAGTTGCACTTGTCAATGATAGAGAGCCTGAGCTTCCTAATCGATCTACCGTAAGAGTCGATAAGGGATAACCCATCGGAGACCAATTATTCTCGCTGAAATGAGAAACTCGGCGATCAGATAATAAAATCTGACGGTTCAGAGTGCTTAGTTTTTTCGTTTTTGGCCCGCGATTCGAGCATAAAGCAATCAGAAAAAGATCGTAGCTCAATTGTTTAGATGAACGATGAAATCGAATTAATCGGTATGAGCCTTAACTGTCTCTCGCGGTGATTCCAATTTGGACCTCTTTGATGTGACGTAATCGATAATCCTTCCGGCGATGCTATAGTCTGTCGCTGACTGAGCTCCTTTGAACTCCACAGTTCCATTTACTTCGTGAACAACGAGTCCTGACTCCGGATTTTCCATTAGGTCCACTCCTAGAACTCCATGGCCGATGACGTTAACGGTTTTCAAGATCGTTTCCTCCAATTCGGGCGTGACCTTGCAAGGCTCAGAGTGGCCCCCCAAAGCTACATTTGTCTTCCAATTTTCTGCGGATGAATAGCGGTACACTGCGGCCACAATCTCCTCGCCAACTGCAATGCAGCGAATGTCCCTCGGGGGTCTCTTGATCATTTCTTGAAAATAGAAAATAGTCTGCATCGAGTCGTTGAGTTGTTCGCGCATTTCAATGAGGGCCTCGGCAGTTTCGCGGTCTCTTATCGGGACTACTTGTCTTCCCCAGCTTCCCACGATTGGCTTCATTACACATGGAAACCCTACCCGCTCGATCGCCTGCATCGCGGACTCTGAGGAGAATGCCACAACAGTCTTTGGTGTCGGGACGCCATTTCTAGCGAGAATCTGGCTGGTAAGTAATTTGTTTCCGCAGACATCCAAGATTTTGCTTGAATTGATCGTATCTATGCCGTGAGCCTCGAACACGGATGCCAGGTTGAGTCCTCGATAGAAGCTCACGCAGCGTCCGAGAATCGTCTGAGGCAGAGACAATAGCGGAGAACCGTCGAGCGGGAGAACCTGAGATTTTGCGTCGATCATATCATACGATAGACCACGTATCTCGAGCTGCCGCCCGAGCTCTTTTTCCTCCCACCTTACTCTGTCGAACAGTATTCCGATCGACTTTCTCTCTAACAATTTTTTGTTTTTACTCTCCCCAGTCTTCCTTTACGCTCTCGGCCAACTTGATCGTGACCGTTCCGTTATTTAGAGCAGCAACCTCGTAATCTGCACCACAGTCGGGACAAGTAACGATCTCTCCAACGACCGCGTCGTCCTGAACATGTACAGATGCATCACACTCTAGACACTTTGTTTCCATTTCTCTCCTATTTCACCTCCTTTTTTCTGTTTTGAATTTGTTTTTGTTCCATGAGTCGAATGAGCTTCACTTCTAAACTTTGAAGCGGCTTTTTCAAGCTCATGATCTGAGCGCGCGATGGAAAGCTTGAACGCGGATAAGGTTGCTTTGTGCTTTTGTATGACTTTTTCTCTTTGTTTGCAAGCAAAGAGAACCAATTCGGGATTTGGCGAGCCCGTCGCAGTCCGCCTTGAGAGCACGAGCTTAGGATCGAAAATTGCACCAAGGTCCTCGGATCTCAAAGCAATCCCCAGGGTTTTTGAAATAGTCGAGGAATCAAGACTTGTCAGCTGGGAAGCTATTTTCCCCCTTCCCGAGGCTAATTTTACTAATTTCCCAACGCGGGCGTGTGCCTCACGAAAAGGTATTCCGAACTTCTTCACTAGATGATCCGCCAGCTCGGTTGCGAAAAGAAACTCGTCTGATGTTGCCGCATCCATCATTTTCTCTGTGTTGAATCTCGTTTCGTAGACGACGTTTGAGAGTATTGAAATTGATGAAGAAGTTTTGTCGGTAGCGCTCCAAAGGTTTCGGGTTAGTTCCTGAAGATCTAAATTGTATGAAAGAGGAAGAGATTTTGCTATTCCCATAGCAGCGACCAGATCTCCAAGGACCTGACTAGTTCTTGCTCTGAAAATCTCAGGGACTATGGCATTCTTTTTCTGAGGCATCATGCTGGAAGTAGAAGAATACTCGTCAGGCATTTCAGCAAACGAAAATTCCTTTGTCGACCAGAGAATTAGTTCTTCAGCGAGCCGGCTGAGATCTGTCATTGCCTGAGCACAAATGTAGATTGCTTCCGTTGCAAAATCTCTGGAAGAGACAGCGTCCAGAGAATTCTCCAAGATCGATTCGAATCCAAGTAGCTCGGCAACTCTCTCACGATTGATTGGAAATCCGGTCGCAGCAAGAGCACCTGCACCCATCGGGGAAAGATCTGTTCTCAGATAACAATCCACGAGTCTAGCAAAGTCTCTGTCAAGGGAATCAAAATGCGCGAGCAAGTGATGTCCAAGGGTCACCGGTTGTCCTCTCTGAAGGTGGGTGTAACCAGCGAAAAAAGTATCGTAGTGTTTTGTCGACTGATCAATTAGAGATTTTTCGAGCGAAACCATAGCCTCTCCAATCGAGATTAGTTCATCTCGAAGGACCATTCTCAACGCGGTGGCAACTTGATCATTGCGACTCTTGGCGAGGTTCATCATCCCGCCGGAATCAAGTCCGATTTTTGAAATTATGAAATTCTCAACATTCATGTGGACATCCTCCAGATCGTCTTTCATTTCAATGTCAGGAGGTACGTCTTTCAGTGCCGACAAAAGTTGAGCAGCAACATTTCTTTGAATAATGCCCTTCTCTGCAAGCATTATCACGTGGGCTGAATTGATCTTGATCACCACTGATATCAACCGGCTATCAATGTCAGTGGAGGAAGTGTATTTCGAAGCGTCTGCGGAGTACGATCCAAGCCTTCCTTTATGCAAAATGTTATCCTTTTTGTATTTCATTACTTCACTTCCTTGAATCGATATTGTCGACAATGTTCAACCCTCCAGTCGAAATGCAACTTGACTCACGCGAGAATGCGACAGGGCGTCCGGCTTACGATTTCTTCGCCGGCGCGGCGCTCTTTACAATTGGGACGGGATCTTTGTTCATCTGTGTAGCTTTTTCGTTAGCAACCCTTGATGGCAGACCCCAGAGTTCGATGAAACCCACAGCGGCATTTTGATCGAACGTTGAGGTCCGATCGTAAGTCGAGAGTTTATGTTGATAGAGAGATTGCGGTGATTTGCGGCCGACGACTCTCATGCTACCTTTGTAGAGTTTCACACGGACCGTTCCCGATACCCGTTCCTGAGTCTTGTCGACGAACGCGTCAAGGGCTAGCCGAGACGGTTCCATCCAGAGTCCAGAGTAAACCAGCCAGGACCATTCCTCCTCAACCTTCGATTTGAAGGACAATTCGTGGCGAGTCAAGACGAGTTTTTCAAGATCTTTGTGCGCTCCGATTAGTGTCAGTGCGGCGGGACACTCATACACCTCTCTTGACTTTATCCCAACCAACCTATCCTCAATGTGATCGACAATTCCGAACCCATTTTGACCAGCTTTCAGATTTACATAGCGGATTATTTCCACCGGCGATAATGAACGACCATCTACTGAAATTGGTATCCCGTTCTCAAACTCTATCTCCAAGTAGTCTGGCTTGTCGGGAGCTCTGGCAGCCGGAATGCACCATTCGAATGCATCATCAGGTGGCTCGGTAAATGGATCTTCAAGAGGGCCTGATTCGATAGAACGACCCCACAGATTTTGATCTACAGAGTAGATGGACTTGCTCACCGTAATCGGGATGTTGTTATTCTGAGCGTATTTGATCTCATCTTCACGATTCATATTCCATTCTCTGACCGGCGCGATTATCTTCAGATCAGGATTCATTGCCTTTATCGTAACGTCGAATCTTACCTGATCGTTGCCCTTTCCGGTGCAGCCATGAGCGACTGCGACAGCGCCTTCCTTTTCAGCGACCTGAACTAATTTCTCGGCAAGAAGGGGTCTAGCTAATGCGGTACCTAATGGGTAAGATCCTTCGTAGAGGCTGTTTGCCTTTATGCTTGGAAAGACGAATCTAGATACAAACTCTTCCTTCGCATCCAGCTGATAGTGATTTACGGCCCCGATCTCTTTTGCCTTTTCTCCAATTCCGGAGAGATCTTCCCTCTGGCCCACATCCACAGTACACGTTACAACGTCCAGATTGTACTTATCCTTGATCCATTTTATGGATACAGAAGTGTCCAGACCACCGGAATATGCGAGAACAACTTTTTCAGACATCTTTGGAATTTTCGCGGAGATCTTTTATCTTGCAATAGGCTTTTATAACTTCTGGTCACAATTAACGGTAACAGTCACTAATGACCCGTATTGGTCAACACGATTTCTATATCTAAAGTTGTGAAAGGAGTCATAGACAACGATTTGTCACTTCAAGATGCTCTCAGCCGAAAGTACGGAAATTATACCGCGATAGCTCGACTGATCAAACCGAAAGTTGAGAAAGACTTGGGACACAAAGTAAATTTTGATTCGCTAGTTACCTCAGTAAAGAGGATGAAGCCGAGATATCAGGCTTCGGAAGGCGGAATTGAAGTGGTTCTCGGGCAGAGTGTTGTAAACGTCAGAACAGACGTTGCAAAACTTGCCCTCGTTAAGAGTAAGAGGGCGTTGGACGCTGCAAGAAATATTCTTGCAACTTACCAGGAGGAGTTTCTTCAGGTTTCGGAAAGCTACTCCGCGATAACTATGATCTTTGACCAGAAGCTCCTGGAGCAGATTCACAAAAAATTCAATGACGACGACGTCTTGGACGAACAATCCGACTTGGCAGCCATAATTGTACACAGTCCAAAGGAGATCGTAAGAACTCCAGGCGTAGTCCTCACTATCTACACAAAGATCGCAGAAAATCACGTTAACATCGAGGACACAGTGAGCTGTTTTACGGACACAATTGTTGTTATCAGAATGGACGACGTCGCAAGAACATTTTCCTCGCTCACGGATCTGATCTCAGAATGCAGAACCAAATCGAAAAAGCGACAAAGAGGAGTAATTTCAAAATGACTACCCAGGCATCAGATCTTCGTGCCAGTTTTTCCAAAGATTTACTCTCGTTAGACGAGCTGTCTTCCTCGGAGTTCCGCTCAGTGTTACATCTTGCGGATATTTTGAAGACTGAGCGACAACAGCGGAAATTTGTTCACCAGGTACCGGGGACATCCCTCGCACTGCTTTTTGAAAAGCCTAGCACCAGAACTCGAGTCTCGTTTGAAGTAGGAATGTTCGAACTCGGCGGGCACGCGGTAGTCCTGAACTCGAAAGAAATGCAGTTGTCGCGGGGAGAGACTCCTGAAGACACCGCCAGAATTCTTTCGACTTTCTGTCAGGCTATTGCTGCGAGAGTTTACTCCCATGAGACTCTTGAAAAATTCTCCAGTGGGTCGAGTGCCCCGGTGATAAATGCACTCTCTGACCGCTATCATCCGTGCCAGGCGCTTGCCGACTTTATGACGATAAAACAGTTCAAGAAGAAGTTGAAGGGAGTTGCGATCGCGTGGATTGGTGATGGAAACAACGTTTGCAATTCGCTCTTGATCGGAGCCGCTCTATCCGGGGCGAATCTTACTGTTGCCTGCCCTAAGAAATATTCACCTCTTCAAGAGGCTCTTGACAAGGCGAACTACCATGCTGATTTCAGCGGGTCGCAGATCACCGTGATCGAGTCAGCAAAGGAGGCGGCAAAGAATGCGGATGTCGTTGTGACGGATACATTTGTCTCAATGGGAGATGACGACCAGAAAGAAGCCAGACTTAATGCCTTCCTTCCTAACTACCAGGTGAATGACGAATTAATGTCCCTTGCCAAGCCCGATGCGATTTTCATGCACTGCCTTCCGGCGCACCGAGGGGAAGAAGTTACAAATTCTGTTATCGACGGGCCCCAGTCGGTCGTCTGGCAAGAGGCTGAGAATAGATTGCACACACAGAAAGCTCTTCTTTACAGTCTGCTCCGCAAACCGAAGGGGCAAAAAGACAAAATCGTTTTCGGAAACTGAATCCGAAAAAACTCAGTCGGTTCAAACGAACGTTGGAATCTACGGAAACTGATTCCTAAACAACCGGCAAATCCTGCTTTGTAGGATCTGCCTTTGGTTTAGGTGGAGGCGCAGGACGCATCCCGAACGCGACAAGAACTAGGCCGCCAACGGCGATTGCAGTACCGATGTAAATGAAAATAGAATTACCATCCATCAGGCTGCTGCCTGCAATCAATCCAACGCCCTGGAGTGCAAACACCGTGCCTAGAATGGCCAAAACTGCCCCGACACCAATCAAGATCTTTCCAATGTCCATGGCGAGCTAACCACGATTAATAATTGATTTATTGCTTGCGCGGCCTAGGAACTTATTGACGGTCTGGTACCGAGAGTTACGCTGATGTTCATTGGCGTCCCGTTCCTGACAATGCCGAGAACCACGGTCTGACCTGAGATAGTATTTTCTGCGAGATACGTGGCTAGAGCATCGTTATCCACAATCTTCGAACCGTTGATTGAGAGAATAATGTCACCTCCAATCACGTACTGTTGTCCGTCAATCGTCACAACTTGTGATCCGATCTTCAAGCCCGCTTTGGCGGCGGGTCCACCTTGAATTAGTTCCTCCACCAGTACCCCGTATGTGTAGTTAGTTCCTGCTGCCTTTGCTAACTGATAACTCATGTCAACACCACTAATACCGAGGTAAGCATGGAAGTTGTAAGAACCTGAGGAAATCAAGTAAGGTAACTCTCGAATTATTGTGTCTGAGGGAATTGCGAATCCCACTCCCTGGGAACCACTTACTACCGCTGTCGTGATGCCAACGACGAATCCATTTGAATCGACTAACACGCCGCCCGAGTTGCCCGGATTTATGGGAGCGCTGAATTGAATTGCGTTAGCGATGCTGAAATTTCCGGCTGTCGGATCCTGCAGAGTTCTGCCGACCTGGCTGATGATTCCAAAGGTCATCGACCTTGCAAGACCAAACGGATTTCCGATTGCGACTACGTATTGTCCTACCTGCAGAGTCGAGGAGGAGACAATCGAAAGAGGGTGGTATTCAGTAGTTGGAACGCCCGATGCAGAAACCACTGCAAGGTCGCTGTACGGATCAGATCCGATTACCTTTGCGGAGTAAGAGGTTCCGTCCGCAAACGTTACTGTGAGATTGACCGTCGAACCGGCGACGTGGTAATTGGTGACAATGTAAAAATTGTTTGAAGAATTCACAACAAAACCCGATCCGAGAACAGATTCGGCTGGCTGACCGAGACCGTTTCCACTCGTCAAAACGCCCTGCAGAGTGACGATGCTTTCGTTCGTTTTCGCGTAAATCTGTTCGGGATTAATGGTAACACCGCTATCATTACCCGCCGCGACAGTAATCGTTTTGGTGAATCCATCCAATACCGTGGCGGTCTGAGTTGAAACAACGGTTGTGGTTGGGGAAGCATTAGAAGAACCGGAAAATCCAACAGCAGCGAGAGTTATCAAAAGCGCAACGATTGCGACGACAGCAACAAGAGCCTTAGCGGCGGCTGCAACTCCCTTGTCAGAATACCTCTTCAATCGATATGCAAGTTTCATTTGAGATTATTCACACTGATCCTAACAACTGATACTGGGTATGAAAGCGCATAGATACATTTCTCCCCTCTCAGACGAGGATTACTCAATTTTCTTAACAGATGATATAGAATGGAGAGTGGTGTATGGATTTCGAAATCCGCTCCCCAAATAAAGAATAGGTCTGTATTCATCGAACTTCCAGTTCTGATCGAAGTCGAGAGAGGCCATCCCACCCATTAGCGACCCTATGAACAAGTCATGATCGCCCACAACCTGCACACTTTTCATTTTGCAAATCGCGTATGCCTGAGCACGAATCAGGACTGGAGCCTGCCAAACTTCCTGGTACGGAATATTTAGTGCAGCAAGTTTATCGGATGAATTGTTTTTTTCGGCAAGAACTTTCACAATTTTACGGTCTGAAAAGTTTAACCAATTTATCGAAAAATTCTTTGATTGCTTCAGGATCTGATTTGTTTTTGCCCCCTTATGAACGGACACAGCAAATAGGGGAGGGTCATTTGAAACGGGCATGCAACTGTTAGCGGGCATTGCCGCTACAAACTTGCCAGATCTTGCCGCGACGATCATTGGCACCTGTGGATAAAATAACCTGTATGCCTGAATGGGATTAACAGCCAGACGAGGTACGCGTCTGATGCTCAATACATCCTTGCTTTTCTAGCCCAAGCCAATAAGCATGCTCCCCGCATCCATTACAGCATTTACTTCCTCTTCTTTCATGCTGATTGGCTGGAGAATCGGTTGCTTCAGTCCCGCTTTGACATACTCTGAGATTCTGTCGCACACTTGATCCTTAGTACCTACTAGAGTAAAAGATTCAATCATTTCATCTTTGATCGATTCAAACGCGGCTGACAAATTTCCCTTGAAATAATTTTCAGCTATCGGCCGCTTAAGCGCCGGGTCTATTCCAGTTCCCTCATACAAATAATCGTCCTGAACAGAAAGCATGTAGGCAACAAAGGGATCTTTCTTGGCTTTCACTATCGCGGCTGCTTTCGTTTCCGCAACCTGAGTAAGCAAGTATGCAGAGATATCGATTTGGTCAATAGATCTTGAGGAAGCGTAAGAAGATATGGATGCAACAATCTGCCCAATCGAACTTGTAGATTCGCCACCCTTCGCAAGATACCCATCCGCATATCGAGCGGTTAGCTTGAGCATCTGAGGTTTCCAACCCGCGATATAAATCGGAATCTTGTTCACTGCTCCGATGAGAGACTTTACATTTTTGACGTTGAATGTTTTCCCACTCAGATTCACGGTTTCTCCCTTCCAAAGGCTACCGCAGATTTCCATCGTTTCCTTCAGCGCAGAAATAGGTAGGTCATGTCGAATCCCCATAAGATCAAGGCGAGCCGGAAAGCCGGTCCCAATTCCGAGTCTCATCCTTCCTGCCGTAGCTTCCTGAAGGGTCGCAGAAGTCATGGCCAAGGCAACAGGACTACGAACATATGGAGAAAGACAACCAAAACCAAGCTTCAGCGTACTTGTTGTTGCGGCTGCTTGGGCTAAACTTGAGACAGCATCTCGTCCAAAAGAGTGCTCGTGCATCCAGAGTCCCTCAAAACCCGTGGATTCAGCCCTAATTGCCCATTCGGCAATTTTCTTAACAGGAACATCGGCGTTGAAACCGATCGAGACTCTCATTCCGGATGGTTACCACTCTGCCATGGTAATTTAAGGGTTGAACGTCCCGTTAGCCAAATTGTCAACCAATTTTAACTCCCCTCCAAAACTCGCCCATCTTCAAACCACTTCAAGGGTTAGGGTAAGATGGGTTTAGAGATGATTCTCATTCTCGCGGCCTCAGCAGCTGCGATTGCAGCTGTCGGCGCCGTGGTATATCGAAGGACACCAAATCGAGCTACATCTGCCAAGCTCGAAGTTGAAAAGAGCCCGGCTATCGAGAAACCAGTCGAAATCCAGACCGCACCGGAACCCGAACTCGTGTCCGAAGCTCCTCCTCCGTTTTCTGAAGATTCTTCAATCTCAAAGGGTATTGCCACGCCAAGTGATACCACCGCGATTAATGCTGCTGCGCCATTTGTCTCGATACAACTTCCAAAGAATGCTCAGCGGGCTGCGACGAGGGTTAGAAGAAAAAGGAAAGCACCGAGAGCAAGGACCCTGCCTCAATCCATCAACTCTACTGTCATTCCATCGCTCGATATTCCCGACAAAAAAGAGCCATCCGCTGCTTAATTCTCATTTCAACCACCCCTGAATGAGTTTAGCCGGCGTCTTGAACTTCTTCGGCGGAAGGGAATACCGATGAATAGGTTTTGTCAAGTGTCTGTGCGCTTTGATCGGTGGAATATACAGCTCTAGAGGTATCAATTTTCTCTTCAATTCTGAGCTGGTCTTTTTTCTGATTTTTGTGGTGTAACCACATTTATCGCAAGCGAGCCCCTGACCTTTGCCCTTCGATTTGAGGGCTCTGCCGCAATTCGGACATTTTGGATTTGAAATTTTCATTAGCGGTTTAAGATCGAGCGGCTTGAATAGCTCCAAATTGAGTACTTTTGAATGGAGCGATGTCGGCTTTCTGATCCCACCGGCGACCTCCACAAGGTCCCCGGTAACCAGTTGTGAAACGGCTTTGCGAAAATCCGCAGTCGGTTCGTAACAGGCACACGGAATTTCTCCCTCTTCGTTTCCAATTTTGAAGAACACATGCCCGCCTTCTTCAATCCGAGGATTTTCGGAGACCATTCCGATTACAGTACCGGCGGTGTATGGGATCGCGTTTCCCAAGCTAATTGATTGTTGGAGATGCTCTCCGGTTCCTTGGTTTGATCTAAAAATGAGATGACCTTTGAGATTCTTGATTGGAAGTAAATCGCGGTAAGCGTTCAAAACATCTTTAGGTGTCTCACCCCTAATTCCGCACAACACTGGATCAGGTCCGTGAGGCAAAATCATCACTCGCCCGTACTTTGGATCGTAGTTACTGAATGTGTTCGGAAATCTGGATTGGCTCATCTCTACTATTTTTGCAATGTCGATCTCCCTTTTCTCACGGATGTCGCGCCGATAAGCCACGAGCTCAAAGGTGTGGTCATTTTTCAGAGGATTGCCGATCGCTGAAAGCGCACCCACCAGGCCTTGTCCCCGACGCAATTCAAAGAAATCGATGTCTAATCTCTTCGCAATCTCTCTTGCTTCTCGAAGGCTCATTACCGAATAAAGGGCTTTTTGTGAAAACTGCTGAATTTCTGCCGGAATTTTCGAACCTTCGAGAAGTACGAGACCGGAGTTTGCCTTCGGGCTTGTAGCATAACGCATGACGATTGTCTTGAAGAAGGAAAAGAGATCAGTTCTCGGGATCGTTGTCTTAATCTGAAGAGATAAGGCCGCGTTTCCACGAGTCTTCCAGGGGATGTTAGGATTTAGTCTGATAAGGTGAGGATAATCTAAGAGTTCTGTTTTTTCGCTATCTTTACTCAAGAGGCTCCTTACTGCCATGTAGCAGAGAAATGTCGTGCACATCCCTTCGGCAGAATCTGTGTCATCAAATCCAACGTGGAAGATATTCTCTTCAGAATTCATTTTCGTGGCACAGCATCCGCTGGCGGGGGACGAAAATTCAAAAAATATGATTCTTTAGGATTCCACGACGATCATGGTCAAGGTAGAACGAACTTTTTCCAACCTTCGAATCTTCCAGGTAATGGTTTCTTTCACTTTTTCCATGGTGTCTGCTTCAATTTTAGCTACAATGTCGTAAACGCCGTACACGACGTAAACTTCCTTTACATGCTCAATACTTTTCAGTTCGCGAACGAGTTCTTCTTCCGCGCCGAGGTCTGCGTTTATCAAAACAAACGCCATCGGCAAGTGTTGTGCAGTCACAAACCGTCCATATCACCGTCTCATTAAATAGGTTTTCGATAGTGAATTAATCTGAAAATGGAACGCGCCATGGACGAGATCAAATCCAAAATATCGTTGAATCGTCCAAAGCTTCTCACAGTAGAATTTCACGAAGACGATCCCGTAAAATGTACTTCTGCTAAAATGTCAAAATTTCGGCTCGCACGATCTATAAGGATAAATCAAATCCCGCCACATTCAATCGTTTTGAATCCTTTTGCTCCTGACGTACTTTTGAAATCGGATAATATCTCAGTTCAACACGGCGGCTTGGTTGTCATTGACTGTTCTTGGGCCAATGCAACTCCTCATTTTAAGCGAAGACTCTCTGGAATCCAGCGAAGACTGCCTGCTCTGATGGCGGGTAATCCAACAAATTACTCCAGGGTTGGTGCCTTGAGTTCTCTTGAAGCTTCGGCCGCAGCTCTTTCGATTCTAGGTTTGCATGATTATTCCAAAAAGCTTCTCTCTCTGTACAAATGGGGAGAAACTTTTCTTTCATTGAATGAGAATGCCCTAAAAGATTACGAGGCAGCTCAGTCTCAGGATGAGGTTCGAGCATTGGAACTGGATTATTTTCCACAGTTATCGAAACAAAACTTAACGAAATCTTGAGGCAGTTTTAGTAAAATCTTTTTTCTAATCGGAACTAGCACAAAGATTTATTTCAAATAAGAAGCAGAAACTCAATTCGGCACGAGCAGGCGGGTGGGTCTCGGAGTACTTCTGAGGAAACTCCTCTGTCCACGCGGAAAAATCACGGCGCTGAGAGGCGCAATCAGAGATGGTTGGCTACAAAACAGAAACGATATCCAATCCAGATCATACGAGGATGCAGTAATGCTGAGGTTCCTGGTGCGGAATGAAACGGTTGTCCCGTGCGGACAAAGGCCAAACAGGGGAACGATGACATCCGCAAGAGCCCCAGGTAGGCCGCATAGCTGAATCCCGCCTAAAACAAAAAGAGGGTTACTACCTGCACGTGCCGAAAATTTTCTTTTCTTCTAACTTAGGTTTGTTCCACCCGGAAGATACGGTGCGAAGATGCTGAATACAATTCCTAGGATCAGGGCAATCGCGCCAAGCGCCATGTCGAGCTTCCAGATGTTCTTTGATTTCGCAAACTTGAGCAGATAAGAAATGGTTACGATTCCAATCAATGCAGCGGCGATGATAGCTAAAATTAGGCCAGTGGGAGTCACGACGTTAATGTCAGTTGCAATTTGGTGCCTCTGCAACAAGACTGTAACCCCGAACGCGCCGAGCGATGCCGGGATGTACGCCAGATATGAAAGACGGAACGCCTGATCCTGTTTCACTCCTAAGAGTAGCATGGTAGAAACTGTCATTCCGGAACGACTCACTCCGGGAAGCGCAGCTATTCCCTGGGCAATTCCTACGAGGATGTAGTGCTTTAGCTTCATCTGTTCGAGCCCGCCAATTCTGGGAAGTGCTCTTGTATATCTAATGTAAAATCCAATGCCAATGAGCGCGAGGCCCAGCACTATCATCGGAATCCCAATCCACCGGCCGGGAACATTTGCGAGATACTGATCGGTGATGTAAAAAAGAGGCGCGCCGACGATTGCAGTCACTGCTGTGACAACGAGGAGATACACGAGGAGTTTTCGGTCGTGGAACAGTGCGATGATGTCACGTCTAAAGTAGGTGATTGCAGAACCGAGGGAGCCTATTTCCAGAAAGAGACCGAATGCATAGCCGGCGGCAATCGGAAGGCCAAAGAGGAAATACGAGGCAAAAATCACCTGCGTCTTGCTGCTTATCGGAAGCCACTCTGAAACACCCTGAACCAGTCCAAGGATAATCGAGGATAAGATATCGGTCAAAAAGCGAGCACGGGAAAATTTCCTTGTGAGAAAACGGAGAATTTCTCTTTTTTTCCACTATAATATTGCTAACTGTCAAATCCGCAGTGGATGACGCAAATATCGCACGAATGCATTTTCCATGAAAGAATAAATAATCGGATAGAAACTTGCTTTGTCATGTCCAAAGTCTCCCGTTCTGTTGATATTTCGGCGCCGGTAACGAATGTGTTTCAATACTATGCCCGGCCGGAACACATTGCGAAAACATTTCCGGAGGATGTAAAGATGAAGGTGGTCCCGATAAAAATCAAGGACGGCTTTGGCGTGGGAACTGTTTTCAGAGTTGAGGGAGAGTTTGGAGGAAGACCGCTCGCTTGGGACATGGAAACTGTTGCCTACGAGAATAACAAGATAATCCAGGTCAAAGCGATCAACGGACCTTTCAAGAAAAATGTGATCTCCGTATTGTTCGAACCTCTCTCTGAAGGAACGAAATTAACTTTCGAGGCGGACTACGAACTGGGCTACAGTATTTTTGGTAAGGCGATCGACAAGTTCCGGCTAAAGAAAGAAATCGAAATGGGCATCGAAAGAAGCTGCCAGTCGGTGAAGAAATTCATCGAATCCGGAAAATCATCTTCCGAGATGATCTCCGAAATAAAAGCTGACGCAGCCTAATCTCAGCGCTTTTTCGCAGCTTGCTGCTGACTGGCGGCAGTCCGTTCTCCTCTGACAGTAGCCAGGACTTTCGCGACTTCGGAAAGAACCCTCGGTTTTTTCTCGTTGCTCCGTTTTTCTATTGAGACGTATCCTGACGGAATCATCATTCGGTAAGGAAATTTAGCTTCGACGGGTTCGGGCTTGTATCCCAGTCTTTTAGTTGCTTCAGCTAGCTCATCAAGCGTCGGATCCTTAACGGCCCTGTTTAGAGGGACGCGACGGCCCGCGTCTCGGCTGAAAGTTGAATTAAAGTAATCAATCCAAAGAACGTAGCGTTTGTAGTCTTTCAACTCAAAAGCTGCCACGGTTTTTTAGGAAGAAGGACTAGGGATTACTTTGATTCAACGAGCAGTGCGTTGATTACGCCATCTTGAGCGGGGCGCGAAGTTACTCTCGCTCTCCCCAGAGCTGTGTCGATAAGCGCTCCGCGAGTAATGACGCCTCTTCTTTCGTAATCGCGATTTGCGGGGTTTTCAAGGACTCGAGTAATCGCAGCTTTTTCCGTCTTTCCAGATGAAGGGACATGAATGTTTGCTGAATCAGCAAACTTTAGGCTTGTTTTGTAATTGCCACCACGCGTTCTTCGTTGATAAAATTCGTTAGTTCCCAGAACAGTTTCGGCCGCATAGCCATCCTTTTCGTAAGCACGTCTAGACCGGAAGTGCTTGGTTCTGCCTCCGGTAAGCTTTCGTTTTTGAAGATTCTCAATTGGCTTTACCAAAATTAACCGCTTTCCTTAACCTAAAGGTAAATTCGTAGTTTTTTCTTTCCATATAAACTCTTTCTGGTGAAAGATGAAAACTATTCAGGGAAAGACTCGACTTTGGCCTCTGGAAGAGCTTTTTCCGGGGACTGTTTCGGCACCAGTCCCTTTTGCTTCACTACCTGCTTTCTTTGTAGGTCGCGATCCCGACTGAGTCCGAAATAGTCTGCAAAAGAATCAGTTGTCGTAAAGACGCGAGACCTTCCTCTTCTTTCATATTTCAGGAAGCCAACTTCTTCAAGCTCCTTCAAGTGTGAGTACGCCTGAGAGCCTCTTCGCTGGACAAGTTCGTGTGCACTAACCGGCTGAAGATAAACAATGTACGAAAGAGTTCTGAGCGTCCCCGTAGACAAAAGGGGCTTGGTAGCGAACTTTTTTGCAATAGAGTTGTAAATTGGTTTGAGCTGAAGCGAGTACATCGGACCTTCTATCTCCTTGAGCTCCATAGCAACGAAAGTCGAATTAATCCTCGCCGCCAGCTCGCGCATTAATTCATTCAGGCGGCGTTTCGAAACTATTTTGGAGACCTTGGAAATTTCATCAAGACTGAGAGGCCTTCCTGAAGCGTAAAGGGCAACTTCGATGCGCGCCTGAGCTTCCTTTGACAGAACGATCGAAGATGTTCCGGAATCCACTTCTTCGATCCGCACTTTTTGCTGCACATCCTCCGCGGTAGCAACTGTAGCCATGCTAGATTCTCACTCTAGGCTCTAGACTGTTGTTACAGGAATTCCTGATATCAGAATGTCGTCGTTCTCGGTCTGCTCCATAGTGACGGTGCCTTCCATCGCTAGAAAGAGAAAATATATGAAAAATTGGGCTTTTTCAAGAGCGTCACTCCCTTTTGAAAATTCAGAGAAGAGAAAGGTAACTTTTTCGCGGATCTCTGCTAGGACCCGTATCCTGAACTCGTTTACGAGCTCTGCAATCTTGTTCAGAAATTTGTCTGGTTCGAATGAGAATGATGGCTCGAGAAGAAGGTTTGCTCTCTCCTGCTGTTTTCTTCTTCCATGGATAATGTCTTCGAGTATTGACTCAAGTGTAGAAACGAGATCTTCGATGGACGTCGAGTAAATTTCCTGTCGGAAGGGCATTTCCAGAATCAGAGGAACCTCACCGGAGATGTCGATCCTCTGCAATCTGGATTCTCTAATTTTGTCTAGGAGAAACAGGGTCTCGACCTTAAGGCGGTAAATCAATGCCGAAGAAAGTGCTGCCGATCCGCAAAGCCGGAGGTCGAGAAACTCACTGGAAGTTATGATATCGAGGAAGGTCTTTAGCAGTCTTTCAAGGTCCACTTCCCAAGGTTTGTTGATCCTGTTACCTTCGGGGTTGAGAAGTAGATTGAGGGGCGGCCGAGAAAGCTCGCGTTTCTTCTGAGGGTCAGATGACTCACTCACTTCGGACTTCGACCTCCATGCCGCTCTTGTATCTGATGACTCTAGAGCTTCCCTGAGTCATGTAAACGCCGATAACCGAAGTCGCTTTTGATACAACTGTATCCTTCAAACTGACAATGATAATCTGAGAAAAGGTACATCTTTCGGCGAGAATAGCAGCGAGATTTCCAGAGTAGACGCTGTCTAGGTGGGCATCGACCTCGTCGAAGACATAAAATGGAGAGGGAAAAACCGCCTGGATTGCAAGTATGAACGCAAGCGCGGACATTGTCTTTTCGCCGCCGCTTACTGAGCTGGAATCTCGGGGCAGCTTTCCGGGAAACTGTGCCATCAAGAAAACACCGCTGTCGAATATCGAGTCAGGTTTTTCGATCTCGAGCCAGGCATTTCCGCCGGTTACTTTTGTAAAAATGAGCCTGAGCTCTCTATCAATTCGCTCAAATGCGTCCATGAACACCTTTCGTTTTTCGCCGTCGATTGTCTCGATAAACGTGACAATTGCATTCCTCTCCTTCTCAAGTTCATTTTTTCTCACCGAGGAATACTTGTAATTTTCAAAAATTTCCCTGTAATTCTTGTCGGCGTTAAAGTTGACACTAGTTCTAAGTGTGTCGAACTCTGCCTGCAGTTCTCCGAGAAGATCGTCGACTCCCTCGAACGCATCAATAGGTTCTGCGTAGCCTAGAATCGAAAGCTCTCCCACGAGGCTTCTTTCGGAATCAACCAGTCTGGAAAGGTCGTTGTTGGAAGTGTAATATTCGCGGTCGGTCAGAGTAACCGATTTTCTGACAGTCTCCTCTTCGAGCCTGAGATCTCTTAACCTGACGTCGAGTGAATCGAGCATCGGCTGATATTTTGCTGCCCGGTCCAAGGTTTCTGCTTCCTTCAGCCTAAGTTCTTCTAGCTGAGTCTGGAGTTGCTTCAATCTATCTTCGGTTTCAGAAAGAAATTTCGTCCTGTCCGCAAAGCGAGTCTCGTTCTCCACTTTTTGAGTTCGCAGTCTCTCGAGCGCTGGCTTTAGACTGTTTTCAAGTTCTCCACGAAGACGGGTGATCTCTGTGTTTGTCTCACCAATTTTTGAAAAGACGTCGCCCATCTTTGATTCTAGCTCGTTTCTCCTCCGATTGAACTCTAGTGCTCTTGTCTCGAATGCGCCCAAATCAAATCTCGCGACGATCTGTGAAAGTTTCTCAGATCCTAATACCAATGATGAAAGTTTTCTTTCTGCGAGTGCGATCTCTTTTTCTTTAGCCCTGATTTCCAGATCGATCTGACCTAGTCGATCAGTTAGAGTTTTGACATCATCCGCGTACCGCGAGAAGATTTGTCTAGTTGACTCGAGACGAGTTTCGATCTTCGAGATTTCCAGATCGTGCTCATGCTCATCGGAGACGATACCGTGTCCCTTTTCATTTAGGTCAGACAAAGACTCCTTCCTGCGCTCGATCAGCTTCTGGAGCGCGGTAAGAACAGTTCGGATTCCGTCGTAGCTTTTCTGCTGTGCGAGAAGCGTTGCGACCTGCAGGTATTTCTTTGAATAGCCGGTCTGGAAAGCGAGAACATCGGGCTCGAAGATATCACCCTGAAGCGTCACTGCCCTAAAGCCATTTCTAGCAACAACGAATGCGCTCTTCGCTGAATCAACTATTACTGAATCTCCGAAAACAAAATCCACAACGGGCTTTAGATTTCGCTCGGAAGAAATAATGTCCGAAACGTAAGCAATGACGCCGTCCATCGGAGGTTTTTCCTCGCTCTCTATCTTGCCAACTTCTCGCAGAGGAATTGCAGTCAATCGTCCAATTTTTAGCTTGCGAGCGGCTTCGGTTACTCTCAACAATGCCGCAAGATCACGGACAATGACCGCGTTCAGCCAGTCTTTTCCCACGGCCGCAATTGACTGTGCAAACTCTTGATCATACGCGATCAGCGATCGAAGCGGTCCGAAATACCCTTCGAGCGCGTTTGAATCTCCGAGCTCGTTGAGTTTTGCTATCGCCATGTCCTCGCCGGCCACATTTTCCAGTGCCGAGTACTCGGAGTCGTAGTCCCTGACCGCTTCGGTTGCCTTCTCGAGAATTGTAAGCGCGATGGCAAGCTGCGCGTCCACCTTCTTGCTCAATTTCTCCATCTTTACCCTGGAACTTTTTAGACCATCCAGTTCCGAGCGCTGCGAAGCAAGCAATTCTTCTAGTGATCGGATGTTTTTCTTAGCACTGGCAAGGCTTTCGTCGAAGAACTTGATTTTTTCCGCTGAGGAGCTTTTCCGGTCGCGTGCGGATTGTAGTTCCGAAGAAACTTTGTTTAGCCAATCCTTTGTCATCTGGATCTTCCGGTCCTGAAGGTCCTTCAGCCGCCTGAGATCGTTCTGCTTTCTCCGCTGAATTTCACTCTCTTTTTCAAACTGAGAACGGTCGCCATCCAGCTTGGACTGCAGTAGCAAGATGGCCTCTTTCTCTTTTCCAAATTCTGCGATCCGCGATTGAAGCGCGGCGATTTGCTCTTCGATTTTAGAAATTCGAGTTATGTTGTCGGAGCTCATCTGCTCAAGAGTTGGAAGGATCTGTCGTACCCGATCGACAAATTCACTGGCATCCCGACGTTCTCGTTTTAACGATTCGATTTGATTGGACAGTTTCCCGAGTTCGAGTTCCACCTTTGCCGCGCCGGCATCCATCGCAGATTTGATGAGCTGGCTCCTCTCACCGTCAAGTGAATCAATCAGGCCTCTCACCTCGTTCTGCCGCAATTGCAGTTGTTGAAGCTTCGCGGCGGTTTCCGCAACAGAGATCTTTCTCTGGGAGGAAATCGACCGCACCCGCAATAGTTTGGATGAAATAGAAGTAGCACGAAGCCAGCTCACCTGGTCCTCAAGCTGTCTTACTCGGAGCTGGTCGTTTCTCTCCTGCTCCAGCTGCTGAACTCTATCGCGAATTTCACCTATCTTAGCCATGGCAACCTCCAGTTTTCGGTCAGCGTCGTCGAGCTGCTTCAAAGCCATCTCTTTTTTCTCGTCAAACTGGGCTACTCCAACCATTTGTTCGATGAGCTTGCGCTTTTCATCGGGTACCAGTTCTGAGATCCGCGTAATCATTCCCTGAAGCACGATGTTGAGGCCCCTCGAGGTAATCAGGGCCACTTCGAGCAATTCCGAGAGGTTATTTCTCTGGATGTGTTTCCCGTTAAGCGAGTAGATGCTCTCTCCGCTCTGTTTCAGCTCACGGGCAATTGTCACAGAGTCGGTGTCCATCGGAATCCGGCGGTCAGAGTTGTCGAACTGAAGAGTTACCTTAGCAGAAGACGGCTTTTGTTCTTCCACCGAGCCGTCATATATGAGAGCCCCGAGGTTGGGAACGCGGAGCGTTTTCGGGCTGTTTTCACCGAGGCAGAAGATTATGGCGTCCAAAAGGTTGCTCTTGCCCGATCCGTTGGGACCAGTTATCGCCACAAAACCGCGCTCGACCGGAATGGACATCTGCTTCGAGCCGAGCGACTTGAACCCTCTTGTCTCGACTTTTTTCAGATGGACCAAAAATTATAGGCACTCGACTTGCTGCTTTCGAGACCGCCCAGCAATTAGGCAATCCCAAGAGTTCCCCTCCCGCGATTTCAAAATCGGTAGACGGCCGAGCCAGTAAGTGTGGCCGAGCGGATGTTAAACATTATGCCGGTTTCAGGATGAAATTCTTGGTCCGCTCTGGATCAATCGTGAGTCAAATAGAGATCCACTTGGCACCAGTCCGGAGAATTTTTCTACAAAATTTTCCCGGATACTTTTCTCAACAAGACAGTGAACCGCGTTTCCTATCATGTTGGGAGTTGCCCCAACTGCCCCCAGGTCAACGGCCTTATCACACAGTCTCAGATGTAATGGTGGGGCAAGTCCTGTCTTTTCCGAAAAGATTCTCGATTCGGAAAGCAGTCTAGCAGGCGTCGGATCTTCCTGGATTTTCAGCAGAGTGCTTCGTCCAAATTCATTCACCTTTTTTCTCGATTCTTCATTTGAAAGCACGGTGGATTTCTGAATCGGTCCAAAAGCTGCGCAAATGAGTACATAATCTTCGGGATCAGCAATGATCGCGTCAGTCCTTCCAACTGAAAAGCCGCCGGGCTCCGTAACGAGCCCGATTGCTCCGGTGCCGGATGCAAGCGAAATAACGGTTCCGAGGCCAGTCACACTCTCAATTTCTGCAATGTGAGCGAACTTTGCAGCCTCAGAGAGAGAAAAATCTAGTTCGAAAAGGTCGCTAAGGGATAACGAGGTAGCGAGCGCTCCGGCGCCGCTTGTACCGAACCCCTGACCAATTGGCGGTAGAACAGAATGTGAGACCTTTACTTTAGAAATCTTGAATTCACGCCTGATCAACTGGATAGTCAGCAGAGATGTCTTTGCTTCAGGAGAGGAAACCCCGTTGATCAGGACCTCATCTTTCGGTGATTCAGAAACAACATCCGCAACGGTCGTAGTTCCCTTTTCAATGATAAAACCCCCTCCTCTTGCCCCCTTGAGCAAGGGGTCCTGAATCGGCGTATCGTCAGGATTACGATCGCAGATTTCAAAGAAACTAGAGACGCCAGACGGAACGTAAACGCGCCTAGAGCGTTTCTTCATCTTCCTCGGATTTCCGGAACGTTATTGGGAACCCTTGGAGACGACAGGAATCTGCTGTTCTTGTTTTGCGCCCGGAATAAAGGCGCCCACAATCAGCACTGATACAGCTGAAACTACAAGGAGGACCTCTATCCAGAAGACCTGACCTCTGCTCAGGTCCTGGATCAAGCTTGTTTGTACTCCGATCACTACACCTGTGCCCGCGAGTACTAGGACCGATACCGCAATAGTCCAAGCCCAAAGGACCTTCCTGTTAGGTTCGACAAGCGTAGGATACGTCGAGCTCGAAATCTTGCTGGAGTAGGGCTTCATTATGCGAAGCAAGGGTGGAACCAAGAAAACGACAAAGGGAAACATCGTCCCGAACCAGAATAGAAGAAGACCCAAAATCAGAATTGGGGGAAGATGTAACAGGAAAACGACGCCGGCCGCTGCCCAGAGATTTCCGGCGAACAATCCGCTGGTTGTTCCAGCGATAAATCCTCTCCAGCCCTTGATTTTTTGATAGACCCATCCGAGGACAAGAAAGCCGACAAAGTTTCCAATTCCCCCGGCAATCAGTGCGACCAAGGGAGTACTTCCGCCACTAGGTACGAGTGAAACCATGTCTCCAACGAATGACCCAATCCCTGCGCCAAGAGCTGCTGGCAACGGGCCAAAAATTAGAGCATAAAAGGCCGGGATAACAACACCGGGTCTAAACTCGCCGACCCCCCACGGAGTCCTTATCGGAGAACTGATAATATTCACAATCGCGTATAAGGCAGCGCAGGTGGCCGCAGCTGCAACCAGTCGAGCCGTACTTTGAGGCGTTGAACTCATGAGTGAGCCGCGAGGGTTTGAAGATATATATTAAGATAACATCTAAAATATCTAGAGTAGTCTAGATATGCAGATCAGAAAACTGCAGGAGATGGGCGGCGCGACCCTACTAGTTTCTCTGCCGAAGGAGTGGGTGAGGAAAGCCCAGCTCAAGAAAGGTTCTGTCGTTTCTATCGACGAGTCAGTTGATGGTGGGCTCGTAATCTACCCCTCGAAGGAGGAGGCAGACGACCATGCCGGGCGCGAGATAGACATCGTGTATCCCTCCAAGTACCGGAATGAAGGTATTGCAAATGAAGTCACCGCCGCTTACCTTCTGGGGTACGATCTAATCCGCGTAACTGGGCGGGACGTGATCTCCTCCAAAGATCACGAGAGGATCATCTCCGCGATAAAGTTGCTCATTGGTCTTGAAGTTGTGGAAGAGGATGCGCATAGCATCACGAGCCAGTTTCTCGTCGACAAGATGGCGGTCGAACCAAGCAAAATCTTCCGGAGAATCAGTACCATAGTTAGGGCAATGATTTTCGACACACTACATCAGCTTGCTTCCGATGAGATTGCAGTCTTCGAGCCCGTGGCGCAGAGAGACGACGAGGTGGACAGGTTGCATTTTCTCCTTGTGCGACTCATCAGAACTGCCGTAAGGCAGCCGCTGTCCGCGACAAAGTTCGGACTGTCTGCGATCGATTGTCTTGACTATAGGGTTGCGGCGAGCTCTTTAGAGACGGCAGGAGACTACGCGGTAGAGCTTTCAAACTCTGTATCGCGGCTCGGTACGATTCCCAAGGCTGTGCAGGAAAGAATCGCTGAAATCAGAGAACTTTTGGATGCAGTACAGTCAAACGCCGTAAGGTGCTTCATCCAGCGCGATTTCAAGCTGGCTCAGCTAGTGCTGGACGACTCCTTCAAACTGGAGAAGCTCATCACTTCTCTGCGAGAGGTTAGCAACGACTACCCAGTTGAAATCCTTCATCTCGCTGACACGATAGAGCGGATTGCACGCTGCCAGCGGGATATTGCAGATCTTGTCTCACCGATGGGTCCTGCCTGAAGGGAAAACGAATATAAGATAAAACACACAATCAACACTATGCCCGAAGAATACTCTTACGATTTATCTCCGACTAGCGTGGGGCTTACTCCCAGAAAATACGTCTTCGTCACAGGAGGAGTAATGTCAGGTCTGGGGAAGGGAATCACTTCAGCCTCTATCGCTAAACTCCTGCAGCTCTCGGGATTTACTGTGAGCTGCCTCAAAATCGATCCATATCTGAACGTCGATGCAGGTACTATGAATCCGACTGCCCATGGAGAAGTGTTCGTCACCGATGACGGTGGTGAAACCGACATGGACATCGGCAACTATGAGAGATTTTTAGATGTCAACCTTACGCGGGAGCACAACCTGACCACCGGTTCTGTTTACCTAAAGGTAATCCAGGAGGAGAGAAGCGGGAAATTCCTCGGCAAATGCGTTCAGATAATTCCCCACATCACAGACGCTGTTAAAGAAAGAATCAGAAGCGTTGCGGTCCAGAATAATGCAGACATTCTGCTCGTGGAGTGCGGCGGTACTGTCGGCGACATTGAAAGTCTCCCATTTCTCGAGGCATTCAGACAGATGAGGTTGGAGGAAGGTTCTCTGAACTGTGTTTTTGTTCATGTAACGCTCGCGCCGGTTTTACAGGCCGTCGGTGAGCAGAAGACAAAGCCGACCCAGCACAGCGTTCAGGAACTTCGAAGAATCGGAATACAGCCCGACGTGATAGTAGTCAGATCTGAAGACAAGTTAACGAAAGACACGCGAGAAAAGATTTCTCTTTTCACCAGCGTCGAGTTAAAAAGCGTGATCTCGAACCCGGACTCGAGATCGATCTACCAGGTTCCAGAGATTCTCAGATCTGAAGGGATTATCGAGACGATTTGCGAAAAACTGAGAATCACCCCGAAGATGTTCAACTTCGAGAACTGGGGCAGGGTAGCTAGCCAGTTTGCAAATACCAAAGATGCCCTAAAGATCGCGATGGTTGGAAAGTACGTTTCGCTGTCAGACAGTTACGCTTCAGTTAATGAAGCGCTTTCACACGCCGGCGCGCAGCAAGGACTGCGGGTTATTATCGAGGACGTTGACTCGCAGGATCTTGAATCAAATCCCGAGGCAATTGCAAAGCTTTCGGAGTTTCATGGAATTTTGATCCCGCAGGGTTTCGGAAAGAGGGGCAGCGAGGGAAAGATTCGTGCGGCAAATTATGCGAGAGAAAATGCGATTCCCTATTTGGGGCTATGCTTCGGATTCCAGATGGCAATCGTTTCTTTTGCAAGGCATGTTCTGGGACTCTTGGATGCGAACTCGACCGAGCTCAATCCTCAAACTAAAAACCCGGTGATAGATCTGCTTCCCGAGCAAAAGCTGGTTAAAGATCTCGGCGGTTCGATGCGATTAGGTGGACATGATATCGAGATCAAAGATGGCACGATGGCATCCAGGATCTACCAAAAGCCCCAGATCAGAGAAAGGCACAGGCATAGATACGAGTTGAACCAGACCTATCTTTCAGAGTTTGAAAAGGCCGGCATGCATTTTACCGCGTTCAGCGACGGCGGCAAAAGAACCGAGATTTTGGAGATCAGGGAGCACCCATTCTACTTTGCTACACAGTTTCATCCTGAGTACATCAGCCGGCCGGGTAGACCTGAGCCCAGTTACTACAATTTCGTCAAGGCAGCCGCATCAAGAAGAGTTAGCGTACTTGCCTAGCGCCGGCCACAATTCGTCCTGTACCGACACTCCCTTGAGTTCCTCTTTTCTTGTTCCGGTGACAATCCATCTTCCGAAGGATGCGTCGTGGAATCTTCCGATTTCGGTGCATCTTACGGCCGCGGATTCCAATACGGACCTGATCGTTTCTGAATCACTTTGCTTACAGGAAATTAAGAGCGACCCAGAGCCGATGAGTTTCAGGGGATCTATCTTTAGCCTAGAACAGAGAGTTCTAGTAGCTTCGTCGATCGGAACTCTATCGGCATAGAGTTCAAAGCCGAGTTTTGAAGCAAGGCTCATCTCCAGCATGCAGCCCACAACTCCTCCCTCGGTGAGGTCGTGCATCGCATGAACTTTGCCAGTCTCAAATGCAAGCCTAGCATCCTGGACGATGCTCAATTTGTCTAAGAGTGCTATGCCTCTGAGCAGAGTGTTCCGATCTATGAGTCTTGCAACGGCCGGTAGCTTCGCAAGAATTGAAGTTCCCTCGATTCCAGCTGTTTTCGTCAGAAGAATAACGTCATCACTTTTTGCGTCTGCGGCGGTCACGAACGAATCGCCGGAACCAAAAGCAGTAACCATGATTATCTGATTTTTCAAGTTAGGCGTTATCTCGGTGTGGCCGCCCGCAACCGAGATCTGAAGGGAAGCCGCAGTCTCGTTAATTTCAGCAATCACGCTTGCAATTTCACCCGCTGTTGTCCCCTCAGGAAAGAGTGCGATCACGTTCAAGGTGTCCGGCATTATCCCGCTGGTCGCGACGTCGTTTGCGCTCACGTTGACCGCATGCCAGCCTACTCGCTCCGCCGCTCCGGTAATAGGATCAGATGACGAAACAATGTACTTTCCCCTCGATCTGGTGACGCCGACATCAATTCCGACGTCAGGAGGAACTACAAGTTCTCGAGATCGCATGGAGCGCAGCATCGGTTCCAGAATCTCGACCGGGAGCTTTCCTGCCGGCGGCTTTTCACTACTAACCAAATTTCGAGCGAGATCCCTTTTTTTAGCGAAATAACTCTTGCGGGAGATCCGGAAGCTTTCAATAGCTTCAGAGACCGTTTGTCGTTTGCTTGTCATCTGCGCAAGTTGCCGCAAAAGCGATCAAGGGTCTCGAGCCGGAAGACTGGGCCGTGCTGCATGCTATCGAGAAATCCATGTTGGATCATGAGGCGGTTTCTGCAAAGCTGATCGAGACGGAGAGTGGACTCCATGCAGACCAGGTGGAGTTCAGATTGGGACGGTTGAACTACAGCGGCTTTGTAATGCGTACAAGGTACGGTTTTGTTCTAAACACGGCGGGGCTGGACGCACTTGCCCTAAATTCTCTGGTGAAACGGAACGTGATTTCGAGCATGGGAAAATCTATCGGCATGGGAAAGGAATCTGATGTTTTCGAAGTCATGAGTGATTCGGGTCGTGAAATGGTGATCAAGTTCTACCGTATTGGTCGCACGAGTTTTCGCTCAACCAGACGGTCGCGGTCGTACACCAGTCCTGAAACCCAACACCAGTGGCTCGCGGTGAACATTGCTGCTGCGCAGAGCGAATCTATCGGATTGAAAAAAGCGAAGGATGCGCGAATCGACGTGCCCGAGATGATCTCGAGGGACAGGCACGCGGTAGTAATGTCCCAGATTCACGGGACCATGCTGTTCAAGTGTACCGCCGGGGACATCAAGAAACCAAAAGAGTTAGCGAGAAGGATACTGGACGACCTCAGAAAAGCCTACGGGGCAGACATGATTAATGGAGACGTCAGCGAATTCAACATCTTGTACGACGGAGAGATTCCATGGATAATCGATTGGCCGCAGTTTGTTCCAGTCTCGCACGCAAACGCGCCCGAGGTCCTGAGACGGGATGTGGAGAACTCAATGTCTTTTTTCGAGAGAAAGTTTGGTCTCAAAGTTTCAATCGATGAAGCGATAAGATTCGTAAAGGGCGAGAAAAAGCGTGTTTCGATTGGTCTAGATTTGAAAGCCACTTGAAATTTTTATGAAAAGAACGTTGTTTCCCCGGATAACGACTTTGCCGTAGTTTGCAGAAGGATTGCCGCCGTTGTACTCTGTCGCATCGACTAAGATAACGTTCATGTACGGATCTACGTTGCTCATCTTTCCGCGATACTCTAGATCCATCTTTAGGCGAACCGAGACTTCCTTGTTGATCGCTTTTTGTAGAGCGTTTAACGGCCTTTTGCTCTGCTGCTGCGACACTATCTGTCTAAAACCTTACCGCGCTACTTTTGGCCGTAGAGATAAAAACCTTCCCAGAACCGAGCAAATGCCCTTGTTCCGAACCACGACACTTACTTATGAAAGCTATCTGAAAATTGTCGTGAAATGATGACGCCGGAGGACCAAAGAAAAAAAGACAACTTCGATTTCGTTCGTCTTTCTATACCCAAGATTACTACCGGTTCGTCTCCCTTTGACGATCAATTAGGCGGCGGGTTGCCCATATGCTGCATAACAGATGTCTTTGGTGCCGCGGGTACTGGTAAGACTCAGTTTAGTTTTCAAAATGCTGTTACTACCTGCCAGTTTTTGCACGATCTAGGGGTGAAGGGTACCAAAGTAGTCTTTGTCGACTGCGCTGGCTCTTTCCGTCCAGAAAGGATCGTGGAGATTTCAGATAACAGGTCGGTCAGCGCGAGCATGGTTCTGGAGAGTATCTATTCGATCTCGGTGAGGAGCGCCGCATCCCAGGTTGAAGTCAATCGCAGGCTTGAAGAAGAGCCATCTTTTTCCAATTGCAGGCTGCTGATAGTTGACGACGTTACTACAAACTTCGTTTCGGATTTCTCGAAGGAGAGCGAAATTCCAGCAAGGCAGAGGACAATTTCTCTCTATGCAAGAAGACTCGCACACCTTGCTAACAAGCGGGGACTCTCGGTTTTGATGAGCAACTCTGTAAGATCGCGCGGTGACCTGGGGGAAGGAGAAACAACCGGAGAAGTTCTTTCCGAGTTCTGCCTCTACAAGCTGCACTTTACACGATTTAACGCAACCAGGTATTCGCAGCTAGTCCAGCCAAGTCTTTCGAAGCGGAAGATTACTTTTGAAATCGGAGCCGCAGGAATTGCCTAGGGGTGGCAGGCGCTAAACAAGGTGCAAAAGTGGAATGTATTGAACACTATCCAAGTAAAAATGAACATCATGATGTACGAGCCGATGCCCTGAGTAATCAGACGGTTTTTGTCCTTTGCAGCTATCCCCTTCAATAAGATCGACCTTGCATAATAGTAAGTGAAGAAGTAAAGAAAGAAAGCGACGAATAGCCCATTGTAAGCGTTTGGATTTAGCAATACCGTTTTGCTACTGACATCAGAATAAGTCAGCGGACTGACAAAGCCCATGATCCCTGAGATAAAACCACCGAGTGCGGCAAAACCGATTCGGATCCAGTAAAGCTGACCCAGTTTCTTCCTTTGAACTGAAGGGTCAAGCGGAGGAACGGCGGGAACCGCATTGTTATTGTTGCTCGGTTTCTTTGACAAGATTCAAACCATCAGATTGTGCGAGGAGTGAAGTTTTTCTGCAACCTTTACGCTAAGGACCCAGGTTAAGATAAGAAAAAGTGCCGGAGTTCTTTTTAGGATTTCGGTTCTTTTCAACGGCACGCTTGCGAAGTTGTCTCAGTAACAAAAATCTGGTTTGATAGTCGTAAATGGAAATTTCTGCGATTGAGTTGCACATCCTCTGCGGCAAGATCGACGAGTCGATCAAGGAGTACTTTGTGAGCGGGCTCTACTCTATGGAAGAAGGGATTCTACTGAGAGTAAATCACTCGACAAAGCCCGAAAGATTGATCGCCGTCTCGTCTTTTGCAAACTGGCTAACCACAAAAAATCTCTCCGTTCCTCAGGTCACAAAGTTTGGCGCCCGGCTACGGGTTCTCGAAAGATTTGCGTTAATTTCCATTTCGCAGGTGGGCAACGAGAGAATTGCCAAGTACTCGTTCAAAAGTAGAAAGGGCGAGCTCCGGGATCTCTACGCAGAATTTTTTGCCCATGGAAATCTGATCCTCGTTAATCCCGAAGAGGGCGACATAATTTTGGACGTCGAAAAGCCGCAGAGCTTCCGTCACCGCGCGCTGGAAATCGGTGAAAAGTATCAGCTGCCTCCTACACGAGGGGTTCCGCTGCAGGATATTGACTACGACAAACTGATTTCTATTCATGCGCAATCTACTTCAGAGGAAAGCGGGCTTTCCGCGATTCGTTGGTTCGGAAGATGCATAGGAACTTCGAGAAAATTCGTCGAGGAGATTTTCTTTAGGGCAGAGATTGAAACTAACAAGAAAGCAAAAGAGCTAAGCATGGAAGATTTGAAGCGGGTCTCCGGTGCCTGCGAGAGCTTGAGAGTAGATCTTCAGAAGAGCCAAACCGGGTACATACTCTTACCCGCGGAAGAAAATGACGAAATAGACATAGACGTTTGTCCGATCATCCCAAATTCCTGGAAACTTCTGGCTGATTCAAACCTTGCGACAATCAACACCTTTCCCAGTCTTAGCGATGCGCTGGATGAAGTGTTGGTCCAGGCGATCGTCCTGCAGAGGAGGAGATCTGTGTCTCAAAAAGCGCGAGCCAAAGCCGCAGAACTTTCTTCGGCTCTAGCAAAGCAGGCAATACAGATCAAATTAAACAATTCAAGAGCTGGCGAACTCAGAACTATGGCGAAGAATCTGATGACCTCGCGGATTGAGAATCCGGAATCGGACAAGGATGTGGTAGACAAGTTGATCTCCTATGACATTTTGGAGGTTGCGCCAGACTCTGGAAATAAGGCAAGATTTCTGACCGAGCCGAGATCTTTCCTGAAGGCTTACAGCGGAACCGCACTAGGATCTCGACTTTTTGACGAGGCAAAGCGGTTGGACGCGGAGTCGCGCAAACTGGAGGAAGTAATGCAGGGGCTTGAGGAACGAAGAGACAACCTTGACGAAACGACACGACTTCAAGAGGAAAAGGCCGAGCGCAAGCTCATGACCGAGAGGAGGGAGCGGCAGTGGTTTGAAAGGTACAGATGGTTTTTCACTTCCGATGGAAGGCTCGCGCTGGGGGGAAGGGACAGCACTTCAAACAGCATAGTAGTCAACAAGTACACCGACAAAAACGATATCGTTTTTCACGCGGATCTGCACGGTTCGCCATTTTTCATCTTGAAGAACGAAAACACCGGACAGAAAATACCTTCGGATGAAATCGCGCTGGAATTGGCGCAGGCAACAGTTGGCTTTAGCAGAGCCTGGAAGGACGAGCTGGGATCTGCAGATGCGTTCTGGGTTCTCCCCGAGCAGGTGAAGAAAAGCGCGCCATCCGGTGAATATCTCGCTCGCGGATCTTTTTTCATCGAGGGCAAGAAGAATTTTGTTCGCCACGTAAAAGTTGAGCTATCGGTTGGTATAATGTCCTCGACCAGCGTCCCGAATCTGGAGAACGCAAAAGCAGAAAGCGAAGAAACCGAATTACTGGTCGTGTGCGGACCTGAAAAGTCGATCTCCGGCTACTGTCACTCGCGAGTTAGAATTGCCCCGGGAAAAGAAAAGGGTACGATGTTTGCACGGAGATTGAAGCAGCAGCTTGTGACTCGGATCAAAGATGAGAAGGCAAAGGAAGCGAGCAAGAAAATCCCGTTGGATGACATATTGCGTATCTTGCCGTCTGGCGGCTACAAAGTCGTGTCCGAAAAACAAAACAATTAAGTGCGCTGAAGCGGTTTTTCTCCCTTCGTCGGCGGTGAAACGAAGATAAAGCGCGTGCAAGAGTACACATCTCCGGTTAGGACGAGAGTTCTGGTTCGGGAGGTCATGAACTCGCCGGTTATTGCGGCCAACCCTGGTGAAACGGTTCAGGAAGTGTCTTTGAAGATGACCGAGTCCCGCGCAGGAAGTGTCGTCATCACCGAAAACGACCGGCCGATCGGGATCGTGACAGACGGCGATATTGTCACAAAAGTCGTTAGTAAAGATTCGAAGCCGAGCTCTGTAAAGGCGATTGATGTAATGTCGAAGCCACTCTATACTATCGAGAGCGAAAAGGAGATCATTGAAGCTGCGAGATCAATGCGAAAGCACGGAATCAAGAGATTGGGCGTGAGTTACAAGGGAGAGCTTGTCGGGATCATCTCCATTTCTGATATTCTTGCGATTACCCCGGAATTGTTCGACATTATCTCCGAGAAAGCTATGATAATGACCGGCCAGGCGTCCAAGGAACCTACCTTCCTTGCAGGATACTGCGACTCTTGCAACCAGTGGTCTGACGGGCTGCTCGAAATCGACGGACGTTTCATCTGTGGCGAATGCACGACCGGTACTCCCGAGGGAGCAGAGGTTCAGAGCTCCGTTGATAATACTTGAACTGTTTTTTCCACGATGCAATTAGTAAAAAATCAGCCGACATTCATCGCTGATGGAATGCTCGGTACTACCGCCCGAAAGCTTCGGATTCTGGGGTACGATACCGTGTACGACACAAATTCATCTGACTGTGAACTCAAACGATTAGCCCGTTCAATGGAACGAACTCTTTTGACAAACGATCATGAACTTTTCATCGATGCAAAGAGCTCCAGGGTAGATGTCATACTTGTGAAGGGAGACGAAGAGGAAAAACTGTATCGTGTCCTATTCAAATCTGGCGTGAGAGGAATTGATGTTGACAATCTTGTGTCAAGGTGCTCTATCTGCAACGGTGAACTTTCGGACATCGGAGAGAAAGCCAAGAACGGAAGCAAGGTCTACTCTTGTTTGCTATGTGGAAAGAGATATTGGAGGGGAGGCCACTGGAGAAAATTGATCTTGCTTTTCGCAGAGGTAAACTCTATGTTGAACAAGGAACTAGAGTAGAAAAAAAGTGCAAGAGACAGAGTTATTTCAGAAAATCGATGGACCGATCCTGACTGGAGTTGCCCGGTCAGCAATCTCGACATTTCTTGAGACCGGTAAGAGAATTTCACCTACGATTTTGAATTCCGATTCGCGATTCAGACAGAAGCTGGGATGCTTTGTTACGCTGAAAGAAAATGACGCGGAAAAATCTCTTCGCGGCTGCATCGGTTTTCCCGAGCCGGTTTACGAGCTTTCGAAAGCGCTTACTTATGCCGCGATAGCAGCGGCAACCGGAGATCCGAGATTTCCACCATTGAGGCGGGAAGAGCTTCCCAAGATCTCGCTTGAAGTCAGCATTCTGACGAAGCCCATCCTCATTGAAGTAATGGCGCAGAGTGAGCTTCCCAGAAAAATAACAGTTGGAAGAGATGGCTTGATCATGAAGTGGGTTTACGGATCGGGGTTATTACTCCCGCAAGTTGCAACCGAAAATAGCTGGAGTGCAGAGGATCTTCTTTGTAATCTCAGCATGAAAGCTGGAGCACCGCCCGATCAATGGCTTGTATCTGGAACTCTGGTCTACAAATTCAACGCGCTCATTTTTGAAGAATCGTAACCTGATCTCGTCGAGCGAATGCTTCAAAAGCCCACGGAGCCCCTCGTGAGACAACCATAACGTTTCGGACACTGGAAATCTGTAATGACTGTTGAGCAATCTTCGGCTAGACCTAAAACTCGCACCCATACAATAGCTCAGGCCCTCATCGCGCCTGCCGGAACGTCTGTAGTAATCATGGGTTGGGTAGCAACTAAGAGTTCCATCGGTGGAATCAAGTTTGCGACTATCCGCGATGGCAGCGGGTACATCCAGGTTGCGTGCAAAAAGGATCGAGTGCCACCACAATCGTTTGCGGATTTTGAAGCCGCGACGAAAGAATCGGCTGTGGCGATCCAAGGAATCGTCCGCGAAGACAAGAGGGCTCCGGGCGGGAAGGAGATATCAGTTACGGGTTTCTGGATAATATCTCTTGCAGAAGAGTGGCCGATAACGAGGAGTGCGGTAAAGTCGCGTTCGTCGTTTCTCTATGACAAGCGTCACCTTGCGATCCGTGGACGCAAAGCTTCTGCAATCATTCGAATCAGGGCTGAAGTTGTTTACGCCGCGTTCGATCACTTTGTCAAAAACGGCTTTACCCTGATTTCAGCTCCATCTATTGTCCAGAACGCGGTCGAGGGTGGATCGACACTTTTTGAGATAAACTACTTTGGGCGAAAGGCGTACTTGAGCCAAAGTGCGCAGCTTTATGAGGAAGCGGCCCTCGGCGCTCTCGGCAAGGTTTTCATTTTCCAGCCAGCTTTTCGGGCTGAAAAGTCGAAGACGAGCAAGCACCTTACAGAATTCTGGATGATCGAGGCGGAGCAGGCATTTGCGGATCAGGATGACAATATGAAGCTTCAAGAGAATCTGGTTAGGGCAATGGCGGAGAGAGTTTTGTCGAATAGGTCGGAGGATCTGAAAACGCTCGGTCGTAGTTTCAAGTTTCCTGAAGTTCCCTTTCCCAGAATTACTTACGACGAGGCAAGGGAAATATCAATTAAGAAAGGAGTTCCGTTCGAATGGGGCGAGGACCCGCCGGCCGAGGGCGAACGGCTTATCTCAAAAGAGTTCGACGTCCCGTTCTTCATCACTGGATACCCCCTTACGGCTCGGTCATTTTATCACATGACTGAGGAGACAAATGACAAGATAACAAAATCAGCCGATCTGATTGCGCCGGAAGGTTACGGTGAGATCGCGACTGGTGGGCAGAGAATTCACGATTACGAAATGCTAATGGGCAGAATACAGAAACAGGAACTGCCAACGGAATCCTTCGAGTGGTACCTTGAGCTAAGAAAGTACGGAATGCCGGAGCACTCGGGTTTTGGCATTGGTGCAGAGCGCACCACGAGGTGGATGTGTGGTCTGAAGCATATCCGAGCGACCAGTTTGTTCCCGAGGACAATAAGCAGGGTCAGCCCGTAGTTTATAGGCGCCTTGTATCATCTAGAGTCAGCGTGCGAAAATCCGGATGTCAAAAGCAGACGAGAGCGACCAAGCCGGCAAAAGCTACATCTCTAATCTAGAGATTGACCAATTAGAAGGCATTGGTCCTGCAACAAAGGCAAAGCTGAACGACATCGGAATTGTTACTGTTCTCGATCTAGCTGTAAAGTCTCCAAGTGACGTTGCGGAAGCGGTGGGCTCTGATTTAGCTCGGGCAACCGAGCTCTGCAACAAGGCAAGGGCAAAGCTCGTCGAACTAAAGTACTTTGACGATGATTTCGTTTCGGCTTCGGAAATATACCGGCGTCGAAAGGCGATCGAGCGGATCTCGACCGGATCCAGAAATCTGGATGATCTCCTGGCAGGAGGAATCGAGACGCAGGCAGTCACAGAGTTTTATGGAGAGTTTGGTTCAGGTAAAACGCAAATATGTCATACGCTGTGCGTTACGACGCAGCTTTCGAATGAGTTTGGGGGCTTGAACGGGCAGGTCGTTTACGTTGATACTGAAAATACTTTCAGGCCAGAAAGGATCGCGGAGATTGCGAGAGCAAGGGGACAAAACTCCGATGAAATCCTCAACGGAATCGTCGTTGCAAAGGCTTTCAACTCCTCGCACCAAGAGCTAATCGTTGGCGAGTTAGGCGCTCAGATACGGGAGCATGGAATCAGACTCGTTGTCATCGACAGCGCCGTTGCCCACTATAGGGCGGAATTTCTGGGTAGAGGGACCCTCTCTGAAAGACAGCAGCGTTTGAACAGATTCATGCACACCCTAGTTAGGACAGCGGAAGTTTACAACGTAGCGGTGGTTGCGACAAATCAGGTCCAATCGTCGCCGGACACTTTCTTCGGTGATCCTACCAAAGCAACTGGAGGAAATGTAGTAGCACACACGAGTACGTACCGGATCTATGTCAGAAAATCCGGAAAAAACAGAGTCGCTAGAATGGTTGACAGTCCTTATCATGCGGAAAGAGAAGTTGTTTTCATTCTCGATGAAAAAGGAATCGACGATCCATCCGAAGAAGTTTCATCCAGTCGGAGAAGAAATTCAAGCTGAAACTTTAGGTCCGTTGAGAGAGGCCTAATTCACGATGGGATTATTGGAAACTTTATAACGCCAATTCAGAGACTTTTTCTGAAAAATGCATTGCGCGCGCATGCCATCGTTTTTATTGTGCTAGTCATTTCTGCCCTATTAGCTACTCCAATCGTTCTAACTTTTGGCAACGGACTCCAAAATTCAACAACTAGGGTCCTTGCACCTTCCGCTTCATCTTCGCCTTACTCTGAGAATTTGTCTCTTTTTCTTACTTCAAGTGAAGCTTTCTGGCGTGTCGCTCTTGTCGGAGGAAATGTTTCCGTAAGCTCTGTTTCCGTTCCATCGTCGGTTTCTACATTCTCGATTACCTTTACGTCGTACGCATCTTGGAAATCCCAGTACGAGGTTTTCACCAAGAATGGTTTTGGCTTACTGGGAAGCACTCAGCCTTACGCTGACGGAGCAATTTTGCAAATAAATGGCTCCTCGCTTTCGGATGCGACTCAACTAGCCATCTCTCTTTCGCAGCGCTTCGGACTCGCATTCCAGCAAATTACCAGCTCTTCTTCCAGCAACTTCGCCTTCTTCTCTCCAAGCACATTCACGACGATGCTTCACGTCTACCTTTACCCTTTGATACCTCAATCTGCCGGTGGATTTGCTTCAATGTTCGTGGAAAGCCAGCTCAGCTCAAATAATGTGAATTACTTCGAGGTCAACTACGCTGCCGACACGTACTCGCTTTTTTACGGCGGTCTGGTTCCCCAGAGCTCAACTACGAGTTTTTCCCTTTTCACTGAGCTCGGTTTGACCGGTAGTTACAACTATTCGACTGCGGCAACGAGCTCCATCATAGCGGTTCATGTTCTAGGTGGATTGGTTTCAGCTTCAAACACTACATTCGTCAACAACTATTCGAACCTCTCGGCAGTCATTTCAACCAGCGCCGCTTCCAACACAAATAATTCGCGTTCAGTTCCTAACGTTAACGCGACCCTCGACTTTTCATTTCCAACCATCCTTGCCTACCGACAGATAACCCCTACGCTGACTCCCAGCAAGGGTGAAAACGTCTCAGTGACAATATACGTTCGCAACGTTAGTCCTACGGGGGCACCGAGCGCGCAGGATGTCACCTTCAATGATTCCTGGGTCTATCAGAACAAGAATTTCGTAAACATTACAGGTGGACAGACGGGCAAATCATTCAATCTTACTGCCGGAGTTACACAGACCGTTGTTTACGCGTTTACGGTTGTTGCTTCGAGCGGGACTGTCAATATTCCTGCAACCCCGGTTACGTATCAGTTCAGCTCGGCAGCCAACAAGACAGTCACTGCGACAGCCTATCTTAATCCTGAAACCCTGCGCATCGGTGCGACAAATGAACCTGTTCTGGAAGCAACTATGGCTTTGCCGACCGGGACTATCCAGGCAGGACAGACATTTTCTGTCAATGTTTCGGTTACAAACAAAGGAAACGGACCCGCTATCAACCTCGTCTCCGGAACGCTGACAAAACCGAACCTCCCGGCTGGCTCGACATGGAGTTTCCTCTCCAATGCAAGCTCGGGTGGCTTGACCTCGACGAACGCAACGATTTCATACAGAGTAAGCTGGGCGGATGCAAGCGGCGCGACACAAAACACTACGACGAACAGGATTAGCGCTATCTTCAGCTTCGGTTCTCCCGGAACTCCTGCAGCTTATCTCGAAAAGTCTGTGGAATTGTCAAACAGCGGAAAAACCGCGAACGTTACCTTGACTATTTTCAATGGTTCTCCGAACGAAGTATCGAATGTCACTGTAAAAGACGCGATTCCTTCCGGAATGATTTTTGCCACAGCCTTCAATTCGAGCAGCATCCACGATAGTGGATCCCTGGTGAATGTGAATATCTCGGCGCTGGCTGGAAGTTCCAACAGGACCTTCATCTACTCTATGAATGTTACTTCGCCGAACGAGAATATCGTCTTCCAGGCGGCGAACATTTCTTCGCGCTGGAATAATCAGTCAATTGTTCATTACAGTGGCGGGTACGGTCTGCCTCTGGGTGTCAAAGCTAGCAAAGTAATCAACCCGTCTGTTGGCTTCCAGGGAACCAACGTTACTATTTCGCTTGGCGTGGCAAACGAAGGCAGTCTCCCAATTTACTATGCTACTATTGGTAGCATTAACGACACGTTCATTCACGTCTCTGGTTCTAGCAATTTCACCGTAAAGCCAATTCTAAGCACTGGTGAGACAATCAACCAGACTCTGAATGGATATCTTACAGGAACCCAAGGCACTTACAATACTACCACTTCAAGCGCTGCTTTCCTGTTTGCTGGGTCCAATCAAACAGCATCCAGTTCACCGATGAAAATCACGGTATATGCTCTTCCAACGGCGAACGTCGTTTTCACAGGTCCAAAGATCGAGGAGTATCACGATATTACGGTTGTTGAAAATATCACAAATCCTTCCAACGTTGCGATAAGCAACGTGACTTACACCTGGACACTGCCTCAAGGACTCTCATTGCGTTCGGGCAGTCCGGGCATTAGTGGGATCACAATACAGCCCAATCGAAGTTTTATCAACACCTTCACAGTCTACACGACACAGCCGACTCAGTACTTGATACAAGGCGGCAAACTTACTTTCTACTATCAGAATCATCAAGTCATAGGAAACTCGACGCATACGATGGTCAATATAACCGATGACATCAATCTCAGATACGGCATACCAATACTCGTCGGTATAGTCCTTGTCGTAGGAACCATCCTTTACATCCGGAGGCTCGTCCCGGAACAATAGTTTTTCGCTAGTCGGGAACTGTTAGACTAAAATAAACGGGAAATTCGCTAATTGTTACTTTGAGCGTACAGCCTCAGGCAGTAAGCGAAAAAACGAGGCGCATACTGCAGGATCTCGGTCTAACGGACTACGAGATCAAAGGGTACGTCAGTCTCCTCGCTCACCCCGGAGTGCAGGCAAGCGAAGTTAGCAAGGACTCGGACGTCCCGGTTTCGAAAATTTATGAGGTTCTCGGAAATCTTGAGCGTAAAGGCTGGGTCGAATCGCAGCACAGCAGACCAACGAGGTATTTTCCAAAGTCCCCTTCAACGGCGCTGCAAGCGCTGCGCTTTAGAATGGAGGCAGAACTCAAGTCAAACGAAGACCACCTCCTGAGCGAACTCATGCCGCTCTATGAGATGAGAGAGATCCAAGAAAGGCCCGACATCTGGATCATTCGTGGAGATTACAACATCATAGCAAAAGTAACAGAATCGATCGATCGGTGTAAGAGGGAGCTTCTCGTTGTAATTCCGCCGGCGCTTAATTCTGTCATCGATCTGGTGGTCCCGGCGCTCACGAATGTAAAAACTGCTGGAGTCAACGTGAGGATCCTGATGAGCGGGGAGGTTAACGAGAGATCGGTTTCCAAGATAGCATCACTCGCGGAGCTGCGATTCAAAGACAACATGTTCGGTGGCGGAGTCATCATTGATGCGACCGAGGTCATTTTGCTTTTAGGGCGTAGCTCGGGCAACAGGGAAGCACTGGCTATTTGGTCCGACCATGCAGGGTTAGCTTCTTTTGCAAAGAATTATTTTGAATTCCTATGGACAGAGGCCCAGCCTAAATCGAAAGCAGCTGTCCCGTAGGAAATCCTTGGATAAGTTGATTGTCATCTTGAATATCCCTTTTCTTTCTCCAAGTTCTAGAGAATTCCAGAACAAGCTCCAAAGGTCGATTATTTTTTATATCAATGGAAATCTCTGATCATTTTTGCAACCCAATCAAAAAAGAGGATCTCAAAAGATGATCGAGGAAATCTCGGCGGGAGCACTTATTTTTCGAGACGATCCTGTAAGAGCCGTTCGATTATTCCTCGTTTTGCACTATCCCGCGGGGCATTGGGATTTCCCAAAGGGTGCAGTAGAGAAAGGTGAAACTCAAGAGCAAGCTGCGAAAAGAGAGATCTTCGAGGAAACTGGGATTAAGGTAGACGCTTTCATACCTGGATTTAGAAAAGAAATAGAATACTATTATAGGAGACAGAACGCACTTGCTCACAAGCGAGTGATCTTTTATCTCGTCAGAACCGATGAAAGCAGGGTAAGAATTTCGTTTGAACACTCTGGCTACGATTGGCTGACCTACGATCAGCTTGTCCGCAGGCTGACTTTCGAAAACGCAAAGAACGTTCTTCGCGATGCAAACAATTTTCTAGCAAAGCTAGAAGCTTCAACCGCATCCAAAGAATCAGCTTAGCGGACTTACTCCGAATCCACGAGTGGATGCCTATTTTTGAGGCGAATTATCTTCACAAACAAGTTGCCGTGTTCATCGGTACGATTCGTGAAAAACGCCTGCGCTCGGGCGGTTGAGTAACCAACAAAGTTTTCTTCCGGCCTCTTGTCCTGCACGTAGTAAAAGAAAATCGAAGCTTCTTCAAACTCTTCAATTCTTGTAAAGGCTCCGACTGTCCACTTGCCATCCTCGGAGGGGAAGGCGAAAATCGGAAGAGGCGGTTCTTCAAACATTATCTTGTAAGTCGCGACCTTGATCAAGCCCATCAAATCCTTAACTTGAAGGGAGAGAAATTTTGGCGACGTTGTTTTCTTCGCGCCAGAACCGTGCTCAAAGGCTTTGGGAAATTTCAGGACCTCGATGATGGGCGCATAAACCATTGAAGGATT
>Ga0335085_10001741_pt1 | contig 44050 bp, 40 predicted proteins | sample Lox_Sample_45_FD_206712 | JGI IMG/M metagenome (GOLD analysis project Ga0335085, IMG submission 206712) | Soil microbial communities from Loxahatchee National Wildlife Refuge, Florida, United States - Lox_Sample_4.5 | ecosystem: Environmental > Terrestrial > Soil > Wetlands | place: USA... | reverse complement strand
CTTGAAACGCACCTCCCGCACCAAACCGCCGATTTCGGTTGTGACGTCCACCCCGTGCACGGCTCGCAGGCTCCCCACCGCGTTTAACTGGGGCTGCCAGGGTTGGAGCTCGGCCTTCATCGCCGTCACCGTGGCCGGCGGCATTTTCATGGTCGCCATGAACTGTTTGATCATTTTCGCCTTGAAGGCCTGAAACCCGAAAATGGCGGCAAATAACAAACCGACCACCAACAACATCACCACCATACGCTTGGTCATCAAAATGTCTCCGTCTTCACTGTGTCCGGTTCCACCACCCGCCGCCCAGGGCCTGAAACAGGGCCACGGTATCGGAATATCGCCTGGCTTCAGCTTGAATCAGAATGACCTGTGCCAGCCGGTGCTGACGCTGGGCATCCAGCAACGAGAGAAAATTCACGGCCCCTAAATCGAACTGTTTCTGGGTCATATCGAGCGATTCGCGCGCACTGGCCTCCGCCTCCGACTGAGCCTTCAGCAGGTCCGCGTCCAGCTCCAGCGCGCGCAGGACATCGGCGACGTTCTGAAAGGCCTCCAAAACCGTTTCACGGTACTGCGCCGCCGCCTGATCGTATGCCGCGATGGCGGCGCGCCGCTGGGCGGACAACTGCCCGCCGTGAAAGAGCGGCTGGAGCAATCCGGCCCCCAGCCTCCACACACTCGTGCCGGCGGTGAAAAGATCGTGGCCCGCGCTCGTCTCCGAACCGTAATTTCCGCTCAATGTGATCTGGGGAAACATCGCCGCGGTGGCGACCCCGATCTGGGCGCTCGCCTGGTGCAGAAGGGCCTCCGAGGCGAGGACATCGGGCCGTTGACGGACCAGCGAGGACGGCAGGCTGACCGGAAGGTCTTGAGGGAGTTGCAGCCCCTGGAGTTCAAATTCGGGAAGGACCGCCTCGCTGGGAAGTTGTCCGACCAGCACCGCCAATCGGTGGCGCGTCTGCGCGAGATTCAATTCAAGCGGCGGCAGGGTGGCCCGCGTCTGTGCAAGTTGTGCCTGCTGTGCGAGCACATCGGAACGCGAGGCCCCGCCCAGCAGGAACTGGCGTTCGACCAGACCGACCTCTTTCTCCATCAAGGCGACCATCTCCTGTGTCGTCCGGATCTGGTCCCGCAACGAGGCTTCTTGAATCGCGGTGGTGATGATGTTGGACGTCAAAGCGATATGGGCGCCCTCCAGCTGATAGCCCTGAAAATCAACCTGGGACCGCAAGGCCTCCAACTCTCGCCGCGCCCCGCCGAACAGATCGAGGGCATAGGAAACGCTCACGGATGCATTGTAAAGATTGAAGAGGCTGCCGGGTAAATTGGGCTGGCCGAACGCGGCCCCCGAAATTTTCTGCCGCTGGGCCGAAACATTGCCGTCCACGGCCGGGACCAGGGCCTCTCCGACCAGGGCGCGTTCGTTCTCCTGCGCCTCCCGCAGCGTGGCCTGCGCGGCGATCAGCGTCGGGCTGCCCGCAAGCGCCTGGCGGATCATCTGATCGAGCGCCTTGGAGTGAAAGAGGGTCCACCACAGGTCCGGAATATCCCGGCCCGCGAGGAAGCGCTGGGCCTCGCCGGCAATCCCCGAAGTGGCCGACGTCTTCTCCGGCATCGCCGCGGGGGTATAGTCCTTCGTGGCGGGGGGCTCCGGCCGATGGAAATCCGGGCCGACCGCGCAGCCGGTCAACACCGCGCCGGCGACAACCGAAATGGCCACAATCTTTATTCGCATTGGACGATTCATCCCCTCGCGATCCAAAACCTTCACCGAATTAAAGCGAAAGCTAATCCTTATATCCATACGGCATCCGTTCATTCCCCGTCAAGGATTATTTTTCGGCGGTCGGAGGAAGACTCCAAAACCATTCCCCGTGTCTTGTCAAACGTCGTCCGGCGTGCTATAGTGTCCTACCGAATTCCTGAGCCGATGACATCCAGAGGCGCCAGACATCAAATTTCATCCGGTGGCGTGATCTTCCGCCGAGGAACCGCCGGGATCGAGATCGCCCTGATCCGGAAAACGCTGAAAAACGGAAAACGGATCTGGTGTCTGCCAAAAGGCTGGGTCGAGCCGGAGGAAAGCCTGGAAGGGGCGGCCGTCCGAGAGGTTCGCGAAGAAACCGGTCTGGAGGGCGAAATCCGGCGGAAGATCGGCGAAACTTCGTACCAGTTTTACTCCAAAGAGGATCGCGCGACGATCGACAAGACCGTTCATTTTTATTTAATGGATTGCCGCGGCGGAGACACGGCGGATCACGACGAAGAAGTCGAGGCCGCCGCGTGGTTTCCGTTGGAGGAGGCCGAAACGTTGACGGCCTACCCGACCGAAAAAGAAATCGTACAAAAAGCCCGCGACCTTCTCAAAACGGTGTAGATGTTCCCGGCCCTACTCAAGGGTGTCTGCCCAGCGCGCAACGCGCGCGAGAGGGGGAGGCTCCATCCGGCTCCGCCGGTGGAGGGGGCGACGTGAGCCCTGATTCATAGTTCGGGGTGATTGACCCCAGCGCGCAACGCGCGCGGGAGGGGGAGGCTCCATCCGGCTCCGCCGGTGGAGGGGGCGACGTGAGCCCCTAGAATTAGGACCCGGATGCGGCGACCCGTGATCGAATCCGAACGGCGAGCGCCATCCCCGGTTATGAAGCCGGGGTTAGCGAGCGAAACAAAATTTGGTTTTCTCTGCCCGGATCGAAGAACCCGCACTTCACCTTGGGCGAAGGATGATGATCGTGGCGAAGGCCGCTATCTGGGTGGCGAAGCCCTCCCCGGATGGAAAGCCGGGGTTCTTCAAATCGGAATGGGCCTGGCGATCCTCCTATCAGGGTGTGTTTCGTCTTCAATTCATCAGGAAACCGTAAAAGACCTTGCCGCCGCGCGAAGTGATCTGGACCGGCTCCGCGACGAAAACACGACATTGAAATCGGAGGTGGCGGCCCGGCAGGCCGTTATTCAAGATCTTCGTCAGCAGCTTAAGGAAGGCGAGAGCAAGGGGCAGATGCAGTCCCAGGATGTGGACCGACTCGCCAAACGCAACTTGGATCTGGTCGGAGAAGTCGCCAACCTCTCAAGCCAGAACCGGGACCTTTCCCAAACCCTCGAGGCCCGAGACCAGGAATTGGAACAGGTCCGAAACCGAATCGCCGGGCTGGAAAACGCCGAGGAAGAGAAGACCACCCGCTTCAAGTCCATGTACGATAAGCTGGTCGGCGGGTTTCAAAACGAGATCAAGACAGGAGCGATCGGCGTCACACAGGAGGGGGACAAACTCTCCGTCAACATGGTCGAGACGTCCTTGTTCAAACCCGGGAGCGCCGAAATTAAACCCATGGGCCTCAAGCTCCTGGACCGGGTCGGCCAGATTTTAAAATTGGAACCCGACCAGCCGATCCGAATCGAAGGCTACACCGATAACGTCCCGATCGGATCGCGGCGCTCGGATAAATTCCGGAACAACTGGGAGCTATCCGCCGCGCGGGCCGTCAACGTGGTGCGGTATCTGTCCGGACCGGTCGGAATTCCGCCTGCGCGCCTGTCCGCCTCGGCTTTTGCGGACAATCATCCCGTCGCCTCCAACCAGACAAAGGAGGGTCGGGCCCGGAACAGTCGAATCGAAATTGTTGTGCTGCCCCCGGACGCGGCTCAAGGGCTTCGGGAACCCAAATCGCAACCCCCTTCTCCATGAGGACACGATGCCAAACAAACGCCGAAACATAAAAACCGACAGACCGACGAGCAACCGACAGGAAACCCTTCGGAAAATCCTGTTACAGAAAAAAGGAGAGGCGACCCGCATCCTGGAAGAACAGATAGGGCATCAATTCAACGATGATCTGCAGAAACGGATCGATCATGTCCTGGACACTGGCGATCAGGCCATGCTGGATATGGCCGAAGAGCTGGATCTGTCCCTTCTTGAGATGAGGAACAAGAATCTAAGGGCGATCAACGACGCGCTGCAGCGCCTCAGAGAAGGAACATACGGGATTTGTGATGGTTGCGCCAGCGAGATTCCAGAAAAACGGTTAATGGTCATGCCGTTCACCCTTTTCTGTGTCGAATGCCAGCAAAAACAGGAAATTCTTGAGAAGATCGAGAAAGAAGAAGATCGATTCAAGTAAAGGGGGAGCTGCCTAGCCCCTACCCGGCCACCGGATGCCCAGATTTTATGAAAAAAATCATTTTTATCGGCCTGTTCATCGTCTTGGGCTGGCTTGTATTTTCCTATGTCTCGGCCGCTTGGACGCGTGGAGAATTCACCAGGGAGGTCGAATCCCTGCTTGAATCTCCCCGTGATCTGACCGAAGCGAGCCTGGTGCCGCTGATCCTGAACAAGGCGCAACAGTTTGGGATGGAACTTCGCCCGGAGGATATTCAGATTCGAATCGGGCCCTCCGACCAAGAAACGCCAACATCCAAGCTCATGAAAAATAAGGGGTTCAATGTAGAAGTACGTCGTCTCACACTGCAGATCCAGTATGGGCAGCCCTTTTTGGGCAGCACCCGACCGTACACGCTGTATCGGGAACGGATATTTGCAGCCGAGGCCTCCCCTCCAACACCGCCCCCCTCCGTACAGAGCGAAACTCCTGAAAACTAAGACTTCGCCAAAAATCCCGGAAAATCAGACCGTTGACAATATTTAGGCCTTTCATTACAATAAAATAAAAATGGGATGGTTGCTCTGAAATGTCCCGAGTTCGGCTTCCACAAACGAAAACTGTTTTTTCTCATCGTCCCTACTCCCCCGGCGTCATCGATTCACTCTTCGAATTGGTGAAGGGCCAGACCGGACCTTCCGGCTGGATTCTCCTCGCCGAGGATTCGAAGGTCTTCTTAATTCTCTTCATCTTGCAGAACAGCCCCTACGCCGCCGCACGCCTCTCGGGGGATCGATTCAACGCATTGAATCTTCGTGACTATTTTCACACGCTGGCCTCGATGGAACAGCCCCATCTCACGCTGCAACTGGCCAACCCCGTGCTATTTAAATGTTTGTTGGTTACGACGCAGAAACTCCCGACCACCACCGGGACAACCGACCTCGTCAACGTGGAATCGCTCCTTCACCAGATCAAGTCCTCCGAACGTGAAGTGGTCGTCAGCGAAAAGCGAATGGATGAAATAAACCTCTTTTATTTTCTGAAAGGAAACCTTCAGGAAGCCTTTTTCGCCGATCCCGACTCGGTTTCCAAAGACAGTACCGGCGAAGATCAGTTCCTCGAATACGCCTACACCGGAAAAAGCGCCGCGCCCGTAACGCTCCAGGCCTATTACGACGTCCAGGTGAAAATGGCCGATGACGCGGACCTCCCATGGTCGGAATGGCCCGACGGGATCGTCGCCTATTTTCTAAGGCCCCGGCCGGAACTGGTGTTTCTGGCCGGCGGAGGTTCGGTGGACAGAAAGACCATCGTTAAGAGCCGGTTCATCCTGGGCCGTCATCAGGATTGCGATCTTGCGATCCCCGACACGATCGCCTCCCGGGAACACGCGGTCATCCGTGAAGGCCAAGGGAGTTTCATCCTGGAGGATCTCAAGAGCCGGAACGGCACGCTAGTCAACGGCAAAAGGATATCCAGCGTCACCCTCGCGGACGGCGACGAAATCCGAATCGGCGATTGCCGGATCATGTTCGTCGTGAAGTCTCAGGAGCCGCTGAAGAAGGAAAAGGCCGACCTGTCCCGTCTGGATACCACCACCATGAAACTGGATGAGGCGCTGCTTCAGCAAGCCGCCGCGTCATTCGCCCCCCCAGCCGGGGAAAACGCAAAAACGCCGGTCTTGGGTCTGGAAATGACGGAAGGCAAAGCCCCCGGTTCCCGCTATTCCCTCCGGGACAAAACCGTCATCGGCCGTAATAAGACGGACATCAACACCCATGATCCAAAGGCCTCGCGTCACCATGCCGCGATCGAGCGGAGGGAAGACGGCTACCATTTCATCGACCTGAAAAGCACCAACGGCAGTTTCATCAACGGCCTGGAAGTCCGGACCAAACGTCTCGCCGCGGGGGACGTCATCCGGATCGGTGATTCGGCGTTCAAGGTGATCGAGGTCGACCCGTGACACAACCCTACATCCAGACGATGGACCAGGCGCAGATCAAGCCCTACCTCGACCGCCTCAAAGACATGTTCGACGTCGCCCAGGAGACGATTCACAACTTCGATACCACAACCGTCGTAGGACTGTGCGTCGCGATGCTGGTCATGATCGTGGTCGCTCGAATGCTTCAAAAGCTTTTCAGCGGATCCTCGGGTGAGGAGGGCTCCGGTTCATCCGAAAGCGGTGCGATCCTGAGGGACGCGAAACGAGCCAAGCGGGAAAAGAATTTCATCCGGGCCGGTGAGCTCTTCGAGATGGCCGGCGATCCGGACGAGGCGATCAATATGTATCGGGAAGGACAGGTCTTCGGGCCCCTTGCCCGACTGTACGAGCGTCAGAAAAGCTGGGCCCCCGCGGCCGGGGCCTATGAGATGGCCCGCGACTATGAACGGGCCGGGGCGATGTACCAACGGGCCGGAAATTACGCCAAAGCCGCCGAGGTCCTGCTGTCCGGAAATAAAGAACTCATGGCGGCCGAGATTTTTGAAAAGGCCAGGAACTTCAGCGAAGCGGCCCGTCTGTATGAAAAGACCGGCTATTTTCAGAAAGCGGCGAGTTGTTACGAACGCAGTCGGGCTCACGGAAAGGCCGCCGATCTCCTTGAAAAATTCTTTCTTCAAGAGAATGTCCGAATCAAGGCGTCCATGCCCACCGCCGATCAGAGGCAACTCGTCAATTCCTATGCCCAGCAGAGCGGTCGCCTGTACGTCAAGGCCGGCGATGCGGTGCGGGCGGCCCAGATCTTTTCCCTTGGAGGCTATCCCGCCGAGGCAGCGGAGGCCTATCTCTCGGCCAAGGATTTTCAGAAAGCGGCGGACCTCTACTACCAGGGGAAGCAGTATCTGAAGGCGGCCGAACTGTACAAACAGATCGGAAATACCAAGAAGGCCTATCTGATCACCGCCGAGATGTACCTCGATGAACGGAACTACCTGGAAGCGGCCCGCCTGTATGAAAAGGCGGAAGACTTTCTCCAGGCCGGCGACCTGTATGAGAAAGCCGGCCAGATGAAGAAGGCCGGCGAGATGCTGATGAAGGGGGGCGATTTCGGCCGGGCCAATGAAATCTTCCAATCGAGCGGCGACACGCTCCTGGCCGCCCAGGCCCTCGAGAAGTCGAAGCGATTCAAAGAAGCCGCGAAACTTTACCTGCGGGCCGGCGCATATGAAGTGGCCGCCCGCCTCTTGGACGAAAGCGGCGACTATTACGAAGCCGGGATGATCTTCCATAAACTGGGGCGCATGGAAAACACCGTCGCCTTTTTGCAAAAGGTGGATACCCAGTCGGAACATTACTACGCCGCTTCCTTGGTGCTGGGTCAGATATTCATGGACCGCGGAATGCTGGACGCGGCCCGTGAACGATACAAGAAACTGATCGGCAAAAAGGAGATCGGGCCCGACAATCTCGACCCCTATTACAACCTCGCCCTTCTTTACGAAAAGAACCGGGAATATCAAAATGCGCTGCTCTTGTACGAGAAAGTGCTGGCCGAGAATTACAACTACAAGGACGTCCGGAGCCACATCGATCTGGTGAAAGAAGCCCTTCGGCGGGAACGGGTCTTGACCGAAACCCGAAAAAATTCCGAGATCAGCGGCAGCGGGCCGAAGGGGAGGTACAAACTGGTCAAAAAGATCGGACAGGGCGGCATGGGCGTCGTTTACCTGGCCGAGGACACGGTCTTAAACCGGATCGTCGCCTACAAAGTCCTTCCCCCCAGCGTGAGGGACAATCCGAAGGTCCTTGACAATTTCCTCCAGGAGGCCCGCGTCGCGGCCGCCATTAACCATCCGAACATCGTGACCGTTTACGACACCGGCTCCGAAGGCGTCGAGCCCTACATTGTGATGGAGTTCGTGGACGGCATCAGTCTCAAGGAGTTGATGGAGAAAAATCCGTCGCTTCCGCTCAAAGAACTCGTTTCCATCGCGGTTCAGCTCTGTCAGGGCCTGGAATACGCGCATAACAAAAATGTGATCCATCGGGACATCAAACCCGCCAACATCATGATCAACAAAGAGAACACGGTGAAGATCATGGATTTCGGCCTGGCCAAGATCCTCTCCGATTCCGAGATGGAAGGGACCAGCGTGAAGGGTACGCCGCTGTACATGTCGCCGGAACAGATCCAGGGAAAACGGGTGGATCACCGGACGGATATTTACTCCTTCGGCTGCACCCTCTACCGCATGGCCGCCGCCCGTCCTCCCTTCATCGACGGCGACGTCTACTACCATCACCTTCATACGCCCCCGGTTCCTCCGCGCACCTTGAACCCGAAGATCCCCGAGGCCCTCAACCAGATCATCCTCAAATGCATGGCCAAGGATGCCGACCAGCGGTATCAACGGGCCAAAGAGATCGCGGCCGACCTCGAAGCCAAGGTGCAATAGCGGTCAGCACTCGATCCTGAATTGACATGCCCCGACCCCTTTGATAAAGTGCCGGCATGCGTGGCAAACGCGCCTTCGTCATCCTCAGTCTGTGCGTCTGGTTCGGCTCGATCTCAACAGTATCGTTTGCCGCCGGAGCGGTCGAACCCTCGTTTCGTCAGGCCTTCGCCTCGGAGGATCCCGCCGAGAAGACCGATCTCTTCCAGAAGATCGCCGCCCAGGAACCGAAATCCATCTACGGCCACTTCGCCAAGGCCTGGCTGGCCGAAAATCGCAATGAACCGAAGACCGCCATCGGGGAATACACGGCCGCAATCAAACTCAAACCCACCTTCGCGGAGGCTTATTGTGCGCGCGGGATCGTCCTGTTCAATCAAGGTCATGTTCAGGAAGCCGGAGACGATCTGTTGCGGGCCATCGACCTGAACCCTCGCTTGGCCGAGGCCCACGACGCCGTCGGGGTCATTCTCGACCAGCAGAACCGGTTCGAAGAGGCCGTCCGTGAATACCAGAAGGCGATCGCGCTGCGGCCCCGGTTTGCGATGGCGCATTACAATCTCGGCGTCGCCTACGCCCATGAAGGACAGGAGGACCCGGCGCTGGAGGCCTTCGAGAAGGCGGTGAGCCTCAAGCCGGATCTGGCCATCGGATATTTTAACATCGGCAAGATTTATTATAATCGGGGGGAATTGGATAAAAGCATCGCCGCCTTCTCCAAGACCATCGAAGCCAATCCGAAACTGGCCGCGGCCCACTACGGTCTGGCCGTCGTCAATGAAGAGGCCGGCCGGAAGGCGGAGGCGATCAAGCACTATCGTGAATATCTGAAGCTGGCCGGCGATCACCCTTCTCCGGAAACCGAACAGGCCGCCCAGCGCCTCAAGGCGCTTCTTGGAACGTTTTTTTAGGAACCTTTTTCCGGATCGTCCTGTCCAATGGATCATGAAGAGAAAAACGACGGGGAGTGGGTTCGAAGGGTCCAACAGGGGGAGACGGAGGCCTTTGAGGTTTTAGTCCGTCGCCATGAAAAACGGATCTTCAACCTGCTTTATCGTTGGCTGGGGGACTATGACGAAGCCGCCGAAACGGCCCAGGAGGTCTTTCTCTCGGCCTACCGCTCCATCCGGAGATTTCGAGGCGACTCGAAATTTTCGACATGGCTATACCGGATCGCCATCAATCACGCCAAGAACCGTCAAAAGAGCCTGGGCGCGTCGCGTCGCCGCACGACGCCGCTGGACTCCGGCGATTCGGACGGAAAGGATGGGGCGGTCGCCGATCTCCCCGATCCCGGTCCGGATCCAAGTCAGGACGCCGAGCGGATGGAAACCCATGAGCGTGTTCAGCATGGGCTCAGGGACCTGGACGCGGACGGCGCCCTCCTCATTCTTCTCCACGACCTTCAGGAGGTCGGTTATGAAGAAATGGCCCGGATTCTGGACGTCCCCATGGGAACGGTCAAGTCACGGTTGCACAGGGCCCGTCAGGCCCTCAAGGCCAGGCTGACTCCCTATTTCAACGCAAGGGAGACGCAAAAATGACGTGCGAGCAGGTTCAGGAAATACTGTCCGATTATTTGGAGGGTTCCCTCGATCCAGAGACCTCCGGTCTCGTACAGACCCATCTGGCTTCCTGTCCCGATTGCCGGGCGGAGTTCCGGGAACTGGCCGAGGCCAAGCGGGCCGTGGCCGGCCTCCCGCTGATCGAGCCCCCTCCCGGGTTTTCCCGAATGGTGATGGTCCGGATCCGAGAAGAGGCGGAAAGGCCGAGTGTCTGGAAGCGGCTCTTCCTTCCGATTCGGATCATGATTCCGATTCACGCGTTGGCGTGGCTCCTGGTCGGCGGGATTGCGGTCTATCTTTATCAAACCTACCGGCCGGTTCAGCCGGTCGCAGTGAAATCGCTTCCTTCGGTGCCGGAACCGATGCTCGAAAATGGAAAAAACGCACCGTCTTCTTCGCCACCGGGATCAACGGAATCCCACGCCCCTGCCCCGACGGAACAGGAATTGAAAGGAAATGCAACAGACGAAGTCGCTCGGGCAACTGCAAAGTCTGGAAAAATCGGAGGGGCCGCGGGCGGGATTGCGGCTGCGCCGCCTCCGGCCAAGGCCTCACCCGACTATAAACTGAGTGTCACGACCCTGAGAAAATATAATGACCAAAAATTGATTTATTTCAAACTCGAAGAATTGACCAAACAGATGGGGGGAAAATATATCGGCCCCAGCGAAACCGGCGGGAGCCAGGAACGCGACGCCCTCCCTCATACCGAGACCGTGTTGCTGGTCATTCCCGCGAAGCGCTACGACCGATTCAAATCCGAACTGTCCTCGCTCGGGAAAATTGAGGAAGAAACCCGAATGGCTCCATCTTCGCCGGAATCGGCCCCTCCCTCGGTGCCCCTGTCCCCCGCCGATATCTCTCCATTCCTAAGAATTCAATTGTCCCTCCGTCCGGCTGAAAATCCCTAGCCCCCTTCTCTCCACAAACATACGGAAATTCCTTCACATTTGTTCCCGGAACATTTTTCCGGCTTCCTCTGTCTAATCATTTAAGAATGCGGATTTTGCTCACAACCAACCACGGAGGAAGACAATGGATAACAAAACCACCTTTAAAGTTTCGGCAGCAGCCGTCTCGGTCGCGGCAATTCTATTTATGTTCACAGAGCGGTCTGGAACTATTCAAGCGTCAGACCGTCCTGAAAAACCTCATGCCCTCGCCAGCAGTCTAGACGATCAGGAAGAGGTTTCGGTCACCGTTTACAACAGCAATCTCGGACTGGTCAAAGAGACCCGTCGGATCCGTCTGTCTACTGGTTTGACCGATCTCAAATTTACCGGGGTCGCCGCGCAGATCATGCCCCAGACGGTCCACGTTCAATCCCTGACCGACCCCGGCGGATTGGAGGTCCTCGAGCAGAATTACCAATACGACCTTCTGACCCCCGAAAAACTGCTCGATAAATTTGTCGGCCGGCAGATCAAGGTTCTCAAGGACGGGATCGAGATCCCCGTCACGATCCTCAGCACGAACAACGGCCTCGTGTATCGGATGGGAGATCGCATCTTCACCGATCGGGGCGGCTATCCGGGACAACTGATCTTTCCCGAAATTCCGGAAAACCTGATCCCCAAACCGACCTTGGTATGGCGCCTGGATAATCGGCTGGACCGTCCCCAAAAAGTGGAAGCCACCTACCTGACCCAGGGGATCAACTGGAAGGCCGACTACGTGATGGTCCTCGACCCGGAGGATCGCCGCGCGGATCTGACGGGATGGGTCACGCTCGACAACAAAAGCGGAGCCGGATACCGCAACGCAAAATTGAAGCTGGTGGCCGGCGATGTGAATCGTGTGCTCGATCAGGTCGGATACATGGCCGCCGGTCGAGCGCTTGAGGAGGTCGCCAACAAGGCCGCCGCGCCCCCGTTCTCGGAGCAGGCCTTTTTTGAATATCATCTCTACACGCTCCAGCGACCGACCACGATCAAGGACAACGAGACCAAGCAGGTCACCCTCCTGGCCTCAAACCGGATTCCGGTGACAAAGCGTTTTCTCTACTACGGCGCCCAGAACTACTATCGGACCCCGTACGGGGTCCCGGTCTCAAACCAGAAAGTCGGCGTCTATGTCGAGCTCGCCAACAAAACGGAAAACCATTTGGGGATGCCCCTTCCCAAGGGAACGGTCCGGGTCTACAAGGCGGACGGCGACGGGAGTCTCCAATTCGTGGGGGAGGATCGAATCGATCATACGCCCAAGGACGAGACGATCAAGATCAAGATGGGAGAGGCTTTTGACGTCGTGGCCGAGCGAAAACAGACCGAGTGGAAAAAACTGGCCGACGACCTCTATGAAGTCGCGTTTGAGGTGAGCCTTCGCAACCACAAGGATGCCCCGGTCACGGTGAGCGTCATCGAACCTATCCCGGGTGATTGGGAAATTCTACAATCCTCCCATGACTACCGGAAGGTCGAGGCCCACACGGCACAGTTCGACATCCCGGTCAATAAAAACGGCGAGACCAAGCTTCAGTATCGCGTGCGGATGAGGTTTTAGAACGCGTGGGGCGGCGCGCCCTCTCTATGAATACAGCGTGACCGACGATCCCTTTCCGGTCGAGGAGGCGCTTTTCTTCTTGGCGCCGGCCGCCTTCGCCGCGGTCCGGACCGTCAGGACCGGACAGGGCGACAGCCGGACCACCTTCTCGGCCACGCTGCCCAGAAGCAGATGGTCCACGCCCGACCGGCCGTGGGTCCCCATCACGATCAGGTCCGCCTTTATTCGACGGGCCGCCTTTAGGATTTCGCGATGGGCCACCCCGCTCAACAGGTCCGTCTCAACCGAAACGCCCGCTTTCTGTAAACCCTTGCGGGCCTGATCCAGCAAGGGCTCGGCGATGGCCTTCAACGCCGAGTAGTGATCCACCACGTTGAAGGTCTCGGTCATGGCATAGGCGTAGGGTTGGATCACGTGGACCAAGCACAGGTGGGCCTTGAGCACCCGGGCCATCATGGCCGCGTATTGCACCGCGGGCTCCGATCCTTCGGAAAAATCCGTGGGCACCAGGATTTTTTTGACCGACGCCGATCCGCTTCCGCGTTTCACCGAACCTTTCTTCCGTTGGGCCATGCGGGTCCTCCCTCTCGCGATCATTGACTTCGACGATCCTTCTCCCGGAAGCCATTGTGACAAATATTTGAAACTCAGTCAACCTTTTGACCGCTCCCCCATCGTCGCGCCCGGGACTTTCGCAACTCATCCAGGACCAACATCGCCACGGCGAAGGGGACCACAAAGAGCCAGACGCCCGCCGGAATCGGGGAGGTTCCGAAAATCAGGTTCCCCCACGGGGTATAATCGATCAGCAGGATCAAACCGATCTCGGACGCGATGCCCCACAGGATGAAGGGGTTGCTGAACAAGCCGAAGGAAAAAACCGACTCGCGGTCGCTCCGGCAGATGAAGACATTCGCGACCTGCATGACGATGATCGCACCCAAACAGGCCGTGGTGGCCTGTAAATAAAGCGGATCATTCCAGGCAAGGTCTTCTCCGTATCGCCATCCGCCGCCGTAAAGGACGAAGAAAAAAGCCGCCAAGCAGGCCGCGGCCTCGATCAACCCCAGAAACAGATAGGCGCGTAAAATCATGGGCCAGTTTAACAACCGCTCCGTTCGAGAGCGGGGCGGCTTTCGCATGGCCTGCATGTCCGGTCTCTCGGCTCCCAAAGCCAGTGCCGGCACCGTGTCGGTGCCAAGATCGATCGCCAGAATTTGGATCACTGTGAGGGGCAGGGGAATACGAAGAAGGACAAATGCTAAATAGGGAACCAGCTCGGCAATGTTATGAGTCAGAATGTAGGTCAGGAACTTCTTGACGTTGTCATAGACCGCCCGTCCCTCTTCAACGGCAGAGACGATGCTCGCAAAGTTGTCGTCCATCAGGACCATGTCGGAGGCTTCCCGGGCCACGTCCGTGCCCGTGATTCCCATCGCGATGCCAATATCGGCCATTTTGAGCGCCGGCGCGTCGTTCACGCCGTCCCCCGTCACGGCCACGATCTCTTTTTTGCGCTTCAACGCGTTGACGATGCGCATCTTCTGATCCGCCCCGACCCGTGCGAAGAGGATTTCCGGAGCATCCATCGCGAGCTGGAGCTCGGTATCGGAAAACCGTCGAAGTTGATCGCCCGTGATGATCACGGGCGTCGGAGATTTCATCAGCCCGATCTCGCGAGCGACCGCCCGGGCGGTATGGGGATGGTCTCCGGTCACCATGATCACCTTGATACCGGCCTCTTCGCATTTTCGAATCGCTCCGGGCACCTCCGGCCGTGGAGGGTCTTCCAGTCCCACCAGTCCGGTCAGGATCATGTCTTCCTCCAGATGCAGACGATCCAACCCTTCCGAAACGAAACGGTAAGCGAAGGCCAACACCCTCAATCCCTCCGCCGCCATCGCCTCTTCGGCTCGAAGGAACTTTTCTTTTAATACCGCCGTGAGGGGTTGAACATTCCCATCCTGTTGGACCTGAAGGCATAGCGGGAGAAGCGCTTCAAGCGCCCCTTTGGTATAGAGAACGGGGCCCTCCGGATTTCGATGGAGCGTGGACAGCCTTTTTCGATCCGAATCAAACGGAATCTCATCCAGACGGGGATATTCTTTTTCGGCGGAAATCGCCTTTTGGGCCAATCCGACCAGCGCCGTCTCCATGGGATCCCCGAGCAGTTCCTCCCGACCGTTCTTTTCGACCTTCCTGAGGTTGTGGCAGAACATCGCCGTTTCGAAAAAGGCGCGGTGGCTGTCTTGCAGGGGCGTGGGGCCGTACGCCCTTGCGTCCGTCGGATCATAAAACCGATCATCCAGATAAATCTTTTTCACATCCATGCGATTCAAGGTCAACGTGCCCGTCTTGTCGGTGCAGATCACGGTGGCCGAGCCCAGCGTTTCGACCGAGGGAAGGTGGCGGATCAGTGCGTTTCTTTTGGCCATCCGTTGAGAACCCATCGCCAGGGCCAGGGTGACGGTGGGCAGGAGTCCTTCAGGAACGAGCGCCACGATGATGCCGATCGCAAAAATAAAATTTTGCCAGAACACCATACCCAGATAATGTCCGATCAGAAAGAAAACCGCCCCGATGCCCATCGCCTGGATTGCAATCACGCGGCTCAAGCGCGCGATTTCCTTTTGCAGAGGAGAAACCATTTCACCGACGGTTTGGGTCAGATGGGCGATCTTGCCGAACTCAGTCTGCATCCCCGTGGCAAACACCAGGGCCCGGGCTTGACCCGAGACCATCGAGGTTCCGGCCAGAAGGATGTTTTTGCTCTGAATCAATTCCTCCCGCTCGCTCGGATGCGCATCCCGCGCCTTTGGAACCGACTCCCCGGTGATGGTGGCCGTATTCACCCGCACGCCAAAGCCCTGGATCAACCGGCAGTCGGCGGGGATGAGATCCCCTTCCTCCAGATCGATCACATCCCCGGGAACCAGTTCCTCCAAGTGCGTCGGTGCCACTTTGCCGTCGTGAAGCACCTTGACTTGACGCGGAAGGAGATTCTGGAGAGCCGCGATCGCCTGCTCGGCGCGGTATTCCTGCCAGAACGAGAAAAGACCGTTGATCAGGATCACGCCCAGGATCGCAAATCCCAACGTGACCATCCCTTTCCCCGGATCATACCACTCGGCTAAAAAAGCCAGTCCCGCGGCCACCCAGAGAATCAGCGCAAAGAAATGGGTAAACCCTTTCAAGAATCGAAAGACAAGCGGCTCGGCCCAGACTTTCTCGACGCGATTCGGGCCGAACTCCGACCGTCTTCGCCCGGCCTCCGCGACGGAAATCCCTTCCGTACCGCTGTGGAGGCTCTGGAGCGCTTCATCCACTGTAAGGTGATGAATCTTCATTGATACCAGCGAGCCAAGCGAGCGAGAGGGGGAGGTCGAAAATTCCCCGTCAGGGGGATTCTCCCCTATTTGCCGTTTACGATTTACTCCCCTCGCCGGGGAATTTTAGTAAATCGAGAATGGTAAATCGAAAATAGGGAAAACAGAACCCTCGAAAGACTGAATGGACGGGGCGGCGCGAGCCCCTATTATAGAAGTCAATCGCGTTCATACGTCATGCGCAGAAAATGGGTGGCGCACGAGATGCACGGATCGTAATTGCGTATGGTTTGCTCGCACCGCAGGCCGAGCTCCTCCTTCGGAAGGTTCACGTGGGCCTGGATAAACCGTCGGAGATCGTCCTCGATCATCGTCTGGTTCTGGGACGTCGGCGGGACGATCTTGGCCTCCTCAATCACGCCCGCGTCATCCACGCGGTATCGATGATAGAGGGCGCCCCGCGGGGCTTCGGTGCAGCCGTAACCGGTTCCCGCACGGGGCCGGATCGGAACGGCGGGCCGGTCCGGCCGCTCGTAGCCTTCGATGATCCGGAGCGCCTCGTCGCAGGCCTGGAGGATCTCGATGCTCCGGACGACGATGCTCCGGAACGGATTTCGGCAGACGGCGGAGAGGCCGGCGGCGCGGGCCGCTTCCCGGGCGACCGGCGAGAGCCGGTCGAAGTTCAGGCTGTAGCGGGCGATCGGGCCGACAAGGTAAGCACCCCGGTTCTTCAATCGCGAATGCAGGGCGTGGCTGTGCGGCACCTGTTCCTCGACGAAGCGGTCCTCGTACTCGTGTACCGCGATATCCAGGCCCCGGTTCGAGACCAGACGGCCTTCGTTGAACGGATACTCAAGCGGATGGCGAAGCCCGACGAACTCGTAGTCCTGTTCAAACTCCGGACACGGCAATGCCGCCGTCCACCGAACGGTCTCCAGCGCCGCCTCCCGCGACCAGCGGAGCCGCTCGGCCAGCGGGGCGAGTTCGCGCCGGGTGGGAACCTTATAGAAACCTCCGACGCAGACATTGACGGGATGCACCTCCCTTCCGCCCAGGAGACGGAGGATCTCGTTTCCCGTCTGCTTCAGCCGAAGACCCCGCTCGAGGATCTCCGGATGATCCCTTCCCATCCGGAGTGCGTCGGGATAGCCGAGGAAGTCCGGCGCGTGAAGCAGATAGACATGAAGGGCGTGGCTCTCGATCCACTCGCCGCAATAGATCAGACGGCGGAGCGCGCGAAGCGGACCGTCCACCTCGACGCCGAAGGCGTTCTCCATCGCATGCACCGCGCTCATCTGGTAGGCGACGGGACAGATGCCGCAGATCCGCGCGGTGATGTCCGGGGCCTCCCCGAAGGTCCGACCCCGCAGCAGCGCCTCGAAAAAGCGCGGCGGCTCGAAGATCTCCAATCGGACCTCCTTGACCGCATCGCCCTTGATCTTTACATAGAGTGCGCCCTCGCCCTCGACCCGGGCGAGATTCTTCACCTTAATCGTTTTTTCCTTCATGCGCTTCACTCTCTTTGCGGAAGGCCTCGGCATTGGCGTTGAAGCCGCGGAAGAGCCGCACGAGATCCGGCTCCCCCACCCCGAGGCGGCTCCACCAACGGCTCAGGGACGCCGTGTTGGGAGTTTCCTTCGGGCCGAAGCAGCCGTAACAACCGCGGTCGTAGGACGGGCAGATCGCGCCGCATCCCGCATGGGTCACGGGACCGAGACAGGGCGTGCCGTGCGCCACCATCACGCAGACGTTCCCGCGGAGCTTGCACTCGACGCAGACGCTGTGGGAGGGCGTGTTCGGCCTGCGGCCGTGCAGGAAGGCGCTGATCACCTCCACCAGCTGGCCCTTGTCGATGGGACAACCCCGGAGCTCGAAATCGACGGCCACGTGATCCGAGATCGGCGTCGAGGTGGCGAGCGTCCGGATATACTCCGGACGGGCATACACGATCGAGGTAAATTCCCGGACATCCTGAAAATTACGGAGGGCCTGAATGCCGCCGGCCGTCGCGCAGGCGCCGATCGTAATCAGAAATTTCGAGACCCGCCGGACCTCCCGGATCCGTTCGACGTCTCCCGGTGTCGTAATCGAGCCCTCCACCAGCGACAGGTCATAGGGCCCCTTCGCGACCGCCCGCGACGCTTCCAGAAAATGGGCGATCGTGACCCGTCCGGCGATCGTCAGCAACTCGTCCTCGCAATCCAGAAGACTCAACTGACACCCGTCGCAGGAGGCGAATTTCCAGACGGCCATTTTCGGTTTGCGGCGGCTCGCCATTTTAAATTTCATCCATCTCGAACCAGGTCCGGATCCGGTCATAGCGATACACGGGCCCGTCCTTGCAGATGAACGACGGGCCGAATTGGCAGCGGCCGCAAAATCCGATGGCGCATTTCATGTTCCGCTCCAGCGAGAGATAGATCCGCTCCGCCGGCAGCCCTTGGGCCAGGAGGTCCCGCGCGGCGCTTTGCATCATCCGCTCGGGACCGCACATCATGACAAGGCTCTTGCCGGCGTCGATCCGGACCTGACGGAAGAGATTCGTGACGATGCCGACCTTGTATTTCCATTCCCGGTCCGGATGGTCCGCCGTGAGGTAGACCTCCGTATCCGGAAGCTTCCGCCAGGCCCGAAACCGGGCGCGGTAGAGCAGGTCCTTCGGCGTCTTGACCCCGTGGAAGATCTTGAGGCCGCCGTAGCGGTCGCGCCGATGGGCGACGTAGTTGATCACCGAGACGACGGGGGCGCATCCCAGTCCGCCCGTCACGATCACCACATCCATGTCCCGCGCCTCTTCCAGGGGCCACCAGCTACCGTAGGGACCCCGAATGCCCACCGTATCCCCCTCCTTCAACCCGACGAGGGCGTCCGTCACCTTTCCGACATCGCGGATCGTGTGATCCAGAACCCCGGGCTGGTCCGGGTCCGACACGATCGAGATCGGAACCTCGCCCACCCCGAAGACATAGAGCATGTTGAACTGACCGGGGCGAAACCGGTAGGCCCGCCGGATCGCCTCATCCCGAATTTTGAGCCGCACGGTATGGACCCGAAGGGCCTCCCGCCGTTTCCCGATCACCTCGGCCGGATAGGGAATCCACGGATTCGAATTCACTTTTCCGTCTCCCGGATGGCGCGGACCTCCTCGGTGATGTCGATTCCGACGGGGCACCACGTGATGCAGCGCCCGCAGCCCACGCAGCCTGAGGTGCCGAATTGATCGATCCACGTGGCCAGCTTGTGCGTCATCCATTGGCGGTATCGGGACTTCACGGATGAGCGGACCGTCCCGCCGTGAACGTAGGAGAAGTCCATCGTAAAACAGGAATCCCACTTCCGCCATCGTTCGGCGTGTTCGCCCGTCAGGTCCGTGACATCCTCCACCGTGGAACAAAAACAGGTCGGGCAGGCCAGGGTGCAGTTGGCGCAGGTCAGGCAGCGCGTCGCGACGTCGTTCCATCTTGGGTGCTCATAATTCCGATAGAGCAGCTCCTTGATGCCGGCCGTATCCATCGTCCGACCCATTTGAGACGCCGTTCGCTCCACGATGCGCTCCGCCGCCGCGCTCTCCTGTCCGGTCGCCTCCGTGCACGGGATCTCGCGAAGAACTTCGGCGCCGCGCTCGGTGCCGGCCTCCGCCACGAAAAAGTGGCGACCGGCCCGGTCGGGGGGCCGCGCGGGCTCCAACACCTCGGTCAGGACCAGATCGAACCCGCCCGTGGCCTTGGGCCCCGTGTTCATCGAGACGCAGAAACAGGTCCCGCCGGCCTGTCCGCAGTTCACCGCGACGATAAAAAGATCCTGTCGCTGGATCTGGTAAGCGGAATCCGGGGCGGCCCCGCCGATGAAGACCTTGTCCTGAATTGCGATTGCGTGCAGCTCGCACGAGCGGACCCCGATGAACGCCCACTTGGGCGGTTTCTCATCCTCCGGAGTGATCCGAAACCCGTCCCCCTCGCGACGGGCCTGCCAGAGACGGGCGACCGGCGGAAACAAAAATTTCTTCCAGGACTGCGGACCGACGGCGTATCCGAAAAGGGCCCCGTCGCTGCGTTTCTTCAGCCGATATCGGCCCCCCTCCTGCTCATCGGTCAACCCGACCGGAAGATCGGCCGTCGAGGCCACGGCGTCATAGACGATCGCGCCGTCGCGAAGGGTGGGCCCGACCAGGTTGAAGCCCCGGCGCTTCAAGGCGTCAAAAAGGAGATCCAGAACATTTCGATCCAGGGTCGGCATGGCTCAGTGGACCCGGGGATTGTCCGTCCCCGGAGCCGGCGAGCCCCCCCCCGGCATTTGCATTTTCGGATTCATCAACTTTTCTCCCGGCGATCCCGTCGAGTGGTCCATGCCGTGCCCCGGTTTTCTCATTTCCATCTCTTCGAGTTGTTGGCGCTGATCCGGCGTCAGAAGCGCCTTGATCTTCTCCCCGAGCGCCAGATGGCTGATCTCCAGCTCAGCCATCGCGTCATATTTTTCCTTCGTTTTGGCCTTCACCTTTTCCATATTGACCGGATCGGCCATCAGGAGCTCTTCGATTTCCACCCCGGCCATCCGGACCTTTCCAAAAATGGGGATCGCCTCCTTTTGATGCTGAAGCCGGAGGGTCTGGATCTTCTTCCGCTGGTCCGGGGCCAGGTCCAGATGGTTGATCGCCATCATCATCTGCCGGAAGTCCCTCATTCCGCCGTCCATACCCATCGCTTCATGATCCCCCATTCCCTCGTGCATGCCTCTTTCCTCATGCATGCCCATTTCATCGCCGTGCTTTTCCTCCCCCGACATCCCGTGCATCTGGGCCGGGACGACCGACGGGACCAGGGTCAATGCCAATCCGAACACGAACAACAACAATTTCCGATTCATTTTTTTTCTCCTTTGGGATATACCTTTTATGCGAGCCTACCGGCCGGGTCCCTTTCTCAACCGGAGAAGAAACCAGGCCAGCAGGACGACAAACAACGACACCACCAGGGCGCTGAGCGAAAAACCGAGGACCTTCCTCGTGCCCTCCAGATATAAAAGGCCGATCATTCCGAAGAAGACGGCCGTCAGGACGATTCCCAGAATTCTCAGATCGTTCTGCCGGTCGAATTCCCGCTCGATCTCCTTCAGGTCGGCCGCATCGAATTTAATTCCGATCTCCCCCCTTTCCAGCTTGGTGAGAACATTCTGAACCCGCTCGGGAAGATCCTGCAGGAACCCGACATAGTCCAGGACGTCCGCTTCGAGCGTCTCAAGCGTTTTTGCGGGACTGAACTGTTTCCACATCGCCTTTCTCACAAACGGCTCCAATTCCCGGTTAAAATCAAATTCCGGGTAGAGGGTCAACCCCATGGATTCGGTCGTCACCAGGGCCTTGCCGAACAACGCCAGGTCTCCCGGAAACCGGATGCCGTTCTGCGCCCCCCGGTTGATCACACGGAAAAAGGCCCAGGCCACGCTCGGCCGGCGCTCAGAGAAGAAAAATTCGCTCAGGATTCCGGCCACGTCTTTTTCGAAACTTCCGACCTCGCTCTTCTCATCGATCAAGGCCATATGGAGGATATGCTTGGTGAATCCGTCGACGTCTTTGTTCACGAACGAGACGAGACAACTCAGGAGTTCCTTGCGGGTCCTTTGATCGAGGTATCCGACCATCCCGAAATCGTGAAGGCAGAGCCGGCCGTCCGGCATGGCGAAAAAATTTCCGGGATGCGGGTCGGCATGGAAAAATCCCGATATAAAAAATTGATGAAAGAGGGCGTCCACGCCGATCGAGGCCAATTGCCTGCGGTCCAGTCCGAGGGCCTTGATTTTGTCCAGGTCATTGGCCTTCACGCCGTGCGAGAACTCCATGGTAAGGACCCGGTGCGTCGTAAAATCCCAGAAGATCTTCGGAATGTAAATCTGCGGGTTTTCCTTGAAGATAAAGGAAAACCGTTCCGCATTGTGGCCCTCGAGTCCGAAATCGAGTTCCCGGTATGTCCAGTCGGCAAACTCCCGGACCACCCTCACCGGCTGATAGACCCGCAGCTCGGGGATAAAACGCTCCGCCAGGCCGGCCAGGTAGTAAAAGATGTGGACATCCTGTTCGATCATCTTCCGGATGCCCGGCCTCTGGATCTTGACGGCCACCTCGGTCCCGTCCCACAGCACCGCCCGGTGGACTTGAGCCAGCGAGGCCGCCGCCACGGGCTTCTCCTCGAATGCTTTGAAAACCTCGTCGGGGAAGCGGCCCGCCTCCTCCTTAAAAATGAGCCGGGCTTCCTCGCCGGGAAAGGTCGCCGCGTCGCTTTGAAATTTGGAAAGCTTCTCGGCCAACGCTTCCCCGACCACGTCCGCCCTCAGGCTTAAGACCTGCCCCAGCTTGATAAACGTCGGGCCCAGGCGTTCCAGAACGGACCGGAGAACCTCCGGAGACAAAACCGCCCGTCCCGTTTCCGTCCGGATCAGGCGCTCTCCCGGCGGCCGCCGCCTAAGGAAACCCGAGAGCCGGGACCAAAAGGGGATGAGATACTTCAGCCGGAGCTGTTCGATCAGCAGCCCCCCGCCCGATTCGCTCACCACCGTCAGGATCTTCCGCAGGCGGTTCAGGTCCGAAAGTCCCACTCTGAACGACCGGGCGTCACGAATCATTTGATTCGGACTCCAACATTTTACGCACACCGTCGGCCAATATGGCGGTCAGGTCGATGCCGTTGGTGACATGCGGAACGGTGTCGCAGGTCACCACCCGCGCGGCCCCAGCCTTCCGGAGATCCTCGTACGCCGGGCCGGCAAAGATCGCGTGGATCCCGATGCAGACCGGGGGCGGCAGTCCCGCCTTCCGGAGCTGTCCGATCGTCTCGATCAGGGTCCGGCCCGTGGCGATGATATCGTCCACCAGCACCGGCGTGTGCTTTCGCCAACGTTGGACTTCGGAAACCGACACCTCCACCTCGCGGTCGCCGCGGCGAATCTTATCCAACACGAGGTAAGGCGCCCCGGCGCCTTTCGCCGCCTCGGACAGCCATTGGGCGCTTTCCGTATCGGGTCCGATCAACACCGGTGCTTGAATGTTCGCACGAATCCAATCCGAAATCAACGGGGCGGCATGAACGACGACGGTCGGAATCGAATAGATCTCGTTCAGCGACCCGCGGCGGTGAAGATGCGGGTCGACCGTCACCAGCCAATCGACGAATCCGGAGAGCAGCCGGGCAAAGTAAACCGAGCTGATCCCCTCCCCCGCTTGAAAGCGGCGGTCCTGCCGCATGTAGGCCAGATACGGAGCGATCAGACCGACCCGGGCCGCGCCCAGGTCCTTTGCGGCCGCCGCCATAAAAATCAAGGGCCAAATTTTTTCATCGGGCCGGTCGAGGGTGCCGAATAAGGCCACGGCGCGTCTTTCGACCGGCGTGTCGATTCGCAGATAGGTTTCCCCGTCGGGAAAGCGGCGTACCGTCATTTTCCCCAATTCCGCATCGAGCCGGCCCGCGAGGGATCCCGCCCGATCGATATGGCCCGGCAACGGCAGGATCAGCGGTTTCATCCGGACTCTTCAATACTCACAATATCGGATTGGCCTTCCACATAGGCCAGGGCATAGTCGAGCTCGCCTTGCGCCTCGGCATGCACCGTGAACAGCGGCTGGCCTTTATCAACCCGTGTGCCGATCGGCGTGTGCAACTCAAGTCCCGAGGCCAAGTCCTTCGGAGCGCCGGACAACTTCGCGATCCGCGCCAGGCGGCGGTTGTCGATACTGGCCACGCGGCCGGCACGATCCGCAGCGACGACATGGGTGTGCGGGGCGCGGGGCGGCTCACGCATCCCCCCCTGGGCCTCGCAGATGGCCTGGAACTTCCGCCAGGCGCGCCCGTCATTGAGAATCGCCTCGGCCTCCGGGCGACCCCGGCCCTCCGGAACACGGGAGGAGAGCTCCAACACTCGGCCCGCAAGGAGCAAGGACCGCTCGCGCAAATCCTGCGGCGCGTTGCCATCGCACCGCAACACGGAGAGCACATCCCGTGCCTCCAACGCCGGGCCGAGGCCCCGGCCGACGGGCTGAGAACCGTCGGTGATCGCCACCCGCACCTCCAGGCCGACCGCCAGGCCCACGTCCTCCAGGCGCTTGGCCAGCGCCCGGGCCGCGTCGAGACTACGGACCTTGGCGGTCGGGCCCACCGGAAGATCGATCACGACGTGGCTCGACCCGGCCGCGACTTTCTTGGACAGGATCGAGGCCACGAGCTGTCCTTCGCTGTCCAGGTCCAGCGGCCGCTCCACCCGGATCAACACATCGTCCGCCGGGCTCAAACGGACGGCGCCGCCCCAGACGATGCAGCCCCCCTCCCGCTCCACCACACGACGCATGGGGGCGATATCGAGCGCGACCGGCGCCAGGATCTCCATCGTGTCGGCCGTCCCGGCGGGGGAGGTGATCGCCCGGGAGGAAGTCTTCGGAATGATCAAGCCGAACGACGCCACGATCGGGACCACGACAAGCGTGGTGCGGTTTCCGGGGAGGCCGCCGATCGAATGTTTGTCCATGATCGGCGTTTGGCTCCACTCGATGCGCTGACCCACCCGGATCATCGCGCGCGTGAGCGACGCCGTCTCCTCCAGGTCGAGACGATCCCTGGCCGCGCAGGCCGTGATGAACGAGGCGAGATGCACATCGGAATATCGTCCCGCCGCGATGTCCCGCACGATCGCGTTCATCGCGTCGTCGCCGAGTCGCTTCCCATACACCTTCGCGCGCACATGGCCGAGGGATTCCAGGGGGGCCGCGTGCGAGAGGAGGATCCGATCCCCCTCCTTCGCGCCCAGAAGTCTCCAGGCCGCCTCGGACAGGCCGGCCTCCTCCGGCGCCAGGAGATCGGTCGTCACAATGTTGAGCGTGGCGATGATCGAACGCCCGCCGTGCTCGATTCGGATGCGCGACTGGGCTTCAAACCCTTCGGAGCGGCAGACATGACAATCGCTGCGCATATAGATAATCGATTCCTGATAGGTATCGATCCCCAAGCGGCGGAGCCGCAGTGAATGAAAGGTCCCCGCCCCCCCGGCGTGGGTCATGACACCCCCCTGACCGTTGAAAAATTCATTTAAGCTCGGCCCGTTCAAGATAGTCCGGAACACGGCAACGCCAACCCCGCTGCTCCTCGATCCGGTGACGGAGCGCGTCGGCCGCGGGCGGTTCGCCGTGCGTAATAAAGGTTTTGGCCGGCGGCTCATCGAAATGACCCAGCCAATCCATGATCTCGGCATAGTCCGCGTGGGCGGACAGACCTTCCAACGCCACCACCTCGGCCCGCACGGGGATATATTCGCCGTGAATCTTGACCGACGGAGCCCCGTGGGTCATCGCCTCCCCCCGCGTTCCGCCGGCCTGATACCCGACAAACAGAATCGTGTTGCGCGGGTCCGGCGCGAAGGCCTTGATATGGTGCAGCACGCGGCCCCCGGTCGCCATGCCGCTGGCCGAGATCACGATCATCGGCGGGGGGAATCCGTTCAGCCGCTTGGATTCCTCCACGCTGTTGACGAAATGAGCGGCGCCGCACATCGCCCGGCATTGGGAAGGGGTCAATTGATGCCCAACGGCGTCGCGGAGGTAGAGGTCCGTCGCCTCGATCGCCATGGGACTGTTGAGGTAGACCGGGATGTCCGGGATCGCCCCCTCGGATTTGAGAAGGTGGATGTAATAGAGCACCGACTGCGTGCGGCCGACCGCGAACGATGGAATCAGTAGCACGCCCCCGCGCTCGACCGTGCGATGGATCACCGCGGCCAGCGCCGCCTTCGGATCGGTCGGGTCGTGAAGGCGATTCCCGTAGGTCGACTCGATCACCAGATAATCCGTTTTACGGACCGCGGCCGGAGGTTTCATAATCAAATCGTGCGGACGACCCAAATCGCCGGAAAACAGGATGGAGGTGATGTTGTTCCTCAGGAGAACAAAGGCCGATCCCAATATATGTCCGGCGGGCAAGAGTCTCACGGTCAGTCCCCCGCCGAGGTCGAGGTCCCGTTCATAATCGAGGATCGAGAACTGACGAAGCGATTGCAAGGCGTCTTGCCGCGTGTAAAGGGGAAGGGCCGGGGAGTGCTTCGAATATCGATGTTTGTTGGCATACTCGGCGTCCTCCTCCTGGAGGAAGCCGCTGTCCGGCAACAGAATCGCGCACAGATCGCGCGTGGCCGGCGTGCCGAGGATCCGGCCCGAAAAACCCTCCTTGACCAAAAGGGGGAGATACCCGCTGTGATCCAGATGGGCATGGGTCAGGACGACCGCGTCAATCTCGGCCGGGCTGATAGGCAGGGATTCCCAGTTTCGAAGCCGCAACTGTTTGAAGCCCTGAAACAGACCGCAATCCACCAGCACCTTCCTGGAACCCGAGACGATCAAATATTTGGAACCGGTCACGGTTCCGGTGGCGCCTAAAAATGTAATCTCCATGGAGTCGTCTTACCCTTTGAAGAACCCCGGCCTTCCAGCCGGGGATCTTCGATCCGGATGGAGAAAGCCCTCGTTTAATTCGCTCGCTGCCCCCCCTAACAGACGGGGATTACGCTTGCTACGCGGATTCAAGGGCCTGATGTCCGCCGCGAAATCTTGGCCCGAGACGGCGCCCGTCAGCAAATCCTCGGCAGCGCTTCGCCCGACAGCATATCAACGACCCGTCGGCCCCCGATCCGACTTTTCATGACGACCGTGCCGGGGTGATCGGCCACCACTTCTCCGATCACGGCGGCCTCTTTTCCGAGCGGATGCCGCCGCATCGCCGCCAGCACGCGTTCGGTCGAATCGGAATCGACAAAGGCGACGAGCTTCCCCTCGTTCGCGACGTAGAGGGGATCGAGCCCCAGAATCTCGCAGGCGCCTTTCACGTCTTCGCCGACCGAGATCCGGTCTTCCAAAATCGAGAGGCCGACCCGGGCCGCCTCGGCGATCTCGTTCAACGCGCTGGCCAGGCCCCCGCGGGTGGGGTCGCGAAGCCCATGGATTTCCTGGCTCGCCTTCAGCATCGTCATGACAAGATCATGGAGCGCGGCCGTGTCGCTTTCGATCCGCGTCTCGAACTCCAGACCATCGCGGACGGACATGACCGCGAGGCCGTGCAGCGCGATCGCCCCGCTGAGGATGATCCGGTCGCCGGGCTTCACACGCTTCGGACGGATGTCGATGCCGGATTCGATCGTCCCTACCCCCGAGGTGTTGATGAAGATTTTGTCGCCTTTGCCCCGGTCCACGACTTTGGTATCCCCTGTCACCAGCAGGACACCGGCCTTCCGGGAGGCCGTCTGCATCGAAAGAACGACCCGCCACAAATCCTCCATCGGGAACCCTTCCTCGATGATGAAGGCGGCCGAGAGGTAGAGCGGCCGGGCTCCGCACATCGCGAGATCATTCACCGTGCCGTTGACCGCCAGGGCGCCGATGTCGCCCCCGGGAAAGACGATCGGTTTCACAACATAGGAATCCGTGGTGAACGCCATCCGAACATCCCCGAGCGGAACGACGGCGCCGTCGTGCAGGGATTCCAGAAATTCGTTCCGGAACGACGGGAGAAACATTTTCTGGATCATCTGCTGGGTGAGCCTTCCCCCGCCGCCGTGGGCCAACAGCACGTTCTTGTACTCGGTGACGGGGATCGGACACGATAAATCGATCGTCGGATCAAGGCCCGTTTTTTCGTCCATCGTCGCTCCTTCTCTTCAATCTCAAATGGAAATATTCCGTTTTAGGATTTCAAATCCACCCGGCCGAAATGATAGTACGCCGCGCAGGCCCCTTCCGAAGAGACCATCGGGGCGCCGAGCGGAGATTCGGGCGTGCACGGCGCGCCGAAGGCGGGACAGTCCTGCGGCTTCTTCAGGCCCTGGAGCACGAGGCCCGCGATGCAGAGGGGGGATTCCCGGGCCTGGATCTCGTTCAGATCGAAACGCGCCTCGGCGTCATAATCCGAATAGGCCCGGTTCAATCGGAACCCGCTCATCGGGATCTCGCCGATGCCGCGCCACCGGCGGTCGGTCGGCTCGAACACCTCCGTCAAGATGTCTTGGGCCAGGACATTTCCCTCGCGACGAACGGACCGCGCGTACTGATTTTCGACCTCGGCGCGACCGGCTTCAAGCTGCCGGACAGTCATGGCGATGCCCTGCAGAATGTCCACCGGCTCGAATCCGGTCACGACGATCGGAACGCGATGCCGTTCCGCGATCGGAAGATATTCCCCGTACCCCATCACCGTGCAGACATGCCCGGCCGCGAGAAATCCCTGCACCCGGTGGTTCGGCGAAGAGAGAAGCGCCTCCATGGCGGGCGGGACCCGCACATGGGAGCATAGAATCGAAAAATTCTTCAGACCCAGCCGCCCGGCCTGCCAGACCGCCATCGCATTGGCCGGGGCCGTCGTCTCGAAGCCCACCGCGAAAAAGACGACCTCCCGGTCGGGGTTCTGTCTGGCGATCTTCAGCGCGTCGAGCGGCGAGTAGACCATGCGCACGTCCCCGCCCTCCGCCTTCACCGTGAGCAGATCCCGGCTCGAACCGGGGACGCGGAGCATGTCGCCGAACGAGGTGAAAATGACCTCCGGGCGGGAGGCGACGGCGACGGCCTTGTCGATCATCTCCAGCGGCGTCACGCAGACGGGACAGCCGGGACCGTGCACCAGGCTGATAGGATCCGGCAGCAGGGATTCGATTCCGTATTTGACGATCGCATGGGTCTGTCCGCCGCAGATCTCCATGATCGTCCAGGGGCGGGTCGTGATGGCGTGAAGCTGTTCGGAATATTTCCGGGCCAGGGCCCCGTCCCGGAATTCATCGACGAAGCGCATCCGGACCTCCCTCGCCCGCTCGCGGAATTCCCCGAGCCTCCCCCGGCTCCGGAATTTTGAGCTCTTCCAGGGCGCCCTCGGCCTCCCGGAACAGTTCGAGCGTCTTCATGGCTTCTTCCTGGTTCATCTTGCTGATCGCAAAACCGACATGGACGATCACATAATCGCCGATCGTGGCGTCCGGAATCCATTCCAGACAGACCCGCTTCTCTATCCCTCCGAAGCGAACCCGTCCCATGCGGGGCCGGATCCCATCCTCGATCTCCAACACTTGCCCGGGAATCGCCAAACACATACAGCCTCACCCCGCCCGCCGTGCCCGCCGAAGGGTGCCTATTCCAACTCAACCGCGGCGACGGCATCCTTCATCGCCCGGGCTTCCCGAAGCGCGATAAACGCCTGTCCCAGGGCCAGCCCTCCGTCGTTGGGGGGGACCCTCCGATTCCAGTAGGGACGGAAGCCGGCCGCTTGGAGCCGATGAACGGCCCGCTCGGTCAGATATTTGTTCTGGAAGCATCCGCCGCTCAGGACGACCCGTTCTTCTCCGAAGCGAGCGGCGAGATCGACGATCATCTCGGCGAGCGTGTTGTGGAATCGGGCCGAAATCCGCGGGACCGGAACCGTCGACTGGAGGTCTTCGAGAATCGAACGAACCATCGGCTCCCAATCGACGATTCTTAGGGGGGGTTCATGAACCGCCCCTGCCCCGTCACGAATCTCAAACGGATACCCTTCATCCGTCCGCAGGGTCCCCATCGCGTACTCCAGTTCCATCGCCGCCTGGCCCTCGTAGGCGACCTGCTGACGGAGCCCGAGGATCGAAGCCACGGCGTCAAAAAGACGTCCGACGCTGGAGGTCCGCGGCGAATGGATCCCACGGCTAAGCATCCTCCGGAGCAGTTTCCGTTCGGGAAGGGTCCATGATTGGAAAAAGGACGGATCGTTCCGATCAAACAGCCCTTCCTCCATCATCTCGAATAACAGGCCCGCGGCCGCGCGCCGGGGCTCCCGGACGGCGGCCGGGCCTCCCGGAAGACGGAACGGCCGAAACGAGGCGACGCGACGATATGGAAGCGCATCGGCCGCAAAAAATTCGCCGCCCCAGATCGTTCCGTCGTCTCCGTAGCCGGCCCCGTCCCAAGACACGCCGAGGACCGGACCCTCGAGCCCATTTTCGGCCATGCAGGACGCCACGTGGGCCCGATGATGTTGAACGGCGATGACGGGCTCCGGTTGCCTACGGGCAAATTGGCCGGATAAATAATCCGGATGGAGATCACACACAATCCGTTCCGGCCGGACCCCGTAGAGCCCCTTCAGGTCCGCGATCCCCTTTTGGAAGGCCTCGTAAGCCTCCGGGGTTTCCAGATCGCCGATATGCTGACTGATAAAAATTTGCGTTCCCGCCGTCACGGCCACGGTGTTCTTCCGATGCCCTCCGACGGCCAATAGCGAAGGTCCCGGCGCCTCGAGACCCACGGGAAGCGGCGCGTAGCCGCGGGAGCGCCGGAGAACCTGATCGCCATCCATGAGGATCCGGACCACCGAGTCATCCACCGGTCGGAGGATGGGACGGTCGTGAACAAGGAAGCGATCCGCGATCCCGCCCAGCCGGTCGACGGCCTCCCGCTCCTCGGTGCAGATCGGCTCGTCCGAGACATTCCCGCTCGTCGCCACAACCGGAAAACCCAGCTCCCGCATCAACACGTGATGCAGCGGCGTGTAGGGCAGCATGACCCCGAGGTCCGGACAATCGGGGGCGACGGAGGGGGCGATCCGGGATTTCAAATTTGAGCGTTCACGTTTTCGAAGCAATACAATGGGCGCCTCCGGGGAACGAAGCCGGACCGCCTCCCGATCGGAAACGTCGCATTCTTCCCGAATGCCTTCGAGGAAGGGGAACATCAGCGCGAAGGGCTTTTCTCCCCGGCGTTTTCGCCCTCGCAAACGACCCACCGCCTCCTCATTTCGGGCATCGGCGAACAGATGAAATCCGCCGAGCCCCTTGACCGCGACGATCTTCCCCGCGCGGATCGCCGCCGCGGCCCCGACGACGGCTTCGTGATTTCCGGACAGCGGCGCGGCCCTCTCATCCCACAACTCCGGATGGGGGCCGCAGATCGGGCAGGCATTGGGCTGGGCGTGGAAGCGCCGGTCGAGCGGGCTCTCATACTCGCCGCGGCAGGCGTCGCACATCGCGAACTTTTTCATGGTCGTGTTGGCCCGATCGTACGGAAGGGCTTCGATGATCGAATAGCGCGGCCCGCAGCGGGTGCAGTTCGTGAAGGGATAGAGGTGGCGCCGATTCGTGGGATCAAACAGCTCGGCCAAACAATCCGGGCAGGTGGCGATGTCCGGAAGCACCGGCGCGGTCGGGGCCCCGGAATCGTCGCTGTGTCGTATCTCAAACCCGGCGTAACCGACGGGATCATGGAAGGACCACTCGAGGCCCTGGATGATTGAGCCGGGCGGTTTCTCTTTTTCGAGGCGGAGGAGGAAGGCCTCCAGACGGGTCGGGCTTCCTTCCGCCTCGATCAAAACCCCTTGGAGGCCATTGCGGGTCCAACCCGCCAATTTCAACTCCACGGCCAGCCGGTAGATGAAGGGGCGGAACCCGATTCCCTGAACGGCCCCCCGGATGGAAATTCGCAGGCGTTGTGTCATCATCGTTCCGACTCGAAGAGTTCGACCTCGATCCCGTACGGCTCGATCCCGGAAATCAATTCGACCCCGGGCCGGCCGCAGTTCGGACCATGGGCCATGAAACGGCCGCCCTCAAAGTCCGCACCGCATTCCACGCATCGACCACGAACCGGGACCGTTTCGATCCTGAGCTTCGCCCCCTGAGCGGGCGTTCCTTCGGCGGCCATTTCAAACCAGAGCTCCAGCGATTCGGGGGCGATCCGGCTGAACTCGCCCAGTCTCAGTGTCACCGATTTTACGGCCCGCCCCCCGCCCGGGGGAAGATGCCGTCGCAGCGTTTCGACGATCCTCCGCGCCAACGAGAGCTCATGCATGGCGAGCCCCTTTCCGGACGGGTTCCACGCCGAGCGCCCGGAGTTCCTCCGCCAGGACCTCGACCACGCGCGGAAGGGCGTCCAGGAGTTCGGGGGTGAGGTCCGGTCCGACGCTGTGAGCCTCCTTCGGCTGAACCGCGACGATCCGGGTCGGGGGAAGTTTTCCAAGAAACCGGGCAACCGACAGCAGGTCCGCGACGCCCATTTCGTGGGCCGAAAAGACGCCTTCCCGGCGTTCGGGCAGCTCCTCCGGAGAAAGACGGGCGATGGCCCCCGGTGGCTTTTTCCCGTCCGCGGCGTCCACAATCAGGATATTTCCGGCCCCTTCGAATTCGGACAGGCAGCGAAGACCGGCAACCCCTCCCTCCACCAGTCGGACCCGGGGCGGAAGTTCATAGGTCTCGGCCAACGTTCGAACGGCGCGAACGCCGATGCCGTCGTCCTGCATCATCGTGTTGCCCACGCCCAGTACGACGATGAAAGGGGCGCCCGTCATCGGGCCCGCTCGCGACGCGTCTCGGCGTCCACCTTGTGGGCCAGGGCCGTCAGGGCTTCCGCAATCTTTACGGGATAAGGCGGAACCTCTTGAAGCCCGCGGAAGGGCTCGGGCAGGTGCGCCAGCTGGTCGGCGGCGTAGGCGCGCAATTCGGTCAGCGGAGCGGGCGGCTCAAGACGCCGGCCGGCGCTCATCACCGGATGGATCAACGGCTTCCCCTCCTCCGGGCGATCGTCGAGCGTGAGGAGGTCCTCGCGCATCCGGCCGTCCGGGCCGTAGCGCCGGAAAACCTGTTTCCGCCCGGGCCACGTGGCCTTTCCCTCCGAGCGCTTGCGCCGCGCGCGCCCGGCGTATTCTTCGAGCTTATAGGCACAATCCAGGTGCGGCGCGTCGGCCGACGTGACCAGGTCCGAACCGATTCCGTAACCGTCGATCGGGGCCGCGTTCTCGATCAGGCTCCGCAGGCGGGTCTCGCTCAGGTTTCCGCTGGCGAAGATCGTCACATCGGTCAGACCCCCGTTGTCCAGAATTCGGCGTACCTTCCGCGCATGGTCGCCCAGATCCCCGCTGTCGAGCCGCACGCCCTTTATCGCGATTCCTTCCGCCTTGAGCCGAGGGGCAAGCGCCACCGCCATCTCGGCCGCCGCCTCCGTGTCGTAGGTATCCAGCAAAAGCATCACGTTGTCGGGCTGGGCGCGGGCAAAATTGACGAAGGCCTCCTGTTCATCGTCATGGGCCTGGATAAAAGAATGGGCCATGGTCCCGTACGCCGGTATACCGAAGAGAAACTCCGCCAGGACGGTGGCCGACCCGGAAAATCCGGCGAGGTATGAGGCCCGCGCCGCCATCAACCCGGCCTCCGCGCCGTGGGCCCGCCGCAACCCGAAATCGACCAGGAGTTTTCCGGGCGCCGCCAGGACGAAGCGCGCCGCCTTGGAAGCGATCAGGGTCTGGAAGTGGAGAAGATTGATCAGGCGGGTTTCGACCAATTGCGCCTGCGGAAGCGGCGCGGTCACCCGAAGCATCGGCTCATGCGGAAAGAAGAGGGTCCCTTCCGGCATGGCATGGACATCGCCGGTGAACCGGAACCGTTCAAGGTGGTCGACAAAGGACCGGCTGAAGCGGCCGCTCCGGGCCAGCCACTCCAGCTCCCGCGGGGTAAAATGAAGCCCCTCGATGTAATCCAGCGCCTGCTGAAGGCCGGCGGCCATCAGGAAGCCGCGGCCGGGCGGAAGCTTACGAACGAAGAACTCGAAGACGGCCGTCTCTTCCATTCCCCGGTCAAAGTAACCCTGGAGCATCGTGAGCTGGTAGAGGTCGGTGAGCAGGATGCTGGATTCGGACTCCATCGGGCGTTGATCCTCGGCCATGTGTGAAGGGACCCGATCGGCGGCGTTAAATACCCCGGCCTTGCAACCGGTCCTTGGCCCGCTGCACGGATTCAAGGCCGGACTACTCCGTCAGGCTGTCGTCCGGCGGTTCCAGGCTCGAAACCCGGAGGGGGCGGGGCCGGTCGGGCTCCATCGCCCGCAATTTTTCATTCATATCGGTCAGGCGCCTCATGACCGCCGCGTTGATGGTTCCGTCCGGGTATTTCCCGTCCGCTTGCCGTTCACCGGCGGGATGACCGGTTAAGATCTCCATCGCCTCATCCACCGTCGAAGCCGCATACACGTGGAATTGGCCCGAGGCCACGGCCTCCACGACCCCGTCGTTCAACATCAGGTGCTTGAGGTTCCGGCTGGGAATGATCACGCCTTGGTCCCCCGTCAATCCCAGGGCTTTGCAGACGGAATAGAAACCTTCGATCTTTTCGTTCACGCCGCCGATCGCCTGAAGCTCGCCCCGCTGATTGACCGAGCCCGTGATCGCGATCCCCTGACGGAGGGGGATATCGGAAAGGGCGGACAGGAGGGCGATCACTTCGGCCGCCGAGGCGCTATCGCCCTCCACCTCGCCGTAGCTCTGCTCGAAGCAGAGGCTCGCGGAAAGCGACAGGGGAATTTCCCGGGCATACCGGCCGCCCAGATATCCCGAAAGGATCATCACGCCTTTGTTGTGCGTCCTACCTCCGAGCTTGGCCTCCCGCTCGATATTGACGATTCCGGAGGATCCCAAAAAGACCCGTGCGGTGATGCGGGAAGGACGTCCGAACGAGAAATCGCCCAGCTCATAAACGGACAGTCCGTTGACCTGACCCACGACGGTCCCGGAGAGATCCACCATGAGGGTTCCCTCCGTGATCAGCTCCCGGATCTGCTGTTCCAGCAGATTGGATCGATAAATTTTTTCTTCCACGGCTTTCTGAACGTGTGGCCGTGAAACACGGGCGGCGCCCTCCGAATGGGCCCAGTGGCTCGACTCCCGGATCAAATCCGTGAGCTCGCTGAAACGGAGGGAGAGTTTTTTCTGATGATTTGCCCAGCGGGAGGTCTGCTCCAGGAGGGCTCCCACCGCGGTTCGATCGAAATGGAGAAGCCCCTCTTCCCGGCAAATCCGTCCGACGAAATGAGCGTACTGGAGGGGGGCGTCGGCGTCGCGGGGCCGATCCTGTTCGAAGTCGACCCTCACCTTATAAAGTTTTCCGAAATCCTCGTCATAGGCATGGAGCAGGTAATAGATCAACGGGTTTCCGATCAGGACTACCCGCAGATGCACCGGGATCGGCTCCGGCTTGATGCCGGCAGAGGCGATGACGCCGTAGAGTTCGGCAATATCCTCGATCTTGACCTCCCGGTTCTTGATCACCCGCTTGAGCGCGTCCCAGGTAAAGGGGCTCCGGAGCACATCCAACACGTTCAGAACAAGGAACCCGCCGTTGGCCTGAAGGAGAGAGCCGGCTTTAATGAGGGTAAAATCCGTGTAAAGGGTTCCCAAACGGCCTTTCTTTTCGATGCGGCCGATCAGGTTGTTGTACGTGGGATTCCCCTCCTCCACCAGGGGCGCGCCCCGAGTTCCGGCGTTGTCCACCACCACGTTGACCGCGTAACGGGTCATCGATTTCCGCGGGGACTCGATCTCCAGGCCGGGAATCCGAATCGGCGTCTCCTGCTCGGGAAGAAAATCCTTGAAGTTTTCCAGGACATCCTGTTGGACGGCCTGGATGTAGTCCATTACCTTGGGAAAGGCCCGATAATTCTTTCGCACGCTATCGAAGGCATGCTCGGAGGTGAAGTGCGCCGCCTGACGATCCAGCTCCGCGACCTTCCGGTGCATCTCTTCCCGCAGCGCGCGGAGTTGTTGAACGAAGGTGTGAATATGCTCGTGAAGATCCTTCTGCTTCCGTTCAATCTCGTCCCGGGTCCGGGCATCCAACGCTTCGAGTTGCTCGGGCTCTATCGGCTTCCCCCGGACGACCGGAACCACCGCCATCCCAAACGGGGTGCTCTTGATGATGAAGCCGTACTCCCGGGCCTGTTCCTCCAATTGATTCGTGAGGCTGTCACGGGCCTTGGAAAACGTTTCTTCCAATTGCCTCCGTTGATCCTCGTACTCCTTGCTCTGGAACACCCGTGAGATCTCAACCTGGAGGGCCCCGATGAGGCGTTCCATGTCCCGCTGGAACTCCCGTCCTTTCCCCGCGGGCAGGCTCAACACTTTCGGACGATCCGGATCCTGAAAGTTATGGACATAGCACCAATCGTCCGGGGTGGGCTGCGTTTCGGCCACCCGTTTGATCATGGACCTTACGATCGTATTCTTTCCCGTCCCCGGAACCCCGGAAACGTATATGTTGTAGCCCCGGTCCTCAATGTGCAGACCGAAGTCGATCGCTCGAACCGCCCTTTCCTGGCCGATCACGGCGTCTTGCGGGGCCAGTTCTTCCGTGGTCGTGAAGGTGAATTGATCCGGATCCATGCGGGCGCGGAGGGCTTCGGAAGATATTTCCAGGCGGTTCAAGGTCATGGCTTCTCTCTCGTGATGGCCGTTGGAAGAGAACTTTATCCGGTTTGCCGGTTCAATGTCAATGTCCGGGTCCGAAAAGTCCCACGCGGGAGGCACGGGAATAAAAAAACCGAACCCACCGGCTCTCGTGGAATTCGGTCAATAAAAAGAAGGCATCGTCCCAAACGCTCACCTTTCGTCCGTCGGCCCGAATACCGACCGGCCGGTTTGCTGCGATCCTTGGGGGCTGTCGCTGCATTCCCATCCCGGTTTTCTCCGGTCCCGTTACGCACCCAACGGTGCTGCGGACACGTCGAACGTCGACAGGCTTTCTTCGGGGCGGTGCCATTGACCGCGATGCCGTTTTCTGATTGTTGAACCTGAGGCGTTTCTACGAAGTGGGTGCTCTTTTTTGCCCCCCTCCGTCTCCGACAGGAAAGGGGGAAGGCTCCCCTTCTTCAACTGTTCCCAAAGGTCAACCAATCGTCACTAACACCGCAGTCCTATTCTTTTTTTCAAAGAGCATCTCCTTTATCCAACTATATAATACGCCTATGAAGGAACAAATGTCAACTCACACGATATTTCAACCTATTGATAATACATGAATATACTCAAATAATTTTCATGAACATTTTTTTATTATTAACCCTGGGGTATCAGCTCTTATCCTTCTCGACGCCTTGGCTCAGCGCCCGCACATAGGACAACACATCAAGAAATTGCTGTTCCGAGAGCGTTCCTTTCCATGCCGTCATCGCGGTATCCGGATGGCCCTCGCGAATGGCCTTCAGCAGATCGGCGTCGGGTTTGCGTCGGCTCTCCGGACTGGCGAAGTTCGGCGCGGGCGGGTTCAGCGACTTTCCCATCGGTCCGTCTCCACGGCCCTGCGGACCGTGACAGATCAGACAGTTCTTTTCATAGATCGGTCTCCCCTTCGATGCATCGCCGTCAATCCCGGATGCGGGAAGGATCCAAATTCCAAGCCCCAAGATCAGAACGGCGAACAAGATACCGCGAATATTGGACAACATGATTTATTTCCTCCCTGGCGTATGAAGTCGAGCTCCCGCTTGGCCCCAACCGCGATACGGGTCCATCCGTTCGGGATCAGGTCTGGGCTTCTCGACCGCGACGAGCCCGAATCATTTCGACGGTGCTCGCCTGGGGACCTTTTTCTCCCAACTCTTCAACAAACCGCACTTCCATTCCGATCTTCATCCGGTCGAAGGCATCTTTCAGGACGCTGTTTCGATGAAAATAGATTTCCTGGCCGTCCGGCGCCTCGAGGAACCCATACCCCTCCTGCGGAAACAGCTTGCTCACGCGGGCGCGCGTTGCGGACTGGTGGATTTTCACGTCCCCGCGAAGCCGTCGCTCATAATCCTCCAGCTTTCGGCGAGCCGCGTCGAAGGCGTCTCGAACCGCCACGTAGATATCCTCGTGGGGATGGTGTTTGACCACCAGTTCGGAGCCGTGGACGGTCAGATCGATTTGCACTTTATAAAGCATGCCTTGGTGTTGATGCCGGTGGGGATTGTCCACCGTCACCCGACAGCCGATGATGTGATCGGAATATTGATCCAGCTTGGACGCTTTCTCGCGGATTTCGTTATTAACCGACTCGGATATCGAGGCGTTGCGTACCGTAATCTGAAGTGGAATTTTCATCACGCTCCCCCTTAATTTTCCCATTTCCTTGTTTTCGAAGATTCGTTGATCACGACCGAAACCTTGGGAGGATCCGCCAAAGATCGATGGATGGTGCAGCTCTCCAGGACCTTTTGAAGGCGAAGCTTCATCGCCGCCTCCAGCGGAACCGGGAGATCGACATACGCGATCATGGCCCCGACGCGGTGAGGACCCTCGGCATAGTCCCATTGCGTCCTCACCCTCAGTCCGTCCGTCGGGATTTTGTGGCGCTGGCAGAAACGCACGGCAAAATACCCGATGCAGCCCCCCAGGGAGGCGACGAACATCTCAACCGGCGTGACCCCACGATCCTCCCCGCCTTCCTCCCTCGGCTGATCCAGCATGAGGGTATGGTTCCGAACCTGCACGGTCAGCCGAACACCCCCGACCCAGGAAACGATCAACGACTCTTTCTTCAAATCGACCGGTCCTGACATGGTGTTCCACCCCCGGCGAACGGACTTCCGTTAAGAGCCTTTCCCTTCTTTTTTGCCCGCCAGCGCCTTCGGCTTTACCGTAAACACGGGACAGGCGGCCTTTCGCACAACCCGCTCCGCCACGCTCCCCATCAGGACATGTCCCAGTCCCGTGCGCCCGTGCGTTCCGAGCACGATCATATCGGCCGGAATCTCACCCGCGGTATGGAGAATCTCGAGAAACGGAGTACCCTCCTTCAAGATGGCATGAACTTTTGGCCCCTGATGCCGGACCCGATCCGCCAGTTTGTTAAGATTTTCATGCTCCGCTTCCCTGACCTCCTGGATCCACTCATGGATTTCCGGCCGAACACCGGGAGACACGCCCGTATGGCTGAAAAAAGGCGGTTCGAACACATGAAGCAGATATAAATCCGCGCCGAAGCCCCGCGCCAGATGCACGGCATACTCCAAGGCCTCATTGGAATAATCCGAAAAATCGGTCGCCATCAAGATCCGATGAAGTTCGATCATGGTTTTCCCCCCGAGGCTTTTTCAATAAGTCCGATTTAAAGACGGATTCGGGCGGGTTGCCCGATCCGCCCCCGATAACGATACCATTTTTCTCCCTCCAAAACCAGATAAACGGTCAGGGCCACGCCCAGGCACAGGGCCAGTTCTCCCATCGTCAACGCCGTGGTGTGAAAGAACGGCTGCAGGGCGGGGCTGTAGGTGATGGCCAGTTGAAGAACGACGATCACGACCACCGCGCTGACCAGTTTCGGGTTCGAAAACAAACCGATCGTCCACAGCGCGTTCCGCTCCGAGCGCATGGCCAGCACGCTGAACATCTGAAAAATCGTGAGGACGAAAAAAGCGGCCGTACGCCCGTGCCCGAGACCCTGCCCGGCCTGAACCCATGCCAATATGCCGAGGGTCCCCGCCCCGGTGATCAAACCCACCCACACAATCTGGGGACCCAGACCCCCGGTGAACAGGCCCTCCTCCGGATCCCTCGGCGGTCTTTTCATGACATCCCGCTCCGCCGGCTCCACGCCCAGCGCCAGGGCCGGAAGTCCGTCCGTCATGAGGTTGATCCAGAGAATCTGGACCGGAAGCAACGGGAGCGGCAGGCCGAACAGAATCGCGAAGAACATCGTCATGATCTCGCCGCTGTTGGTGGACAACATATACCGGGTGAATTTCCGGATGTTGTCGTAGATGATCCGTCCCTCCTTGACGGCGGAGACAATTGTAGCAAAATTGTCATCCAAAAGCACCATGTCGGAGGCTTCGCGGGCGGCGTCCGTGCCCCCCCGCCCCATCGCCACGCCGATATCGGCCATCCGCAGGGCCGGGGCATCGTTCACGCCGTCGCCGGTCATCGCCACGACTTCCCCCCTCCTCTTGAGGGCCTGGAGGATCTTTACCTTCTGGTCGGGCGAGACCCGGGCGTATACGGAAACATTGGAAACCAACGGCGCCAAGTCTTCGGGGGACATGGACTCCAGGTCCTCTCCGGTCAGGACACGATCGTTGGGACCCTGGATTTTCAGATGCCTCGCGACGCTTTCGGCCGTCACACGATGATCCCCCGTAATCATGATCGGCCGGATCCCGGCCTCGCGGCAATTCGCCACGGCGGCCAGGACCTCCGGCCGGGGGGGATCCATCATTCCGACCAAACCCAGGAAGACCATCTCTTCCTCCACATCCTTTAAATTCTCCTCGGAGGGCTCGGTTTCCAAGCCGCGCATCGCGCACGCGAGGATCCGGACACCGTCCGCGGCCAGCTCACGGTGGACCTGCATGATTCGATCATGATGACGACGGGTCAGAGGCCTGCGGACCCCGCCTTCCGTGACCGAGACGGCCCGCCGGAGAATTTCTTCGATGCCTCCTTTGCTGAAGGCGAACAGGCGGCCGGATGGATCCCGGTGGACCGTCGTCATGAGCTTTCGATTTGAATCAAAGGGTTTTTCGGCGATGCGCGGATATTCCGCCTCAAGCCGGTCCTTCCAGAAACCGGCCTTCGCGGCCGCCGCCAACAGGGCCCCCTCCGTCGGATCTCCCAAAATGATCCAGAGATTCTCCCGCCGCTCCAGACGGGCGTTGCTGCAAAGGGCGGCGGCCCGGAGCAGCTGAAGAAGCGCCGGTTCGTTTACGGGGTCCAGCCTCTGTCCTTTTTCCTGAAAATTACCCTCCGGGGCATAATCCGTGCCGGTGATGTTCACCAGGCGCCCTTCGAAATAAACCATCTCGACCGACATGACATTCTGGGTCAAGGTCCCGGTCTTGTCGGAGCAGATCGCGGTGACGGAGCCCAGCGTTTCCACGGCGGGCAGCTTCCGGATCAGCGCATTGCGGCGGGCCATGGCCTGCGCTCCGATCGCCAGAACGATCGTCACGACGGCCGGGAGCCCCTCCGGGATCACCGCCACGGCCAGACTGATCGCGGTCAAGAGCATCGTCTCCGTCGGTTCTCCCCGAAGGAGACCGGCGATGAAAATGACCGCCGTCATGGCCACGGCCGCGCCGGCCAGCCATTTTCCGAGATGGGCCAAACGGAGTTGAAGCGGCGTCTTGCGGTCTTCCACCCTCTGGAGAAGGCGGGCGATCTTCCCGAGTTCGGTTCCCATCCCCGTTTCGGTCACGACGGCCCAGGCATGGCCCGCGACCACCGATGTACCCATAAATACCAAGTTGAGCCGATCCCCCACGGAAAGATCTTTCTTGTGGAGGACCCGGGGGTGCTTGGCGACGGCGACGGACTCCCCGGTCAAATGCGACTCGTTCAACCTCAATTGCACCGCCTCGATAATCCTCCCGTCGGCCGGAATCCTCTGGCCTTCGTTCAAGGCGATGAGATCTCCCGGAACCAGGTCCCGGGATGAAATCTCTTGAAGGGTTCCCCCGCGCCGGACCACCACTTGGGGACGCTCAAGCTTCTTTAAGACATTCAGGGCCCGCTCGGCGCGGTACTCCTGAGCGAATCCCATGGAGGCGTTCAACCCGACAATGACAAGAATCATTACCGCATCGGAGATGTCTCCCATCCAAACGGCGATAAGGGCGGCGGCGAAAAGGATGAGGATCATCACATCCTTCAACTGCCTGGAGAGAATGGGCCAGACGGTCTTCCGGTCCTCTTCCTTTAATTGATTGGACCCGTACTCCCCCAGCCGCCGCTTCGCTTCGGCAACGGATAAGCCCGCCCGGGAACTGTCCAAGACCCGGAGAACCTCCTCCGCCTCCATCTGGAACCACGGCCGGGCCATCAATCAGCGTTTTCCTCTCGTTTTCCCGACGGAAACCGTCTCGAGGTCCCTGGCCTCCTTGCGGTTCAGAAGAATCAGGGGATCGACGATTTCCCCGCAATAGACGCAATGCCATCCCTCATAGGACCACGGCCCCCCTTCGCTCTCGACATTGACGAACTCCTCAAAGTTCATCTGCCCGCCGCATTTCGGACATTTCATCTTGATCATCCCCTTCCTGTTTTGTGGGGGCTCACCTCGCCGCCTCCGTCCGCCTGGGGCGGCCTTCCCCTCGTGCTCTCCGCCTCCGGCGGATTGCTCGCTGGTAATATCCCCCCCGTTTACTCCACCTTGATCTTTACTTCTTTCCGCTTGGCCTCCTCCGTCTTGGGCAAGCGCACCTCCAATACCCCGTCCTTGAAATTGGCATAGGCCTTATCGGCCTTCACCTCTTTGGGCAGGTCAATCGTCCGCACGAAACTCCCGTATGAGCGTTCGGAATAGTAATACCCTTTCTTTTTAACCTCTTCTTCCTGTTTCTTCTCACCCTTGATGGTGAGAAGGGTGTCGGAAATATTGATATCCAACTCCTCCTTTTTCATCCCGGGTATCTCGGCCTTGACCACGACGTCGTCCTTCTCTTCGTATATCTCGATCGCCGGTTCTCGGATCCCGATCTCCCGAAAGCGGTCGGGCCAGTTTAAGCCCCAAAAAGGTCTCCGGAAGAAATCGCCGAACATGCGCTCGGCCTCCCGCTCCATGCGGCTCAACTCCGTAAAAGGTCTCCAGGGTGTCACCTCCCGCGTCTCTTTCTCTTTTTCCTTCGACATGGCCGAACCTCCTTCCTTTGTGATAACCATCCAAGGGATGAATGGTCTCTTATCGTTCACGTCCCCGATGCCACTTCACCCGGATGAATTTATCATCCCGGGACCAATGGTACGTGACATCGCCTTTGTAAGCCCGGTGGATTTCCATACCGACCCGTTGGGCAAAGCGTTCGCTGGTGGTCTGGATCTCCACGGATTTCAGATTATCCTTGATCGAAATAATACGCTCGAGGGGATTGACCCTTTTGGCCCGGGCTTCTTCGTTCCGAACCAGGTTCAGAATCTCTTCCCGGTTGGGGGCCAAGAACTCTCCGCTCAACGTGATGATCCCGCCCGGAAAAGAATCCCGCTTCTTTTGACAGGCCGGACACGTAATGGAACGGGTCTTACGATTTCTGGTCGTGGCCGGAAGAATTTGCATGGACCAGCGCTTGTGATGAAACACCGCCCCGCAGCTTCGGCAAACGGCCGCTTCCTTCGGTCCCATCAGCGGCAGGTAGGGATCCCGATGGACCGGAAGATTTTTTCGAATCGGCATGGCCCCCTCCCTTTATCAAAACCCGCCGGCTCTTTTCGCCGGATCCATGGCGAAGCGATCCCTTAACGGGTGAACAAGCCGTTCAAAATCCGAATACCGCATCGCAATCATCTCGTGATGCGTTCCCGATTGAAAGAAAATCTCCGGTTCGAGGGCGAGAGATTCATCCACAAAGACCCGGAACTCGTAGAGGGTGCCGAATGGCGGGATGGCCCCCAACTCGCAGTCCGGAAAAAGTTTTTCCAAAACCGCTTCCGTTGCCAGAGACACTTGAGCCGCCCCGATCACTTCCGAAAACCGGTCGAGATCAAGCTGACGGTGAGCCGGAAGGACCGCCATGACATACCGGCCGTCGGCCAAAACCATCACCGCCTTGGCCACTTTCCGTCCGGAGGTATGGATCGAGGCCGCCAGTTCGGGCGCCGTATAAACCTCGGCGTGTGGGATCACCCGGTACGGAACCTTCTCCGTCTCGAAAAGCATCTTCAGCCGTTCGGGAGCCGTCGGCCACCCGGAGCGCTCCCTTTTTTTCCCAATCCCCTTGTAGCCTCTCCACCATTCCCTCAGCTTCATCGCGCTTTTCATCTCAAATGGGAGCATGACACACCTCCTGACGGGAACCCTTCTCCCACCGCCTCTTGAATTCTTCAAGGCCAATATTGGGCGGTGGACTTGATGAAGCCGAAGAGGATGTCCCGCCGCGCGACGATCCCCACCAGTTTACCGTCCCGGACGACCGGCACCCGGATCAGGTGATCCGCCTCCAGCAGCCGGATGATCTCGTCCACCGAGGTGTCTTCACGGACAAATTTGACGTCCCGCGTCATGATCTCCTCCGCCCGTACGTCTTTGGGATCCCGGTCCTTCATGAGGATGCCGAGCAGATCGAATTCGCTTACCAGCCCCACCAGCATTCCTCCGTTCTCCACAACCGGAAGGCTGCCGAAGTTATGTTTGGTCAGCTCGGAGGCGATGTGCCGGGCCGAATCGGAGGGCCTGCAAAACTTGACGTCCTGCTCCATCAGCAACGAAGCCGGCAGTTTATGAAAATCACGCTTTTCGGTCAAATATTCTGTGCGTCTCATGACGAACCCTCCTCTTGTATAGCGTTCAAATTTCTCCTCCCCTGTCAATATTTTTAAGCAAAGGCCGTGCCATTTATCGGGGGAAAAATGTCGGGGGGACCTCCGCGGACTGCTTTGAAAATAAAGAGAAACGACTCTAT
>Ga0335085_10001740_pt1 | contig 44080 bp, 39 predicted proteins | sample Lox_Sample_45_FD_206712 | JGI IMG/M metagenome (GOLD analysis project Ga0335085, IMG submission 206712) | Soil microbial communities from Loxahatchee National Wildlife Refuge, Florida, United States - Lox_Sample_4.5 | ecosystem: Environmental > Terrestrial > Soil > Wetlands | place: USA... | reverse complement strand
ACGGTGCGGGACGTGGGAACCTACCGGGCCTTCGTGGACGTGGCTCTGCGGGACGCGATCAACGCCGGCACCGTGCCGGGCCCGCGCATGGAAGTGGCCGGCGCGTACGTGACGGTTTCGACCGGCGGTGGTGAGGTGGGCGGGGCCGCCCCGGATATCGAGCTACCGCGGAGCTTTCGGTACGGGGTGGCGAACTCGGCGGACGAAGTGCGCCAGCGGGTGCGCGAGATCCTCCACGGCGGCGCCGACTTCATCAAGGTCATTGCCACGGGAGCTGTGCTGACTCAGGGCACCACCCCGGGCGCCCCCGAATTCACCGAGGAAGAGATCCACGCGGCCGTGACCGAGGCCGCCCTCTACGGGACCTTCGTCGCGGCCCACGCCCATGGCGCCGAGGGGATCAAACGGGCAGTCCGGGCGGGGGTCCGCTCCATCGAGCACGGTTCCCTGATCGACGACGAGGGGATCGCCTTGATGAAGGAACGCGGCACCTGGCTGGTGGCCGACATCTGGAACGGCGATTACATCGACAGCGTGGGGAAGCGGGACGGCTGGCCGGCGGAGATCCTCAGGAAGAATCGGGAGACCACCGAGGCTCAGCGGGCCGGCTTCCGGAAGGCGGTGGCGGCGGGGGTGAAGATCGCATACGGGACCGACAGCGGGGTCTATCCCCACGCCTTCGTGGCCTCGCAGCTCCCCTACATGGTCCGCTATGGGATGACCCCGATGCAGGCGATTCAATCGGCCACGATCAGCGCTGCCCAGCTCATGCAATGGGAGGACCGGGTGGGCTCGATCGCAGCCGGGAAGTACGCCGACCTCGTCGCGGTCGAGGGCGACGCGCTGGCCGACCTCTCCCGATTCATGAAAGTGGATTTCGTGATGAAGGGCGGCGAGGTGGTGAAGGCCGCTGCGGGGGTTAGTCAGCCAAACCGATAGACAGGGCGGAATGAATCGCGCCCGCCCCTATCGGTCATGGAGCGGGCGCGATATGATCGGGTGGGAGGGCACGCCGCGATGCTACGATCCCGCCTCACCCTCGCCGTTGTTGTTGCCGCGGTCGGCCTGGCCTGCCACGGGAATCCACAGCCACGCCCGACCGGGCCTGCCGCTGACGTGGCCCTCAGCGTCGTCAATCACAACTGGCAGGACATCACCATCCTGATCGTGCACGACGGCGTGACCGAGCGAATCGGCCTGGCGGTCTCCGCCAGCACCGCTGACTTCATGCTCCCCTGGCGCTACTTCGCCTCAAGAGGCACGGTCTACCTGATCGCCGACCCGGTGGGCGATCCCAGCCAGTACAACTCGGACAATCTCCTGGTCCAACCGGGTCAACAGATCGTCTGGACCCTGGAGACCGACCTCTACCGCTCCAGCATCGGCGTCTACTGAGCCCCCGTCACCTCCCCGCGAGTCTTACGGGCAGGGGTTGGGATCGTTCCAGTTCCCTCCGGTGAAGGGGTCGGGCCCCGGGTCCGGGATGCTGGGGTTGGCGTTCCGCTCCTGCAATGGATACGGGAGCCGCCGCGGCAATCGGGTGTATCCGGTCGGGAAGGCCGTGAAAGCCGGCAAGCAGGTCCGCCGGTAGTCGCTCCAGACCTCGATGGTCTGGAACAGCTGGATGTACTTCTCGGTCATGATCGCGTTGAGGAGAGCCGGACCAGTGACGCCGCCGCCCACCGGCGGCATGGGTACCGTGGCGAGCACGTTGTTGAGCGCCGCTCTGGCTGCTGCCTCGTCGGGTGCCGCCTTGCTGAAATTCGCCTCCGCGATGATCAACTGGGTCTCGGCCCAGGTGACCAGCGGCTGTTGGAAGTCGGGCGCCTCCCGGGTCGCGCTCAAGCTGGAAATCGTCCCGGCGGTCAGGCCGTCGCTGCCGTCCGGTAGGCCCCCTGCGAATACCGTCGTGTCCACCGGAGTTCCACTGTAGTATTCGCGAAGCCTGGGATCGCTGGTGTTCTTGAGCTGATCCACCAGGAACTGGCCGGCGGCCACGTAGTTCAACGCGGCCGTGGTGAAGAACTGGAACCAGATGTTGGACGAGGTTAGCACGCTCGTGTGGTAGTTGTTGTAATCCTGTCCCTGCCGAATCCCGAGCTGCGCATGCACCAGGGCCGAGTCGTAGGCAGCCGGGATCCGCTCCGCCACGTGCATGAAGTACCGGGCCTTGAGGGTCTCCGCCATTCGTATCCAGAGGCTGTCGTTACCGCCGTAGACCAGCTCTGCTCCCTTAGGACCAACATTCCGCCCGCCTGTATCGCTCAGGAAAGCGATGGCCGAGTCGAGCTTGGCCTGCAGGTGGTCGTAAACCTGCTGCTGAGGGTCGAGCGCGGGATTCGCCACCGAGGTCGCGGCCTGGCTGTAGGGGACGTCTCCCCAGATGTCCGCGGCGGTTCCAACCAGCCAGACCTCCATCACCGCGGCGATACCCGCAAAGGTCGAGTCCCCCGCCTGCAGCGAACTGCTCTGAATCCGGCGCAGGTCGATCAGGCCGCCCCCGCCGTAGGTCGCGGCATAGTTCTGGAACCAGAAGTCTCCGTCGCCGAGGGAGTAGTTCCCGACGCTCAAGTACTGACTCTGGCGGCCGGAGCATTGCTGAAGCCAGACGCACACTGTGCGGGCCAGATCCGCCTCGGACTGGACCCAGAGGTTGGCCTGGGCCGACGACAAGAGGCTGACATTCGACGCCGCACTGGGGTCATTGGGGTTGTCGGACAGCTTGGGTCCGGTCAGATCGCATCCGCTCACCGCGATGGAGAGGCCGAGGGCGAGCAGGCTGAAACGAACGCCGTTGCGCATGGGATGATTCCTCAGTCTCTCGTGGTCAGCGGTTCAGGCCCAGGGAGAACACGAACGATCGAGCCTGGGGATTGTTGAACCAATCGACTCCCCGGGTTCCGCTCTCGGCCCCCGCGAAGCTGGTCTCGGGATCGATGCCCGAGTACTTGGTCCACACCGCGAGGTTCCGGCCGGCGACCCGGAAGTCCACGCTGCTCAGGTGCAGCGTCTGACTGACGAACTTTCCGGTCCAGGTGTACCCGACCGAGATCTCGCGGAGCTTGGTGTAGCTGCCATCCTCGTAGAAAGGCTGACCCAGAAGGGCGAATGTCGAGTAGAAGTTCCGGAAGAAGGACTCGTCGAGCACCACAGGAGTAGCGGCCCCAGGGCCGGCGGCCGGCTCGCCGAGGAAGCTGGTCATGGTCTCAGTCTGGCCCCGCTTCTCGGTGATCTTGGCGGTGCCCAGCTCGACGAGGGCTCCCTTGGTTCCGTTGTAGATCAGGCCGCCGTGCCGGACGTCTACCAGGGCAGAGACCGTGACACCCTTGTACCGCACCGAGGTCCGGACCGACCCGGTCCATTTGGGGTCGGGGCTCCCGATGATGCGCTTCTCACCATCCAGTAGGGGGTATCCCTGGCCCAGCCCGCCGTTGGCGCCGGCCACGGTGCCATCGGGCAGGAAGAGGGTGTGTTTCTTGTTCTGATCCGCGGTGCAGTTGGCATCCACCGAGTAGTTCTGGTTGCCCGTGCCATCGTCCAGCATGATGCCGCGGCCACAGCGGACGTAGTCGTAGTCAAGGAAATCTCCCACCGATCCGCCGACGTCGGCGACCGTGAGCCCGAAGGCGCCCAGGCCGCCGTAGGAGACGAACTGGGCGCCGGTCAGGCTCTTCACGTGATTCCGGTTGGTGCCAAGGATGAACCCCAGGTCCCAGGCGAAGTCTCGCTTGGTGATCGGCCGGACGTTCAGGGACCACTCAGTTCCCGCGTTCTGGATCTCGGCGCCATTGGCCGATTGGAACTGGTATCCGCTCGAGGCGGCCACCGGTACCTGCAGGATGACGCCGGTCGAATTCTTCTGGTACCAGGTGAAGCTGAGGTCGGCGTAGTCCTTGAACAGGCCGAGATCCGCACCCAGCTCCAGCTCCTTGGTCCGCTCGGGCTCGAGGCCGGTTGCGGGCTTCACGTTGGGCGTAAACAGACCGCCGTTGCCGCCCTGGCTGGCGCTGAGGAAGGGGCCGAACGGGTCGGCGAAGCTCCCACCACCCAGGAAGGTGTTGGATCCCAGATACGGCGGAGGCTGAGTACCGACTTCGCCGTAAGCCACCCGCGCCTTCCCGTAGGTCAGCATCCCGTTGAGGTTGCCGGTCACCTTGGTGAACTGCCAGGCTGCGCTGGCGCTGGGGAACCACGCCCGCAGGTTGTCCTGCCCGAAGGTGGAGGCCCCGTCATACCGCAGGCCGCCCTTAAGGAACAGCTGCTGATACAGGTCCAACGTAGCCTGGCCGTAGAAGCCGACGATGTTGACCTTGGCTACCGAATCCACCGGCGGGTTGATCTGCGCCGTATTGCGGAGGCTGTACGGCGTGGGTGCGATCAACCCGTTCCCGGTGGCCCCGATCAGATCGAAGCTCCGGCTGTTGAAATTCTGGCCCAGTGAGAAGGTGCCGGAGGCTTTGGGACTGAGCTTGAACGAAGCGGTCCCCAGAATGTTGCTCTCGATCTGGGTGTTGGAGATCCCCAGCTGAATCACCTGACCCAGCGGCAAGGGCGTGTTGGAGGAAGTCTGGGGCTGGCCCTGCAGGCGGTTGTCCCCCGAATAGTCGACGCCCAGCGTGTAGTTGATGCGGAGCCACCCGATCGGAGTCGCGTCGGCGCTGATGTTGCCCGTCACCCGGTTGGCGTTGGTGGTGCTGACCGGCACGTTGGCGGTGAAGAAGGGATTGTCGTAGCCCCGGGACAGGTCCGCCGAGTTGGCCGAGGGATTGGGGAACGCGTAGGACCGGTGCATGCCGTTGACCGGGTCCAGGTACTGGCGGTTGTCGAAGGTCGGGGTGGCCCGCCAGGATCCCAGGAGAATCCCGCTGAAGTTGGAGGTCTTCTGGACACCATCGCCGTTGGCAGCCGAGTAGGCCACGTTCCCGCCCACCTTGAGCCAGTTGGTCAGCCGGTGATCGCCCTTAAGCCGGAAGGCATAACGGGTGAAGTTGTTGTGGGGCCCGACGAAGGTGCCGCTCTGATAGAAGGCCGAACCCGAGATGTAGAACGTGGTCCGGTCGTTACCGCCCGAGGCCGTAAGCGTGTTGTCCGTGGTGAAGCCAGTCCTGAACACCTCACGTGAGTGATCGTAGGTGGGGGTCCCCGCCGGGATGGCCGGGCCCCAGCTCCGCGTAGTTCCCAGGCAGTCCACCAGACTGTCCTGCGTTGCCAGATTGGTGATCGGAACGCAGGCCTCCGCCACCCCGCCTTCACCCTGGCCGTAGGTACGCTGCAGCTCGGGGAAGCGGGTCACATCATTGGCCGAGACCGTGGTCCGGAACGAGAAGCTGGTGGGACCGGAGTGGCCTTTCTTAGTGGTCACCAGGATCACCCCCTGACCCGCCCGGGCGCCGTAGATGGATCCGGCCGCCGCGCCCTTCAGGATTTCGATACTCTCGATGTCATCGGAGTTGAGGTCGATGGCCCGGTTGGGCGGGAAGGTGCCCTGCTGGTTCCCGAACCCGGTCCCGTCGTAGGTCGAGGTGGTGACGGTGGAGTTGTCGATCGGCATCCCGTCCACGATGAATAACGGTTCGCTGGCCGTGTTCAGCGTGTTGGCCCCGCGGATCCGGATCGACGATGAGGCTCCGGGGTCGCCGGCGGTCGAGGTGACCTCGACGTTGGGCGCCTTGGCCGCCAGGGCGGTCACGATGTTCTGCTCGTTACTCCTCTGGAGCAGGGTCGAGTCCACATTGTTGCGGACGTTGCCGAGCTTCTCGACCTCCTGCGTCGTCCCCTGCCCGGTGACCACCAGCTCGCCCAGCTGAAGCGGGTTCGCGGCCAGCGAGAAGTCCTGGGTGACCTCGGCGGCCGTCACGACGACCGACGCGGTCTGGGGCTTGTAGTTGATGGCTCGAGCCGTCAGGGTCACGCTCTCGCCCGGCTGGACCCGGCTCGCGGGAACCACCAGCGTATAGTGGCCGTCCGCGCGAGTGACCGAGCCGAGGCCCAGGGTCGTGATCTGGACCGTGGCCGAGGCAATTGGGGTTCCCTCTTCACTGGTGACCTGTCCGATGATCGTGATGCCCTGTTGGGCGTGGGCAGCGGCGGGGAGTGCAAGGGCGAGAACGGCGATGATCGGCCAACGACGAATGTGCAGCATGCTTCGCCCTCCCGTAGGCGAGTTCCATGGCTGGACGATGAATTCGGCTGGCTTTATCGAGAACGCCGCGACCGCACATGGGGCCACAGGCGGGAGGCGAGAACGTACGGCTCGGCTAGTGAGTCGTCAAGAAGGGTGAACGGCCTCGCGGAGAAAAACGATGGCGGGTGCGTGATTCCGATGCAGCCCATCAGGCCTCCGCCGGCAAGATTTCCAGTCAGCTATGGTCACCAAGCTTCGCTCCGGAACGCCCCGGCCGCCGTACGAGCGGTTGACCGCATGGCGCGCCTGCCATGAGCTGGCACTCGCTCTCTATCGGTCGAGTAGTAGCTGGCCGCCCGATGAGTGGCACGGGCTGACGGCAGACGCGCGCCGGGCCTCGTTCTCGGCTGCGGTAGCTCTGGTTCAAGCCTCTACGAAGCAGGGCTCGCGCGAGTTCCGCCGGCTCCTCGATCGCGCGCTCGCGTCGCTACATGAACTGGGCTATGTGCTGAGAATCCTGAAAGACCTGGAGCTGGTAGAGACAGCGTCGTGGGGCGAACTGGAGGCGCTTAGAGACCACGCGACACGGCTGACCTGGGGCCTCTATGTGGCCGCCGGGAAGGGAACCGGAAAGACCGCCAGGACCAGGAGCGGTCCTAGCGCCCCAGGTTCTTTAGGTAGATGACCTGAGGATCTCCCGGCGCGTAGAAGTCGGGAAGCGTGGCCGCCACGTGATAGCCGCGGGCCAAATAGAACGCACCGGTGGATCGATAGTCGGGCCGCCCGGACGTTTCGATCCGGACCAGCCGGGCGTCGCTGGGGAGCCGTTGCTCCATGGCCCTGAGCAGGACCGACCCGATACCGCGGTCGTGCAGCGCGGGATCGACCACGATCCAGTAGAGGTCGAAGCTCCCTTCGGTACCCGGAGTCGCCCCCCAGCAGATCCACCCGGCCAGGCGTCCATCCGCCTCGGCGCAGATACTCAGGTAGTCGGTTTGATGGGGCTTGGAGGCGGCGTCGAAGACTTCGAGGGCGATGACGATCTCGGATTCCCGGAAGACCCGGGAGGCCGACAGAATCTTGAGGAGGGGTTCCCGATCTTCGGGAAGGGGAGGACGGAGCCGCCGTGCGGCGGTGGTGGTGCTCACACGGTCGCGGCGCCGGCCTTCAGCGCATCGGCAGCGGCTTGCGTCGAGCGGCTGCGGCTCATGGCCTCTTCCACGATCCGGCCCAGCAGCTCGTCGTACCCCCAGCCGTAGACCCGGGCCATGCGGGACAGACCGGCCGTGTCCGAGAGATCGGGATTGGGGTTGACCTCGAGCACGTAAGGTTGCCCGGAGGCGTCCAAGCGCATGTCCACGCGGCCATACCCCTCGGCACCGGTCAGGTACTCCCACGCCTGGCGAGCCACCTGTCCGACCCGCTTGGTGACATCGGACGCCAGGTCCGCCGGGCAGACCGGCTGCGACCCCATGTCTTCCGCGCTTCCGACGTCCCACTTGGCGGAATAGGTGAGGATGGCCGGGCATCCTTCCGGCATCTCGTCGAAGCGCAGCTCGGCGATCGGCAGCATCTGCTTGCCCACGAACCCGACATTGAATTCCCGACCCTCGATGTATTCCTGGACCAGAACTTCCTCGAACTGCTCGGCCATCTCGGCCAGCCGCTTCCGGAGCGCCTTCTTGGTGGAGCAGACGCTGCCCGCGTCGATCCCGACGCTGGCGTCTTCCGCCGCCGGCTTCACGATGGCCGGGAGGTTCAGGTCATTGGGGATCTTGTTCCCCTGCGCCAGGGCGAAGGGTGGGATCGGAACGCCGTTCCGGGAAAGCAGCGTGTTGGCGACGTGCTTGCGATGGCACACGGCGACCGCCCAGGGGCGGCAACCGGTATAGGGAATGTTGGCCAGCTCGAGGGCGCCGACCACGTAATCCTCGTACCGGGATTCCCCGTCGATCCCTTCACAGAGATTGAAGACCACGTCGGCCCGCCGCACCCGGTTGAGCCATCCGAATTCGCCCAGCTGAATGGGAACGAGGGTGGTCTCGTAGCCGCGAGCCTTGAGGCATCCCTGGATTTCGCGCGCGTTGTCGACCACCGAGATCACGTCCTTCTGATCCCAGTGATCGCCGCCGGCGTCGAACAGGATGGCCACCTTCATGCAGCTGCCTCCGCCAGGAGAGAGCGACCGCTGATCCGCTGCCAGGCAATGTCCGCCACGGTCCGGATCAACTCGTCGTACCCGAGCCCGGCGGCACGAGCGGCCTTCGGGAAGCAGGAGTTCTCCCGGGGGTCCGGCAGGATGCCCGGCAAGGGATTGAGCTCGACCACCATGGGCTGGCTGCTTGCATCGCAACGGAGATCGATGCGGCACCAGTCCCGGCATTCCAGGGCCCGATAGGCCCGCAGCGAGACCGATCGAATCTCCGCCGCCAGCTTCCGGGGAATCCGGGCCGGGCACTCGAAGATGTGGAGCGGATCCGCCGGGTTGTCCCAGATCCACTTGGCTTCGTAGCCATAGATCGGGGGAGCCCCCTCGGGCAGCTCATCAAACTTCATGCCCACGATGGGCAAACAGCGCGCGGAATCGCCGTTTCCGAGGATCGCGACCGTGTACTCGGCACCCGGAAGGTATTTCTCGATGAGGACCGGCTCGCGATAGGTCAGCAGCAGATACTCGACCTGCGAGATCAGCTGTTTCCGGTTCTGGCAGACGCTCCGAACGCTCACGCCCTTCCCCGACCCTTCCATCGCGGGCTTCACAAACAGCGGGAATTCGAGGGGGCAGGACCGGGCCTCGGCCACGGTCTCGATCACCACAAAGGGCGCGGTGGGGACGCCGTGGTAGTCAAGGACCTCCTTGGCGCGTCCCTTGTGCAGCGCCAGGCTCAGCGTCAGCGGATCGGAGGCGGAGTAGGGGATGCCGAAGAACTCGCAGATGGCCGGGACGTGGCTTTCCCGGTTCCGGCCATAGAGGCCTTCGGCGATGTTGAAGACGAAGTCGGGTCGGGTCTCGGCGAGCCGCGTGGGGAAGCTGGCATCCGCCTCGAGGCGGATCACCTCACCCAACGGGAGAAGGGCGCGCTCCACGGCATCGATCGTGGCAGGCTCGTCCCATTCGCCGTAAAGATCGGGCTGCTCGAGGTCGAAGCGCAGCGCCCGACTGGGAGGGTCGTCTGAGGATGCGGAAGAGGGATCGGACCCTGAGTCGGCAGGTGCGGCCGACGCTTCCGGCTTGAGGTTGAAGACCAATCCTATTCGAACTGCCAAACGGTCCCCGTCGAATTTGGTTGCCGCGCGGTTTGGTTTTTGACCCATCGTGGGTCCTGGTGGCGCGGTCTTGAAGTCCGACGACGTTCCAAGCTAAGGAAAACCTTTCAATCGCACAATACTTTTTTTCACTCAAACCTTGTGATAAGTGACCCTGCCGCATGGGGTCCCATCGCTGCCGGCATACAATTCGAAGTCCGAGAAGAGGGCCGGCGCCTCGCGCCGCAGCGTGTCGAGCACCGCTACCGCCAGGCGCCGGATCTCCTGCTCCGCTCCTTCCGCCAGCCGCAACTCCAGCATCGTACGCCAGGCCCGGACGTTCCCGCTGACCACGATCTTCACCTCGGTGGCGTTGGGCAGGACGCTTCGGGCCGCTTCCCGGGCCATCTTCCGGCGATGGATCTTGTCCTCGATCCCCTGGTACCGCGTCATCAGGCGATCGACCGCGGACACATAGGCGGTCTGCGCCTCCGCGATCTGCCGAGCCCAGTCCGCTTCGAGGGCCGCGTCCCCCTGAATCGCCGGAGGCAACACGAACGCGGCGTCCGATTCATCCACGTACCGCTGCGACAGCTGGCTGTACCCGAACCCGGCGCGATGACGAACCAGCTCATGGCTGCAGGACCGGGATATCCCCTCCAGTAGCAAGACATAGACCGCATGCTCGAAGACCGAGCCGTGTCCCTGCTTCAGGATGTTCGCCAGATATTCGGCCGTGGTGCGGCCGGCCGGGTTCCGCTGGCTCATGTAGCAGAGGCGACCGGCGAATTCGGCCAGCCGCTCGCCGTCGGTCGACTCGCCCTTCCACTGGACCGCAAGGTGGGATGGCTCGACGAATTGCGGCCGGGCGATCAGGGTCACCGTCGGCTCGCGGACGATCTTCAGGCCTTGGGTCTGGGTCACGGGAAGGCAAAGAGCAAGGGTTAGGATCAGGCGGGTCGGGCCGCTCCACCATCATCCGGCGGCGCGTCGGCCAGCGACAATCGGGATCGGGCGTAGCCACCGGTCCGTTCGATCTCCCGCAGCGCCCTCCCGATGTCGGACGGGAGCTCGGCGGCATCCGATCCCATCTTGAGTCGGGCCAGCGGGGGTTCGGCCTCGGGCAGGATTACGCCGGGGTTGAAGATACCATCGGGATCGAACGCCGTCTTTACCCGGCGGAACAAGGCGACCACCTCCGGCCCGTACTGCTGCTCGAGGAAGCGGGCGCGCAGGCGCCCATCGCCATGCTCACCGCTCACGGTCCCGCCCAGGCGGATCACTTCGGCCATCACTTCCTCCTGGAGCGCGAGCACCTCGGTCCGCCAGCCGGCGCGGTCCAGGTCGGGCAACAGGTTTACGTGGACATTCCCGTCGCCGGCGTGCCCGAAGATGACCACCTGGAGACCGCGGGCATGCGCGGCCTGCCGGATGAACCGGATATAGGTCCCCAGGCGTTCGAGCGGCACGCAGCCGTCCTCGATGACCTGCATCGAGCGTCGGCGTTCGGAGAGGCCGGCGACAATCGGACTCGCCGCCGCCCGTAACGCGCGCAATCGCCGCTCTTCATCGGCGTCGAGTGCGGTCACCAGATCCAGGGCCCATGGCCCCGCCACCCGCGCGGCATCGCCGACGGCTCCTCGCACGGCCGTTGGGTTATCCCGCTCGAAGTCCACCACCAGCACCGCCTGGGTCGCGGCAGGAATGTGGCGGAGCCCTTCCCGCCCCGCCGCCTCGGCTACCAGATCCAGGAAGGTCCGATCCAGGAGCTCGATGGCCGAAGGCTGGAGTCCCAGCAACGAGGTGACAACCTGGCCCAGCTCGTCCAGGTCTCCCAATGCGATTTGCAAGACTGCCCTGGCCGCGGGCGAAGGGTCGAGTCGAATCTCGAGCTCGCTGATGAAGCCGAGGGTCCCTTCGGCGCCCACCCAGAGATCGACGGTGTCGTCGCTTTGAAGCCAGGCATCCAGCGCAAAACCTGAGGAGTTCTTTCGGGTCCTGGGAAAGTGCTGACGGATCAGGTCGGCGGAATTCCGGAGAACCGGGGCAACCTCGCGGGCAAATCGCTGGAAGGCCGCGGGCAGCTCCGGCCCGTCTTTCGATCCCCTGACGGTCCGTCCGATCGCTCCATCATCGGTAACCACTTCGAGGGCGTGGACCCACGGCCGCATGCTGCCGTAGCGAAGGCTGAGAGGACCGGCGGCGTTGGTGGAGACCATTCCGCCGAGCGTGGCCCAGGTGGCGCTCGATGGATCGGGCGGAAGCCGGAGTCCGTGCTCGGCGGCGCGTTGATTCAATTGGCCGGCGGTGATGCTGGGACTCACCCGTGCCCGTCGCTCGGCCCGATCGATCTCGAGCACTCCCGGCAAGGAGGAGAGATCGACCACCACACCTGAGCCCACGTTGGCGCCGCACATCCCGCTGCCGGCGCCCCGGGGGATCAGCGATGTGCCGGTTCGCCGAGCCCACTGTACCAGGCGAGTCAGGTCTTCCCGGCCTGCCGGCAGGGCGACGGCACTGGGCACGATCCGGTAAATCCCCGCGCCTTCCGCGTACGCCGCGCGGGCTCGGAGATCGGTGCGGAAGATTCCCTGGAGCGCGGGATCCTCAGTCATTCGCGAAAGCTATGGGCGAGCCCAGAGGCCGCCAGCAGTTTGGAGCGTCATTCGAGCGCCGGTCCTCGCTGCCTCAACTAGGCCGACGCGATGGCTGGATGGTTGACGAGGCGGCGTGGCAGCCGGGATGGCAAAGGCGCCTAACGGTTCGAAGGAGGGGCCGGAATCGGGCCACCCTCCCTCTTCCTCTTATATAGGAAAGGCGGGCCTGGTTGGCTTATCCAGGTCGTCAAGAGAGCCTATCTCTTTGTGGTATCTGGGCTTGAGACGCGTTTCCTGGTCGTGTCCGGGCCGGCCCCGGGGACCGCCAGGGAATCTCCGTAGAGGGTGTTGAGCTTGGTCAGTATGGCCTGGATCCGCTTGGCAGTAGGGTGGTCGGGCGGGACCTGGCGGTCGAGCTCGCGGGCAGGCAGGGAAGGATCGTCGAACGGACGGAAGACGGTTTCGACCACCATCTGGATGTGCTCAGGCTTGGTCGGTCCGATCCAGGCGCGCACCCTGACTACCTCCCGCCCTACCGGGTGTCCCGGGACCGGCTTGAGGGTCGTGCTCGAGAACCAGGGTGATTCGATGTAGCCATCCCGCCGCTCGACGCGAGCCAGGGGAATGGTGTCTGCCGCGAGGTCTTCGGCCAGACGATCGGTTGCCGCGGGGACCCGCAGAGCGAGCTCGACCTGCATGGCGCCGGTGACCGGACCGAAATCGGGTCGGGTGGTGTTGGGATTGCAGCCGAGCGCGGCGGCGATCACACCGAGCGCACCCAGCGCCCATCGGGAGCGCGGTGCGGCCGGCATTTAGTAGTCGTGATCGCCGGTGTGGGTCGAATCCGAGCCGTGGTCTTCGTGCCCCTCGCCTTCCTCGTGCTGGTGTCCCGCCATGCGGTCCCTGATCTCCCGACGCATCTCCATGACCGGCACCCCCGCGGCATGCTCGAAGGCCATCTTTCCGCCGAGCCGTCCTGTATCTATCAGGAAGATGGTCCCCACCAGTCCGAGGATGAACGCGCCCAGCCGCTCGCCGCGGCCCATCTTCCGGTCCCGGAGGATCCGCCAGAGCATCAGCACGGCGAAGATGCCCACCGTCCAGTAGGCCACCAGCTCATGCTCCCCCATGATCGAGTGGATTCCCTCCCCGTGCTCGATGGCGTCTTCGGCGAGCAACCCCGAGACCACGGCGGCCGCTCCCCCCAGGACTCCCGCGATCAGGGTCCAGTAGCTCACGGTACGGAAGTGCTCCCGACGGGTGACGATCGCGGCGATCTCGAAGACCATGGCCGTGACCAGGAGCGCCGGCGGGAAATCGTTGAGCATGGCATGCAGTCGAGGCAGGTCGTAGCCAAGAACGGTGACTGCCTGGCTGGGGTCGCCGTGAAGAAGTAGCATGGATATTCCGAGTAGATAGTTGGAGGCGAAGGAGTCAGAGGCCCAGGTCCATCGGGACTGGCGGGTTGACCGAGTAGTCATAGAACCCCTTCCCGGTCTTCCGCCCGTACATACCGGCCAGCACCATGCGCCGGAGGAGAGGCGGTGGAGCGTAGCGCTGTTCCCGGTACTGGTCGAACATGATTTCGGCGATCTTGCAGGTGGTGTCGTTGCCTACGAAATCGAGCAGGGTCAGCGGTCCCATCGGATAGCCGCACCCCAGTTTCATGGCGGTGTCGATGTCGGCGGTCGAGGCGACTCCATGCTCCAACGCCCGGATCGCGTCGAGGAGATAGGGCACCAGCAGCAGGTTGACGATGAATCCCGAGGTGTCCTTGGCCGCCACCGCCTGCTTGCCCAGGCTCTTGGCGAAGGCGAAGGTCCGATCGAACACGGGCTGGCTGGTCGTCACCGTCCGTACCACCTCGACCAGCTCCATCAGCGGAACCGGATTGAAGAAGTGCAGGCCCACGAACCGATCGGCGCGCTTGGTGGCCGAGGCCATGGCGGCGATGGTCAGGCTCGAGGTATTGGAAGCAAAGATGGTCTGGCCGCCGCAGAGCCCATCCAGCTCCTTCCACAACCCGTTCTTGAGCTCGAGGTCCTCGGTGACCGCCTCGATCACGATGTCGCTCTCGCGGAGGGCCGGCACCTCGGTCACGAAGGCCAGCCGGCCCAGGGTCGCGTCCCGCTGCTCGGCGGTCAGCTTCCCCTTCTCCACGAACTTGTCCAGCGACTTCACGATTCCGGCGCGGCCCTTGTCGAGGAAGGACTGCGCCACGTCGCGGACCGTGGTCTTGTAGCCGGCCATCGCCGCCACCTGGGCGATCCCGCTGCCCATCAGGCCGCATCCCAGGACGCCGACGCTTCGGATGTCTGCCATCGCTGCCTCGTTTCGGGGCGGGGTGATGACGTCGTGGTTCCGGTTCTGAATCTACTTCCAACCCTGATGGGGATGAGCGCCCCAGGTCAGGGTCGAATCGCTTTTCTCACTTCTTCCGCCAGCAGGTTGATCAGACTGGGGCGGCCCGAGGGAAGCTGTGCGACCGCCTTCGGTTCGCCGCGCTCCAGATGGTCCAGGGCCCGCTCCAGGCCGAGATGCAGCCGTTCGGTAATCGGCCGGAATTGTCTCCAGACCGCGGCCATGATCCCGGCCAGGACGAACGCCGGGACCGCCGCAATCCAGGCGAAGGGCGTCATGGTGGCCAGGACGGCGGAGAGCAGTCCCCCGACCGTGAGCAGCAACAGGCCTCCACTGAGCAGCGAGGCGCGTGCCCTTCTCGCCTCGCCCGTGAGGGCCACCAGCGAATATCCCGGCTCCAGCGGCGTCACCGTCGCCGATACCCGCTCGGCCCGCTCGAGCATGAAAATCCGCCGGCCCGATCCCAGCACCGCTGCCGACCGGCGAAAGGCCACCTGCATTCCCCGGAGCGGCTCCCAGGTCACTCGGCCCTGCTGTTCCCGCTGCACCGTGAGCAGCTCATTCTCATCGATCCAGTGGAGCAGTTGATTCTGGATCGCCTCGGGCTCGCCCCGCACCACGCGCTGGGCCGAGACCTCCGCGGGACCCAGCAGCCGGTCCAGCATCCCGCTCTCCTCCGTGGGGGCAGGGCGGGCCCGCTCCTCGAGCATGGCCTGCTGGAGGTAGCGGGCGGGAATGCCGACCTCGCTGCCCAGCTCGAGCACCTGTTTGGGGGTGAGCGCGTCCCCGATGTCGCGATCGGCGGTTTGCAGCTCGGCGGCGCGCCGAATGATCCGCTCGAGCGCCGCCCGGTCAATCTGCCCCGACGGACCCTCGGCCATTCTAGCCTTGCTTGGTCCCCTTGGCCGGCTGAACGCTGGGAAGACCGGAGAACAGATCGGGGGTTGGGGGTGGGAGGGCGCCCTGAGCCCGCTCGCCACTACTCGAGCCCTTCTGGCCCTGGAGCGAGGCGAGGAACGGCCGGAACAGCTCGAGCGGCAGCGGGAAGATGGTGGTCGAATTGTTTTCAGCGGCGATCTCGGTGACGGTCTGCAGATAGCGCAGTTGAATCGCAGCCGGCTCGGTGCTGATGATGTGGGCCGCCTCGGCCAGCGTCTTGGAGGCCTGCAGCTCGCCCTGGGCGGCGATCACCTTGGCCCGGCGCTCGCGCTCCGCCTCTGCCTGTCGGGCCATGGCCCGCTTCATCTCCTTGGGTAGATCGACGTCCTTCACTTCGACCGCGGAAACCTCGATCCCCCAGTCGTCGGTTCGCTTGTCGATCAGGGTCTTGAGGATGCCGTTGATCTTTTCCCGGTCGGCCAGCAGCTCGTCCAGTTCCACCTCGCCCAGCACCGACCGGAGCGTGGTCTGCGCCAGCTGACTGGTGGCATAGATGTAGTTCTCGATCTCGATCACCGCCTTCTCGGGCAGGTTGACGCGCATGTAGAGCACGGCGTTGACCTTGACCGAGACGTTGTCGCGGGTAATCACGTCCTGAGGCGGGATGTCCATGGCCACGATGCGGAGGGAGACCCGCTTCAAGTGCGCCAGGATGAAGGGCACGAAGACCAGGCCCGGTCCCTTGGTCGCGGTGTAGCGGCCGAGGAAGAAGGTCACTCCGCGCTCGTACTGCTTGAGAATGCGGAGGCTGGCCAGAACGTAGGCGACGGCGAGGACGGCGGCCGGGAGGAGGAGGCCCATGATCAGCCCGGGAAGGCCTCGACGATCACCGCCGCACCCTGGCCGCCTCCGATGCAGGCGCTGCCCAGGCCGTATCGCTTCCCGCGGCGCCGCAGGGCGAGCAGGAGGTGCAGCGTGATCCGGGTCCCGCTTGCCGCCAGTGGATGTCCCAGCGCCACGGCACCGCCGTCCACGTTGGTGCGCTCGCGGTCGAGCCCCAGCTCTTTTTCCACCGCCACGTATTGAGCGGAAAACGCTTCGTTGACCTCGACCAGGTCCATCTGGTCCAGGGTGAGTCCGGCCTTGGCCAGCGCCTTTCGCGCGGCGGGCGCGGGTCCGATGCCCATGTACCTGGGCTCGACACCGGCCACGGCCCAGGCCACCAGTCGGCCGATCGGCTTGAGCTTGCGCTCGCGCGCGAATTCGTCTCCTGCGATGACCACCGCGGCGCCACCGTCACAGATCCCCGAGGCATTCCCGGCCGTCACCACCCCGTCCTTCTTGAAATAGGGAGGCAGCTTGGCTAGGCCCTCGAGCGTGGTGTCGGGGCGCATGTGCTCATCGGCCATCCAGGGCTCGGCCTGGCGCGTCTTCCGATTCATGATCGGCACAGGAACCACTTCGTCCTTCATCGCGCAGGAGTCCCAGGCCGCCTTGGCCGCCTGCTGACTGCGCAAGGCGTAGGTGTCCACCTCCTGCCGCGAGATGCCGTACTTGTCGGCCAGATTCTCGGCGGTCTCCGCCATGGAGAATCCGCACTGCGGATCCTTCAGGGCTTCCCAGAGCAGGTCTTCCACGGGAGACGAGGGCCCCAGCCGGAGACCCCACCGGGCGCCGCGAATGACATGAGGCGCCTGGCTCATGGACTCGGCCCCACCGGCCAGGACCGCGCGGGATTCGCCGAGCAGGATCTGCTGGGCCCCCTGGACGATCGACTCGAACCCCGACCCGCACAGGCGGTTGACGGTCACGGCGGGAGTTTCGATCGGGAGCCCGGCCTTGAGCCCGACGTGCCGTGCCATGTAGATCGCGTCCGCCGAGGTCTGGAGGGCATTGCCGAAGACGACATGGTCGATCTCGCCCGCGGCCAGGCCGGAACGGGCCAGAGCGGCCTGGGCCGCGATCGCGCCAAGTTCAATAGCGGAAAGGTCTTTGAGTGTACCGCCGAAGCTCCCGAAACCGGTTCGGGCGCCGGCGAGGAAGAGGACGTCGCGCTGCTGGCCTTGGGTCTTCATGGGTGCCGCTCCGGCCTCTTGAACGGGTTGGTTCAGGGGGCGGAAATATGACCGGGCGGCAGGGGGGATTCAAGGAAACGCTTCGCTATTGGTGGCGTCCGGCGCGCAGGATTCCAAGCACCACCATGAGGAGTACCAGGGTCCAAAGGGCCCAGGCGACTTGGCGAATCGCCCTTTCGCTCTGGCGCACCCGCTGAACCAGAGGGCGTTCTGGAGAGCCCAGCCTGGCCTGGGCCTCGATCAGGGCTCGTACCAGCAGGGGGACGACGCTGTAGGAGAAGACGATGAGGGCCAGTACCAGAACCACGCCCATGAAAAGGGCCGTCCGGGTACCGGGGAAGTCGGGATCGCGATCGTAGAGCCAGTTCCCCAGCACGGCGATCGCCACCGCCCCGACCCCCGAGACCGCTGAAGTAATCGCCCAGGGGTGGATATCGAGGCCGGTGTCCGAGCCGCCTTCGTTCATCGGATCTTGGTGGCTCGCTTGTCGCCTTCCTGGCGTTCGAAGAGAATGCTCAGACAGGTGACGCCGGCTTCCGCCTTGAGGAATTCGGAGACCTCTACCGGCCGCACCTTGAAGCCCATCTTGCTCAGCAGCTTCTGGGTGAGCGGGTGCTCGGCCGGAACGATTCCGGTCTCCCCGATCATCAGGACGTTGGCGCCGCGCGGCTCGCTCGAGGTGACCTCGATGATCTCGTAGCCCCGGAAGGCCCGGGTGTCTACCCAGGAGCTGTTGACGAAGAAGATGTTGCGGCCCAGGTAGGAGCAGGCGGTCTTGAGGTGCAGGCACCCCCGGATCGCGACCGGGACCACCTTGTAGTCGAACGGTATGAGAATATCCCGCAGGCCGTCGATCCCCGCCTGATTGGTGCGCCGCGACAGGCCGACGAAGAGGGTCCGGCCGACCCGAAGCACGTCTCCCCCCTCGAGGGTCCCGGTCGATTTCATGGAGAGCACGCGGCGGCAGAAGGCCAGCTCCTCCGCCACGCTGAACACCTCGCCGGCCCGGGACGCTACCGCCATGCGGGCCGGGACCAGGACCTCGTCCAGCACGATCGCGGTGTCCTCCACGAAGACCGCGTCTGGCAGGGTGTCCATGGCCGGCATCGCCATCACGCTGGCTTTCAGCTCTCGGAGGGCCGCCTGATAGCCCTCGTGCTGCGTCCGGGCCAGCGCGACGTCGATCGGCTGTCGCTTGAGGTAGACCAGCTCGCAATCGGGGAGGCTTGCGCTCACCCCGCGCGTGAGGGCGCTCAGCACAGCGCCTCCAGCACGGCGCGGGCGGTTTCCCGCGTCCCGGCCTTGCCCCCGATGTCCGGGGTGCAGGGCCCGTCCGCGATCACGCTTCGCACCGCGGACTCGATTCGCCGTGCGGCATCCGCATGCCCCAACTGCTCCAGCATCAACCCCCCGGTGAGAATGGTCGCCATGGGATTGGCGACGTCCTTGCCCGCCAACGCGGGCGCCGAGCCGTGCACCGGCTCGAAGAGGCCGGGCCGCCCAGGATGAAGATTGGCGCTGGCCGCGAGCCCGAGCCCGCCCACCAGCCCCGCGCCCAGATCGGACAGGATGTCTCCGTACAGGTTGTTGGCGACAATGAGCTGAAACCGCGCCGGATCCTGGACCAGCTCCATCGCCAGCGCGTCAACATAACGATGTTCCCGCTCGATCTCCGGGTAGCGCTGCCCGACCTCGGCGAACGCGGTGCCCCAGATCCGGTGAAAGGGGATCGCATTCGACTTGTCCGTCAAGGTGATCCGGGTCTTGCCATTGGCCCTGGCCCAGGCGAAGGCGGCCTCGATCAGGCGCACCACGCCTTTCCGGGTATGGATCTCCTCGGAGACGTGGCGTTCCTCGGGGGTGCCGACCGCCTCCGAGCGACCCAGGCCTCGGTACTGCCCCTCGGTGTTCTCCCGGAAGACGACAAAGTCGATGGTCGCCGGTTTGCCGGGAGCGCCGATAGCCTTGAGCGGAGTGAGCCGCGGGTGGAGCAGCACCACCGGGCGAAAATTCACATAGAGATCGAGGCGGAACCGGAGACCCAGCAGAATGTCCCGTGCGTGCTCGTTCCCCGGCACCCGCGGATCCCCCAGGGCTCCGACGAAGATGGCATCGGCCTCATCGCGCAGCCGCTCGAAGGCCGCGTCGGGGAGGGTCTCGCGAGTGGCCAGGTAGTGATTGGCGGAGTAGGGCAGGACCTCCGAGACCAGCTCTACCCCGCTCAGGCCGGCCGCGGCCTCGATGACCTCAAACCCCGCCGTCACGACGTCGGGGCCAATTCCGTCTCCAGGAATGATGGCGATGCGATGCCTTGTCATGTAGGAAGATGGAGCGAGGCGCGGGGCGGCTACGCCTCTCCGACGGAGTGCCCGCAGTTGACGCAGTGCTTCCAGCCCAGCTCGATCTCGCTCTGGCACTCCGGGCACCTGGTGTAGACCTGGCTTTGCCCGCAGTGTGGGCAGAAGTTGACCGCGCGGTTGACCGGAAGCGCGGCCCCACAGTAGCTGCAGCGAGCGCTCCGTCCCGGTCTGGCCGTCTCCTCGCCCTCGGGAAGCGTGAATCGCAGCGCTTCGGCCGGCCGATCCTTGGGGGGTGCCGGAACGGCCGCGGGGGCCGGGGCGGCCGCAGGCTCGGAGGGAGGCTCGTCTTCGAGCGTCTCGGGCGGAGCAAAGGCGGCCTCGGGGTCGGGGCCGAGGGCGTGCGCCAGCGCCTCGGTCGCGAGGCGGATATCGGCGTCGGCCAGCTCGCGGAGCAGGTCCAGATCGGGGTTGGCTTCCTGCAGCTCCAGCGCGAATTGTTGCTGCACCGGCTCGGAGATCATCTCGAAGAACCCGCCCTGCCCGGCGCAGAGGCGCATCAGGAGGAGGTCGTAATCCTCGTTGGTTTCGAGCTCGAGGGGCCGCCGATTGGTGCGATAGGGAACGATGGAATCGAAGATCTCACCGACCCTGATGGGCCGGTGGAGACGGGCCGGGTCGATGGCGATGAGATTGTCAACCAGTCGGCGGAAGAAGCGCTCGAGGTCGGTCATGAGAGGCTGGTTGCTCGCGGGGGTGCGGGGGTATCATTCCCCCATCTCCCAATTCCTTCCATAGATAGAAACTTGCTCGTGGCAGGTTAGAGGTCGATCCGCTCACTGTCAAGCAAGGGAGTCGTGATGCGCCTTCCACTGCTCGCACTCTGCGCCGGCCTGCTGGTCCCGGCCGCCGTCCAGGCCCAGGTGGATTGCACCGAGGGTCAACTCCCCCACAACTCGAACGAAGCGAAGATTTTCAAGACCCTGGCCGTCCCCCTCGCGTACGATGCGCTCCGGGCTCCGCTCCCACCCCGGCCCGGATCGGTGACCGTGGCGGTCGAATTCACCCACATCCCGCAGATCGATTCCGCGGACCGGGTGCCCAGCTACTGCCGGCCGGGTAAAGCGGCTGAGAACACTAATATCCGCTCCTGGTCGTTCCGGCCCCGGCTGACCCTGACCGGCGGCCAGGGATTCTTCCTGGAGCTGTCGTACATCCCGCCCATCCGCGTCAACGGCGTCAAGGCCAGCGTATTCGGCGTCGCGGCCGGCCGCGCCGTGGCCGGGAAGAAGACCACCACCCAGATCCGTGGCTATTACCAGTTCGGCACCATCAACGGCCCGGTGACCTGCGACAAGAACGCGGTCAACGATCCCACCAGCGAATGTTCCGGGAAACCGGTCTCGGATGACGAGTACAAGCCCAACCAGTTCGGCTTCGACGCCTCGGTGGGCTTCCCACTCATGTCCGGTCGCTTTACGCCCTATGCGGGACTCGGCGTGAACTTCCTGCGGCCCCGATTCACGGTCAGCTCGACCGGCCAGAAAGTGGAGATGAACGATACCCGGATGGCGGTCATGGGTGGCGCGAGTTTCTTTCTCACCAGGTCGCTCCAGCTGAGTGGGGAAGCCTACGCCGACCCGGCCCAGGCGGTGACCGGGAAGTTCATGGTGAGCTATGCGTTCGGAGGGTATACCGGCAAACGGCACCGCTAGGAAGAGCTGACGGAGAGCGCTGGAAGCGCTCCATGGCCGTTACCATCGGTTCACCGGGTCGGAATTGACCGTATATTGGCGCCCATGAGCGACCTGCAGGACCGACTGGCAGCGGTGCTGGGACCGCACTACCGGCTGGAGCGCGAGCTCGGCGGTGGCGGGATGAGCCAGGTGTTCCTCGCCGTAGAAACCGCGCTCGATCGCAAGGTCGTCCTCAAGGTACTCCCTCCCGATTTCGGCGCGGCGTTGAGTCCCGATCGCTTTCGGCGCGAGATTCAGCTGGCCGCCAGCCTGAACCATCCGCATATCGTTCCGCTCCTGGCCGCCGGCGAGGCCGATGGGCTCCTCTACTACACCATGCCGTACATCGAAGGGGAATCGCTCCGGGCCAAGCTGGCCCGGGATGGGGAATTGCCGGTCGCTGCGACGTTGCGGATCCTCAAGGAAGTGGTGGACGCCCTGGAATACGCGCATGAGCACGGCGTGGTCCACCGGGACATCAAGCCCGACAACATCCTCCTCACCAAGCACCACGCCGTCGTCACCGACTTCGGCGTGGCCAAGGCGCTCAGCGCCTCTTCCGGGACCGGCTCGATGCTGACGTCGACCGGTCTCGCCTTGGGCACGCCCGCGTACATGGCTCCCGAGCAGGCCACCGCCGATCCCCACGTGGATCACCGCGCGGACATCTATGCGGTGGGCGCCATGGCGTACGAGATGCTTTCTGGGCAGCCTCCCTTTGTCGCCGCGACCCCGCAGGCCGTACTGGCGGCGCAGGTGACCAGGACTCCCGAGGCGCTCACCTCGCGCCGGCCCGCCTGTCCTCCACTGCTCGGGAGCCTGGTCATGCGGTGTCTGGAGAAGCGCCCGGCGGATCGATGGCAATCGGCGGAAGAGCTGCTGGGTCAGATCGACACGGCGGCGACCTCTGCCTACAGCGTGACGACCCCGGCCGCCCCGCCTGTGACGGCAGCAATGTCCGAGGTGAGGCCAGGAAGGACCCCGGCCTGGCGGCGGATGCTAATGGCCGGCCTGGGCGCGGTGGGTCTCGTGGTACTCGGGGTGCTGGGCTCGCGTCTCTGGCAACGGGGAGGCAGCGCCGGTCCGCAGAGACTGGTGGTGCTTCCGTTCGAGAACCTCGGCGCGCCGGAAGATGAGTACTTCGCCGATGGGATCACCGAGGAGATCACCAGCCGACTGGCAACCGTCCCGGCCATCCTGGTCACCTCGCGCACCACAGCCAAGCAGTACAAGGGCGCCAAGAAGACGGCTCGCGAGATTGGCCAGGAGCTGGGCGTCGCCTACGTGCTCGAGGGATCGGTGCGCTGGGACAAGGTCCCCGGTGCTTCGGGCCCGAGTCGAGTGCGGGTCACCCCTCAACTGATCCGCGTGGGAGACGACAGTCATCTCTGGGCCGACCGATACGACGCCGAGCTGGCGGACATCTTTACGGTGCAGTCGAAGATGGCCCAGGAAGTCGTGGCAGCCCTAGGGATTGCTCTGGGTCAGCCCCAGCGCCAGGCCCTGGCCGCCAGGCCGACGGAGAATCCTCAGGCCTACGATCACTACTTGCGTGCCCTGGATCACTACGACCGGACATCCGAGCCCGGCGAGCTCCAGGCCGGCGTTCGAGAACTGGAGCAGGCGGTGGCGCTCGACTCCTCCTTTGCCGTGGCCTGGGCGGAGCTGGGGACCGGTCATGCCCAGAGCTACTGGACCTACCTCGACCATACCCCTGAGCGCCTCGGCCGGGCCAAGGATGCCATCGATCGGGCCCTTGCCCTGCAGCCCGACCTGCCCAAAGGCCATGTCGCGAAGGGATGGTACCTCTACTGGGGATTCCGGGACTACGACGCCGCGCTGGCCGAACTGGAACGAGCCCGCCAGGCGCTGCCCAACGACGGTGACCTGACACAGGCCATCGCGTACATCCATCGGCGCAAGGGAAACTGGAATGAGGCGATCGCAGGCCTGAAACGCGCCATTGAATTGGATCCGCACTCGGTCGACGCGCTGGTCGACCTCGCCAAGACCCAGCAGATGACGGGCGCCTATGCCGACGCCGAGCGTAGCCTGAATCGCGCTGTGGCGCTCTTTCCCGACGCCCTGGGCCCTTACAACGGAAGGATCGTCTTACACCTGCAGTGGCGCGGCGACACCGCCAAGGCAAAGCAGGCGTACCGCGAGGCCCGGTCCCGAAGGGGTCAGGATGCGAGAAGGCTCCTGGCCCAGATGATCTTCCTCGCGGCCCAGGATTCCGCCCTCCAGTCGGACGCCGAAAGCGTTCTGGTCAGCAGCCTCAACGACGACACTCTCAGTTACTACTACTTCAAGGCCGAGTTCTACCGTCTTCGAGGGATGAAGAGCGCCGCGCGCGCGTACACTGATTCTCTGGTGAGTCTGACCGAGACGCATGTCAAGCGCGCGCCCGACGACGACGTCTACCACGACTGGTTGGGGTGGGGCTACGCCACACTCGGTCGAAAGGCGGAGGCGATTCGGGAGGCTCGCCGGGCCGTCGAGCTCGTCCCCCCGTCAAAGGACGCGTACTTCGGCATGGAGAACGTGATCAACCTGGCCCTGGTCTACGCCGCGGTGGGGGAACCGGATCTGGCCGTCGAGCAGATCGAGATCGTGCTCGCCAAGCCTTCCACTCTGTCGGTCTCCTTGCTTCGTGTCGATCCCGTCTGGGACCCCTTACGAGGCAATCCGCGGTTTCAGGCGCTGTTATCCAGGAAGTAGCGGGGCGACGTCGAGCTATCTGCTCCACTGCTTCACGTCCGCCTCGAACGCCGCATCCGGGTCGTAGTCGGCGTACAGCTTCAACTTTCGCTTCTGCTCCAGCCAGACCGCGAATCCCGATTCCACGATTCCCGCCGAGGTGATCTGCTCGGTCGCGGCCTTCACCGCGAGATCGTTGGCGTACTCGTTCTTGGCATGACCCTGATGGCCGCGGACCCAGCTCCAGCGGACCTCGTGCTTCCCGGCGGAATACACCAGCGTCTGCCACAGCTCCAGGTTCTCGATCGCACCGCCCTTCCGTTTCCAGCCCCGCTGGATCCAGCCCGGGACCCACTCCTTCATTCCCTTCACCAGGTACTCGGAATCCGAGACTGCCAGCACGCGTAGCCGCTTTCCCTTCCCGGCCAACAGCTGCAGGGCGGCAATCGCGCCCGCCAGGGCCATCCGGTTGTTGGTGGTGTCGGGGGCGCTGATGTAGAAGTCGCGACGCTCGATCCCCCGCCCGGTCCGGGTCTCGATCAGCCCGGCCGCGCCGCCTGGTGTAGCGCCGTCCCGGCCATTGCCGAGACAGCTCTCGTCAAGATGAAGGACGACGATGGGAGCCAGTGGTGCGGGCACTCAGGTCTTGCGGTTCGTTGTGGACCAGCACGGGAATATCGGTGGCGCGCAGGATCGCCTCGGTGTGGGATGGCAGCTCCCAGCCGCCCGGTTCCCGGTGGGCCCCGGCGAAGAGCGCATTGCAGCGGAGCCGCTGGACCGCGCGGGCGACCACCACGGAGACCTCACCCACCTCGAAGTGGGTCTCGAACTGGAGTGGAGTGGCGGACAGGGCCATGGCCGCGTGGGCCAGCACCTGTTGCCCCTTGTCCTCGTCACCCGCCTTGGCCGCGTGGATCACGTCCAGGTGAGCGCCGGCCACTTCGGCGTAGCGTTCCGCCAGCGAGAGGGCCAGCACGCTGGTCGGGCCGCCATCGTAGGCGACGGCGCAGCGATCCATACCGCTGATCACCGATCCGCAGGCCATCACCGGGACCGGCGAGCGACGAATCAGTTGGCGGGTGTCAGGACCCAGGGGATCCCCGCCCGCCGACATCCGTCCCACCCGCCCCACGAAGACCGCGTCGGCATGCTCCGCCATCGCGGTCAGCTCGGACACCACATCTCCACTCCGGTAGGCGATCTCCGCGCGGAGGCCCGCCCGCTCCACCGCCCCCGCCGCGTCCTCGAGGAACTGCAGGCCCGCCTCCTCGAGGTCACGTGCGACATTGCCCGAGCCGGCGGGGCGTCCCTCCCGCCAGGGAGCCCCCAGGCTCTCGATCAGCGCTTCCTGATGCAGCGCCGCCCTGGTGATGTGAGCGAGAACCAGGGTGGAGCGGAATTGCTGACCGACCAGAATGGCCTGGGCCAGGGCCACCTCGCTCATCGGCGATCCGTCCAGCCCGACTAGCAGGGTAGTGAGCATGTGTGGACGGTGGCGGCAGGGCCGGGAAAGGTCAAGTGAGGAAGAGCCTCAGAGGACCTGGAACGACTCTATGTCGTCCAGCACGAACTCCATCTCGGACCCGGTCATCGGGAGGCGGCCGACCAGCGCCTCTCGACCGCCTACGGTCACGATCCGGAGGGCGATCACCACGTACTCGGTCCCCCGGCGGACCAGGACCACGCGTCGGCCCTGGCGGGCGGCATTCTCCAACTGGTCGAAACGCTCCGGGGTCCATCTCAGCCCCATGCTAGTTCTTCTCCCGAGCGGTGTTGACAGGCCCCGGCGAGGCGCGGACCTTGAGGGCCCCATGGCCGCTGGGCGGCAGGAGGTGGGCCCTGCTAGTCCTCACGCATTCCGATGTCCTCGAGCTGCTCCCGATGCGGATCTGCATCGACCTCATGGCCGATGCCCTGGCCGCGCGGGCGCGCGGAGAGGCGATCCAGCCGCTGCGTACCCCCGTGCGCCTGCCCGACGGATCGGGCCTCATGGTCACCATGCCCGCCTGGGTCGGCTCCTCGAGCCCCGCGCTCGGAGTCAAAGTCATCTCGGTGTTCCCCGGCAACCGGGAGCGCGGAGAGGACAGTCATCAGGGTGCCGTCCTCGCGGTTGACCCGGACACTGGCGCGCTGTTAGCCTTGCTCGAAGCGGGAGCGGTCACCGCGGTTCGCACCGCCGCCGTCTCCGCCGTCGCGACGCGGGCGCTGTCTCTCGCCGGCGCCATGGACTTGGCCATGCTGGGCGCCGGGGTTCAGGCCGTCACCCATCTCGAGGCCATGTGCGCGGTTCGTCCCATCCGGCGAGTGCGGATCTGGAATCGAACCCCGGCACCCGCAGCTTCGCTCGCCCAGATGGCTCGTGAGAAGTTCGGAATCGTGGCCGAGGTGGTCAATAGTCCCAGAGAGGCAGTGCGCGGCTCCACGATCATCTGTACCGTCACCGGCGCGGCGGAGCCGATCTTGAAGGGGGACTGGTTGGGTCCGGGCTCTCACATCAACGCGGTGGGCTCGTCCCTCGCCAGCACCCGCGAGCTCGACTCCGACGCGGTCGTCAAGGCCAGCCTCTTCGTGGACTCTCAGGAATCGGCGCTCAACGAGGCGGGTGACCTGCTGATTCCGATTCAGGAGGGCCGGGTGACCCAGGCGCACATCAAGGCGGAGCTTGGTGACGTGCTCATCGGACGACACCCGGGACGAACCTCGCCAGCCGAGATCACCCTGTTCAAGTCGCTGGGATTGGGGATCGAGGACGTCGCGGCGGCCCGCTACGTGGTCGAGGAGGCCAAGCGCACCGGGGCCGGCACCGAGGTGCCGCTACTGACCTGAAGGGGGCTATCCGGCCCGGGTGACCTTGATGGCCCCCGGGGTTCCCGGCACCACCGATCCGATGATCGAGGCGGCAGGCGTCCCGACCGCCGCCAACGTCGCGACCAGCCCGGAGACCTGGTCCTTGGGCACCGCGAGTAGCATGCCTCCCGAGGTTTGGGCGTCGGCCAGCAGCTGCCGCTCGGCGGTGGAGATCCCACTCTCGAACGTCGTCTTGCTCGCCGCCTGAAGGTTTCGAGCGGTACCACCCGGCACTGCCCCTTTGGCGGCCAGCTCCAATGCATTCCGTAGCCTGGGTATCCGATCGAAGCGCAGCTCGGCCGCGGCTCCGCTGGCCTCGAGCATCTGGGTCAGGTGTCCCAGCAGGCCGAACCCGGTGACGTCGGTGCCGGCGGCCACCTCGTGCGCCAGCGCCGCTCTCGACGCATCACGGTTGAGGGTCGTCATGCACGTGATCGCCTCGGCCAGATCGGACTCGGCGATGAGATCGCGCTTTCGGGCGGTGGTGAGAATGCCGGTCCCCAGCGGTTTGGTGAGCACCAGTTGGTCGCCGGGCCGCGCCGCCGCGTTGGTGAGCAGACGGTCGGGCCGGGCCTCGCCGATCACCGCCATCCCGAACAGCGGCTCGAGCACGTCCACCGAATGGCCGCCCAGGACGAGGCAGCCGGCCTGCTTGCTGATCTCCAGGGCCCCGGCGATGACGTCTCCCAGGAGCTCGAAGGGGACCTTTTCCCGGGGCCAGCCCACCAGGTTGAGCGCGAAGAGTGGCTCGCCCCCCATCGCGTAGACGTCGCTGATGGCGTTGGTGGCGGCGATCCTCCCCCAGGCGTTGGGGTCGTCCACGATCGGCGTGAAGAAATCGACGGTTGCCACCAGGGCGCGATCGGCGGTGAGCCGGAAGACCGCGGCATCGTCACGGGTGGCCGCATCCACCAGGACTCTAGCGTCGTCGATCCCCGGAAGATGCTGAAGCACCTTCGCCAGATCGGCGGGGCCGAGCTTGCAGGCGCAGCCGGCTCCATGGGAGAAGGCGGTCAGGCGAATGGGAGCTGCGGCGGTATCGGTCATGAGGTCATCAACATGTTGCAAGTCTCTACTGAAGTATACTAGTGCCCATGGAATCGGTCCCCGTTACCCTGGTTACCGCCTTCACCCTCGGCTTTCTCCACGCCCTGGAAGTCGATCACATGATCGCGGTCTCCACCTTCGTGAGCACCCGGCCCGTGCTTCGAAGCGCGGCGGAATTTGGAGCCCGCTGGGGGGTCGGTCACTCGATCGCGGTCCTCCTCCTCGGTGGGATTCTCCTGGTCACCGGCGTCCGCTGGCCCGAGCGATACGATGGCATCGGCGAGCTGGCCGTGGGCCTCATGCTGATCGGCCTCGGTGTCTGGGCCTTTCGGGCCTCGCGCCGATTGCATATCCACTCCCCGGAGGAGCACGGAGGTCACCTGCACCTCCACGCCCATGGCTCTCATCCGGCGAGTCACGGGCATCCCCATGACTCGGATCACCCCGGCGCGACCCACCATCATCATGGACACGGGGTCACTCTGGTCGGGTTGCTGCACGGGTTTTCCGGGACCAGTGCCGTGGTTGCCCTGGTCCCCGTGGTGCTGATCCGTCAGATCGGCCTCGGGTTCGGCTATTTGGTGGCCTTCGGTGTGGGGGTCACGCTGGGGATGATGCTCTACGCCATGATCGCCGCGCTAGCGATGCGCTACGCCGCGGAACGCTCGATATTGTGGGGCCGGCGGATCGGGATGGGGGTCGGGATCGCGGGCGTGCTGGTCGGCGCTGGATGGGTGGTGGGTGCCGTCACCGGCCTGATGGGCTGAGACGCCCGGTCAGGGGATCGCCCACGCGAGCAATCCTCCGGCCACCAGAGTCCGAAACACGCCGAGTCCGATGCGGATCCATCGCGCCCGGGTAAGATCGAACGTGCCGGGGAGGGCACGGCCGTTGTAGGCGTCGTCCCGGAAACGCGCCGGGGCTTCGATCAGAAGACCCAGGAGCAGGAACAGCAGGACCCACCCGCCGTGTCCCAGGCTTGCAAACCAGAGCGCTGCGAACATGCTGAGGACCAGCGCCTCGACCAGGAGCAGCCGGAGCAGGCCCCGACGAGGCCCCGGCGTGGCCGCGGGGATGAGCCGAGCGGTTCCCATTTCCCAGACGATGAACCAGGCGGAGACGACCAGCCAGGCCAGGGCCAACCGCGTCAGGGCCACCGGGCCTACCAGCGGGCGCGAATCGAATCGGCCCGAAGCAGCAGTCCGCGTACCATCACGCGGTCGATCTTGCGGGTGTTCTCGATGTTTTCCAGCGGATTGGCCGTCAGGATCACCAGGTCGGCGACCTGGCCGGTGATCAGGGTCCCGATGGAATCGGCGCCCAGGAGCTGCGCCCCGTTCCGGGTGGCGGCCATGATCGCATCGCTGGGTGTGAGGCCGGCCTCGACCAGCAGCTTGAGCTCCTCGTGCTCGCTCAGGCCCGGAATCAGCATCTGGTTGGCCGCGTCGGTCCCCGCCGCGATCCGGCCCCCGGCTGCGACGAATTCCCGCAGGAAGAGGTCCTGGATCGGACGCGACTTCTTGAACGCGGCGTAGTCGGCGTCGGTCCAGCCGCCCCGGGCCTTGAGATCGGGCAGGTTCCAGCGGTTGATCTCCTCGGGCGGCACGATCTTGAGATTGGGGTCGAGCAGGATGCCGGGATCATCCAGCCGGCTATAGGTGTCGTGAAGCACCAGCGTAGGCACCAGGAACACCCGGGCTCGAGCCAGATCCTCCGCTACCCGCGCCAGCGACGCCGAATCCAGCCCGGCCCAGGCCCGCTCGCTGTAGTTCCACCCCTGGAAGAAACCGGCGCGGTGCGCCGCATAGAACTTGGAGGCGTCTTTGCTCGCCGCCTCGGGGACTCCGCTCATGTGCTCGATGGACCGGACGCCGAGTTTCGCCGCGGTGATGGCGTCCGTGAGTCCCAGGTGTGCCGCCACCGGCACCCGGAAGGTCCCCGCTTCGTCCACGATGGCCCGGAGCAGCTGCGGCGTGATCCGGGTGTAGGTCTTGATGAAATCCACGCCGGCCAGGACCAGGGTGTCGACGGCGCGACGAGCCTCGTCTTCGCTCTCCACCTGTGCCGCGTCCTTGTAAGTCGCGGGCTTCCCGTCCAGCATGCTGCCGGCGATGTAGAGTCGCGGGGCGAGCATCCCGCCCAGGTTGACCCGGTCTCGGAGCGTGAGGATGGAGTCCCGCTGATTGTGGAGATCGCGAACGGTGGTGACGCCGAACGCCAGGTACCGCGGGAAGGTCCACCGGGCAGTATGCCCATGCGCGTCGATGAGGCCGGGGATGATCCATTGGCCGGAGACGTCCACCTCGACCGCGGTCTTGGGCAGCTGGAACTCGGCGTGCGGAACGATGTCCTCGATCCGGGTGCCGTGCACCAGGATGACCACGTCGTTGCGGGGCGCGCCGCCGGTCCCATCGATCAGGGTGGCTCCCACCAGCGCCACCCGATCCTTGGGCGTCGGCTTGCAGGCGGCCAGGACCAATGCCGCGCAGGTCAGCGCGTGCCAGGCTCTAGTCGGAAGAGGAATGGTCATGGAGGATCTTCCAACCATCGGGTCGCTGCTCCATTACCAGCGTGAATGGCCCACTCGCGGTGGTCTGGCCCCCGCGAAAGAGAACAAAGCGGGCCGTGACCAGGGCCAGCGTTGGACTCAGCGGACGAGCGTCGACCTCTTCGAACCGCAGACTGTCGCGGACCGCCCCGGGAGCGAACCTCGGCGCGTAATGCGCCCGAATGAAGTCCAGGCCTCGGTGGAGGTGTCCCTGCGCGAAGAAGGTGGGCAGGCTGTCCGGCGCGTAATCGCTGATGAAGCGCTCCAGGTCACCGCGATTCCAGTCCTGGGCCGAGCGATTCAACTGAGCGACGATCACACCGGTGAGTGCCTGGCGGTCGGGAAGCGAGGCACGGTCGGAACCGGCCTGTGTGCATGCCGCCAATACGGCTGCGAAAATGAGCCAGGGTCGCGTCATGCAGGTTCCGTCGCAGGGCAGGTCAAAGCTGAGCAGGGCCTGCGGTGGACGCAAGGCCTTGGTTGGCCCGCCGCCGCCGTCACACGCGGCGCCGAGCGTTGCCCCGAGCTGCTTTCAGGCCGATTGATGACGGGTCGCTGCGTCCTCGTCCGTGAGGGCAGCCCGAAGCCAGAAGAGCGCGGTCAGGAGAATCAGGGCCGTGAACGTCACGCTGGATCCCATCTCCATGCGTCCACCCATCGCGCCTCCCACCAGGTCATGAGCCGCGGTCAGACCCAAGGCGCCCGCCGCTACCAGCGCGACAAGGAGCTGGTGTCGAAGCCGCTTCGGAAATTCGGTTGCGCGGCAGGCCGCAAAGAGGACCGTGTAGGGGAACAACAGGGCGACGGCGTGATGCTTCCACGTCACGGTGCCGAAGAAACCCGCGACGATGAAGACCACGCCAAATTCGGTTGGCTGGACCCAGTGGGGGTCGGCCCGGTCATTCCGGAACAGGATCATGGCGATAACAGTCACTACGGCGATCGAGAGCAACCAGGCCATCTGGACGCTGGGTGCCCCGGACTTGGGGACGAGAACGGCCCCCGGCACCGAGAACGGGATGATCCCATGACCCAGGATCCGGTCCCACATCGCGAACACCGACTGATTGAACTTCCCGACGTCCCAGCCTCTGCCCACGACCGCGACCCAACTCGACAGGTATTGGACGTAGCGGTTCCATCCGAAGACGATCGCGGGACTCAGCGTGAGCAGTGCGGTCCACATGGTCGTCCAGGCGGCATTGCGCCATTGCCGACGCCAGATGAAGTAGGGAATGAAGAGGACCGGCGTCACTTTGAGGGCAGCGGCCGCGCCGAGGGAAAGCCCTCCGGGAACCGGGCGACCGGAACGCAGAAGGTAGAGGCCGGTCAGCGCGAGAGCGAAGATGATGAGGTCGACCTGCGAGTATTCGAAGACCGCGCTCACGAAGGCCCCGGCCAGAATCAGCGGTACGACGATCTCGGGCGATGTGATAGTCAGCGCCGTCGTCGACACACCAAGGGTGAACGGACGGTTGTAGACCATGCGGGCCAGGAGACCCAGCACGCCGACCAGTACGGCGTAGTTCAGGAGGAGCCAGGCCCCCTTGGCGAGGACCGGATTGGCCTTGGCCGAGGCGGCAAGGATGGCGCACAGAAAGCTGAAGACAGGAGGCCAGGTGTTAACGCCGGTCGGGGTGTCCGCGTAGATGTCCCGGCCCTCGAGAACCGCGTTGCCTACCTCGAGGTAATGGATGAAGTCCTCACTTCTCTTCAGCCAACTCACCAGGGCGGTCGCAGCCGCCAGGAGCAGCAGGACACGCAGACCGCGTTCCCAGCCCATGCGAGTGATCATCGCCGCCTCCTGGCTCCCGGGGGACTCCTGGGGACTGACAAACAAAGCGCCCCGGTTCCCCGGGGCGCTGATTGGTCACGCCTCATTCGATTAGCGGCGCTTCCGCGCGGACCTCTTCGCTTTGCGCACCGCCCGTTTCACTTTCCGCTTGACCCGGCGCACCACGCGGCGAACCTTCCGCTTCACGACTCTCTTCTTCCTCCGCGCCTTGACCTTCTTGGCCACCTTCTTGACGGCCTTGCGGACCTTTTTCGCCGGCGCCTTCGCGCGCGGGGCGGCGGAGGGTGTGGGCGAGACCGGAGTCGAGAAGGCAGGAGTCGGCTCGGGTTCGTGTGGCATCGGGGCGGGGTCCATCCAACCGGAACCGGACCAGCCCATCTCCATATTTCTCTCGGCCATCGTCGCTTCCTCCGGGGGGCAATCACGGCGCGACCCGCCGCTGGTATCGAGGCGCTGGCGCGCCTTCTGGTCTCGACCGAGGCTAAGATGTACTGCGTGCTTCGCGAATGTGCAAGACGGCGTCGCGCTCGCGCGACTCGAACCACAATGTGATGGCGGGCGATACCATCGGGCCCGTCACGACGCCGCGTGTCACGGTCGCCAACCACAGGCTAATACGTTGCCACACAACGAGTTAGAGAGGTAGATCGATGCTTCACCCGGTGGTATGGTGGACCGCACTCTCGTTGCTGCTGGCGCCCGGGGATCCACCGCGCGCCGACGACTCGCCCGCAGACGGCGACTCACTCTACGGCTTCTCCATCGAGCGAGGCTGGCTGCGAATGAAAGACGGCGTCCGTCTCGCCGTCACATACTGGCGGCCCAAAGCACGCGGAAACGAGTCGTTCCCCGTTCTGCTGGAATACCTGCCGTACCGAAAGGACGATTCGTTCTACCGGCGTGACTATCCGCTCTACGCGTACTTCGTCCGCCGGGGGTTTCTCATGGCGAAGGTCGACGTCCGGGGGACCGGCGGCTCGGAAGGCGCGCTTCCCGAGCGCGAATACTCCAGGGTCGAGCTCGATGATGGTGTCGAGATCATTCGGCAGCTGGCGCGGATCCCCGGATCCAGCGGGGCGGTGGGGATGTGGGGGATCTCCTGGGGTGGCTTCAACGCGCTCCAGGTCGCGATGCGGCGTCCGCTGGAGCTTCGCGCCATCCTCGCTCTGCACGCCTCGGACGATCTCTACCACGACGACGTGCGTTACATCGATGGCGGACTCCACATTGATCCCTACACGCTGCAGATCGACCACGAAAACGGATTGCCGCGCACCCCGGATTACGCCCTCGACTCGGCCTACTTTCGCAACCGCTTCAACGCTTATCCCTGGGTGCTCACCTATCTCAAACAGCCGGTAGACGGGGATTTCTGGCGCCAGTCGGCCCCGATCTCCAACTACGACGCGATCAAGGTTCCCTGTTACCTGATCGGCGGCCTGCTGGATGGCTATCGCGACACGCCGCTGCGGCTGCTGGAGCGCCTCCAGGGTCCGGTCAAGGTCGAGATCGGCCCCTGGAATCATGCCTGGCCCGATAACGGGACACCGGGCCCGAACTACGAGTGGCGGCAGCGGGCGGTGCGCTGGTGGAATCATTGGCTTCGGGGGGAAGACACGGGACTTCTGGACGAGCCGCCTTTCATCGTCTTCGTGCGGGACGGTCATGGTCCCGACGCGAACCTGGCCATGACCCCGGGCCACTGGAGGCAGGGGTCGTGGCCGCTCCCCGGGGCCACGACCGCCGGCTGGTTGCTGGCTCCCGGCCACCGGTTGTCGGCCGATTCCAGCGCCGCCGGGGTCGACAGTCTCCGTTACCTCTCGGGCTTCGGCACCGTAGGCGGAGACTGGTGGGGTGAGCCCACCGGCGACATGCGGGCCGATGACGCAGGGAGCCTGGTGTATGACGGCGAACCGCTCCGCGAGCCGATGGTGCTGATCGGCACGGCCCGCGTGAGCCTCCGAGTCTCCGCCAGCGGGCCCCTGGCCAATTGGACCGCGCGGCTGGAAGACGTCGCTCCCGATGGGCCGGTCTCGCTGGTCACCGGGGCGGCGATCAACGGTACCCAGCGGGAATCCACCCTGGCTCCCAAGCGGCTCGAGCCCGGCCGAGTCTACGACCTGGAGATTCCGCTCCACTTCACCACCTGGACTTTCCAGCCGGGTCACCGGATCCGCCTCGCCGTCTCCAACGCCCAGTTCCCCATGATCTGGCCGACGCCGTACCCGATGACCACTAGTCTTTGGCTGGGCACCGGCGCCACTCGACTGGAGCTTCCGGTGGTGACCGGAGATCCGGGGCCGCCCCCCGATCTCCCGGCTCCCGAGCCGCGCGAACACCGGCCCGACGCCCGAACCCTCGCGGGTGCGCCGCCCACCGTGAGCCGGGTGATCCTCGATCAGCTGGGGCGCACCACCGGGGTGGAGTACTCCGCCGGCGATCGCTTCACCATCGGCACTCGGCGCATCGACAACCAGGAGCGCGAGTACTACCAGACCAACGAAGTCGATCCGGCCGACTCCCGGTTCCTCGGCGAAGAGAGCCATCGGATCCAGCTGCCCAGCGGGCGCGTAACGCTCAAGACCACCATCGATATCCGCTCCGACTCCGCGGCCTTCCACGTGACGGTGACCCGCCGGATCTACCGGGACGATCGGCTCGTGCGAGAGCGCCGCTGGAAGGAATCGATTCCCCGGGAATTTCATTGACATTTCTGCGGGGCCTGACAACTTCCGAGAGTCGCCCGCACATGCGCCCTCTTTCCCGTGGTTTCTCCCGCCCCACCCTTCGCGCGACGCCTCTCGGGGTCGGGCGCTCCCTTCGCCTGCTCGCCGGGGGCGCCCTGCTCGTCCTTCTCGAGCTCATCGGTACCGCTCCCCTGGCGGCCCAGCAGAATGTGGTCGAGCTGGAAGTCCAGCAGGACTCCCTGGTCCTCAAAGTCGGTCAGCGGGCCGGGCTGAGCGTCCAGGCCTTCGACGACAAGGGGAACGTGGTGCTCGCGGTCAAGTATCGATCGTCCGACGAAGGCGTGATCCGGGTGGCGCCCAACGGCACGGTCACCGGGGTGCAGTCGGGCGTGGCCACCGTGGTGGTGCAGGCCGGCCGGAAATCGAAGAACGTCAAGGTGACCGTGATCGGGTCAGCCCCGCCCGATTCCGCCAAACGAACGGCACCGGCGGAAGCCGCTGCCGCGCCCCGCGGCCCTCCGGTCGCCAGCCTGTCGATCATACCCGCTTCGATCTACCTGTTGCCGGCGGAAAACCTTCGCGTGTTCGCTCGAGGAACCGGCGCCGACGGAGCCTCCGTGGGGGCGGTCAAGGTCACCTGGAAGTCGCTCCTCCCCGACGTGGTCGGGCTGGTGGACAGCACCGGTATGATCGTGGGCGTTTCCCCGGGTCAGGGCGTGCTGGCGGCCAGCGCGCCGGGAGGCGCCACCGCGACCGTGCCGGTGGTGGTGGCGCTCACCGAGTACGCTTTTACCGTCAATCAGCTGGTGCTCGCTCCGGAGCGCTCCGAGACCCTGCACGTGGTGGTGCCCGCGCAGCAGAACCGGGAGCTTCGGAACTCCGACCTCCAGTGGAAATCGAATGATCCCGACATCATCAGAATCGGGCCCAACGGCGTGGCCACCTCGGTGGCGCCGGGGAAGACCGAGATCGTGGCCAGCGGCTTTCTCCAGGAGCGCCACCTTCCGGTCATCGTCCACCGGCCCATTTCGACCTTCTTCCTGACCCCTGATCCGGGGGTACCGGTCCAGGTGCCGCTGCTCGCGACCCGGACCTTCACCGTGCGGGCGGAGGGGGCCGACTCGACGCCGGTGGCCGACGTCGTCTACGACTGGAGCATCGGGGACACCGCGGTCGCCAGCTTTGACGCCGCGACTCTCACGCTCCGAGCCAAACAGGTCGGCAATACCACGCTCAGTTTTGTGGTGAAGGGCTTCAAACCGGTCGGTTGGGCGATCCGGGTGGTGGCCGGTTCGGTGGGCCTGAGCCCCTCGCGGTTCTCGCTGAGCCCCGGCGCCAACAAGAAGATCGCCGCCACCCTCTCCGACAGCGCGGGGCGCACGATCGGCCCGGCCAGCGACGTGAAGTGGACCAGCAGCGCCCCCACCGTGGCCACCGTCGCCGATGACGGGACCGTACAGGCGGTCGGCCTGGGCGCCGCCAACATCACCGCCACCGTTCCCGGGGGGAAAACCGCGTCGGCGCAGGTCTTCATCGTCGGGGACCTCCTCGTCAGCTCGACCCGCCGAACCGGACGTCTGGGCCTCTATCACCTGCTCAAGGGTGCCCCCGGCGACTGGCACCCGCTGATCGTGGACGGGGCCACCAACATGCAGGGCGTCTTCTCTCCCGATCGTCAGGAGATCGCCTTCAGCTCCGAGCGGGGTGAACCCGGCAACCTCGACATTTATGTCGCCGACGCCAGCGGGCAGGATGTCCATCGCCTGACTACCGAGGCCGGACCCGACAACGGGGTCGCCTGGGCCCCCGACGCCAAAGAGCTGGTCTTCGGCTCGATGCGCTCCAAGACCAACCAGCTCTACGTCATCAACGTCGACGGGAGCGGCGTCCGTCCGTTGACCAGCTCTCCCGGTGGAAACTGGGACCCGACCATCTCGCCCGACGGCGCGAAGGTGGCCTTCACCTCCCGTCGCGACGGGAACGACGAGATCTACCTCGGCGATCTGGCGGGTGGCCCGCAGACCAACCTCACCCAGACCAAGGATCGCAACGAGACCTTTCCCCACTTCCTGCCCACCGGCGACCTCCTCTTCCTGGTGGAGCGAATCGACGGGAGTCCCCGCTTTCAGATCGTCCGGATGACGCTCGCTACCCGCGCCATCACGGCGGTGATCACCAGCGATAATCCGATCACCACGCTGGGGGTCTCCCGGGACGGAGAATCGGTCGCCTACGTCACCTCCCGGGTGACCGACAAGAGCACCGGAGCCCGGGAGTTCTCCCTCTTCCTCCAGCCCCTCACCGGCGGCTCCCCCGTCCTGGTGCCCCTGCAGCCGGGAGAGCGCATCGCGAGCGTGGAGTTTTGAAGGCGCTTACCCTGACTGCGCCGGGGAGTCTCGACGCCCTTCAGGTGCAGGATCTGCCTCCGCCACCGTCCCCGGGTCCCGATCAGGTCCTGCTCAGAGTGCGGGCGGTCGCCTTGAACCGCCTCGATCTCTTCGTGGTGGATGGCCTGCCCGGGATCACGCTCAAGTTCCCCCATGTGGTCTGCTCGGATGCCGCCGGCGTGGTCGAGGCGGTAGGCTCTGGCGTCAGCGGTCTCGAGTCGGGGCAACCCGTCCTGGTGAATCCCGGGATTTCCTGCTACGCCTGCGAGTATTGCTTGAGAGGCGATCATTCGCTCTGCCGCTCCTACGGCGTCCTGGGCGAGCACGTCCCCGGTTCCGCCGCCGAGCTGTTGCTGGTGCCGGCCAAGAACCTGGCCCCGGTCCCCTCGGGGATGCCCTGGGACCAGGCAGCGGCTTTCTCTCTCGCGACCATGACCGCCTGGCGGATGCTCGTCCACCGTGCGGCGCTGCGTGCCGGAGAAACGGTGGTGATCTGGGGGATCGGTGGCGGCGTTTCGCTGGCGGCGCTCCAGGTCGCGAAGCTCGCCGGAGCCCGGGCGATCGTCACCAGCTCTTCCGACGCCAAACTGGCCGCGGCGGCCGAGCTGGGAGCCGACATCGGGCTCAATCACGCCACGGCTAACGTGCCCCAAGAGGTGCGGCGCATCACCGGGGGTCGCGGCGCCGAGGTCGTGGTGGACAATGTGGGAGAGAAGACCTGGGCCGATTCGCTCCGGTGCCTGGGACGGGCCGGTCGGCTAGTCACCTGCGGGGCCACCACCGGACCCATGTGCGTCACCGATGTGCGGAAGCTGTTCTGGTACCAGTGGTCGATCCTCGGCTCGACCATGGGTGGGCACGAGGACTATCGGGAAGTCGTTCGGCTGGCGGCCATGGGCAAGCTCTGGCCCAAGGTGGACCGCGTCTTTCCGCTGGCCGAGGGGCGCGCGGCGTTCGAGCGCCTGCGCCAGGGGGCCCAACTGGGCAAGATCGTGATCGAGGTGAGCCGTGAGTGAGCTTTGGGATCGTCTCGTGGATGGCGCTGCGCAACTGGGGGCCGTGCTGCCGGCTCTGATCGCGGCGATCGCCATCCTGCTGACGGGCTATCTGCTGGCCCGCCAGCTGGAGCGTTGGGTGGACGGGCTTCTCAAACGGATGGACTTCAACCGGATGGCCGAGGCGGGCGGGCTGCGCGAAGCCGTGGGACGGGCCCAGTCTCAGTTGGATCCCGTACACGCGGTCGGCAAACTCCTGTTCTGGCTCACGATGCTGGTCGTGATCCTGCTGGCCAGCACCGCCCTCGGACTCGAGAACATCAACCGGATGTTCGGGGTGATGCTGGCCTTCATCCCGACCCTGATCGCCGGGATCGTCATCGTGATCCTCGGTATCATCGTGGGCGAGTTCGTGCGCGGGCTGATCGTGGCCTCGGCCGGGAGCGTGGCCGGGGTTCCCACCCTGGCCAAGATCGCCAAGGGCGCCGTGGTGCTGATTTCTGTGTTCATGGCGCTTCAGCAGATGGGCGTGGCCGAGGAAATCGTGACCGCGGCCTTTACCCTGATTCTCGGCGCCGTGGCCCTCGCGGCCGGCTTGGCCTTCGGATTGGGGAACCGGGAATTGGCCGGCGAGATCACCCGCCGCTGGTACGAGGAAGGAAGAAAGCCGGGAAAGACGGAGCCCCAGGCCAAGGAGCCACCCGCCGAACCCCCGATGCTCGACTGATTACTTCAGGGGAGATGGAACCGGGCGACCTGTTGCCTGCCGTCTCCTGAGCGGAGCGCCAGATAGACCGCGCCGTTGCCACCGAATCCGGCCACCGTCGCTCCGGCCGGCAGTTCCACCACCCGCAGCCGCTTGCCATCTCCGCCCATCACGTCGTAGACCGGGATGCTGTCGTCTACCAGACGGCTCCGCTGCAGCCAGACCTGGTGGTCGGGATTGCCTACCGCCAGCGCGAAGGGCGGCTTGAAATCGGCGAAGGGATACCGGATGTCGAGCGCGGTGGGTAGCCCGCTCCGGTGCGCCGCGTCCATGAAGCGATCCTTGTCTTCCTTGGTGACCCGGATCTTCTCGTAGGGCCAGGGCGTGCCGCGAGTCCAGGTCCCGTTGGGCGCGCGCCAGTCGAGGCTGTTGGTGGTGGCCCGGGCCACCCACATGGAGCCGTCCGGAGTGACGCCGAAGAGATCATTGGGCGAGAAGATCACGGCGACCTGCTTGATCTCTTCGCCGAACTTGCCCTGGCCGATCTGCGGGATGCGCAGGCGGGCCACCGTGTCCGCCGTGGAGTCTTCGCGCGGGAAGCGCAATACCGGCGCGCTGTCCACGTCATACTGGCGGCCCGGCTCGATGCCGCCCAGGACCGAGCGGTAGTCCGCCTTGTAGGCGTACCCGAGGGTGTCGTAGTTGAGGGGCGGGTTGGTCCCACCCAGGGGCCACATCCGGAGCGCGGTGAGAAATCTTCCCTGTTCGCTCCAGAGGCTGGTCCGCTCCAGCGCGTAGTCGACCAGGCCGATGGTGTCGCCCCGGAAGCGGAGCACGTGGCCGGGCAATTTGTATTTCCCGGGGGCCGCGTCGCCGCGGAGGAGCGAATCGCTCTGTACCCCGATGGTGTCCACCCGCCCGCTGAAATTCACGAACAGGAAGCGGCGCTCCCGGAGATCGGTCAGGGCCAGGCGCCCGTCGCGAAGCTCGACCACGTTGCTCACCTGGCCGAAACTCCCCGGCAGGACGGCATCAGGCTTCGACAGCACCACCCGCGCCTCCTGGTCTCGATGGCTACAGGCCGCTGCCAGGAGCGCCAATACGCACAGGGTACCGAACCGCTTCATCTCCATCCTCCTCAAGCCGCCTCGATCATGGCGGAATCTGATATCTCAACAAACGGACCCCGTGTTCGTACGGTTCCGCCACCAGGACCATGCTGCTGCTGACCGCGATCACGTGGCCCAGTCCCGGGTGCTGCAGAATCCGGGACAACCGTCCGGTCCGATCCACCACCTGGTAGCTCCGAACCGAATCTCCGATGGCGCGACTCTTTTCCAGCCAGACCTTCCCGTCGGGCGCGGTGCGCGCCGCCTCGAACGGCGGCTTGACCAGCGCAAAGGGGACTTTTTCCGCCGGGCCCCGAAGCTCAGGAGGAAACCGGTTCAGGAAGATCTCGCGGTCCTGCTGGGAAACCGTGAGTGCGCGGTCGGGAAGCGGGACACCCCGGCTGACCGTCCCCGCCCTCGCGATCCAATCCACCCGGTTCTGGTACACCCGGGCGACCCAGACGGTCCCGTCGGAGAGCACCCCCCAGCGGTCGACGCCACTCAGAACCCGCCGTTCATAGCGTGGCCCCACATCCGAGGTGACCAGGGCCAGCTCCGGCGGGGCCAGCCGAGCCACGGTGTCGATCCGCGAGAGATCGGGACTGCCGCGGAGCACCGCCGCCGAATCGCGATTTCCGCTCCCATCGGGCCCCGGCAGCGGGCCCAGCTCCAGATACAACCACCCTTGAGCGTCCCGGGCCCGGGGCTGCACCCCGCGAAGCCCCGCGCGGACCGGAACCTTCCCCACCGGCTTGAGATCGAGGGACAGGATCGTCGCTCTGCCCAGACCCCAATCGTCGACGAAGAGGGAGTCTCCCGCCCGGAACACTCCGTAGGACTGACGATAGATCTCCGCGCCACGCACTTTGCGCGGCAGCTCGGTGGCGCGGCGGGCGCCGGCCCTGAAGTCCGCCAGCAGCAGCACCCCTTCCCCCGGTGCCACGGCCACCCACCGATCATCCGAGAGCCAGGCCGCCTCGGGGATCTCCGCATACGGAGTGGCGATAGTGTCGGCGGTCGGTCTCAGGTCCACCGGAGGAACCGTGGGCTGAGGCCGGCCGCAGGCAACCGCCAACGGGACCGCCACCAGGGCGGCTTGAAGAAGCCGGCTCATGGGGGGACGAATGATAACCTGAAGCGGCGGGGACGTCAGGCGGGCCCTGCAAGGAGTGGAAGACTCGGGGCCGGAGCCTTCCTGCTTCGACTAACGGCGGACCAGGAGCTCCTCAAAGAGATCCAGCGCGCGCGGGTCGTTCGATTGCCCCAGCCAGAACAGGGCGTCCCGGCGGATCTCGGGATCCCGATCGGTGCGCGCCAGGCGGATCAGGATAGGGACTCCCTCGCTCTGCGGACGCTGCGAGAGTGCAAACACCGCCTGGCTCCGAATGTCACGATCGCCCTTCGCGTCGGTGGCCAGCGAGTCGAGGCCCCGGGTCGCCGCCTCACCGGCGGCCTGGCCGACCCAGAAGATTGCCTGGTTGCGCGTGTCGCGGGGGAGCTCCGTCTTCCGCGCCAGGCGGAGCAGATCGGGCCAGACCACGACGCTATCGGCTAACACGGCGGGAAAGACCGCATTGGCCCCCGCATCGGGATTGGATTCCGCGAGATCGATCAGGTAGTGCACCGCGCTGGCCGTGGAGACGAGGCCCAGGTCGAGGTCGTCACGTCCCAGCCCTCCCTTGCCGCCGACCTGCGTTTCCACCTCGGTGACCCGGTGACGCCGGACCGTGAGGGTCACCCGGACCGGGCCCGCGTCACAGGGGCAAGGGTCGCGGTCGTCGTCGTAGGTCGAGAAACTGTGTTTCGAGATCCACATCCCGTGCTTGCCATTGCGAATCACCGAGCGGCCGTCTCCGCAGACGCCGGGTCGCGCCGCGAAACTGAATTGCACCTCCGCATCGGGCGCCGCGGCCACGCGGGCGGCGATGCTCTGGGCCGGGAGCCCGGCCGGGGCCGCCACCAACCCGCAGGCGAGAATCAGCTCTTCGCGTCGCATCACTGCTCCAGGATATCCTGCAGCAGCTGCGATACCCGGGGGTCGTGCGACTGGGAGACCCAGAACAGCGCCTTCTTCCGCATCTCCCGATCGGGGTCGGTCTTGGCGATGTCGATCAGCTTGTCCACCGCGGCCTTTTCGTTCCGCTGCGAGAGCGCGAAAATCAGCTGCTCCTTCATCTCGGCGTCCTTCAGGCGGCCATAGAGGCCGGTCAGCTCCTCGATCGAGACACCACTCTGCCCCGCCCAGAACAGGGCCTTCTTCCGCATCTCGATGTCTTCCGTCCCGTCCTGAGCCACGTCCAGGAGCCAGCGACCGGAGTCGGGGTCCCGCGTTTGGGAGAGCGAGAAGAGGATCTTCTCTCTGACTTGATCGCTCTTGGCGCGCTTGAAGAGTCCCCGGAGAAATTCCACGTTGTCCTTGCCGCCTTGCTGGCCCAGCCAGAACACCGCCTCCTCCTGCACGTCCTCACTGACGTCGGTCCGCTGGGCGTAGGAGCGGAGGGCCTGTCCCGCTTTGGGGCTTCCGGTCTGAGACAGCGCGAACAGGGCCTTCTTCTGGATCTCTTCGTCCTTCGAGGCCTGGAGGATCGAATCCAGGGCGCTCACCGCCCGCTCGGTGCCCACCTGGGAGAGCCAGAACACCGACTGTTCCCGCACCTCGGCGTCGGGATCCGAGCGCGCCGCAGCGAGCAGGATGTTCTCGGTTTCATCGGTCTTCTTCTGGGAGACCAGGAAGACCGCCTTCCGCCGGAGACAGACGGAGGGTGGATCCCGCCGGGCCAGCACCTTCTTGAGGATCGGCATCGCGCGATCGGCATCCATCTGCAGCAGAGCGTTGAGGGCCGCGATGCGAGTGTCGTCCTCCTCATCACAATCCTCACTCGATACCCGAGAACCTGGCGGCGCGGGAGGCACGGGTAGAGTCGGTGGCACCGGAGGTACCGGCGGAGTCGGTGCAGTTGGGGGAGTGGGTGGGACCGGAGGGGTCGCCGCTTCGCCGGCTCGACGGGTGATGTCCTCGGCCGCACCCGCATCGCCGCGACGAGCCAACTCTCCCCGGATCCGGGTAGCCAGCGCGGCCGCGTCGCCTCGAGTCCCGGCCTTGGGATACGACTTCTGCTGCGTGTCCAGCGCCTTCTGCGCGGTCTTGAGATCCTCGGTGCCGCCCAGTCTGTAGAGCGCGAAGGCCTGCCAGTAGAGCGCGTCCCCGGCATAGACCGACTTGGGATAACGCTTGACGATCTGGCCGAACAGATCCGCCGACCGCCGATAGTTGTTCTTGTTGAGCGTCTCGCGCGCCGCCTTGTACAGGCTGTCGGCCGGATCCTTCTGGGCCCAGGGGGCCGGGGGATCGGTGTCGCGGTCTCCGATGGACACTTGCACCTGGGCCTGGCCGGCTCCCACCGCCAGCGCCGCCGTCATCGCGGCGATCCCCATCAACCACGCGAATCGAGGCATCAGCTCTTCTCCTGTACGGGGCCGGGCCCGCCGCCGGCCGGAATCGCCGACCGCAGCCGGGGCAGCAGCCCACGCTGGTTCAGACCGTCGGTAATCAGATCCGGTTTGCCGCTCTTCCCTTCGGCCGCGAGCTGATTGATCTGGGCCAGAATCAGCTCGAGGTCCTCCAGCAGCAGGCGAAGCTGGGGGTCGGTCAGTTGGGGCGAATCGAGGAGCAGGCGGGTGTTCATCAACAGATCACCCGCAGTCGCCGAGAACCGGGCCGCGGCCTTCTCCGTGGAGCCCTCGCGGCGGAACCCGGTCAGGAACGCCTCGGTCCGGCTCAGGTGCTGGGTTGCGGCCAGGGTCAGGGCCAGGTCGGAGGGCGGCCGCACCGCGGCCGGTTCCGGTCCCACTCCCTGATTCCCGGACTTGACCGAGAGCCGGCCGATGGCGATGCCGAGGAGCAGCAGCGCCGCGATGGCGGCAGGCCACGCCAGCCAGCGGAC
>Ga0335085_10001739_pt1 | contig 44101 bp, 31 predicted proteins | sample Lox_Sample_45_FD_206712 | JGI IMG/M metagenome (GOLD analysis project Ga0335085, IMG submission 206712) | Soil microbial communities from Loxahatchee National Wildlife Refuge, Florida, United States - Lox_Sample_4.5 | ecosystem: Environmental > Terrestrial > Soil > Wetlands | place: USA... | reverse complement strand
TGGAGTACGATCTCGGCTATCTTGATCTGGAGGAAAAAACCTTGCAGCCCCTGCCCAACCCCTTCAGGCCAAAAGTGTAACCCATGTCTCCGGAACGTTCTGTTACCCATGTCTCCGGAACGGACAAAGTTAAAGATGGTGGGCGCTATAGGATTCGAACCTATGACTTCCACCGTGTGAAGATGGCACTCTACCGCTGAGTTAAGCGCCCAAGAGCTGGTTGTGCGGTAAGGTCGTCATTATATACGAGTTTCGGTTTGGATCGCGGAGTGTCACTGCAAACCCGTCGGCTTGCAGTCGCGAGTCGTTCACCGGGCAACGATCCGGCACCGACCTAGTGAATTGCCAAGGCGGCGCGGCGTCATGGTAGCCTAGGCTTTTGGCTCGGGTCACTATCGATTTTTCACCGCCCGGCCTGTGGGATCGAAGCCATTTGATGTCCCCCGAATCCAAGCCGCCGCAAAGGCATGTATCCCGTTCATCCCATGAGACTTCCACCGACCCATTGGATGCAGGAGAGATGCAACTTTCTGGACAAAACGGGGTTGAAACTAGTGTGAGCACTGCCGCACTTGATCGAGGCATGTTGCTGGGGACGGCCCCGGTATCCACCGCTTTCCCTACGGGAGCGGACACTTCGGACGCCGATGTAATGCTGCGCGTAAAGGCCGGCGATCAGGCGGCTTTCGATTACCTGGTGCAGAAGTACCGTCGTCCGATGGTGAGTTTCATGTATCGGATGGCACGGAATTCGGCTGCAGCCGAGGACTTGGCTCAGGAAGTTTTCTTGCGGGTGTACCGCTCACGCGAATCGTACGAGGCGAGTGCCAAATTTACGACGTGGTTGTATCGTATTGCGACGAACCTTGCGGTTAACCATGCGCGCGACACACGCCATGAGAGGCCAGAGGTTCAGGTGAGCCTGGACGAACCCGATGAGGATACGGGCACAACGCTGGAACTGCCCGACGCGGCGCTGAATGCCGAACAGGTGATGGTGCGGCGGGAACGGATGCTGGCGATCCGGAAGAAAGTAGAAGCCCTGCCGGAGCAGCAAAAAGTGGCGGTCATCATGCACAAGTACCAGCAGATGGATTACAAACAGATCGCCGAGGTATTGAAGAAGAGCGAATCCGCGACGAAGTCGTTGCTCTTCCGGGCTTACGAGACTTTGCGGGAACAGTTGAAAGAATTTATCTAGTTGAATAAGGCGATATTGGCGAAGGAAGTAGAAGGGGAAGCGGTTATGAAATGCAATGACATTCGCGAAAGAATGCTCGATGTAGCATCTGGCTTCAGCGAGTTCACCGCGCAGGAAAGCAATCATTTCGCAAGTTGCAGCGCGTGTGCGGAACAGTTGAAGGCGATGCGCTCGACCATGACACTGCTCGACGAGTGGCAGGTGCCCGAGCCTTCGCCGTACTTTGACGTCCGCTTGCAGGCCCGTTTGCGTGAGGAAATGGCTAAACCGCAGGCGGGATGGTTGCATTGGTTCCGTCGGCCCGTTTTGGCAGCTGCCCTCACTGTAGCAACGGGAGTAGGAGTTGGAATCTTCTTTATGCAAGACACTGCTCCCAAGCATAAGACCGATGCCGGGAATATCACGGTTTCTGCAGAGCCCGGCACAGCGGTGAGCGACCTGCAGACTCTGGAGAAGAACAACGACTTGTACGCGAACTTCGAGTTGCTGGACGATTTGGACTTGCAGCAGGATGTTCAGGCGAATCCGTAAGGAAAGCTGGAGCACTGCGAACGAACGCAATGAAACAGGGGAGACAATTCACGGGTTATGGGGCAGCCGCTTTGCTGGTCGCGGCATTGTTGGTCGCTACTCCGTGCCTCGCTCAGCGACATCAGCCTCCTCCGCCCAGTACTCCACAGAAGGCACCCGCGCCACAGCAGCCTGCAACACCTCGTCCGCAGTCGCAGGCACAACCTACCGCAGAACAGCCGCCCCGAGTGAAGGGGCATGTAGGGGATTGGCTTCGTCGCTACAAAGATCTGTCACCTGAGGAACAAGAGCGGGCGCTGCAAAACGATCCGCAATTCGGCAAACTGCCACCAGCACGACAGGAGCTGCTTCGCCAGCGCCTGCAGCATTTTTCAAACCTCCCACCGCAGGAACAACTGCGCAGGCTCAACCGAATGGAGACCTGGGAGCACTTGACGCCCGAACAGAAACAGCAGGCGCGCCAGATCTTCGGCCAGATGCAACAACTACCTCCCGACCGTCGCCGGATGGTCCACAAGGCGATCGATGACCTGCGCGCCATGCCGCAGGACCAGCGCGAACAGATCATCAACTCCGACCGGTTTAAGGGGATGTTCTCCGATCAGGAGAGAGAGATGATGCGAGACGCGACTCGATTGCCTCTTGCTCCTGCAGACAGCGGAGACCAGCCTGAGACAAAGCCAGAATGACGCACGCTGACTTCGGGCCTTAGACTTCGCTACTTCCGCAGCATGTTTCGGGCTATAAAGAATACGTTCGCTGGGCGCTCACCCAGTCTCCGCATGAAATACGGATACCATTCGGTGCCGAATGGAACGTACACGCGCATGCGCCAGCCCTCACGCACCAGTGCTTGTTGCAGGTCGCGTCGAATGCCATACAACATTTGGAACTCGAATGAGTCCGGAGCAATCTTCTCTTTTGTCGCGAAGGCTTGAGCCTCGCGGATAATGTGCTCGTCATGACTGGCGATGCCGTGATAGATCCCACTTTTCATTAGGATCTTCATCAGCCTGATGAAATTGGCATCCACGTCGGCCTTGCTCTCGAATGCAATGCTGGCCGGTTCTTTGTAAGCTCCCTTACAGAGCCGGATCCGAATACCCTCGGCCAAGAGCTTTTCTACATCACTTTCCGAGCGCTTCAGATATGCCTGGATGACTGTGCCGACGCTGTTCGCATGTCCTGGCATGCGGTGTAATTCGTGAACGAAGTCCAGCGTGCGCTGTGTATAGGGGGATCCCTCCATATCGACGCGCACGAATCCAGGTGAACTCATCGCAGCGGCTCGCGATACTAGTCCTCCGACCAACTCTCGTGCCAGGGCTTCATCGACGTCCAGACCCATATGCGTCAGTTTGAGGCTGATATTGGCATTCAGATTGTTTGCCGCAATTGCATCGAGAATCTGCTGATACAACTGCGCGCTGTGACGGGCCTCGTCAGGGTTGGTGACGTTCTCACCTAAATTGTCGATGCTCACGCTCATGTCGGCGCGGTTGACGGCTTGCGTAACACGAACAGCATCGTTGATTTCAGTTCCGGCGACGAAGCGGCCGGAAACGCGCTGACCAATCGCCGAGCGCTCAGCGAAGTTGCGCAAAGAACGGTTTTCAGAAAGATGGACGAAGAAGGCCCTCAACATGGAGTACCTGCGACCTCCAAATGAATTGGATGGTGAAACGTGAGGTAAGAACTATCGTGCAGAATCAGGAAGACCACAGAATTTTGTACCACAACCGGGCCTTGGAGGATGTGATCCCAGCACTTTTGTCACAACGGGAACTCGGGGGCCGAGTTCCCGCGATGTTTCTACCGCTACCAGGTGTAGTGCGCTGTATACGTAATGATCTTCTCACCGTCTGGGGCAATCGTGACGGGAAATTCGATCGTCTGGCTGTCCTTCTTTTTGTATTCGTCGGACTTGGAGGTAAGTTCCCAATTCTTGCCGCGGTACAAGTGCTCAACAACTCGTACTGCCACCGCTTCTTTCTTATGGTTACGGACTTTGATCTCGAATGTTTCGCTGGCCATACTCCGTCCCATATCCACGGTGTAGTTGGTGCGCCGGCGCTCTCCTGTCAGGTCAAAGGCATTCCCTGTGTAGATGCGGACAGTTTCATCCTTGGGGGTATGATCGATCATGTTCTCGCCCGTGAATTCGATCTGGCTGTCATCATTGTGGCGATAAAAGCGAACCCTTCCTTTCGGCAACGGCATGCCAAGATGATTGGCTTCTGAATTCACGAACTCTCGCATCACCCACACTTTGGGATTTGATTCCGTTCCGTAGGAATGGTCGTTGCGGATATTTTCCCAGTTCCATCCCATGTACCGGTTGTAGTCGATCTTCGCCCCATCGTAGATGTAGAGCTGCTTCGTGGCGACTCCGGCGGCATGGATGAATTCCACCTGCTTGGTCTCACGATCGCGCAGTGTCGTACTGTGCTCAAGCGTATAGAGGTGATATTCGTCAAACGCCTTTTCCGTAACCGGACGAGACATCGCATCCATCGCGCCGCTCACCTCGACTTTTGCCGCAGCATACATGAAATTTCCCGGTGTCTGGATCTTGTTCACATCGCCAGCCATGAGCTTGATGCGAGCATTTTCAAAATTCCTGCCGGTGCGATTGTCCATCGTGACCCAGCCCACGATATCGACAAGATCACCTTTTTCCGGCGCGACGATATTGTAGTCGGCTTTCCAACTCATTCCCGAGGTTACATAAGAAAACTCGGCGGACAGTTTTGCGGGCTTGTCCGTCGCGATCAGCCACTCCAGGCGAGGCTTCAGGATGGTTTCGGCGGTCAAGTCGGGAAAGATGGGTGTCCCGGGAAGGCCGAAACGGACTTGGCCATCGATTTCGATGATCGGCTCTTCCTGCGTCGGATAGCCCTGGTTGTACGGATTGCCATTGAAGTAGTCTGGCCGAATGTATCCGCTACGGATAACCTTGCCCTTCACGATAGTGCGGTCGGGCTGTTGGAAGTCAATCGTCCGCCCCTCATATAAAGAGAGCAGGGATAATTGCGACACAGGATCGGCGTGATAGTTCTGTTCGAGAACGTTGATGGCATGCTTCCCTGCCGGATCGCGCAAGATCACAGAATCCGGCTCGAGGTGCATGGTGATGTCACTCACCTTGATCTGGTTCACGCCAGAATGAAGATCGAGGGGAATATCCTGACGGACAACCGCGAAATCCTGGTTGTAAATCGTGAGTGACGGTTGTGAAGACTGCTGGGCGAACAGACAACCGCAAAACAAGAGAATGCAGACAAAGCCAGCGCGCATGAGTAACCCTCCGAGAAGTTGCCCGGGAGCCCGACTCAGCCTACCTTTGATAGAATGCCAAGCGCTGTAACTCTTGCGCGGCCTAAGGAGAGCCGTAAGTCTACTAATCCTCAGGAGTTAGTGGAACTTACGCCCAGCGGGGCTAATACTGGCACTCTCAGAATCCAGTACAGTCTTACTCAGGGTCGAACTTGATTTCGATGAATTCTCGTGTCTCGTGAGCAGCGGGCTCAAATTTCCAGTGCCCAACCGCGGTCACCGCGCTTTGTGTAAGCAGCGGGTGTCCGCCCTTTACATCAACCGTTTTTACGCTTCCGTTTGGGGCTACGAGCGCCTCGACTTTCACAACTCCACGGATGTTCATGGAGCGGGCCAGGGTCGGATAAACAGGCGGAGTTTTGGTCAGGATTTTGCGAGCAGTACCGGCGTCCTGGCCACGGGATTGAACAGGGAGCAGAACCGACAGGACAGCCACGAGAAGCACAAAGGTCACCGCGCCCTGCCGCATCAGGGTCTTCGTCATGAGAGGAGTCTAAAAAATGCAGGTGTATTCCAACAGATGACGAAGGTAATGGACGACGCGGACGCCGTTATTTGCCGTGCTCTTCGAGAAACTTTTCGACCTCTATGGCAGCCATACACCCAGTGCCAGCCGCAGTGATTGCTTGCCGATAGCGCCGGTCTTGCACGTCGCCGCACGCGAATACCCCGTGAACCCGCGTCATGACGTAGTTGTGCGTCTTTAGGTAGCCCTCGGAATCCATCTCGAGTTGGCCGGCGAACATCTTGGCGTTAGGTTCATGGCCGATGCCAAGGAAGAGAGCACTGGTCGGAAAATCCCAGATCTTGCCGGTCTTCACGTTACGGAGTTTCAAGCCGGTGACTTCCTGCTTGCCCGCGTCGTAGACATCTTCCACAACGGTGTCGAGCAGAAACTGGATCTTTTCATGCTTTTGTGCGCGTTCCAGCATGATCTTTGAAGCACGAAAGGAGTCGCGGCGATGGATGACCGTGACCTTGGTGGCAAAGCGGGTCAGAAAGAGTGCTTCCTCCATGGCGGAATCTCCACCGCCAACCACCACGATCTCTTTTCCGGAGAAGAAAAAGCCGTCGCACGTTGCGCAAGACGAGACACCATGTCCGATCAACTGCTGCTCGTGCGGCAGACCCAGCCACCGTGCCGAGGCTCCGCTCGCAATGATTAACGACTGGGTGTGAACCTGCTGGTGTCCGAGATGCAACACAAATGGCCGCTTGCTCAGATCGGCACTCGTGAGGTGGGCCAAGCGATATTCGGCCCCGAATCGCTCGGCCTGCTTGCGCATGTTCTCCACCAGTTGAGGTCCCATGATTCCTTCGGGGAATCCGGGGAAATTTTCTACCAGCGTGGTCATGGAAAGCTGGCCGCCCGGTTCATGCCCCTCGATGACCAGTGGCTTCAGGTTCGCGCGCGCGGTGTAAAGAGCTGCCGTATGTCCGGAGCATCCGGATCCAATGATGACTACATTCCGAGTTTCGCTCATGGATGATTTTGTTGTTGCAGATTAGATGGCTGTGTTCGAATTACGATGCAAAGCGACCGCCCAGTTCACTTCTGATCCTCCTTGGGACGCGCCAGTTTTGACTTCGTTGGAACTTTCGGCTTGGAGTCTGCACTAATCTTCGCCAGTTCCTCCGGCACGATTCTCTTCACGCCGAGCAGTCCCCGATAGTTGGTGAGTACCTCCGATGCGCCGGCGAACAAAGGTTCGTACGCGCTCTGGTTCGGTGCAGGGCCCATCGCCGTATCCTGACAACGAGCCAGCGCCACCGAGGACTTTCCAAAGCGCTCCAACCGCACACGGGCCGCCGGGGTATTTGCCGTCAGCATCGTCTCGGAACTGGTTACAGACGAAGCACTGTCTTCGAGAGACACCTGCATCAGGTCCTTCGGATCGCGCACCCGCAGCACCAGCGTCTCGATCATATTGACTCCATCATTGCTGAACGAGTACTGGACACTCGAGAACGTAGCCTGCACCGAAAATTCACGCCGGATCCGCACGTAGCTGGCAATCGATGGCTCCCCGGGAACATGACCGGCCTGACCCGCTTCCAGCATGGCCGGCAGTTCCGTCAAGGTCGAGCGGCCCCGCGAGACTTCAAAGTCAGCGTCGAACAATGGCTGCTTGGGAATGCGGGCCAGCGCTGTGGCGATCTCTTTCTGCTCTTCGGCAGACGGAGTACACACGTTCAGCATATTGACCTTGACCTGGGGCTGTTGCGAGTCTTTCGCGGGCTGCTTCCCTTGATCCTGGGCCAGGCAGAACGGCGAAAGGAGGATTAAGCAGTAGATCAGATTCGGAATTCTGGGCACGCGGGCATTTTAAATGAGTTTGGTGGCAATACTGAATTTGAAAAAGGGCACATTCGCGGCAGCCCATTGAAACGCGTAAAATCAGCGTATGGCAAATCTGACGCTGGTCTACGGTATGAGGCTGCTGCCTTCCGAGGATGTCGCCGAAGTCGGACAAGCCCCGGTAAAGCTTACCAATGGCCGGGAGGCGCACGTCACCATGCACGTGCTCGAAGGCAGCAAGGAAGATATCGAGAAGCAACTGCGCACGAGCCTGGAAGCGTTTTTCGATCTCTACCCGGAGATCTAACCGGCGGAGAATGGTCAGAAGACCTCGCCGGGAATCGATTCCCGGTGGCCGTATAATTCCTAATCTTCTAACGGTTTAGCGAATCGCATGCAATGGTCTTATCCAGAGTTGCGGCATAAGTTGATTCAGGCGGGTTTGTGGCCGCAGGGACGTATGGCCCGGCTGGCCTGCTATTTGGCTGGTCTGGCCGCGGCCCTTTTCGCACTGGAAAAGGTTCTGAAACTGTTGTCCCTGTCGTGGGGGCAGTACCTGGGCGGCTGGGTAGGTTTCTTGACGTTTCTCGCCTGCGTATTGTTTTTCATTCTGGCGTTCCGCTGGGTCAAGCGGCGAATCCTGTGGCGTCTTCGCAACCGCCTGATCGTGACCTACATCTTCATTGGCGTGATCCCTGCGGTGCTGTTGGTCGCGATGGGGATCATTACGCTCTACGGACTGGGCGGGCAATTTGCAGTGTTTGTCGTTTCCTCTGAGATCAACGCGCAGTTGCGAAGCATGCAGGCCGTCAACGCAGCGGCAAGCAACGAACTGGCTGCTCGCCTCGAGCGAGGCGAGAAGCCGACGGCCGAGTCCCTATCCGGATTGAGAAAGCGGGATTCGGCCTGGAGTCGGCGGCAAGTATGCGCCTGGTACGGCGACAAGACCTTGCCTTTATGCAACGACTTCCAAGGCACATCGCTCGCGTTTCCCGCATTCATCAAGGGCAGGTTTCAGGACATCGTCCGTGATCACGGCCAGTTGCATCTTCGTGTCGGATCCTCGCTGTCTGTCGGTTCCAACAAGTTGACCGTCGTCACCAGCGAACCGTTTGACAAAGAACTCGTGGGAAAGATCGCGGCTGATTTGGGCGAGATCACGCTCTACACGACTGGTCCATCCGACCGGGGCAAAACCGAGAATTCAGGCACCAAGTCCGGCCTAACCGAAAGCCGGAAGGGCGGAATTGTTATCACCACTGACAAGCAGGGTGGCGCCGCGCGCGGCGATCAGGAGCGCTTAGAGGCGGCCTTCACGGTAGGGCAGATCCCGGAACCGGCCGGCAGCTTTGACCGGGAAATCACCTTCGGTACACCGCTGGCAGTGGCGGACTGGACCAACGGAAATATCGATGAATACGGCCCTTTGCTCCAGGTCACAACCCGGCCGACGGTACTTTACAGCCATCTGTTTGCTGCTTTAGGCGCATTCGTGAAAGGCGTTTCTTCCATTCTGATCGGTATCGCGATCTTCTTCGCGATTATCGAACTCATCGCGCTGATTATTGGCACTCGGATGACGCGCACCGTGACTGCCGCAGTCGCACAGCTCCACGACGCGACTCGCCACATCGATCGCGGCGATTTCAGCCATCGCATTCCCGTGAAGTCAAGCGACCAGCTGGCGGATCTGGCGCTCTCTTTCAACTCGATGACGGCATCGATCGAGAAGTTGATGCAAGAGCAGCGCGAAAAGCAGCGTCTCGAGAACGAGCTCGCGATTGCGCAAGAGGTGCAAGCCCAGCTTTTCCCGCGCCTGGTATCCGAACTCGAGTCGCTTGAAGTGCACGGATTCTGCCGCCCCGCACGCACGGTGAGCGGAGACTACTACGATTTTCTGGCGGCGAGTTCGCACAAGCTGATCCTCGCCGTCGGCGATATCAGCGGAAAAGGAATTTCCGCCGCGCTACTGATGGCGACGATTCACTCGGCCGTTCGCGCCTACAGCATGGAAAGCATGCCACAGTTGCGCGAGCCGGTCGCGGTGGGGGCTGTCGCAGGGTCCGGAAGAATGATGGCGACGTGGCCTGAGGGCATTGAAGTCTCTCCCGGCGCGTTACTTGGCCTTCTGAATCATCAGCTCTACGAGAGCACCCCGCCGGAGAAATACGCGACGCTGTTTCTGGGGATCTACGACGGGCGATCGCACACCCTGACCTACAGCAACGGTGGACACCTTCCTCCTATCTTGATCGGTGAGGATGGGACGGTGCGCCGACTCGAAGCCGGCGGCACGGTCGTGGGGCTCTTCGATGGCATAACGTATGAAGAGGGCGCCGTTGAAATGCAGGCAGGAGAAATCTTCCTGGCCTACAGCGATGGCGTCACCGAGCCGGAAAATGATTTCGGCGAATTTGGCGAGCAGCGTTTGATTGATCTCGTCCGCGAAAATCGCCACCTGCCCCTGCCGCAAATCAGTCAACTGGTCACGACCGCAGTAGACAACTGGATCGGCGACAAGGAGCAGCCAGACGATGTCACGCTGGTGCTGGCGCGGGCGCGATGAGTCACGGTTGGATAGAGATGTAGCCTTCCGCTCTTCTGGAGCAATCAGGCGTTCCCGGTATTGACACCACAAACTCCGATGCTCTACCTTAGGGCCTCGCAACTCACCCTGCGGACGCGGGAGTAGCATAACCCAGGCAATGCGCCGGGGCTCCATCCCGGAGATGACGGTTCGAAACCGTTCCTCCCGCCCCAGTTTCCTCTATGATCCATCCGCGTTGGCATCTACGCTGCGAAGACGCGCAGGCTTAATTCGTGGGACTCCGTGCCCTTTCGTGGTGCCTTAGAGATCGAACCTCATATCTTCTTCATCTTCCACTTTCCTTTCTTGAACAGAATCGCGCTGGCCGCCGCCATCGACGACTCGGCAATCGCAATCGACGCAAATACTCCGTTCGACTTCATGCCCAACGGCTTCGCCAGCACGTAAGCCAGCGGAATCTCCAACAACCAGAAACCGAAGAAATTCACAATCGTGGGAGTAATCGAGTCCCCTGCTCCATTAAAAGCCTGCATCATCACCATGAAGTAGGCATATCCGAGATTGCCGTAGCTGACAATCCGCAGGCAGGCGGCACCCAGAGGCACAACCTCGGGATCGCTGATGAACAGCCGTATGATCGGTTCCGCAAACAGAATAAAGAAGACGCCCACGGCCCCCAGAAAGAGCATGTTGTACAAGCCAGTGCGCCACACGGCGGTTTCAGCGCGGTCCGGTTTCCCTGCTCCCAGGTTCTGTCCAACCAGTGTCGCCGCGGCGTTGCTGAGTCCCCATGACGGTAAAATCACGAAGATCACGATACGAATCGCAATCGTGTATCCCGCCAGAGCCGCAGCCCCGAACGTACTGACGATGCGCACCAATCCAATCCAACTGGTGTGCGCGATGGCGAACTGCAGAATGCCCGTGAAGGAAACGCGCACCAGTCTCCACAACACGTCGAACTGTACGCGCAGCTGTCGCGCCAATACTCGAATGCGCTCCGTCCCTTTAAACAATCGATAGAACTGATACATCACACCAATGCTGCGACCGATAAATGTCGCCAGCGCAGCGCCGGTAACTCCCAGCCGCGGAAATGGACCGAGCCCGAAGATCAGGCAGGGATCGAGAGTCAGGTTGATGATGTTCGACACCCACAACAGGCGCATTGCGATGGCGGCGTCGCCAGCACCGCGGAAGATCGCGTTGTTGAGAAACAACAGCAAAACCGCGCAGCTTCCGCCAAGACAGATCCTGGAATAGCCGCTGCCGACGGCGACAATCTGCGGTGTCGCTCCCATCAGGCGCAGAAGACTCGGAGCGTAGATCAGGCACGGTAACCCGATCGCAAGCGATACGATCAGCCCCAGAAATATGGCCTGAACGGCCGACACCGCCGCGCCTTCGTGATCTTTTTCCCCAATTCGCCGCGCAACCATTGCCGTGGTCGAAAGGCTGAGGCCCATCCCGACAGCGAACACCAGGCTTAGCATCGACTCCGTGAGTCCGACCGTGGCGACAGCATCCGCGCCGAGTCTGCCCACGAAGGCCACGTCCACTACCGCGAACAGCGACTCCAATACCATTTCCAGCACCATAGGAACTGCGAGAAGCAAGATGGCGCGGTTCACGCTGGCGCTGGTGTAGTCCTGGTGTGAGCCGCGAACGGCTTCCACCAACGACGACCACAGAGAGCTCTTTTGCTCACGAGCTGTAGCAACAGCTTCCATAACATCCTGTAACTTTCCGCTCGAACTCGCGCGAATGCGCGGGCCCAGTGCTTTTAGAACGAAGGAAGAAAATCAGGTAGCCGACTGCGGGCAAACAGGATGGCGTATTAGCGAGGGATAAACATGTTGTTCCTCAGCGCGGATCGTTTTGACTGCAGGTCCTCACGGGAAACGAACAGCGTTGACGAATTCTACCGCAAGCCAGGATGCAGTTCCAAACAGAAAAGCGGCGAATGGTCGGAGGTCCATTCGCCGCCTCCTCAGGAGGTATGAGTGATGTTCGCTCTCTAGAACAAGCACATCCTAGCCCCAACTCATCGACGGGGAAAGATAACCAAGGTACGTGCCAGCAAAGCACAGACGTTCTAAGAAAACTCTTAGAGATGGAAGGAAAGCACTCCACCTGCAGATGGACTCTCGAATAGCTACCTCTTGGGCACCGTCAGCACGCGTGCGGAGACGGCCGAATTCTTAAGCGTCCCGCCGAGGATAAGCGGGCCCAGGGGCGTAAATACAATGCCGCGGGTGTCCGCTCGCACGTCATAGGTGTCTTCAGTGATCGTCTCCCACTTGTTGCCATGCAGCTCGAATGCGAAGGTCACTGCCGAGAGTTCAGCCTGCTTTCCTTCAGAGTCCAATCCCTTGAAATTATGTGGTGCGGTCGTTCCACCGGAAAACAGAATACGGTGATCGTGCTCTCCTGCTCCCGCAACGATGGCAAAGTGTCCTGGGCCGGGATGGGGAGGCAGCTTACTCCATTCAATCTTATTCGGATCCTTGTGGTCGATCTTGCCCATCCAGCATTCGTCCGAGACCACGTAACGCCCGGAGGCCGGGTCTTTCTTGGCTCCGTCCACATAAACGATGGTTTCATCGGCAATTGTTCCAGCATGTCCGAACACCGGCGTTCCCGGGAAAGGAGTGGCTTGCGTCCATGTATCCTTCTCCGCGTCGTAGACTTGCACATTGTTGACCGGGCCGTTCTTCGATCTCCCTCCGATCAGGTAGACATAACGATCGTGAGTTTCTCCGGCAACCGCTCCTGCCACCGGAATTGGTATGTCCTGGGCGCGGTACCAGCGGCGCTCGTTTGCAACGTAGGAATTCACATCGCCGATGACGAATTCGTTGCCTTGTCCATCCACGACATATCCACCAAACAGAAAGATTTGCCCTTTGACGCCTGCGGCGGATGCGTCCAGTCGACCAGCGACACCCGGAACTGCCCGACCCTCGATCCATTTGCCTGATTTCAGCGGCAAGATGTACAGCTTGTTGCTGATGTCGTCCCAGGATTTCTTGGTGCCGATTCCCATCAGCGAGTAGATCTCGATCCCGTTTTTGAGCGAGGCAACGGCATTGCTGGTGACAGCGCTGGGCATTGGTGGAATCTTGGCCTGATCAGCACCCAACAGGAGTAGGGAGAGGAATACCGGTACTAGCAACAGAAGCCTTTTGTTCATCGGTGAAATATTACGTCTTTCACCGGCCCAGCGGCAAAACGGCCCTTCCTGAATTGAGCTAATGCCGGGCTATTCGACAAAGCCCTGACGAACCCCGTGAATGAAATCCGTATACGCAGGGGTGTGTCCACTTGCCCGCATGTGGCTGGCGATTTGGCCACGATGATAGGCAGAATGCATCACCACATGGGTCAGCACGTCGATGATTGCGCTGGTCCACGACTCGCCTTGGCTGTTTTTGTAGGCAATGGTCTGGGCGATATCTCCGGCAGTGAGCAGTTCGAGATACTTACGCCATGATTTTGCGAGCTCAGCGCCCTCTTGCTCACACCACGCCAAATCCGGCTCCGGCCAGACAGGCACGCTCTGGGGCTGTTGTTTGAGTCTCTCTAGCCATACCCGCTCGGCAGCCAGAATGTGTGCCATGAACCGCACACACTGCGCGTCGATGCTAGCCGCCTTGAACGCAGCCAGGACTTCGCCGTTGGCCCAGGCATTGTAGTCAAACTCACGCCGCAAATAGTCTGCAAGGTTCACAAGACACTTCCCTGTCGTAGACGCACCACAAACCGCGACTTTTGCCGCAGCCTCCGGCTTGTAACCGTCCTTTTACATTGCGAGAATAGACTCGGTGAGCCAGGAATCCAAGCTCACTTTATCCAGATGCCGCGCAAAAGCCAATCGATCCGAAAAACTGGTTCAACGGAGAACGACAACACGCCATCCCGCGCTGGGAGAACCGCTGCCTCGATGGAGTCCGGAGGCAGCGCCGACGACCTGGCGGATCTCTCCCTCCGGGCCTGCCTCATCGCCCGCGATGCCGCCTTTAACGTACGGGACCTGCTGACCCACTCCTCCCGCATGGCCTTCCTTGCGATCAAGGAGTGTGAAAAAGAACTCGACCAGATCGAACGGCAAATCGATGAACGTCTTCCAGCAGCCATCACCCGTGTGAATGAACTCCGTGCCCGACAACTGCTGTCGAGCCTGAAAACCACGACCGACCTCGAGCGTATTGGAGACCTGGTGATGAGCGTTGCTTTGCGCGTTCAGGACCGCCGGGCAAAGATTCCGGCTTCTGACGTGCGCCAGTTGGTCGAGATGGCCACTGTCTTACGGGACATGCTCGATCTCATTCACACCGGCTTCTCCACCCTTGATCTGGATTGCGCACGAAAAGTCTTGCAGATGGATAAAGATATCGACCGCGTATGCCATTCCCTGTTCCAGAAACACCTCGCCGAGACAGGTCCGCAGGGGGACACAACGGGTTTTGAAATTCTGCTGATGGCGCAAGCATTGGAACGGGCAGGCGACCACACCACGAACCTGGCCGAAGACCTGTACAGCTTGATCGAAGGACGCAGCCTGCGCCACCTGCCAAAGAAAAAGGCGTCGAATTGATACTTCCCCGGTTTCTCTACTGAGAAACTTTCCTCTGCAAATTCATGATTCATTAACAAACGGGAAACATTCGCGCAACATTCTCTCCATACAGTTTTTAGGGTATCCATCTCACTCAGTCCCAAACACCGTAGAACTCATTGCGCCCCGAAACCATGCATTTTCCGGCCGGACCCTCAGAACGAATGTCCACTACTGGAAACTCACTCCCGTACCGTCCGGTCATATTTGTGGTGGAAGATGACGAGGATATCGCGCGGTTGATTTCTCACAATCTGCAGGCCGCTGGTTTTGAAGTGCAAAGCTTTGTGAGTGGAGCTTCCGTTCTCACCGAAGCGGCCCGGGAACTGCCCGCATTGTTTCTGCTCGACGTGATGTTGCCGGGCACCGACGGCTTCGAACTCTGTCACCACATCCGCCAAACACCCGCTTTATCCGCGACCCCTATCATTTTTCTTACTGCCAAGACATCCGAGGCCGATCGGATTAAAGGACTCGAACTGGGTGGAGATGACTACATTACGAAGCCTTTCAGCCCGCGGGAATTGGTGGCGCGGATCCGCACTGTCCTGCGCGGAATGGGCCACTCCTCCGCAGGCACCGAAATTTTGCGCCTTGGAGACCTTGAGATTGACGTCTCCTCGATGACCGTGCAGGTCGACGGAAGAAATATTCTGACCACGGTGCGGGAATTTCGTCTGCTGGAATATCTCGCTGCACACCGGGGCCGGGTGCTCACACGCGATCAACTGCTGGACGCCGTGTGGAAGGAAACTCCATTTGTGACTCCACGGTCAATCGACGTTTATATCCGCCGTCTGCGCGAGAAGATCGAGCGCGATCCCCGCCATCCGCAATATCTCAAGACGCTGCGGGGCATCGGGTATCGTTTCGAAGTTCCGAAATAGCCCATCATTCTCTTCGCTTTCGGCCCCTCTTTTCATGACGCGTCTGGCATCGTCTCGTTTATTCTGTTTCATCACGCTACGATGGCGAATCGACCCAAACCCCTGTGGAACGTGGACGACCAGCAAGCCCGGCTGGCTGAGCTTACCGCGGCTTCCGACGAGAACTTGAAGGACAATCCGCTGCGCCGCGATGTCCGGTCGTTGGGAGCGATCCTCGGACGAGTGCTCGCGGAGCAGGCCGGCCAGGAATTGTTCGAAACGGTAGAAGAACTACGGAAATTGCTCATCGAGCATCGCGAAAGCGTGCGCAAGAATCCGCACCAGGCCTATTCTCAGGAACTGATGGAAAAGGTGCAGGCCTTGATCTCGGGCATGGAATTGCCTCGTGCCTATCACGTGACGAAGGCTTTTGCCACATACTTCGAGTTAACCAACCTCGCCGAAACGAACCACCGAAAACGACGACGGCGCGCGGGCAAACTCGAGCGCGACCTTGCCCCGCTTCCTGGTTCATTCCGCGGAACTCTCCTACGTATGAAGGATGCGGGGATTTCTGCCGAAGAAGCTCTCGCCGCCCTTCGTAATATCAAGATCACCCCTGTGTTCACCGCTCATCCGACAGAAGTTGCCCGCCAGACGGTATTGCTGAAGCGCCGGCGCATCGCACAGCAACTGGAGCGCCTCGACCGGCTTCCTCTGACTCCCGAAGAGGCCGAAACTTGCGAAGACAACATCCAGGCGGAAGTGACGTCGTTGTGGCAGACAGATGAAGTCCGACTCGCAAAACCGACGGTCAGCGATGAGATCCGCATGGGGCTGCGGTACTTTCGCCTCTCTCTGTTCCATTCGCTGCCTAGAATTTACAACGAGATTGTGGAGTCGTTCCGCGATGTTTATTCCCTGTCACTCGATGAATCCACCGTTCCCAATGTGATCCAATTCGGCTCCTGGATCGGCGGCGATCGCGACGGAAACCCTCTCGTCAAACTGGAGTGCATCCAGGATGCGATCGATGTGGCCCGCGCTCTCATCCTTCGCGAATATCTCGTCGACGTGGAATCTCTCAGCGATCGCCTGAGTTCTTCGCGGCGTCAGACGGCAGTCTCATCCGAGCTTCTCTCACGCCTCAAGCATTACGAACGCACGATCGAGGGTGTACACCTGGCGTGGGGACCCAACAACCAGTCGGAGAGCTACCGTCGCTTTCTCTCTTATATGTTTCACCGGCTGCAGCAAAGCCGGGAAGCCGTCGATGCTCCTGCTGCCTACCCGGCGGCGGGCGAGTTTGAACAGGATCTCCTGCTGATACGGGACAGTCTTTTCACCAATCGCGGTGAGCGTCTCGCCCATGCGTATGTCGCCTCTCTGCTGCGAAAAGTGCGCAAGTTTGGATTTCATCTGCACTCGCTTGACATCCGTCAGCACGCCCGCGTGCACGCGCAAGTTGTCAAGGAACTGGGGACTGCGTTCGAGAAACCGCTGGAATCGCCGGAGAGCCGCGAGCTTCTCGAAACCTTCCGCATGATTGTGCGGATCAAAAAGATATACCCGCCGCAATCGATTCGCAATTACATCATCAGCGGAGCGGAATCGGACCGCGATGTGCTGGATGTGATTCACCTCGCGAAGCTTGCCGAAGTCCGTCTCGCCGGATCGCCGGATGACCCTGGGTTGATGCCCATTCCTCTGTTTGAGTCGATCGATTCGTTGCGTTCAGCCGCCGCTATCATGCGGCGACTGTGGAGCAATAACGAATACAGCCCCCTGCTCGCCTCTTGGGGACACTGGCAGGAAGTCATGCTCGGCTATTCCGACTCGAACAAAGACGGAGGCATGCTCACCAGCACCTGGGAGCTTTACAAGGCTCATCGGGAGCTTCATCAGGTCGCCAAGGAATTTGGAGTCAATCTGCGCCTGTTTCACGGGCGCGGTGGCACGGTCGGACGTGGCGGTGGTCCCACTCACTCTGCCATCCTCGCTCAGCCGCCGAGATGTTTTTCCGGACACATCCGTGTTACCGAGCAGGGCGAGGTTCTCAACTGGAAATATGCAGACCCCGTGCTGGCCGAGTGGAACCTGGAACTCATGATAGCGGCCAGCCTGGAAGCGTTCACACGTCCCGGAAAAACGAACGATTCTTATCCGACCGCGTGGGAGGACGCTATCGAGGAAATGTCGCAACAGGCGTATCACCTTTACCGCCGCGACATTGCCGAGAATCCTGATGTCCTCGAATACTTCGAACAGGCTACCCCTGTGAATGAACTCGACTCGGCGCGCATTGGTTCGCGCCCTGCGCGCCGCACCAAAGGCCGCAGGCTGGAAGACCTCCGCGCCATCCCCTGGGTATTCGGCTGGATGCAGAGCCGACACGCCGTTCCCGCATGGTTCGGAGTGGGGCACGCCCTCGAACACTTCGCTAAAAAAGGCTCAGCCCACGAGCAAATGCTGCGTCATATCGCGCGCGGGTTTCCAATGTTTTCCGACATGCTGCGCAACGTGGAACTGGGAATGGCGAAAGCCGACTTGGGCATTGCGCGAGAATATTCCACACTGGTGAAGAATGCATCCATCCGGAAGCGTGTTTTTTCCATGCTCGAAGCCGAGTTCCTGCGCTCGCGACAAATGATCCTGCGCGTCACCGGCCAACGTGAACTGCTGGCAAGAAACCGCGTGCTGGCGCGCTCGATTCGTCTGCGCAACCCTTACGTGGACCCCATGAGCCTGATCCAAGTCGAACTTCTCCGGCGAAAACAACAGGGAGCGAAAGCTTCTGACCTGGACTATCCGCTGGGCGCGACTATCAATGGCATCGCAGCAGGCCTGCACAACACAGGTTAGAATCGAGCTCTCCGCTAACATCACGGAGCGATGTGCGTCTTAACAGGCGTGGGAGGTGTGTGTCTCGACACGTTCAAACGGGAACTCATTACTTTCCTTGTGCGTATTGTCTAATGGCCTATTCAGTTCAATCCACTCCCATAAAATGAGGATCTATGTTCACCTTTCGGTTTTCTGCTGTTCTTGCCGCAAGTTTGGCGGCGTCAGCAGTTTTTGCCCAAAACATCCCGGCCCAGAGCGCTCGGCCTCAGCCTGCCCTTCCCGGCGGCACTGAGGTCGCTAAAGAAACCAAGCTCGAGCGTTTTGAACCTGACCTTGTCGATAAGACACTTGACCCCTGTACGGACTTTTATAAGTACGCCTGCAACAAGTGGCTGACGGCGAACCCCATTCCCGCGGATCAAGTCTTCTGGGGCACCGGAAGCGGACTCGAACTGTGGAATGACACCACCCTTCGTGAAACCATGGAGGCTGCCCGCAAGAATGACTCGAGCCGCAGCCCCGTGCAACAAAAGATCGGCGACTACTGGGCAGCTTGTATGGACGAGAGCGGCATTGAAACTGCCGGACTAAAACCTCTGAAGATAGAGTTAGACCGGATCACAGCAATCCAGTCAAAGAAGGAAATCACCGCTGAGATCGCCCATCTGCATCACACCTTTCCCGCTGTGTGGGAGCAAGGAGACAACCAAACCAGCGCACCCTTGTTCGGATTCACCGGCCAGCCAGACTACGATGACGCCTCCAAGGTTGTAGCCCAGATCGACCAGGGCGGGCTTATGCTCCCCAATCGCGACTACTATCTCAAGACGGACGACAAGTCGAAGGAAATACTGACCAAGTATCGCACCCACGTGCAGAAGATGTTTATGCTTGCCGGGGAATCGGAGACGCAAGCGGCCACCGACGCAGGCACGATCCTTGAATTGGAGACGGCTCTGGCGCAGGCGCAGATGGACAACATAAAACGCCGCGATCCAAAGAACATCAACAACAAGATGACTCTGCCGCAGGTCCGCCAGCTTACGCCTTCTATTGATTGGGAGGCATACCTGAAAGCAGCGAAAGCCCCGGCCAGCGCTCACTACATCGTGACTTCTCCGGATTTCTTCCGTGCTGAAGAGAAGCTTCTCACTCAACGCTCGTTAGATGACTGGAAAACGTACATGCGGTGGCAGGTCATCCACAAATCGGCACCGTATTTGACCAAGGCGGTAGTTGACGAGAACTTTGATTTCTTCGCGCATACCCTGGCGGGCGCCGAAGAACAGCAGCCACGGTGGCGTCGTTGCGTTGCCGCAGCCGATCGCGATCTCGGCGATGCGCTCGGCCAAGCCTACGTCGATCGTGCCTTTCCGCCGGAGAGCAAGGCCCGCATGATTCAGATGGTGCATGCGATTGAAACAGCCCTCAGCGCCGACATAAAAAGCCTTTCCTGGATGTCGCCAGCAACGAAGGAACAGGCCATCGTCAAGCTGAAGGGCATCGAAGACAAGATCGGCTATCCCTCGCGCTGGAAGGATTATTCCAGCGTCACCATCACGCGAGGCAGCTATCTCCACAACGTTGGACAGGCCACCTCATTCGAATTCGATCGCTGGGTGGCAAAGATCGGCAAGCCCGTGGATCGCGCCGAGTGGACGATGACTCCGCCGACAATCAACGCTTATTACGATCCCCAACTCAACACAATCAACTTTCCGGCGGGCATTCTGCAGCCTCCGTACTTCGACTCGACCAAAGATGACGCCGTGAACTACGGTGCAATCGGCATGGTCATCGGACACGAGATCATCCACGGCTTCGACGATCAGGGACGCAAGTTCGACGCTCACGGCAATCTCCGTGACTGGTGGACCGCCGACGATGCCAAACAGTATGACGAGCGCGGCAAATGCATCTCGGACCAGTACACGCAGGAAGTGCCGGAAGCGGGCGAGGGAGTTAAGCAGAATGGTTTGCTGACGCAAGGAGAGGATACGGCTGATAACGGCGGCGTGCGCCTCGCGCTGTTCGCCCTCCAGACGATCCTCCAACAGCAGGGCAAATCGCTCGATGACAAGGGAGACGATGGCTGGACCTATCGGCAGCGCTTTTTCCTGTCGAATGCCTATTCATGGTGTTCGAACGTTCGTCCGGAGATCGCGCGCCTCGCTGTGACCAGCAATCCACATTCGCTGCCGGTCTTCCGCATTAACAACGTGCTTTCGAACTTGCCGGAGTTTCAGCAGGCCTTTGGATGCCAAGCCGGTCAGAAGATGGTGCGCGCCAATGCCTGCCGGGTATGGTAGTCAGGCGCTTTGCCAGAGAACAAAAACAAGCAGCGCTTTATGCGCTGCTTGTTTACTTTCCGCACTGCCCGAGCACTACTTGTTGATGTCGTCTTTGTTCTCGAGCCGCTTTGCGTAGGTTTCCAGTACGTTCTTGTTCGCCTCCGGAGCGCCGTTCATAGACAACTTCAGTTCTTTCACTGCGCTCTCAAAATCGCCTTTCGCGCTATACACGCGGGCCATTCCGAGATGGGTCGTCCAGTAATCCGGAAACTTCTTGGCAGTTGACTGATAGATGGCCAACGCTTCGTCCTGCTTCTTCTCTCCCTGCAACTGGCGCCCATAAACATAAAGCTGCAGTGCGTTCGCCTTATCAATCGCCTTCGACCGGACAGTTCCCGCATCTTCTTTCTTCCCCATCGCCTCGAGGATCTTCGACTTGTTCATCAGGTTGTCGTAGCGTTCCTCGGCCTGGATCGATCGTTCCTCATCTTTCAAGGCTTCATCAAGGTTGATCTTGTTCACCAGGAAGTATTGCGCCGCATCGTCCCAGCCTTCCCAGTAGTACTGGCTCATCCCGTGCATCTGTTTGTGAATGCTCGCTGTCACGATGTCATTCACCTTGACCGCGACTTTGAACGGCACAGCAACTTTGTCCCAGCGCATCGTCACGACAGCGGAATCAGCTTTCAGATCGTCGAAGTCATAAGCCAACGCATCATGAGCCTCGGAAGTCTGCGGTTTCACCGTGACGCGCAGGGCATCTTCATCCTGCTTATAGGTAAAGCTGCCCCAGGCCGTTGCGTTCTTCGAGAAGATCACAGTCCACTGCTTCTCACCGGGAATCATGTGCAAGCCATAAGTCCCCTTCTCAAGCGCCTGGCCTTCGATCGTGACAGGATCAGTGAAGGTGATGGTTGTATTCTCATTCGCTCCGGCGCGCCAAACTTGCCCATAAGGCACAGTCTTTCCCCAGATCTGGCGTCCATTTGCGAGGGGGCGGTGATAGTTGATGGCGATGTCGGTGATGCCGATGCGTTGCATGACCGTCGCGTGCTGGCTGGCCCGAGGTAGGTCAAGCATCAGAGTCTCACCCGTGGCGGTCTGAGCATGGCCAAGACCTCCGATTGACAAAACAACGGAAAACAGGGCAAGCAGACGAACTCTTTGCATGGAAGCTCCTTCTCGTCGCCGACGTTTGAGTTTGGAATCGGCGGCGACTAGTCAGAATCGGATCGGATATCGCGAATGAGCCTGGAATGTCGCGATGCTGTTGGTCTTAGACGGCCCCCTCCTTGCGATGTGAGCGCAATCAACTGTTCGAATTCACAGTGCCAGTGATATGGACTGCAGTCGTATGATTAATCTCCTCGCGGAGTCATTTATGTCGCTTTTCATCGTCCGGAACGCTCTCGTAGTGGATGCCGATCAAGCCTTGAAGGACCTGCTCGTTACGGTTCTGAAACCGGGGGACTGGGCAATCCATTACGTCCCGACCAACAATGCCGCTCTTCAGGCGGTAATCGGCAAGGCCTTCGAGTTCATCATCACGGGGGAACGAACCTCGGCCAGAGAGGATGTGATGTTGCTTCGCAAGATCCGAGCCGTACGGCCGCACACCCGCGTCATAATCCTGACGCAGGAAAGTACGCCTGATGATGTGCTCGCTGCCATGCGGGAGCACGCCTTCAGTTTTTTCTCCAAGTCGTACGCTCCCGAACAGCTGGCCAATATGATCCTGTTGGCTGCCGAAGCACCGGCCTGGGACGACGGCATCGAGTTGTGTTCAGCAACTCCAGAATGGATTCACCTCGAAGTCCGCTGTCAGATCCGCACTGCCGACCGTCTTTTGCAGTTCATGAAAGAAATCACCGATATTCCCGAAGACGAACGCATCCAGGTCGGCATGGCTTTCCGCGAAATGCTGCTCAACGCGATGGAGCACGGCGGCGGTCTCGACCCGCGATGCTACGTTGAGGTGGAATACGTTCGCGCCAAGCGCATGGTTTCCTGCCGTATCTCCGATCCTGGCCCCGGTTTCACGTTGGACGAGATCTCTCATGCCGCCGTCGCAAATCCCTCTGACGATCCCGTCCATCATGCCAAGGTTCGCGACGAACTTGGATTACGCCCCGGCGGGTTCGGCATTTTGATGGCTCAAAGCCTCGTAGATCAAGTGATTTACAACCAGGACGGCAATGAGGTGATCCTCATCAAATACCTGGATCATGCAGAAGAAAATCCAGCACAAAAAGATCAGGAACAAGCCCAGCCGGCAGCACATCCCAAAACAGCATAGCTGGAACTTGACAACTAACCCCCTGAAGAGCACAATTCTTCAGGCGAATAAAAAGCGAAAGCCTCCGGGATTTGCCCGGTGCTCCCTGAAATCTTTCGAGGATTTTATGTCTACCGCAGTGGTTTCCACTTCGGCGGCCCTGGGCCGCCCTTTTGTCTTTGATGGCGAAACCGAAGGCCAGGCTCGATCATTTTCCGGTTCTAGAAAGCCCGTCCTTGCGCAATCGGCAATCACACAGGCTGTTCAATCAACAATTCCTCTTGTGACTCCAGCTTCACGACTGGAAATTCGTCCGGCCCCGGAGATGGCCTCCAGCGGCATCCCCACCCTGGACGCTCTTACAGGAGGGTTCCCCCGCGGATGCCTCACCGAGATCTGTGGCCCTGCTTCCTCCGGCCGCACCAGTGTGATGATCACCGTCATTGCAGCTGCCACCCGCCGTGGCGAATATTGCGCCGTAATCGACGCCAGCGACTCTCTGGATCCCAATTCGGTTGCTGCCTCCGGTGTAGATCTCGATCGCCTCCTGTGGGTACGCTGCAATGAAAACTCACCACAGAAACACAGAGGCACAGAAAAAGTTAGAAATCAAAAAAATGGGTATCCCCTTTCCGTCGGACCTTTTACGGGAGGTTTCGAGCAAGCTGGTTTCAATTTTGATAAAAAGAAATCGCGCAGTTCCGAACTCCGTCTCGAGCAGGTTCTCCGCACTACCGACCTTCTTCTCGAAAGCGGAGGCTTTGGCTTGATCGTTCTCGATCTCGCCGGCCTGCCCTGGGAAGCCGCACGCCGCATTCCTCTAACGACATGGTTCCGCTTTCGCCGCGCCATCGAAAATAAACCCACAATCCTGTTGGCAACCGGACGACAACCGATCGCTGGAAGTTGCTCGTCGCTCCTGCTGCAGTTGGGAGTTCCCGGTTCCCAATCCCCAGTTCTCAATTCAAACCAATTTTCTGAAGAATCCGCTGCTTGGGATTGGCAGCCTTCGCATGCGCACCTGTTCACTGAACTCAAAATTCATGCCGAAATGATCCGTTCGCGCCTGAACCGCAAACCTGCACGTTCCGTCGCGTTCGAAACTAAAACCGCCTGGACCGGATGAAACCGAACTGGGCACTGGGTACCGCTTCATGTTCGCCTGTATCTTCGTTCCGAATTTTCCCGTCGCCGCCGCTCTTCGCGCTGAGCCCGAGTTGCAGACGCATGCGATCGCCATCTCCGAAGGCAAGCCCCCACTCGAAAAAATTATTGCTGTGAATGAACGCGCCAGGAGCCTTGGCATCGTCTCTGGCATGACGAAAGCTCAAGCTGAACTCTGCTCCGGCATTGCCTTGCGCCCGCGCACTGCGTTGCAGGAATCTTCCGCACACGCAGCTCTTCTCGACTGCGCGCAATCGTTTTCTCCTGTGGTGGAGGACACCGCGTGCGACACCGTGCTTCTCGATCTCGCCGGCCTGGAATCTTTATTTGGATCATTGACCAAAATTTCACACGCGATCTTTGACCGCGCTGCCGCACTCGGCCTCACCGCCAATGTCGCCACTGCGTGCAATCCCGACGCATCCCTGCTCGCGGCACGCAGGTTATCCCGCGTCACGGTAATTCCCCCAGGCAAAGAATTGGAAAAGCTTGGCCCATTGCCGTTGGACGTTTTATTCGCCGACTGCATGGAGGGAGATCAGAATGAAGAAGCAGATCACCTGCTCGAGACCCTCAGCCGCTGGGGGATTCGCAACCTGCGCGCCCTCGCTACTCTGCCAGATATTTCTTTGAGCGAACGCCTCGGCCAGACCGGATTGCATCTGCAGCGGTTAGCCCGCGGATCCGTCTCCCGCACTCTGGTTCCTGTCGAAGCTCCTCTGATTTTTGAAGAGGCCATCGAATTGGAACATCCCATTATGTTGCTCGAACCGTTGGCCTTCCTGCTGAATCGACTGCTCGATCAGATCTGCGCGCGCCTGGGCTCGCGCGCCCTGGCCACGCAGGAATTGCGTCTCACGCTCGAACTTTCCAATCTCACTGGCACCGACGATAACTATGAAAACCTCGGCATTCCCAGCGAGAGTGACGGATCCGAGGCTCGTGTTGCATCCCAAATCATTTCAAGCCGGCAGACCAAATTTACCCGGACGCTGAGCCTTCCACTACCCATGCTCGATGCCAAAGTATTTTTGAAATTGTTGCAGCTGGATCTGAACGCACATCCGCCAGGAGCACCGATCGTGAAGATCCATTTGGCCGTCGAACCTGCCCGGCCAAGATCCGCCCAGGGAGGCCTCTTCCTGCCTCCGTCGCCCGAACCCGAGAAGTTGGAGCTTACTCTCGCTCGCATTGCAGGGATTGTTGGTGAGCAAAGGGTCGGTGCGCTCGAACTGCTCGACACGCATCATCCTGAAGGATTTCGCATGCGTCGCTTCGTGGCTGAAGTTGCGCGCAAAACTCCGCAGAGGAGGACTCCCGACGCGATAGAAGTTCAGTCCGCTGTAACTGCTCTGCGCCGATTCCGTCCGCCCCTTCGTGCTGACGTGAAACTGGAAAATGGCCAGCCTGTGCATCTGGTCTGCCGGGAAAGAGAAGTGCAAGGTGACGTGCTCTGGAAGGCCGGACCATGGCGCTTCTCGGGCGACTGGTGGGAACGCGAAGCCTGGTCCCGCGACGAATGGGACATAGCCGTGCGCAATGACCACTCGGTTGCGTTCTATCGTCTGGTCCATGACCTTCTAGCAGGCACGTGGTTTGTAGAGGGGACGTATGACTGATGTTCGCCACGGATTTTCACGGATCACCACGGATCACAAAAATAGGCTTGCCCGTGGAACTCCGTGCTCATCCGTGGCGGCTTTGACGGAGTACTGGCAACTGGTGACTGGCAATTGATGTACATCGAACTCCATGCCCGCTCCGCATTCAGCTTCCTCGAGGGCTCTTCCCTGCCTGAGGAACTCGTCGGCGTGTGCCAGCACTTCCAAATGCCCGCCATGGCGTTGCTCGACACCGACGGAGTCTATGGCGCTCCACGCTTCCACCTGGCTGCGAATAAAGCAAAGATCAAATCCCACATCGGCGCCGAGGTCACGTGCGAAACAATTTCAGATTGCAGATTGCTGATTGCAGATTCAAACCATCGCCGCCCTAAATCAATTTGCAATCTAAAATCTGAAATCTGCAATTATCGTCTGCCCCTTCTCGTCGTCTCCCGCCCCGGCTACCAAAACCTCTGCCGCCTGATTACCAAAATGAAGCTGCGTGCAAAAAAAGGCGAAGGCGCCGTCACGCCAGAAGAGTTGCAAGAACATGCCGGAGGATTAATCTGTCTCACCGGTGGCGATGAGGGTCCGCTCGCTGCAGCCCTCAAACAAAGTCCCGGCGAAGCTCGCAAAACAATCGATCAACTCATTGGCATCTTTGGCCACAACAACGTCTACGTTGAACTCCAACGTCACTTCCACCGCGAAGAAGAATCCCGCAACCACATCGCCATCGAACTTGCACGCTCATTTAATCTTCCTCTACTCGCGACGAATGGCGTGAACTATACCGTCCCCAAAGCTCGTGAACTCGCCGACGCCTTCACTGCCACCCGGCATCACAAAACGCTCTCTACCGCCGGACGCCTGCTTGCACGCAATTCCGAGCGCCACTTGAAATCTCCCGCAGAGATGCAGCAACTGTTCGCCGACTTCCCTGAAGCCATCGCAAACACACAAGAGCTTTCGAGCCGCCTGGAATTCACCCTCAACGATCTCGGCTACGAATTTCCGCGGTATCCGGTGCCCGAAGGCGACACTATGGATTCTTATCTCCGCGAGCAAGCCTGGATCGGCTTCCGCAATCGCTACGGCCGCGCCTCGCAGGGCATGCAGGCCAAAGCCCGCCGCCAGATCGAAAAAGAACTAGCCCTGATCGAAAAACTGAAACTCGCCGGATATTTTCTGATCGTTTGGGATCTAGTCCGCTACTGTCGCGAACAAAACATTCTCGTCCAAGGACGCGGATCCGCTGCCAACAGCGCCGTCTGCTATTCACTCGGCATTACCGCCGTCGATGCCGTCGGCATGGAACTTCTCTTCGAGCGTTTTCTCTCCGAAGAACGCGGCGAGTGGCCCGACATCGACCTCGACCTTCCCAGCGGCGATGAGCGCGAAAAAGTGATCCAGTATCTCTACAAGAAATACGGCGAGCACGGCGCTGCCATGACAGCCAACGTCATCACCTATCGCAACCGTATGGCTGCGCGCGAAATGGGGAAGGCCCTTGGATTCGATCCCGAGACTCTCCAAAAAATCTCCGCCGCTGTTGCCACCTGGGAATTCCGTGATGAGAACGACGCCCTCGACCGGCGCTTTCGCGATGCCGGACTCGATCTCAGTCATCCTCGGCTGCGCAAATACTACGAACTCTGCCTTGCCGTGCAGGACATGCCACGCCATCTCGGCCAGCACTCCGGAGGAATGGTCATCTGCCAGGGACAGCTCGACTCCATCGTTCCCCTCGAACCCGCAAGCATGCCCGGCCGCGTCGTCGTGCAATGGGACAAAGAAGACTGCGCCGACATGGGCATCATTAAAGTCGACTTGCTCGGTCTGGGCATGATGACCGTGCTCAAAGATTCAATCGAACTCATCCGCGATCACTATCACGAAGAGGTCGACCTCGCGCACCTTCCGCAAGACGACGAGCAGGTCTACTCCACTCTCCAGCAAGCCGACACCGTGGGGATGTTTCAGGTGGAAAGCCGCGCGCAGATGTCGTGCCTGCCGCGCCTGCGGCCCGTGCGCTTCTACGACGTAGTTGTGCAAGTCGCCATCATCCGCCCCGGCCCCATTGTCGGTCAGATGGTGAATCCGTTTTTGCAGCGCCGCCAGGGGAAAGAAGAAGTCACCTATGCACATCCCTCGTTGCAACCAATTCTGGAGCGCACGCTCGGCGTGCCGCTTTTTCAGGAACAACTCCTACGCATTGCCATGGTCGCCGCCAACTTCACCGGAGGTGAAGCCGAAGACCTTCGCCGCGCCATGGGATTCAAACGTTCCCAAGCCCGCATGCGCGAGATCGAAGCCAAACTTCGCGACGGCATGACCGCCAACGGAATCTCGCTGAAGGCACAGGAGGAAATCATTCTCTCGATCACCTCATTTGCGCTCTACGGTTTCCCGGAATCTCATGCCGCCAGCTTTGCCTTGATCGCCTATGCCAGCGCCTATCTCAAGTGCCACTACCTGCCCGCGTTTACGGCTGCATTGCTCAATAACCAGCCGATGGGCTTCTACTCTCCTGCAACGATCGTCAAAGACGCCCAGCGCCACGGGTTGAAACTGTTACCGGTTGACGTGACGAAATCAGAGTGGGATTGCACGCTGGAAACCGCCGTTGGTCGCCAGTCGTTGGTCGTTGGCCAAAAAGCTCAACCTGATCACATCGGATCAGAAGCCAACGACCAATGGCCAACAACCAACGACGAAAATGTCATCGCCCTCCGCATGGGCCTCCGCTATGTCCGCGGCCTGCGCAAAGAGGCCGCCAAATCCCTCCTCCGCGAACGACTCCTCAACCCATTCACTTCCATCCACGATCTGACCCGCCGCGTCCCCGAACTCCGCCGCGATGAACTCACCACTTTAGCCGAAATCGGAGCCCTGAACTCCATCGGATCGCAGATTGCAGATTTCAGATTGCAGATTCCCAAACAAAATCAATCTGGAATCTCTTCTCATCCAAAGCTCGAACACAGGTTCTCAATCAGCAATTCTCACAACTTGATACCCGGTACTCGGTACTCGGTACTACATAGACGTGACGCCCTCTGGCAAGTAGAAGCCGCCGTCCGCCCTTCCGGCCCGCTGCTCGAACAAAATGCCGAGCCTGATGTCCCCTCTCCCCTCGCTCCCATGAATCACGAAGAGCGTCTGGTCGCCGACTTCCACGGCACTGGACTCACCGTCGGCCCACATCCCATGGCCTACAAGCGCGCCTGGCTTAAGGCGATGGGCATCCGCCGCGCCAACGAACTGCGCGATCTTCCCAGCGGCAAGCGCATCCGCATCGGAGGCTGCGTCATCACCCGTCAGCGTCCCGGCACAGCCAAAGGATTTGTGTTTTTAAGTCTGGAAGATGAAACCGGAGTGGCGAACGCCATCGTCCGCCCCGATCTCTTTCACGAAAACCGCCTGCTTCTCACAAGCGAGAAATTCCTGGCAGTAGAAGGTATCCTGCAGAATCAAGACAATGTGATCTCCGTCCGCGCCGAACGCGTACAACCGCTCTTCGTCACCAGAGCGGAAACCGTGTCGCACGACTTTCACTAGCTACACATCGAACACCCGATACACCCTCGACGGACTCTGCGCCTGTAGCAGTGAAATCGCCACGTTGTACACCGGCACTCCTCCCACCGTCTTGCCTTCCGGTCTTCCATGATGCGCGTGACCGTGGACGACCAGATCCGCTCCATGGCGATCGATGACCTCTGCCAGCCGCGATGTTCCCATGAAAGGAAAGATCTCTGGAGCTTCTCCCTGCACCGTCTCAAGAATCGGCGAGTAATGAATCACGATCACGCGTTTCGGGGCGCGCAGCTGCGACAATCCGCGTTCCAGTTTCATCGTTTCGTCGATGGAGGCCCGAACGAAATCTTTTATCTCCCGTTCTCCGAAGGCCGTCAGTACTCCGCGTCCAAAACCGCCGACGAAACCCTTGCAGCCGGCAAAGCCCACGCCATCGCGCTCGTAGCCGCTTCCGTCCAGAACTTTCACGCCCGCGGCGATCATCATCCGGCACAATTCCTGCTCCTTCCCACTCTCATAGTCATGATTTCCCAGCACGACCACCGTGGGCAGGCGCAAGCGGACCAGCACATTCAGCAGCGGCTCCATCTCGTCCGGCTGTCCATAGTTCGTTAAGTCGCCAGCCAGTACAAGCACATCTGCCTCGTCCCGCACCCGTTCAAACTGATCTTTCAACTTGGCATAGCTCTGCGGAGTGAAATGCAAATCGGCGCTGGCAGCGATCCTCATGCACCCTTCCTCTTCGCCTGCGCAGACTTCATCACGCAGGAAGCCTCCGCCCCGCCTACTTCCGCCAGCCGTTTCTCTCTCTGCTCCGCCAGCAGATTCGGAAGCTCCCACTCGTTCACGTCGATCGCGAACATGTTGTCATCCACCAGACTGCCCCGAAACTTCGCGTTCGGGTCTGCATTTCGAATTTGCCCTTCAAACCTGCGCAGCAGCTCGCACCAGATTTCGGACGGAACGTAGTGGCTTTGTGCAGGGTACACGTACCGGAACAGCACAAGCGCCCAGAACAGCATCTCCCAATGCTCGCCGACCAATTTCATCGCACGTTGCCAATCCAGCTGGCCTCGTGTCCCATAGATGACGTGCGCCATGTCGGCCCCGTCAAAGCGCTCCCGCCGCGTCACGAAGATTTTTGACGCGATCAATTCCTCTGGAGCAAGCACGCGGGTCGTAATGCCATATACCACCGCCGGGCACGCTCGCTGAATCCACGAGTCTTCGACCACGATCACCGCATTGCTCATCCCAGTAATCAAGTCGACGAAATGTCCGTCCCGACGCGCTTTCGCCAGCCAGACCGGGTCAGTAATCTCGCACTCCATTCCTGCCTGGCGCAGGCACCGCATACCAGCCTCGGAATTCTGAGCTGTCAGGACAAGGTCCAGGTCTTTGGTGTATCGGCAAATTGCGGTGTGCTGACGTAACGCAAACGCACCTGAAACCGCGTAGGGCACGCGGTCCTCTTCAAGCGCCTGCAGGACATCTCGAAACAAGTCCACTTGTTCTTCCGGCACTTCGGAAGGCAGGGACGATGTCTTCGACACTTCTTCCGGCTTTACTGGCCCAGGCACGCACCTTGGATGAGGCACCGGGGCGCGTGGTTGTTAGACATCGGAAACGAGACAGTCTCACTTCCCCGCGTAGCTGATCCTCCAGATCGAATTCGATCCGTCGTCGCTGACTAACAGCGACCCATCCGAAGCCTCGGTCATTCCCACCGGGCGGCCCCATACATTTCCATCCGGCAGAACGAAGCCGGTCAGGAAATCCTGATACTCGCCCGAAGCATGCCCGGTCTGATGCAACGGCACCCGGATTACTTCATATCCCACACGGGTCGCTTTATTCCACGATCCATGCTCGGACGCGAAAATGTCCCCCTTGTACTCTGCAGGAAACTTGTTTCCTTGATAAAAAGTGAACTCGAGAGAAGCGTTGTGCGGCTGCAGCAAGACGTCAGGCACAATCACCTTTTCCTTCAGCTCAGGATGTTTCCCCTCATGCCGAGGATCCTGATGCGATCCGAGGTACCACCACGGCCAGCCGTAAAATCCGCCCTCCTGTACGTGCGTAATGTAATCCGGCACCAGATTGTCCCCAAGCGCATCACGCTCATTGACCGAACACCACAACTCCCCGGTCTGCGGATTTACTTTGAGCCCGCCACCCGCGTTACGGATGCCATAGGCGTAGACCTTCAGGATGCAGTTCGCTGGATCACACCACAAAATGTCGGCACGATTCTTTTCCGACGGATGCGTATCCGGATCATCTACGTTTGAGGCTGACCCCACACCGACGAACAATTTCTTGCCGTCCTGAGAGAATTCCACCGCGCGAGTCGAATGCCCCCGACCATCCGGCAGATCGGCCACATGCTCAGAAGAGCCACTCGCTTTCAGATCACCGCTGTGATAGGCAAAGCGCACAATTTCATTCTCATTCCCCACATAAACCCACTGCGGATTCGGCCCCGGCGGGTAAAAGGCAATCCCATAAGGCCGCTTCAACCCCGTCGCGAAGATTCCCGACAGCTCCGGCTTTCCATCCGAGGTCACCCCGCGGAATACACGGATCCGTCCCGGATCGGTCTCCGCCAGAAAGATGTCGCCGTTAGGAGCCGTGCGCAACCACCGGGGGTTGTCCAGTCCGCTCGCGAATAACTCCACCTTGAACCCTTCGGGAGCAACCGGCCACGCGTTCTCCGGACGCGCAACCAGGTTCGCCCCATTCTCGGCCGACTGAGTCGCAAACGGCTTGGGCAGATCATTCACCGTGATCTTGCGGGTCGTTCCCGGCTTCTCGTACCGGAAATCCGTAAAAGGAGCCGACGGGGAAGCATCCTTAATCGCTTCTTTGCTCACGGAGGCCGTCGCTACTGCCGCGCCCGGAACGACGTTGCCGGACGCAACTGCCCCTACGTAGCTGACGACCTCCCACCGCTTCTCTTCCGGCAGAAACGCCCAAGATGGCATTCCGCTGTCCTTGTCCCCCTTGGTGATGAACCAGAAGATCTCGCCCTCGGTCACGCCCTTGAGCTTTCCATCCACTAATGAAGGCACATTGCCGGTGCCTTTCAGCGTTTTTCCGTGGCAGGAGAGGCAATTCCTTGCGTACACGGTTTTACCCGCGTCGATGGCTGCAGCCTGTCCCTGAAAGGGGTTCTTCATGGCTTTCGCCGATGCAGGCGCATCGTGAAATGGCTTGTCGGCCCCTTGCAAGACGACCAAAGGAAGCAGGAGCAAAGAAATTACCAGACAAATGCGGGTAGCATGCAGACGCATTGGGTTCCTCGCGTGTAAGTTCGTCACTTAGATTATGCCCGTAGCAAAGGGATGCTTTGACTGTGCATTATTCTCGCATGAACGGGCGTCAAAGGCCTGCTGTCTGGTACCGCAATACGGCCAGGGAGAGTCGATATTCATATTCCGCCTGCGCATTGCTGATCTGCGCCTGCGTCTGCTGCAGCTGAGCTTGGCTTAGCTCAACGATCGAACTGATCCCCAGCTTGTATCGCGTCTGCGCCAGGTCGAGCGCTAGGTTGGCCTGAGCCAGCAACTGTTCACTCACATGAACCCGATCAAACGCACTGCTGGCGGTAAGCCAACTAGTCCGTACATCGCGGGAGATGCGGTTCCGCAGATCCAGTAACCGTTGCCGATTGGCCTGCGCCCTTAGATCCGCCTCATGGGACCGTGCGGAGTATAGAAACCCGTTGAATACCGGAATCTGCACATTGACCCCGACCGCGCTGTAAGGACCATAAACGCGATCGTCGCGCACAGGAGAATCCCCAAAAGCCGCCAGTGCACTGATCGTCGGGAACATCTGGTCGCGGTTCGCAAAATGCAGCTTCTCCGCCGACTCAGATTCGAACTCGAGTGCAAGGATTTCAGGCCGCTTGGCGAATGCATCCGTAATTAATTGGTTCACATCCGCCGGTGGCGGCATCAGCGGCTCGGTGTCGGGCACAAGTTCGAAGTTCTCGAGCGATGCGTAGCCAAGAATTGCCGAAAGGTTCGCCATCGCCGCCTTGTCATTATTGAGGGCGTCGAGGTAAAGCAACTTTGCCTGTGCCAGATTCACATTCGCAAAGCTCAAATCCAGTTCGGACTTCAGCTTGCTTTTCGTCAGAGCTGATACTTGGTCCGACAACAATTGGCGCGAGGCCACCGTCTGTTCGGCGACCTGCAGCACGGCGTGCGTTTGCAGCGCGCTGTAAAAGCCCTGATCGACCGCCGCCAGCACATCTTCTCTCGTGGCCACGGCATTCTGTTCGTCGGCTCGCGCCTGCAGGCGGCTGCTTGCTACAAGATTGCTCGTATGCCCGAAGTCGGTGATCAACTGGCTGATCGTCCCTCCTCCGGCCGCACGGCTGTAGATGATCGGATTGTTCAGCGCACCTGCGGTGATGCGGCTATTATCGCGTGCACTCACCGCGGTCAGGCTGGCAGATGCCTGAGGCCAGTAGCTGGACCTCACTTCGCGCACTACTTGCTCGGACGCGAGCGCGCTCAGGCGTGCCACTGAAATCGCCGGATTGTTCTTCAGAGCCGTCGCCTCCGCATCCTTCACGCTCAGCCGAACAGCAATCGGAGAGGGCGCCGGGCTGGTCTGTTGTACCGTGCTCTCCTGCGCAGAAACGGATGGCTCAGGAGCAGGAGGATTCTGCGTTGCAGATGGGACTTGCCCGAGGCTCAACAAACTCGATAGGAGGAAAGCAAAATGCGCACCTGCAAGTCGTGATCTCATGCTTGCACCTCCGCCCCAGTCGACTCTTCTTTTCGATGAAACCACAGGTACGCCGCCGGAACCAGATAAACGGTGACCACCACCGAGACAAGAAGACCCCCTATGATCGCTCGCGCCAGCGGAGCGTAAGCTTCACTTCCAGTTCCCAGCTTCAACGCCATCGGAATCAGTCCAATGACAGTGGCCAGAGAAGTCATCAGAACTGGTCGTAGACGGATCCGGCTGGCGACTGCGACGGCTTCCTGCAGCGAAGTACCTTGCTGCCACAAACTGCGCGAGAAATCCACGATCAAGATGCTGTTCGACACTACGATCCCGACCATCATCACCAATCCCATCAGAGACATGATGTTCAAGGTTGTGCCGCTTATCAGCAGCATCAATAAGACCCCCATCAGACCAGGCGGGATGGCAAACAGAATGATGAACGGGTCCAGGAAAGACTTAAACTGTGCGACTAGAATCAGATACACGAGCGCGATAGACAGCAACAGCCCAACGCCGAAGCTCTGGAATGATGAGTGCATTCCTTGGACGGACCCCCGCAGGTTTACACGGACTCCCTCCGGAAGCTTCGTTTGCCCGACAATCCTATTGATCGCGGTGCTGAGTTCTCCCAAGTCTTCTGTTTTTGGCGCCACATAAAGATCTATGACCCGGCGGAGTTGGTAGTGATCCACTTCGGTGGGAGACTCGATTCGCGTAATGTTCGCGACCGCGTCGAGGTTAGTAGTTTTTTTCGCATTCGACGACCGGATCGGCACCTGCTTCAGGTCATTCAGAGAGCGGACAGCGTTTTCTCCGTATTGGACAGTGAGCAGATAGTCGTTCCCACTTTTCGGATCAACCCAATAGCTGGGCGCAATCATCCCATTGGAGGTCAGGGCGGTGATTACGTTGTGCACGACTTCCTTTTGGCTAACACCAATCAAGCTTGCCCTCTCGCGGTCGACGTCAAGTCGGAGCGCAGGATAGTCGATATCTTGTGGCACTAGCACGTCGCTGACTCCACCCAGACGCCGTATCTGACTTGCCAGTGCCGTGGCCGTACTAAAGGTCCTTTCGAGGTTCATGCCGCTGACCTGCAGGTCGATCGGCGCGGGCAACCCAAGATTCAGTACGGAATCCACGAGCCCGCCAGATTGGAAGTATCCGCTGAGTTCAGGTAGGTCGCGTCGCAAAGCGAGCCGAACACGGTTCATATATTCATAGCTGCCAACCCTGTGGTCATCTTTCAGGCTCACCTGCACGAACGCAGTGTGTGGTGCTGAATTCGGCGTGTAGATCGCCGAGAATCCCGGTGTAACTCCGATGTTGGACACAATCATGCGCAGTTCGTTCGCAGGCACAATCTTCCGTACCTCATCCTCCACTTTTTGTACGTCCTGCTCAGTCATCTCGATCCTTGTCCCTGACGGATCCTTCAGATTGATCACGAATTGGCCAGCGTCCGTTCGCGGAAAGTAAGCGACACCGAGAAGTGGGTAGAGCGAAAAACTCAGCAAAGCGATTCCAACCAGTCCTACGGTAGTTGCTACTGGCCTTAACAGCGCTCGACCCACGGTGTGGTCATATCGGCGAACAAGCTTCTCGAAATATCGATTGAACCCGGCATTAATGCGCCCAAAACGAGAGTTTGATTCCACGTGCTCATGTACAAGGTTTGCCGACTTCATCAGCTTGGCGCAAAACAATGGCACCACGGTCATCGCTACAAAGAATGACGCGAGCATTGACAGCACTACTGCGCTTGCCAGTGCGGTAAACAAGAACTTACTCACGCCGTATAGAAATATGACCGGGAAGAAAACCACGATCGTCGTCAGCGTCGCGGCCAGGACCGGCAGCGCGACCTCCTGTCCCCCTTTTTCCGCTGCCATTTCGGGTGCCTCACCCATTTCCATGTGACGAAAAATGTTTTCCAAGACGACAACCGAATTGTCGATCAGCCGGGAAAACGCGAGCGCCAGCCCACCTAGCACCATGGTGTTTACTGTCCCGCCTCCAGCGCTGATGGCCAGAAACGCCGCCAATGCCGAGAGCGGTATCGACAGGAACACCGCAGCCGTAGCCCGCATGCTCCCCAGGAAAAGCAGGATCATCAATCCGGTAAGGATCAGACCAATTGCACCCTCATGCAGAAGGTTTTCAATTGCCTTTTTCACGAAAACCGACTGATCGAACACAACCTTTGCCACCAGTTGCTTGGGAACATCGGTAAGTTCCGAGACCGCATCCTTGATTCCGTTGACTACCGAAATTGTGTTGGTATCCCCACCCTGCTTCAGAATTGGCAGATATACCGACGGCTGCCCATCGACCCGCACCACGTTCGTCTGGATCCCGTGTGCATCCATCGCCTTCCCCACATCCTGAACGAGCACCGAAGCGTTTCCTACGGTCTTCAAGGGGAGTCGGTTGATTTCGGCCGTGTTCGGGAGTTGGCTGTTCGTGTAAAGGTTGTAGTCGACAGGACCAATCTTCACATCGCCGGCAGGCAAGATCAGGTTGCTGTCATTTACCGTTCGAACCACGTCCATCACGCTGAGTTGATGTGCCTCGAGCTTCAGCGGATCGACATAAACCATAATCTGCCGGTACTTGCCCCCGAAGGGCTGTGGTACCGATGCGCCGGGTACATTTGCCACCTGATTCCGGACGTTGTATTGCCCCAAATCGCGAAGCTGCGTTTCGTTTAGCCCTTCTCCCTTTAGCGTAATCAGGCAGACTGGCAAGCTCGATGCGTCAAACTTCAACACTACCGGTGGCAATGTCCCCGGCGGCAACTTCCGCAAGTCGGCCATCGCCAAGTTGGAGATCTCGCTCAGGTCAGCATCGGCATTCGTGCCCGGCTGAAAATAGATCTTGATCAAGCTCACGCCAGGGAGCGAGCGCGACTCGATGTGATCAATGTTGCTGCCCAGTGTAAAGAAACGCTCGAACCGTCCCGTTATGTCAGTCTCGATCTGTTCCGGAGGCATACCGGAGTAGAACGTTGCCACCACCACGACAGGAATATTGATCGGGGGAAACAGATCGACAGGCATCCGCACAAGAACCGTCGTCCCCACGATGGCAATGACCAGACAACAGACGATGATGAAATACGGATTCTTGATCGCAAATCTCGACATTAGAGCGATGCCTCCGGCTGCGTTTCATTCACCACCTTGGGCTGCACTCTTTCGCCCTCGTGGAACTCGCTGTGATTCCCCAAAATCACCCGATCCGTGTCTTTCAGCCCAGCCATGACTTCCACTCGGTCGCTCGATTCCATTCCGAGCTTCACCTGACGCTGCTGCACTCGCCCGTCCCTATCAACAGTAAGCACGCTCGCGTCGCCAGTATTGTTTCTCTCCACCGCCTGAATCGGTACCGTCAGCGCATCTTTGTGTTCCTTCAGAATCAATTTGGCTTCCGCGTACATGCCCTCTTTCAAAGCTCCGTCGGAATTCCTTACGTCGATCTCGGTGTGCATGGTGCGAGTCTCGTCGTTCACTGCATCGGCGAAGCGCGCGATCTTGCCTTCGAAATCCTGATTCATCGCCGAAACGTGTACTCGCACAACGCTTCCCAATTGCACTTCCGGCACCGCCGACTCTGGTACCGGCACCACCAGCCGCAGCTTTGTGTACTCTGCCAGTTGCACCACTGGCATCGATTGCGTATCCGACGACGTTCCTGCCTGAATCATCGTTCCCGTGTCGGCATAACGCTTCGTCACTACTCCGCTGAAAGGTGCAGTGACACGCGTATAGTCTTCCAAGGCATCAACACGCTCCAATTCCGCCTGTGCCACTGCAAGCTGGCTCTGAGCCTCCGCCAGCGCCGCCTTGCCGCTCTCAATCTTCGCTTCCGAATCTTTGTCCTTCGCCATCGAGTCGTCGAGTTCCTGCTCTGCAATCAATCCGGGCCGCGCCTCCGACGCCTGTTTCAGTCGCGTGTAGCCCGCGTGATACGCCGCATGAATCGACTCCGCGCTGTGCACGTTGCTTTGCGCCCGCGTTACTCCATCCTCAGCGCGCCGCATTCCCGCCTTCGCTCCCGCCACTTCGGCGCTCAATTCCGGAACCTCCAGAACTGCTAGCGACTGTCCTGCTTTGACGTGATCCCCCACATCCACGTAAATTTTTCGGATGTATCCCGCCACCTTGGCATGTACGTCGACTTGCTGGTAGGCACGGAACGCCCCCGCCAGCGTGATGGAATTTGCCACCGGACCACGTTTCACCAACGCTACAGCAGCAGTCGGGACACTCTGTTCCGGCAGATCCGCCGCGGCCGTAGCTCGCGTCATCAGTCGAAGTCCAATGACGCCGGCGATCAGCACGCACACCGTGATGCCTGTTACTTTTTGCTTTTGATTCATTCAATTTTCCCGTTCGGAGTCTTGATCACTTGTTGAATTTCAGACGGAGTGGCACGTGTCGCGCGGTGTGTCCACAACCTGCAACCTGATGCACTCCTGGCTTGCAGACCCCGAAAAGAGTGCAATCAGGAACACCAATCAGGCTGAACATCACTCAGGCTTGGTTTTGTTGGAGAGCGACGACTGTCGTCAGCGACTAAACGCAGAACGGTGGGGGGCGATTCGAGAGACTCTCGTCAATGAAAAGGCGTTGGACCGGCGGTCCCGCAGGAGCGAACCGCGGATAAAAAACCGGGATATCGAAAACCGCAACCACCGCAACCGGTGGAATCCACTTCGCCGCATCACGATCCATGTGCGGTCGAGCCGGTTGCGAGGCTACTGACTTTACGACCGTCGTATGGGAATAAGTCAGCCGAAAGCTACGCGTCGCAAGACTGATCGTGAGCCCGCAAATCGCCAACAAGATTATCGCCCGTTCCCAGTTTCGGCGCGGACCAATACCTCGGCAATCTCCGGTCAGCAACATTGGACCCCGTCCCACTCAGGTCATTATAGCAATGTGGCCCGAATTGACGACCGAAACCGGAGTAACTCGAGCTATCAGATCGCGCCGGCGTCAACCGGTTTCCCTTTCACCCCCGCCTAACAGGCAGCCTCTGTTCTGATATCTGACTCTCGGTCAGCGCGGAAATCGCATATTTTTCTTGACTTTAGATGGCGCTCCAGCCGACCATCTCGCCAGCCGTTTCTTCTGTGGGTTGTACAGGTACCGGCAAGCTTGGGGGAAAAGATGGCAGCGGACCGTCTTCTGCGGGTAGTGTCTGTTCTCGCTCTGGTTGGCATTCTCGCCTGCATTCCAGCATTTGCTCAGAAGATCACTGGAGACATCTCCGGTACGATCACCGACGCCAGCGGTGCCGCCGTCACAGGCGCTACGGTGCGCGCCGAAAATGTGGGAACCGGCGAGAAGCAGTCCGCCACCACGAACGAGACAGGATTCTTCCGGATCCCTAACCTCAATCCCGGACAGTACCGCATCACGGTCGAAGCCACCGGCTTCAAGACCATGTCCCGACAGGCTGCTGTCGATATCGCGCTGGTCACCCAAGCCAACTTCTCGATGCAGGTCGGCTCCAGGACCGAAACGGTGGAAGTGCAGGATGTAGCCCCCCTCGTTGAAACGAGCGAAGACCGGCTGAGCACTCTGTTTGTGCAGCGGCAGGTGCAGGATCTCCCCAATAACGGCGGCGACTTCAACAATCTTCTCGACGGCGTCCCCGGCATCCAGCGCAGCCCCGGCGGCGGATTCCAGAGCTTGAACATCAACGGCCAGCGCGCCACGTCAAACAACTTCGCGGTTGACGGCATTCCCAATAACGATCGCTACTACGGCGAGTCCTCGCTCGGACAGGCCGCCATCACGGGCACTGCTGCCGCCTTGATTCCTCTCGATGGCATCTCGGAATTCAACGTTCAGTCGAACCCCGGCGTGGAGTACGGCGTTAAGGGCGGCTCTGTTATCAACATCGGTCTGAAAAGCGGTACCAACGCTTTTCATGGAAACGCCTTCTGGTATCGCCACACCGACGCCTTCGATGCGAGAAACTATTTTGCCAGTTCGACGACCCCTTTTCGGCTGAACCAGTTCGGCGTATCCGGCGGCGGCCCGATCGTGAAAGACAAGGCTTTCTTCTTCGCATCGTTCCAGGGATTCCATCTCAAGAACGAAGTTCCGACTCAGGTCACGCTGCCGACCCAGGCACAAATCAATGACGCAATGCAGTGCATCACGCAAGGAACGAATGACAATAGTTCGGGCACAACGTATCAGCACCCCGACCCAAACGACCCCGATGTCATGATCACGGTGCCGTATAACCTCTGTCTGAACACAGGCCCAGGTCCGGGTAGCGATCAGATTGTAGGTACCGGGGACGACGGAGCTCCCAACTCGATCGGTCAGGCGCTCCTCTCGTTTATCCCCTTAAGCGAGAATGGAACAGCCGATATTACTGCCAACAATGTCCTCGACCTTAACAACTTCCATGTGAAGTTTGATTACGTATTTAACCAGAAACACCGCATCTCGGTGAAGTACCTGTTTGGCGATAGTCTTCAGAGTCAGCCCGCATTTGCGGGAGTTCCGCAGTCGGTTGGGCCGCTCGCCACCAATCCGAACATGTGGAATTCGGTTGCTCCAACGCGCGCTCAATTGGCAGGCATCAATTACACGTGGACAATCAGCCCAAACAAAGTTCTGGAAAGCCGCTTCGGTTATCAGCGCTTCTCGCAACGTATCGGGGTCAACAACGACATCGATCCGAACTCGCTGGGCCTGAACACCGGACCTCTTGGTTCTGGGCCCGATGACAAGGAGAACTTCGGCGTTCCTGCTGTCTACTACCTCGGATATTGGGGAGCCAGCGGTTATTCACTGGTGGGCGGCATCCAGGGATACCCGATCGTAACCCGCCCCGATGCCTCCTATGACTGGCAAGAGCACTTCACAATGATCAAGGGCAACCACACGATCAAGATCGGTGGCCAGTATCAGGACGCCTTCACCAAATCGCGCCGAGACCGTTCCCGCACGGGCCTATCGTTCTACTACTATGGATTCGGCAATTGTGCGGCAGATGATAACTGTTCGACTGAGTTTAAGTATCAGTCGCAGGCTAACCCGGTTGCGGCCCTAAATGAGATCCTGTTGGGCCTCACTGAAGATAGCGCGCGCTCTTTCGGTGTCACCGAGCGCCATATTTTCCAGAAATCGTTGGGGCTATACGTACAGGATAGCTGGAAGGTAAAACCGAACTTTACTCTCGAGGCAGGCGTTCGTTGGGACGTCGCAGGAGCATTGGGTGAGCGCGATAATCTCGGCTCGAATTTCCTGCCGAACGACCCCAAGGCGGATTCCGGCGGCTTTGTAGCCCTCGCCCAACACCCCCTCTACAATGTGGACAAGAACAATTTCGGTCCGCGCGTAGGCTTCGCCTGGGACCTGTTCAAAAACGGAAAAACAGTGCTGCGGGCCGGTTATTCCCTAAACTATGACTTGCCGAACTTTGCTACCCTGCACGCGCCACAAACCTATACCAATGCGTTCAGTGGCACTCGGTCCGGGTTCTTTACTCAGGTTCCACAGGGTGTTTATTCGATCGACATAACATCCACACCCGAGGAGAACCTTGCCATTTTCAACAATCCATTGTGTGCGGACTTCGTTTGTTTCGCCCCAGGTGTCCCTCTCTATGGCGCGAATCCCACTGCGACGTCGCCGCCCAGCATCGTTCAAGTACTCCGCAACTTCCAGTCTCCAATGAATCACGCATACAACGTGACCGTTGAACACTCGCTCACCAACAAGATGGCGTTGAGCGTCGCCTACGTCGGTACGGCTGGTCGAGACTTGGTGAACTGGCGCGATTTGAATGCGTGCCCCGTAAGCACGGAGGCGTGTGACGTAGAACGACAGCCCTTTGGCGAAACGTTCCCTCAATACAACCACATCCTGCAACTGAATAACGACGGCTATTCCGACTACAACAGTCTGCAAATAGCATACAAAGCCCGCGACATCCACGGCCTGACGGGCCAATTAAATTACACATATTCGAAGGCGAAGGATACCGGGTCAGCGAACCGCGGTGGCGACTTCCTGACCAACTACCAGAATCCGTATGACATTAGTAAGAACTATGCTCCATCGAACTTCGATACCCCTTGGAACATCAACTTCACCCTGGTATATGACATACCGAAGATACAGCACATCCCCAAACTGATTGGAGAAGGATGGTCCATTAACTCTCTGTTCCGCGCGCAGGCGGGTCGGCCGTTTACCGCCTACGTCAGCGCAGACCCTTCGAATCAGGGACTAAGGACGACGTTCGCGCACTACGACGGCAGCCCTCTGAATTACGACTACAGCAATCCGGACAAATTCTTCAATACCGACGCTTTCTCCGCGCCAGATGATGGGACGCTCGGCAACGGCCAGCGCAACTTCTTGCGTCAGCCCGGCATCTCGCAACTCGACATGGGCATCTTCAAAGCATTCAAGTTTAGTGAGCACTTTGATGTGAAATTTAAGTGGGAAGTATTCAACGTCTTTAACCATGGCATGTTCGCATATGCCTCGGGTAAGGCAACCAGCGGTTCTTTCGGAACATACTTCGCCACCCCCGACGTCGGTATCGGCCTCAACCCAATCCTTGGCACCGGCGCCCAGCGCAACATGCAATTCGGCCTCGCCGTCGACTTCTGACGCAGTCTTCTGACTTCACCTCAGGGAGTTTACCGATGGTAAACTCCCTTTTATTTATGCCCCGTTCATCTTTCTTCCTCTGCGCGCTCCTCTTAGCGATCTGCATTCCCACTTGCGGAGAAGTCCCCAACATCGTCTTCATCACGCTCGACACCACACGTGCTGATCGCATGGGCTTCCTCGGAAACACGCAAGGCATCACCCCGAACCTCGATCTCATCGCCCGCCAGGGAGTCGTCTTCGAGCGGGCCTATTCGCAAGCCCCGCTGACTCCTGTTTCGCACGCGACCATCTTCACCGGCACGTACCCACAGTTTCACACCGTCACAGACTTCGGCCATCCACTCCCAAGTCTGCTGCCTTACATGCCGGAAATTCTTCAAAAAGCCGGATACCACACCGCCGCCTTCATCGGCTCACTCATCCTCGATCCCCACGCCAGCATGGCGCCAGGCTTCGACCGCGGCTTCGGCTACTTCGACGCCGGATTCCGTCCCAAGACCGATCCCGACGAAGACCGCTACTCCACCGTCGAGCGCCGCGGAGCAGACGTCGTCAGCCACGCCCTCAACTGGCTCGGCAAGACTCCGAAGACTCCCTTCTTCATGTGGGTACACCTCTACGATCCGCACGCGCCCTACGATCCACCCGCACCCTACGACAAGCGCTTCAAAGATCACTACGATGGCGAGATCGCCTACGCCGACGCCTCACTCGGCACGCTCTTCACTTATCTGCGCGAACGCGGCCTCTACGAGAACACCATCATCGTCATGATGTCCGATCACGGCGAATCGCTCGGCGCTCACGGCGAGAGCATGCATGGCATTTTTCTCTACGACGAAACCATCCGCGTCCCGCTCATCATGAAGCTGCCCTCCGAACTCCTCGCCAAAAAGCGCGTGACCTCTCGCGTGCGCCTCGTCGATGTCGCTCCTACGATCCTCAGCATGCTGAGTCTTCCCCTTCCGCCGACATTTCAGGGAGAGTCTCTGGTTCCGCTGATGAAGGGCGTGCAGAAAACCGCCGAAGATCTTCCCGCCTACGCGGAAACCGACTATCCTCACCGTGCCTTCGGATGGAGTGCCCTCCGCTCGCTTCGTTCCGGAAAGTATCTCTACGTGCGCGCGCCCAAGCGCGAACTTTACGACCAGTCGCAAGACAAAGACGCCGCCCACAATCTGGTCGCGACATCGCCCGCAGTCGCCAGCACTCTCGCAACTCAGATCGACGACTTTCACGACAAGACTGCGATCGTGCGCGACAAGGCTTCCGAGTCGCAGCTCAGCGCCGAACAGGCGGAGAATCTCGCCTCCCTGGGATATGTAGCCTCATCTGGTTCTGAGAAATCGGGTGACGTCCTGCAAGGCGCCGATCCCAAAGATAAAATTGGAATCTCCAACGTCCTGCAGCAAGGCATGATTGCCGTCGAAGATGGACGCTACGGGGAAGCCATCCCTCTCCTGCAGCAAGTCCTCGCCGACAGCCCACTCGTCAGCGCCGCTCAAATGCAATTGGGAATCGCGTTGGCGAAAACGAAGCGCTACCCGGAAGCGATCGTCGCTCTGAAGAAATCCGTGGAGC
>Ga0335085_10001738_pt1 | contig 44105 bp, 43 predicted proteins | sample Lox_Sample_45_FD_206712 | JGI IMG/M metagenome (GOLD analysis project Ga0335085, IMG submission 206712) | Soil microbial communities from Loxahatchee National Wildlife Refuge, Florida, United States - Lox_Sample_4.5 | ecosystem: Environmental > Terrestrial > Soil > Wetlands | place: USA... | reverse complement strand
GAGCACGGGAATCGAGTCGCCGGCGGGCGACGCGGTCGCGACGTTGCCGCCGATCGTGGCGCGGTTCCGGATCTGCGGCGAGCCGACCGATCGCGACGCCTCGGCGAGCGGACGGAACGCGGCGAGCTCGCGCTCGATCCGCGCGAACGTCATCCCGGCGCCGACGCGCACGCGCCCGTTCGCCGCGTCCCACGTCTTCAGCTCCTGCACGCGCGAGAGGTCGAGCAGCGCAGGCGGCCGCGCGCGGCCGAAGTTGACGGCCACCCACAGGTCGGTGCCGCCCGCCACGGGCACCACCTCCGGATGCGCCGCCTTCAGCTCGAGGGCCTCGTCGAGCGAGCGCGGGAGGAAGACCTCCATCACACCGTCACGGTCGCAAACGCGTCGATCATCGCGGGGACGTCGTCGCCGAGCGGATAGAGAACGGGGCAGGTGCAGCCGAGGTCGATGTACTGCTGCACCTTCGCGCGGCACTCGTCGGCGGTGCCGGACGCGGTGATCAGCTGGACGACGTCGTCGGGAACGAGCGCCATCGCCTTCTCGATCTGCTCCGGCGTCGCGGGCCACGTCAGCACCTTGCCGATCTCCTCGAGCAGCGACTCGTCGACGCCGCTCGCCTTCATGATGTGCGGCTGCTGCCCGAGGTACTGCGTCACGAGCTCGCGCGCGCGGTCGAGCGCGAGGGAACGGTCCGGGTCGAGCGAGCAGACGACGAGCTGCGGCCGGTCGAGGTCGTCGACGGTGCGGCCCGCGCGCTCGGCGCCCGTCGCGAGTGCGGCCATCGCGTCCTTGTTGTACGCGGGCCCGACGAGGTAGTTGAGCAGCACGCCGTCGCCGATCTCGCCCGCGACCTCCATCATCTTCATCCCGGTCGCGCCGACGTAGATCGGCACCTTCTTCGGCGAGCGGTCGCCGTGGACGATGTCGATCTCGACGTCGTCGAGGTTCACGAACTCGCCGTGGTAGGTGACGCGCTCCATCGCGAGCAGCCGCCGGCACGCCTCCACCGTCTCGCGCATGCACGTCAGCGGCTTGCGGCGGTCGACGCCGACCTTCGAGGCGAGCGGCTCCCACCAGGCGCCGATCCCGAGCTTGATCCGGCCCGGGGCGAGGTCGTCGAGCGTCGAGAACGTCGCCGCGAGGAGCCCGACGTTCCGCGTCCACGTGTTGACGACGCCGGCGCCGATCCCGATCCGCTCCGTCACCGCGGCGAAGGCGGCCATCGGCACCGTCGCCTCGCGCACGAGGCGGCTCTCCGCCTGCCAGACGGCCTCGAAGCCGGCCTTCTCGGCGAGCACCGCGTACTCCATGCCCTCGCGGATCGGATGCTTGTCCTGGAGATAGAGCGCGACGCGGTTCATCGAAGTGCTCCTTCGGGTTCGTAGGGATGCGCGGGCAGCCCGGCGAGGCAGGCCCACAGCCGGTCGGCGGCGCCGAGCGCGTCGGCGACGAGCTGCCGCCGGTCGGCGCGCACGAGCTCGCGGTCGAGGACGACCCACTCCCCTGCGACCATCACGTCGCGGACCCAGCGCGACGAGAGGCCGAAGACCCAGTGGCCGGCGAAGCTGGCGGCGTGGAGCGGGGCGGGGGCGTCGTAGTCGAGGACGACGAGGTCGGCCGGCGCGCCGGGCGCGAGCGTCCCGAGCTGCGGCTCCTCGAAGATCCGTCCGGCGAGCCGTGCGCTCTCGCCGAGCTGTCCGAGCGGCCAGGCGGAGCCGGCGGCGAGGCTGTCCTCGCGGAGCCGGAACGTCGCCGCCCGCGACTCCTCGAACATGTCGGAGCCGATCCCGTCGGTGCCGAGCGCGATCCGCCCGCCGAGCACCGCAGCGCTGGGGCGGCCGACGCCGTTGTTCATGTTCGAGCGCGCGTTGTGCGCGAGCGTCGCGTTCGCGCGCCCGACGATCGCGGCCTCGCCGTCGTCGAGGTGGACGCCGTGCGCGAGCAGCGTCCGCTCGTCCAACGCCCCGGCGGCGTCGAGCCGCCCTATCACTCGATTGCCGGTCCTCGACACGGCGTCGCGCTCGTCGACGCCGTCCTCGGCGGCGTGGACGTGGATGCCGACCGAGAACTCCGACGCGGCGTCGGCGCACGCGGCGAGCGTCTCGTCGCCGAGCGTGAACGACGCGTGCGCGCCGACGAGCCCGCGCGCGAGCGGCGGCCGCTCGTCGCGCACGCGCGCGAGGAAGCGCCGGTTCTCCTCGATCCCCGCGAGCGCCCGCTCGGGGCCGTCGCGGTCGCTCGTCTCGTAGCAGAGCACCGACCGGACGCCGAGCTGCGTCAGCGCCTCCTCGATCACGTCGAGCGACCCGTCGATCGCGTTCGGCGACGCGTGATGGTCGACGAGCGTCGTCGTGCCGGTGAGCAGCGCCTCCATCCCGCCGACGAGCGCCGACGCGCGCACCGACTCCTCGTCGAGCGCGCGGTCGAGCCGCCACCAGACCCGCTGGAGGATCTGGAGGAAGTTCGTCGGCGGCTCGAGCGCGAACGGCATGCCGCGCGCGAGCGCCGAGTACAGGTGCGTGTGCGCGCACACGTTGCCGGGGACGACGAGGCAGCCGGTGCAGTCGCGCCGGCTCCCCGCGCCCTCGGCGGCGACGCGGCCGCCGTCGACAAGGAGGTCGCGCCGCTCGACCGCGACCGGGTCGAGCGACGTGACGACCGTGCCGCCGGCGAGAACCTCGCTCATCCGCGGCGGCTCGCGAGCTTGGGCACCGCGGCGACGGCGGCCGGCGAGTCCTTCATCGGCAGCGTCGTCCGCCGGATCCCGTCGAACGCGTACAGGGCGCCCGCCACCGCCGCCGCGGTCGGCACGAGCGCGGCCTCGCCGATCCCCTTCGCGCCGTACGGCCCCTCGGGCTGCGGCTCCTCGACGAGGATGCACTCGAGGGGCGGCATCCCGGTCGGCGGGATGATGTGGAGCGACTTGAGCGTGTCCGTGACCGGCACGCCGCCCTCGCAGACGAACTCCTCCGAGAGCGCGTGGCCGAGGCCCATGTGCAGGCCGCCCTCGATCTGGCCCTCGCAGAGCGTCGGGTTGATCGCCTTGCCGACGTCGTGCGCCGCGATCACCTTCTCGATCTTCCCGTCGACGTCGAGGATGACGACCTGCGTCGCCCACGCGTAGGCGATGTGCGTGACGGGCTCCTCGATGCTCGGGTCGTTCGTCGTCGTGTAGTCGATTGCGATCTCGCCGCGGAACTCCCGGCCCGCGAGGCTCTCGAGCGGCTTCCCGTCGAGCGCCGCCTTCAGCTTCTTCGCCGCCTCCACGACGGCTCTCCCGCCGAGGACGGTCGAGCGCGACGCCGTCGTCTGCCCGGTCTCGAGGTCGCGCTCCGTGTCGACCGCGACGGTGACCTGCTCCGGCGAGAGGCCGAGCTCCTCGCACGCGATCTGCATGAGGACGGTGTCGACGCCCTGGCCCATCTCCGTCCACGAGTGGAAGAGCGTGATGCGCCCGCCGTCGTCGACGCGCAGGACCGCGCGTCCGAACTCGGGGACGCCGTTGCCGATCCCGGTGTTCTTCACGCCGCAGGCGATGCCGGCATACCTCGCGGCGCGGTAGGCGTCCTTGACGGCGAGCAGCGTCTTCTTCAGGCCGACGCCGGGCCCGAGCTTCTGGCCGGTGCCGAACCGCTCGCCGGCGTCGAGCGCGTTGCGCCAGCGGATCTCCCAGCCGTCGATCCCGACCTTCTCCGCGAGCTGGTCGAGGATCCCCTCCATCGCGAAGTTCGACTGGTTGACGCCGAAGCCGCGCATCGCGCCGTTCGGCGGGTTGTTCGTGTAGACGGCGGTCGCCTCCACGTCGACGTTCGGGACGACGTATGCGCTGCAGGCGTGGCCGGCCGCGCGCTCGAGCACCTTGTCGCCGACGCTCGCATAGGCGCCGGTGTCGCCGACGATCCGCGCGCGCAATGCCGTCAGCTTCCCGTCCTCGTCGCAGCCGATCGTGTAGTCGAGCCACATGGGGTGGCGCTTCGAGTGGAAGCGGAGGCTCTCCTTGCGCGTCAGCGTGACGAGCGCGGGGCGGCCGGTCGCGGTCGCGATCAGCGCCGCGTGCGCCTGGACGTTGAGGTCCTCCTTCGCGCCGAAGGCGCCGCCGGTGGAGACCTGCGTGACGAGCACCTCCTCCTCGGGGACGCCGAGGAACGACGCGATCTGGAGCCGGTCGTCCCAGATCCCCTGGCCCTGCGAGTAGACCTTCATCGGCCCGCCGTCGGCGGGGAGGACGAACGACGACTCCGGCTCGAGGAACGCGTGCTCGATCACCTGTGTCCGGTACGAGCCGCTCACGACGTGGGCCGACGCCGCGAGCGCCGCGTCGACGTCGCCGCGCTGCACGCGCGAGACCGAGAGGACGTTGCCGTTCTCCTGGAGCCTCGGCGCGCCGTCCGCGAGCGCGTCGAACGGGTCGGTCACCGGCTCCAGCACCTCGTACTCGACCTCGACGAGCTCGGCCGCCTCGCGGGCGGCGCGGCGCGACTCGGCCGCGACGACCGCGAGCACGTCGCCGACGTACGACGTCGTCTCGCCGACCGCGACGAGCTGCCGCCAGTCCTTCGTCAGGGCGCCCTGGACGCGGTTGCCCGGCACGTCCTCGGCGGTGAGCACCGCGACGACGCCCGGATGGGCGGCGGCCCGCGACGTATCGATCCGGAGCACCTTCGCCCGGGGATGGTCGGAGAAGCGGAGCGCGCCGTGGAGCATCCCCGGCGCCGTCATGTCGCCGACGAACGGCTCGTCGCCGAGTGCGAGCTCGACGCCGCGGTACCGGGCAGTGCGCGACCCGACGCGGCCGCTCCGGTCCGGCTCCGGCAGCGGCTCGCCGCGCGTCGCCGCCGCGGCGAGCTCGATCGCGTCGACGATCTTCACGTAGCCGGTGCAGCGGCAGAGGTTCCCGAGCAGCGCGCGCTCGATCTCCTCCCGCGTCGGCTCCGGCGTCTTGCCGAGCAGCGCCTCGGCCTTCATCACGATCCCCGGCGAGCAGTACCCGCACTGGGAGGCGCCGGCGGCGACGAAGCACTCGGCCCAGCGCCGCCGCACCTCCTCCGAGAGCCCTTCCTGGGTCACGACGCTCTTGCCCTCGACGCGCGTCGCCTTCTGCGCGCACGAGACGACGGCGCGGCCGTCGACGATGACGGTGCAGGCGCCGCACGACCCCTCCGGGGCGCAGCCGTCCTTCACCGAGTGCAGTCCGAACCGCTCCCGCAGCACCTCGAGCAGGCTCTCGTCCTCGCGCGGGTCGACGGAGACGGGCTCGCCGTTGAGCGTCAGATCCATGGTTTCCTCCGTTTACTCCATGGCGCCGAGGACGAGGGAGATGAGCGCCATCCGCATGACGACGCCGTTGAACGCCTCGACCCAGTAGCGCTGGTGGCGGGTCGCGTCGACGTCGAGAGGCAGCTCGTCCATCCGCGGCAGGCTGTGCAGGATGATCGAGCTCGACTTCGCCTTGTCCCGCATCATCTCGCGCGTGACGACGTACTCGGCCGGCGTGAGACCGACCTGGTCGCCGCGCTCGACGCGCGACTGCGTGTAGTCGGCCTGGACGACCGGCTCCATGTAGATGACGTCGCACTCGGAGATGACGGCCTCGGCCGACGGCGCCTCCTCGTACATGACGTTGAGCTGGTCCAGCTCCTCCTTGAACTCCGGGAGCAGCGACATCTCCGGCGGGCCGACGACGTATGCCTTCGCGTCGAACTGCGAGAGCGCATAGAGGATCGAGTGCATCGTCCGCATGCGCATGTCGCCGACGAGGAGGTACGTGAGGCCGTCGAGCGTGCCGAGCTCGCCCTTGATCGTGTACAGGTCGGTGAGGACCTGCGTGGGATGCTCGCCCCAGCCGTCGCCGCAGTTGATCACCGGCACGGACGACCAGTGCGCGGCCTCGGCGGGCGCGCCCTGCGCGTAGTGCCGCATCGCGATCACGTCGGCGTAGAACTCGAGCATGTGGATGGTGTCCTTCATCGACTCCTGGTAGAAGTCGCCGGCCCGCGTCATCTTCGCGTCGGAGAAGCCGAGCACGTGGCCGCCGAGGCGGTGCATCGCCGCCTCCGTCGACATGCGGGTGCGCGTGCTGGGCTGGTAGAAGGCCGTCAGCAGCGTCTTGTGTACGAGCAGATCGGTGTTGCGCCGGCTCTTCGCGATCGGCGCGAGCTCGTCGCAGACCTCGAAGACCCGCTCGAACTCGTTTCGCTCAAAGTCTTTCAGCGACAGGATGTCGCGACCCAGAAAGCTCCGCATCAGTCGGTTCCTTTGTCTCGGTGTGGTTGGTCCGGCTCACGCCGGTGAACAGCACTGCAATGCGCTCGTCGTCGCCGACCTCGCCGCGCTCGCGGAGCGCGAGCAGCCCGGCGAGCCCGGACGAGCCGGTGGGATCGACGTCGATCCCGGTCGTCCCGCGTCCGAGCTCGTTCGCGCGGACGAGCGTCGCCTCGTCGACGACGATCGGAACGCCGCCGGTCGCGCGCATCCCCTCGACGACGGCGACCCAGTCGTACGTCTCGTCGTCGAGGATCCCGTGCGCGACGCTGTGCGGCTCCTCCTCCCACGGCCACATCAGCTCGGAGCGGTGGGTGACGGCGTAGGCCACGTCGCGGTCGCCGAGGCGGTCGACCGCGCGCTTCAGCGGCCACGCCCCCTCGGTCTGGATCGTGTCGATCCGCGGGCTCGCGGGGATCGCGCCGAGCGCGGCGGCCTCGTGGAAGCCGTGGACGCAGGCGCTCGCGAGCGCGCCGCCGCCGACCTGCACGACGACACGGTCGATCGGCGTGCCCGCGGCCGCCAGCTCCCAGGCGAGCGTCTCGCCGCCCTCGACGGCGAGCCCGTTGAGGTTCCCCTGGCACGTGAACGGGAGCGCGCCCGCGGCGAGCGCCGCCTCGAGCGCGTGCACGGTCGGATCGCCGGCGACGCCCGACTCGCGCGGGCAGACGGTGACGACGGCGCCGAGCTGCTCGAGCCGCGCCATCACGGCCGCGTCGGCGTCGACGGGGACGAAGACGCGCAGCCGGCGCCCGCCCGCCGCCGCGACGACCGCGGCCGCGAGCGCGGCGTTGCCGCAGCTCGCGATCGCGAGGTCGGGGCGCTTCGCCGGGTCGGCGAGGCCGAGCCGCTCCGCCACCTCGAGCCAGACGAGGACGCCGAAGAGATGCCGCGCCTTGTGCGACCCGGAGACGTTGCCGGTCTCGTCCTTCACCCAGACGTCTGCGCCGACCGCGTCGGAGAGAGCGGCGGCCCGCGCGAACGGCGTCACCCGGAAGCCGTGCCCGTCGACCGCGGCGACCCGCTCGTCGAGCGCGCGCACGAGCGCGACGAACTCCTCGTCGGAGATTCCGCCCTCGCGGGCGACGTGGTACGCGTGCAGAAGCCCGCGGTAGCGCACGAACGGATTCGCCTCGCCGGCGTCCGGCGGGAACTCGACCGCGGCGAGGTCGAGCTCGCGCCGCAGCACGTGGTCGACGTCGTCACCGCGCCCGGCGTTCGGGCACGCGAACGGGAACGGATCGTCCCGTGCAGGCTCGGCACCGCAGCCGGCGCAGACGAGCCGGCTCCCCCCCGCACGGACAGGCACACTCACAGGGCCTCCAGCACGCCGGTTCTGGCGTTGAACTCGTCGATCAGCTCGTCCCAGACCTCGGCCTTCGCGTGCTGGGCCTTCCAGAACGACTGGTCGCGCCGCGCCTCGAAGTCCTCGATCGTGATGCCCTGCTGCTCGACCCACGTGTAGTAGCCGAGGTTGAAGATCCGCGTCCGCTCCTCGTAGGTCAGCTCGCGCATGTGATCCGTCGTCACGCCGAGCAGGTGCTCGCCGAAGACCTCGGCCGCGCCGAGCTCGTCGAAGCCGCCGGGGAAGTACTTCGCGACGGCGAGGTCGCGCTCGCTGTGGTACATCGCCGCGCCGTCGGTGGCGACGGTGGCGATCACGTCGTCCGGCCCGAGGTCGAACTGCTTCGCGACCTTGATCGCCGCGAGGACGTTGCAGATGCTCGAGAGGCCGAGCGACGGCAGCTCCGCGACGACGTCGGCCGCGACGCCGCGCCGGCGGAGCAGGTGCTCGCGCCCGAGCTCGGTCCCGAACAGCACGCCGAGCCGGTCGGTGGCGCGGTCGGAGATGCCCACCGCGACGTCGGTGTTCATCACGTTGTGGATCAGCGGGATGTGCTTGTCGCCGATCCCCTGGATGTTGTGCTCGCCGAAGCCGTTGTAGAGCATCGTCGGGCACTCGACCGCCTCGACGGCGACGACGAGCGAGCCGTGCCGGTCCTTCAGGTAGTCGCCCGCTCCGATCGTCCCGGCGGAGCCGGTCGCGGACACGAACCCGCGCAGCCGCAGCGACGGCTCCTCGCGCTGCATCGCCGCGAAGACGGCGTCGAGCGCGGCGCCGGTGGCGAGGTAGTGGACGACGTGGTTCCCGAACTCGCTGAACTGGTTGAGGATGTGGTTCTCGGGGTTCTCCGCGAGCTCGTGGCACTTGTCGTAGATCTCCTTGACGTTGCTCTCGACGCCGGGCGTCCGGATGATGTCGTCCGGATCGGCGACCCAGCGCTCGAGCCAGTCGAACCGCTCCTGGCTCATCCCCTCGGGGAGCACGGCGACGCCGTGGCAGCGCATCAGCCGCGAGATGGCGACGCCGCCGCGGCAGTAGTTGCCGGTGGACGGCCAGACCGCCCGGTCGCGGGTGGGGTCGAACTGCCCGGTGACGAGGCGCGGTGCGAGGCAGCCGTAGGCGGCGAGCACCTTGTGCGCGGCGATCATCGGGAAGCGGTCGCCGAGCGCGACGACGACGCGCGCGTCGACGCCGGTCAGCTCCTTCGGGAGCACGACGTGCTCGGGCACCGCGACCCGGCCCGTCCTCGACGCGTCGTTGAACCAGTGGACGCGGAAGAGGTTCAGCGGGTCGGCGTCGTCCGCCCCGACCCCGGCGAGACGCGTCGTCACCGACGCCGGGATCCTGCTGGGGTCGGCGAGCTGAGCGAATGTCGGCAGGCCGATGCCCGCCTCACGGAACCGCGCCGCCGTACGCTCGAGCATCTGCTCGTCGACGATCCCGCCGTCACCGGCGGAGCGTTCTTGTAGCACTGTCGCCTCCTTGGCTCGACAGCGCTGAGGCTATGAGAATACGGGGTCCGACTCGTCGGGGCGAATCCGGAACCGTCCTGAGTGGTTTCCCGCGCTACTCGAGGGCCAGCGGCACGAGCTCGAAGCGGTCGACGTCCACGAGCCCGCGGTCGGTGATCTTCAGGGAAGGGATCACCGAGAGGGCGAGGAAGGCGAGCACCTGGAACGGGTGCGGGTAGGCGACTCCGAGCCGCTGCGCGGCGGCGTTCAGGGCCCGGCTCGCCTCGAGCACCTCGGCCAGCGGCCGGTCGGAGAGCAGCCCGGCGACCGGGAGCGGCAGCTCCGAGAGGATGTCGTCGCCGTCGGCGACGACGATCCCGCCGCCGAGCTCCGAGAGCCGGCCGGCGACGCGGGACATCGAGCGGTCGTCGGCGCCGACGACGACCATGTTGTGGGCGTCGTGGGCGAGCGTCGCGCCGAAGGCGCCGCGCTCGAGTCCGAACCCGCGCACGAAGCCGAGGCCGACCCGCCCCGTGCCGAGGTGCCGCTCGAGCACGGCGATCTTCGCGAGGTCGCGCGCCGGGTCGGCGACGGCGTGCCCGTCCTCGACGCGCAGCTCGTCCTCGAGCGAGGCGGTCACGATCTGGCCCTCGACGAGGCCGATCACGCGGGCCCGCCCGCCGCTCCACGGGATCAGGAACGGGTCCTCGGCGACGGCGCCGACGCGGACGGTGTTGCGCACCCACTCGGGCACGGAGACGGACTGGATCTCCGCGACCGGCCTGCCGGCCTTGAGCACGAGCTCCGGCACGAACGAGACGAGATCGGGGAGGACGAGCACGTCGGCGCGGTAGCCGGGTGCGATCGATCCGATCCCGTCGAGCCCGTGGTACTGCGCCGGGTTCAGCGACGCCATCGCGAGCGCGTCCTCCGGCGACACGCCGAGCGCGACGGCGTCGCGGACGATCGAGTTGACGTGCCCGTCGTCGGCGATGTGCTCCGGCTCGCGGTCGTCGGTGCAGAAGGCGATCCGCGCCGGGCCGTACTCGAGCGCGAGCGGGACCAGCGCCTCGAGGTTCCTCGCCGCCGACGCCTCGCGGATCAGGAGCCACATGCCGGCGCGCAGGCGCTCGCGCCCCTCCTCGATCGTCGCCGCCTCGTGGTCGGAGCGGATCCCGACCGACGCGTACGCATTGAGCCTCTTGCCGACGAGGCCGGGCGCGTGGCCGTCGACGTGCCGCGCGAGCCGGATCTTCGCGAGCTCGTGCTCCGAGCCCCCGACGACGCCGGGGAAGTTCATCATCTCGGCGACGCCGAGCACGTGGCTGCGCCGCAGCAGCCCTTCCAGGTCGCCGATGGTCAACGCCCGGCGCGGCGACTCGAAGTCGGAGGCCGGTACGCACGACGGCGCCATGAAGTACACGTCGAGCGGGAGGTCGGACGACGCGTCGAGCAGCCAGTGGACGCCGTCGGTGCCGAGCACGTTCGCGATCTCGTGCGGGTCGGCGACGATCGCCGTCGTCCCGAGCGGGAGCACGAGGCGCGCGAACTCGTCCACCATCAGCTTCGACGACTCGATGTGCAGGTGCGCGTCGATGAAGCCCGGGACGAGCCAGCGGCCGGACGCGTCGAGCGTCTCGCGGCCCTCGTACTCGCCGAGGCCCGCGACGACGCCGTCGACGACGGCGACGTCGGCGTCGAGCCACTCGCGCGTGAACGCCGAGAAGACGTGACCGCCGCGGATGACGAGGTCGGCCGGCTCGTCACCGCGCGCGACCGCGAGCCGGCGGGCGAGGTCGGGCACGCGGTTGCGGTGGCTCACGCCGCGAGCCTCCGCGCCTGCACGCGGTGCTCGTGCGCGATCTCCTCCTCGTCGGCGTTGACGAGACGGCCGTCGCGGACGACGTCGCGGCCGGCGACGACGAGGCGGTCGACACGATGCGGGCCGGCGAGGACGAGCCCGGCGACGGGATCGTCGGCGCCGCCGAGCTCGAGCCCGCCGGTGTCCCAGACCGCGAAGTCGGCGCGCCTGCCCGGCTCGAGCGAGCCGATGTCGTCGCGGCGGAGCACGGCGGCGCCCCCGCGGGTTCCGATCCGAAGCGCCTCGCGCGCGGTGAGCGCGCGGGGGCCGCCGCGCCCGCGGGCGACGAGCAGCGCCTGCTTCACCTCGAAGAAGAGATCGCCGCGCTCGTTCGACGCCGAGCCGTCGACGCCGAGCCCGACGCGCACGCCCGCGTCGAGCAGCTCGCGCAGCGGCGCGACCCCTGCGCCGAGCCGCAGGTTCGACGTGGGGCAATGCGCGACGCCCGTGCCGGTCTCGCGGAACCGCTCGACGTCCGGTCCCGAGAGATGGACACAGTGCGCGCACCAGACGTCGCCGTCGAGCCAGCCGAGCGAGTCGAGGTACTCGACCGGCCGGCAGCCGTACAGCTCCTTGCAGTACTCCTCCTCGTCCACCGTCTCGGCGAGATGCGTGTGCAGGACGAGCCCGCGGCGCCGCGCGAGCTCCGCCGACTCCTGCATGAGCTTCCCCGTGACGGAGAACGGCGAGCACGGCGCCACCGCGATCTGGACGAGCCCGTCCCCGTCCTGGAGCGCCGCGAGCCGCTCGGTGTCGGCGAGCACCGTGTCGATGTCCTCGACGAGCGAGTCCGGCGGGAGCCCGCCCTGCGACTCGCCGAGGTCCATCGAGCCGCGCGAGGCGACGATGCGGACGCCGAGCTCGCGCGCCGCCTGCACCTCCGCCTCGACGAGCCCGCCGCGCCCGCGCGGGAAGACGTAGTGGTGGTCGAACACCGTCGTGCAGCCGGACAGCGCCAGCTCGGCGAGCCCGGTGCGGGCCGCCGCGTACTCGGACTCCTCGTCGACGTGCGCCCACACCGGGTAGAGCGCGACGAGCCACTCGAACAGCGTCGCCTCCTGCGCCCGCGCGCGCGTGAGGGTCTGGTACAGGTGGTGGTGCGTGTTGACGAGCCCCGGCGTGACGACCGCGCCGCCGAGGTCGACCGTCTCGTCCGCGGCCGGCGGTGCGCCGCCGCCGGCGGCCTCGACGAGCCCGTCCCGCACGAGCAGCCAGCCGGCAGCGTGCTCGGAGCCCGCGTCGTCCATCGTGACGACGGTTGCGTTCCGGTACAGCGTGGTGCCGCTCACAGGGGAGATAATCCCTCACGACAGGCCCGGTGAGCGAAAGGAGCGTCATGTCTGTCTTGATCGAGGGCGGTCGGATCATCACGGCGGCCGACGACTACGTCGCGGACGTCTTCATCGAGGACGAGACGATCACGCAGATCGGCGTCTCGCTCGACGTGGCCGCGGACCGGGTCGTCGACGCCTCCGGGAAGTACGTGCTCCCGGGCTGCATCGACCCGCACACGCACTTCGACATGCCGTTCGGCGGCACGATCACCGCGGACGACTTCCAGTCCGGCCAGACCTCGTGCGCCTTCGGCGGCACGACCTGCCACATCGACTTCGCGAACCAGACCCGGGGCAAGTCGTTCACCTCCGGCATCGAGGACTGGCACGCGAAGGCGGAGGGCAAGGCGATGATCGACTACGGATTCCACATCATCGTCGTCGACGTCGACGGCGGCACGCTCGAGGATCTCGCCACGCTCCCGGACCAGGGCGTCACGTCCTACAAGATGCTGATGGCGTACAAGAACGTCCTGCTCGTCGACGACGAGACGCTGTTCAGGGTGATGGAGCTGGCGCGCGACACCGGTGCGCTCGCGATGATCCACGGCGAGAACGGCGAGGTGATCGACCTGCTCGTCAGGCGCGCCGTCGAGCAGGGGCACCTCGACCCGAGCTGGCATGCGAAGACGCGCCCCGCCGAGCTCGAGGGCGAGGCGACGAACCGCGCGATCCAGATCGCGCACGTCGCGGGGTGCCCGCTCTACGTCGTCCACGTCACGTGCGAGGAGTCCGTCGACGCGATCGCGCGGGCGCGCGCGAAGAACTGGCCCGTCTGGGGCGAGACGTGCACGCAGTACTTCTTCATCGACAACACGTATCTCGACCGGCCGAACTTCGAGGGCGCGAAGGCGGTCTTCTCGCCGCCGGTGCGCGACAAGCGGAACCAGCCGGTCCTCTGGAACGCGGTGCGCGACGACCGGCTCTCGGCGATCTCGACCGACCACTGCTCGTTCCGGATGTCGGACCAGAAGACCTTGGGTCGCGACAACTTCGCGCTGATCCCGAACGGCGCGCCGGGCGTCGAGGACCGGCTGCTGATGATCCACCACTTCGGCGTCAACGAGGGACGGATCTCACTGAACCGGATGGTCGAGCTCCTCTCGACGAACGCGGCGAAGCTGTTCGGGCTCTATCCGCGGAAGGGGACGATCGCGCCGGGCTCCGACGCCGACATCGTCATCTTCGACCCGGAGAAGGAGCACACGATCTCGGCGAAGACGCACCACTCGGCGGCGGACTACAACCTGTACGAGGGGACGACCGTGACCGGCGCGCCGGAGATCGTGATGCTGCGCGGCAACGTGCTCGTCGAGGACGGGGAGCTCGTCGCCTCGCCCGGGATCGGGCAGTTCGTGAAGCGGGCGCGGTTCGGCGAGGAGCTGAAGCCGGCGCGGGCGACCTAGCCCCTAGTACGCGCGGGGCGGAGGCGGCATGCCGCGCCGCTCCGCCTCGTCGCGCTCGTGCTCGTCGTTCCGCCGCGCGGCGCGGAAGAAGACGTAGCAGAGGAACCCGAGGACGATCACGGGACCGACGGACGCGACGAGGTAGACCACGTCCATCGCCGTCGTGCCGGAGTCCGCGAGCACGGGCGAATCGTACGCGCTAGGCCGCGGCGTCCTCGGCGGAGAGCAGGTCGGCGCTGCCGATCCGCTGCACGGCCGCGGGCCGGCGCCGGTCGAGCCGGAACGGGATCGACATCACGGCGGCGAGCAGGACGAGGATCGCGACGTCGAGGACGGCGATCGCGACGACGGACGAGGTGAACGACATTCGAAGGCTCCTTGGTCTCGGAAAAGGGGTGCTCTTCCAGGGAACCGGCCGCCGCTGAGAGAGTCCTGAGCCTCCGGTGAGACGTGCCTGAGCCGTAGACTTGACCCATGCCGAGCGAGCACGAGGTGCTGGAGGCGCTGCGCCAGGTCGAGGATCCCGAGCTCGGGATGGACATCGTCGACCTGGGCCTGCTCTACGAGGTGGAGGTGGACGGCCCGAAGGTGAAGGTGATCTACAGCCTCACCTCGATGGGCTGCCCCGCCGGCCCGCTCATCGCCGGCGACATCGACCGCGTCGCCCGCGAGGTGCCCGGCGTCGAGGACGTCGACCTCGAGCTGACCTTCGACCCGCCGTGGACGCCGGACCGCATGTCCGACGACGCGAAGTTCATCCTCGGCTTCGGCTGACTTTCGCTGCTTCGCCCGCTTCGCGCGGGCCGGGCGCGCTTCGCGCGCGCGGCCTCGCGCTTCGCTTTCCGCTCGCACGGGTGGGCGAGGCGAACTCATGGCGGATCGGGGTCGGCCGCGCCCGCCTTGTCGGGCGCGGCGGCGGACGAAGAGCTGCCTCGGTAAGATCCCATCCGCGGGCGCGTTCGAGTCGCCGGAGGTGGTGGGATGAAGCGTTTGACCTTCGTCGCCGCGCTCGCCGCAGGTCTCGCCGTCGTTGCCGCGAGCCCCGCCGGGGCGGCGCAGGCGCCCGGGACGTGGTGCGGCGGAACCCTCTGGAAGCTGATGACGCTCAGCGACGCGACGCGCTGGACGGTGTACCCGACGCCGATCAGGACGAGCATCCCCGCGATCGCGAACCTGACGCCGCCGAGGCGGATCGTCGCGTCGCGCACGACGGCGTTCCAGCAGCAGGTCTGGGCGCTGACCGCCGTGGTCGAGCGCTACCGGGTCCAGTCGAACGGGGAGATCGCGCTCGAGCTCTACGACGTCCCGTCGTCGCTGTACATGAACGCGTACATGCCGAACCCGCACTGCCTGGCGAAGGCGAGCCGTCGCAGCCAGATCCTCGCGGCGCGCACCGCGTTCACAAGGGACTGCGGCAGAGCGACGGCGGCATGGCAGACCCTCGGCGCGACGGTGCGGCTCGAGGGCGTCGGCTTCTGGAACCCGGTGAAGACGACCCTCGGCGCGCTCGGCAACGGCGCCGAGCTTCGCCCCGTCACGTTCTTCGAGCCGCTCCAGGGCTGCGGCCGCTTCGGCTAGGCCGACCGGCCGGAGAGCCCGCGCACGAGCGCGATCACCAGCACGACGAGCAGCAGCAGGAACAGGAACTTCGTGATCACGAAGCCGCCGCCGATCGCAAGGATCAGTAGCAGCAGGAGAACGATCCAGAGCAGCATTCGACTCACCTCGTGTCGCGGGTTGACCGTTCGAACCTAGCCCCGCCTGCGTTCCGCTTACCGCGGTTTTGCGGACTTTTTACCTCGGCCGTCGCGATCATGCGGCCCGGCGGTAGGCTCGTCGCCGCCATGCCCGTGACGGAGCACATCTCACGCACCGTGAACGCCGCGTCGCGGAAGGCGATCCTCGCCGCGGCGACGAACGGGCGCGTGCGGTCGGTCGTCAGCCGCTACGGGATGCGGCTCGGCGGGTCGCGCTTCGTCGCCGGCGAGGAGCTCGACCACTGCCTCGACGTGCTGGCGGGACTGAACGCGCGCGGGCTGAAGGCGAACACGACACTGCTCGGCGAGGACGTCCGTTCGGCGGACGAGACGCGGGCCGTCACCGACGCGTTCCGCACGATCCTCGACCGGATCGCGGAGCGGCAGCTGCGCGTCAACGTCGCGCTGAAGCTCACGCATCTCGGGCTGCTGATCGACGAGGAGCTCGCGTACGAGAACGTCGCCTCGGTCGTCGACCACGCCGCGTCGCTCGACAACTTCGTCCGCATCGACATGGAGCAGTCGACCCTCGTCGGCGCGACGCTGCGCATCTACGGACGGCTGCGCGAGAGCGGGCGCGAGTCCGTCGGCTGCGTGCTCCAGTCGTACCTCTACCGCTCGCCCGAGGATCTGGAGGCGCTGCTCCCGTTCGCGCCGAACCTCCGTCTCGTGAAGGGCGCGTACCTCGAGCCGGAGGAGGTCGCGTATCCGCGCAAGCAGGACGTCGACGCGGCGTATGTGCGGATGATGGCGCGCGCGCTGTCGGGCGGCGCGTACCTCGCGATCGCGACGCACGACGAGCGGATCATCGACCGCGCGATCGAGTTCACGGAGCAGTTCGAAATCGCCCGCGACCGCTTCGAGTTCCAGATGCTCTACGGCGTGCGGCCGCAGCTGCAGCTGTCGCTCGTCGAGCGCGGCTACAGCGTGCTCGTGGCGACGCCGTACGGCCCGGAGTGGTACCCGTACCTGATGCGGCGGCTCGCCGAACGGCCGGCGAACGTGCTCTTCGTGCTGCGGAATCTCAGGGGCTAGATCGAGAGCACGATCTTCCCGAGCTGCTCGCCTGCCTCGAGCCGCTCGTGCGCGGCGCGGATCTCCGCCAGCGGCACCACCTCGTCGACGACGGGCCGCGCGCGGCCGCTCGCCATGAGCTCGTAGGCGCCCTCGAAGTCCGCCTTCGTCCCCATCGTCGAGCCGAGGATGGTCAGCTGCTTCCACCAGACGCGATGGAGTGCGGCCGGCGGGTTCGGGCCGGTGGTCGCACCGCAGACCGCGATCCGGCCCTCGCGGGCCGCGACGTCGAGCGAGGTGCGCCACGTCGCCTCGCCGACGTGCTCGACGACGACATCCGCGCCGCGGCCCGCCGTCGCCTCCTTCACGGCCGCCTTCACGTCGCCGGTCGCGTGGTTGACCGTCGCGTCGGCGCCGAGCTCGCGTGCACGCGCGAGCTTGTCGTCGCTCGACGACGTGACGATCGTCCGCGCTCCGAGCGCCTTCGCGATCGCGAGTCCCGCGGTCGAGACGCCGCTGCCGATTCCCCAGAGCAGCACCCACTCGTCCTCGCGCAGTTGCGCGCGCGTGACGAGCATCCGGTACGCCGTCTCGAAGACGAGCGGGAACGCGGCCGCCTCCTCGAACGAGAGCCCGCCGGGGATGGGATAGACGTTCGACGCGGCCACGGCGATCAGCTCCGCGTTCGTGCCGTCGCCGTGCTCTCCGATCACGTGGATCGACCCGTCGGGCGCCTCGAGGCCGGGGTTGAGCACGACCTCCTGCCCCGGCTCGAAGCCGGTGACGCCGTCGCCGAGCGCCTCGACGACGCCCGCGCCGTCGGCGCCGAGGATGCGCGGCTTCGGCACCGACGGGAGCCCCTTGCGGATCCAGACGTCGAGATGGTTGAGCGCCGACGCACGGAGGCGGACGAGCACCTCGCCGGGGCCTGCGACGGGATCGGGCGCCTCCTCGAGCTGCAGGACCTCGGGCCCGCCGTCCGCGTGGATACGCACCGCGCGCATTGCGTGCAGACTATCCGGGTGCGAGCGGCAGACCTCCAGCGGGCAGGGGAGGAGCTCGGTCTCGACGCCGTCGGTGCGGCGCAGGCCGGGCCGTACGAGGAGACGGAGCGCCACATCCGCGAGCGCCGCACGCGCGGGCTCTTCGCCGACATGAAGTTCACGATGGCGCGGCCCGAGGAGTCGTGCCATCCCGAGACGCTGGTGCCCGGCGCGCGCACGGTGATCTCCGCGGCGCTCTGCTACTACGCGCCCGAGCCGGAGCTGCCCGCCGGTCACGGCCGCCTGCCGCGGTACACGTGGTTCGACGCGTACGCCGAGCTGCGCGAGAAGCTCGACGAGCTGGGGCGGAGGCTCGGCGGCGCGTACCGCGTGCTCGTCGACGCGAACCAGCACGTCGACCGCGAGGCGGCGGCGCGCAGCGGCGTCGGCTTCTACGGGAAGAACACGCTGCTGATCACGCGCCCGCACGGCTCGTGGGTCGTGCTCGGGACGCTCGTCACCGACGTGGAGGTCGAGCCGACGCCGCCGCTCGACCTCGACTGCGGCTCGTGCCGCCTCTGCATCGACGCGTGTCCGACCGGCGCGCTCGACGAGCCGGGCGTCCTCGACTCGACTCGCTGCCTCTCGTACTGGACGCAGGCGCCGGCCTCGATCCCCGAGCCGTACCGCGCGGGTCTGGACGCGCAGGTCTACGGATGCGATATCTGCCAGGACGTGTGCCCGTGGAACCGTGGAGTCGAGAAGCGCCGCGCCGGCGCGCCGGCGGCCGAGGCGCACGTCTCGCTCGTCGACTGGCTGCGCAGCGACCCTACGGAGCTGCGCCGCCGCTACGCGCGGCTGTACGTCCCGCGCGACGACGGGCGCTGGCTACGGCGCAACGCGCTCGTCGCCGCCGGCAACGTCGGCGGCGAGGCGGAGCGCGCCGCGGTCGAGGCGTACCGCGACAGCGACGACGACGTGCTCCGCGAGCACGCCGCGTGGGCGCTGGCGCGGCTCGAGGAGCGCGATGCCTGAGCCGCGCGCCCTCGAAGGCGAGCGGGCCTTCGCGCAGCGCGGGCTCGTCAGCCGGCGCGAGCTCGAGATGTGGCTGACGTGGGCGCGGCTCGCCGGGCTCCTGTTCGCGTCGCTCGAGATCGGCGCGTTCCACGAGCCGTTCCCGTCCGGCTACGAGGCGGCCGCGTGGACCGTCACCGGCGTGCTCGCCGTCGGCACGCTCCTGCTCTTCGTCGCCGCCAGGCGTGGGATCACCGGGCCGGTGCTCGGCCTGACGGCGTTCGTCTTCGACATCACCATCATCGCCGCGTACGCGACCGTCTTCTCGTACGAGTACGGGAACCAGGTGCGCTGGGCGCTGATCCTCATCGTCGCGGAGGGTGCGCTGCGCTACGGGATGCTCGGCGGGATCCTCGTCCCGGTCCTGCTGATCCCGTTCTTCATCTTCAGCGAGTGGTGGCGCGCACACTACTTCGGCCCGCCGAGGTTCATGGGCGACCGGGCGACGTTCCCGGCCGGTGTGCTCATCATCGCCGGCGTCGTGCTCGGGTGGCTCGTCCGCCGGCTGGAGGACGAGGCGCGCCTCGGGCTCGAGCGCGCGCGCGAGGCGGAGGCGCTGCGCGACGAGCTCGGCCGCCATGTCGACGCGCTCGAGGCGGCGAACCGCTGCGCCCACGCGCTCGGGTCGTCGCTCGAGATCGAGGAGGCGTTCGGCGCGTTCATCGGCGAGCTGCGCGGGTTCCTCCCGTACGACCGCACGGCGATCGTCCTCGTCGAGGACGACGCGGCCGCGACGATCGCCACCGCGGGCCGCGGCGCCGGCGAGGTCTTCCCGCCGGGCAGCGTCGGGCCGCTCGAGGGATCCGTGCTCGAGAGCGTGCTCGACGGGACGACGATCGTGCGGCGCGACCTCGCCGAGACGGAGTATCCGGAGGACAAGCTGCTCGTCGCGCTCGGGCTGCGCAGCGAGCTGATCGCGCCGCTGCCGGTCGGCGCGCGGCCGATCGGGATGCTCACCGTCTCGCGGCGGGCGGTCGACGCGTTCTCCGACGAGGAGATCGAGCTCGTCTCGCTCCTCGGGCGACTCGTCGCGACGGCCGTGCAGAACATCCGCGCCTACGAGGCGGAGCGGCGCCGCGTCGACGAGCTGCGCCGGCTGTCGGCGCTCCGCGCGGACTTCGTCTCGCTCGTCTCGCACGAGCTGCGCACCCCGATGGCGGCGGTGATCGGCGCCGCGCGCACGCTGCAGGAACGGCGGCAGGAGCTGACGCTCGAGCAGCGCGAGGCGTTCCTCACGCTCATCGCAGACGAGACGAGCCGGCTCGCCGCGCTCGTCGGAGACGTCCTCGACACCTCGCGGATCGAGGCCGGGACGTTCAGCTACACGTTCGTCGAGGTCGACCTCGCGGAGCTCGTCGACGAGGCGGTCGCGCTCGCCTCGATCGGCCAGGACGGCGTGCGGGTGCGCGCGTCGGTGGCCGGCACGTTGCCCGCGGTGCACGGCGACCGCGAGCGGCTTCGGCAGGTGCTGTCGAACCTCATCGACAACGCGGTGAAGTACTCGCCGGAGGGCGACGAGGTCGCGGTGAGCGCGGTCGCGGAGAGCGGCGCCGTCCGCGTCGCCGTGGCCGACCACGGGCGCGGCATCCCGCACGACCAGCAGCGGGTGATCTTCGAGAAGTTCGGCCGCGCGACCGGACCCGGCCCCGCGAAGCCGGGCACGGGGCTCGGCCTCTTCATCGCCCGCTCGATCGCCGAGGCGCACGGCGGCACGCTCGACGTCCAGTCGACGCCCGACGCGGGCGCGACGTTCACGCTGACGCTTCCCGCGGTCACCTAGCGGGGGAACCCAGGGTCCCCCGCCGGCCCCTCCTTCGGCACGAATGGCGCTTCGTGGTTGGCGCTGCGGTCGGAGCGCACGATCCGATCCGGCACTCGAGCGCTCTCCTCAGGCTCGAACGCGTAAGCGTTCGACGCCCAATTCCTTCGCGAGCGCGCGCGCCCGCGCGGCGATGCGCGAGCGCAGCTCGGCCGGCTCGATCACGACGGCCGCGCCGCGCTGCGAGAGGATCTCGCTCTCGAGCCACTCGTCGCTCCCGACCGGGAGCTCGCGCAGCGCGCTCTTGTCGGCGAGCGGGCGCCCGCCCCGCTCGATCGCCCAGCGCGCGACCTCGGGCGCGTACAGGACGCGCGCGCTGCGCGCGTCGCGCAGCCGCGTCGGCTCGAACCCCTCGCGCGGCTCGAACCGCTCGCGCGTCAGCCTCGCGCTGCGCATCCGGTCGAGCCGGAACGACCGCTCCGCGTCGCTCGACCGGTCCCACGTGTGGACGTACCAGTTCGGCAGCTGCCGCTCGAGCGAGTACGGCTCGACGAGGCGCGTCGACGGCTGCGCGTCGACCTCCTTCTGGTACTCGATCTCGACGAGGCGGTGCTCGCGCATGCCGCGCGCGAGCTTCGAGATCAGGTCCTCCTCGGCGCGCTCGACGTGCGGCTCCGGCGTCTGTGCGAGCTCGAACCGGCCGAACGTCTCCTCGAGCTTGTGCCGCACGCGCGCGAGCGGCGTGTGCGCGTCGGCCGCGATCATCGGGCCGACGTACTCGAGCGCGAGCCGGATCGCCCGCGCCTCGAGCGGCGTCAGCCGCGGCGGCAGGCGGAACGTGTCGCCCCACAGCTCCTTGTCGACGTGCACCTCGTCGTCGCGGAGCTCGGCGTAGACCGTGTAGCAGCCGCCGCCGAAGTTGACGAGGTTCAGCAGCGAGAGATGCTCCTCGAGCTCCTCGGCCGGGATCGGGAACCGCTCGAGGATCTCCGTCGCCGGGATGCGCGCCTCCTTCTCCTCGCCGCAGGCGGCGAGCAGGAAGGCGAGCAGCGCCTGGAGGACCGCGAACCGCTCCGGCGCGACCGGGCCCGCGGGCCGGTCGCCGGCGAGCTCGACGTCCTTCGGGGGCCGCTCGGCGGCCGGCTTCGGCGGCGCGCCCTCATGGCCGTCGCGGACGCGGCGCAGCGCCGTCGCCACCTCGCGCCGGAGCTCGTCCGGCTCGAGCGGCACGGCGCGGCCGTCCTGCCGCAGCACCCAGGAGGCGAGCAGCGGGAGCGACGAGTACTCGGTCACGAACACGCCGTCCTCGAACCGGCCCGTCGTCCCGTACGCGCGCTGCACCCACCAGGCGGTGTCGCCGCGCACCTCGATCCGCGCCTCGCCGACCGGGTCGCCGATCTGCCACGGCGGCCGGCCGCGGTACGCCTCGATGTCGAAGTCCGTCGGGGTGCGGAAGTCGCGCTCGCGGCGCGTCGCGAACTTGATCTCGCCGCGGATCCGCGACACGCGGAACGTGCGGATGTCCTCGCGGTCGAGGTCGCGCCCGACGACGTACCAGATCCCGTTGTCCGGGAGCAGCGCGTACGGGTTCAGCGTCCGCTCGGTCACCTCGTCGCGGGAGATCGACCAGTACTCGAACTTGACGGTGCGCTGCTTCGAGATGGCGCCCTCGAGCTTCGCGAGCCGACCCGGCATCTCCGGCGAGTAGTCGGGGTCGAGCACCTCGACGCGGCCGGCGGTCGCCGTCGGCGCCTCCGCGAAGCCGGGGCGGCCGAGGGCGAGGTTCTGGAGCGCGAGCCGGAGCGGCTCCGCGTAGGCGAACTGCCCCTCGAGGAGGTAGAGCGCCGTCTGGAGCGCGGCGAGCTCCTCGTCCTCGAGCTCGAGCTGGGGGAGGAAGTACTGCTCCGAGCGGAGCGTGTACAGCTCCTCGCCGGTGAACTCGTCGCGCTGCGACTGGAGCGGCACCCCGAGCCCGAGCAGCTCGGCGCGGTCGGAGTAGAACCGGCGCGCGAACGCCTCGTCCGACATCTCGGAGTAGCCCTCGACGTTCGACTTCACGTCGCGGGCGGTCAGCGCGCGCCGCTCCGCCATCAGGAACGCGACCAGCGAAAGCTGGCGGATCAGCTTGTCCGTGTCGTGCGACACCTGTGCTCCACCCTACAGCGAGCGAGCTGTGGATCGCCGCTGTGGAGACGGGCGTGGAAACTAGGCCGCGGCCTTGGCGGCGAGCTTCGCCTCGAGATGCTGGTGCGACGGGCAGTAGTCGCGGTCCGGCAGCGGCGTGCGCTGGCAGGGCTTGCCCTTGCGCGTCGTCGCGCGGCAGCGGGCGACGCCGCCGTCGAGCGCACCCGACTCGATCTGCTCCTCGATGAACGTCACCGCGGCGGTCACGCCCTTCTGCACCGCCCACGCCACCTGCGCCTGGGCCGTGATCGGGAAGTAGCGGCGGATGTCCTGGAAGAGCGCCCGGTCGGGCTTGGCGAAGTAGAGCGGGTCCTTCGCAAGCCGTTCCATCGTCTGCTCGCAGGCCTCGAGCACCGCGCGCCGCGACTCGAGCTGCGTCTCGTGGTCGCTGTAGGGGTCGATCCTGTCCTTGATCGACCGGTAAATGGCACGCGAGTATTGATACATGCAGTGCTGCAACTGGGAGGTTCGCTCGTCGATCACTAGTCTCGCCGTCTCCTATTAAGCGCGGGGGAATGCTTTGTTAACAGCGGGTAAGCACCGGCGCCCGTGCGACTGAAGGCCATCCTACACGGTTCGGCGCGCTGTTACAAAGTCGCGGCCAGCGTTGCCCTCCCAGAGAACGGGCTCGTGCCGTCTGCGTACAAAAGTCGATCAGCCGGAGCGGGCCACCCGCACCTGGTACGCGTCCGGGAAGCCGCGGGCGTGGACGGCCGGGAGGGCCGCCGAGGCGGCGACGCTCGTCCGGTAGACGCCGGAGAAGACGACGTAGTAGCCCGGGTGGAGGGTCGCGAAGCGCGAGGAGAGGAGCACGCCCGGGCGCGGGAGGCCGGCGTGCGCGGCGGCGCGGACGCCCGCGGCCGCGAGGGCCGGGCCGGACGAGACCGGGATCGACTGGAGCACGTTCGTCCAGCCGTCGACGCCGGCGGGCCACGTCGCCGGGCCGGACGGCCGCGGGGGCCGGGCCGGCGGCGTCTGGGCCGTCGTCGTCACGGCGGGGGCCGTGGTCGTCGTGTGCACCGGCCTCGTCACGGTCGTGGTCGTCGTCGCGACCGGGGGAGCCGAGGACGAGGAGCCCCGGGTCGCGGCGATGACGACGGCGATCCCCGTCGCGGCGGCGGAGACGGCGAGGAAGAACAGCGCGGGACGCGCCCATCCGTCGCTCTGGCTCGTGACCCCGGCATGGGACATCGCCGTCCGACTCTAGCCCTACCGCTGGACGACGACGAGGCGCTCCTCCGTCATCTCCCGGACGGCATAGGCAGGGCCCTCCTTCGTGTTCCCGGACGCCTTGACGCCGCCGTACGGCATCTGGTCGGAGCGGAAGGTCGGCGCCTCGTTCACCGTCACGCCGCCGAACTCGAGCCCGTCGGCGCAGCGGAGCGCGGTGTCGATCGACGCCGTGAACACGCCGGCCTGGAGCCCGAACGGCGTCCCGTTCGCGCGCTCGACCGCCTCGTCGACCGAGTCGACGGCGTTGACGATCACGACCGGGCCGAAGACCTCCTCGCAGCTGACCTTCGCCGTGTCCGGCACGCCGGCGAGGACCGTCGGCAGGATCAGCCCGCCGGACTCGCCGCCCGCGAGCATCGTCGCCCCGGCCGCCTTCGCCTCCTCGATCCACTCGAGGATCCGCGTGCGCGCGTCCCCGTCGATCACCGGGCCGACGTCGGTCTCGTCGTCGCCGGGATCGCCCACCTTCAGTGCCTCGACCTTCGGCACGAACCGCGCGACGAAGTCGTCGTGGACGGCCCGCTCGACGTAGATCCGCTGGACCGAGATGCAGCTCTGGCCGGCGAAGGAGAACGCGTTGCCGGCGAGCTTCGCGGCGGCGCCCTCGACGTCCGCGTCGGCCGCGACGATCACCGGCGTCGAGTTGCCGAGCTCGAGCTTCACACGCTTGCGCGGCGCGCGCTCCTGGAGGCCCCAGCCGACCGGGCCGGAGCCGGTGAACGTGATCAGCTTCACCCGGTCGTCGCCGACGAGCACGTCTCCGATCGCCGACGACGGCCCGACGACGACGTTGAGCCAGCCGGCGGGCAGCCCGGCCTCCTGCTCCAGCTCCGCGAGGAAGAGCGCCGACAGCGGTGTCGCGCCGGCCGGCTTCAGCACGACCGGACAGCCGGCGGCGAGCGCGGGCGCGAGCTTGTGCGCGACGAGGTTGCACGGGAAGTTGAACGGCGAGATCGCGCCGACGATCCCGATCGGGCGGCGGACGGTGAAGGCGAGCTTGCCCTCGCCGGCCTGGGCGGCGTCCATCGGGATCATCTCGCCGGCGAGCTTCCGCGCCTCGACCGCGGCGAAGGTGTACGTCGACATCGCGCGCGACGCCTCGACGCGCGCCGTCTTGATCGGCTTGCCCGCCTCGTCGCAGATCGTCCGGGCCAGCTCCTCGTGGCGGCGGCCGATCAGGCCGGCGACCTTGACGAGGATCTCCGCCCGCTTGTGCGCGGGGAGCGGGTCGGCGAGGGCGCGCTCGGCGGCGTCCAGCGCGCGGCGCGTCTCCTCGGCGCCGGCCCCCGCGACGCGGCCGACGACGTCGCCGGAGTAGGGGGAGCGGACGTCGATCCAGTCGCCGGTCTCGACCCACTCGCCGTCGATCAGCAGCTTCCGCTCGGTCGCCGTGGCAGCCATCGCGCCCCTCTTTCGTCGTGGTGCCGGGACCTTAGCTGGGCTACCGCGCTTCGTCCGGCAGCCGCGCGGCGAGCGCCTCGAGCACCTTCAGCTGGATCGACGGCGTCTCGCGCAGGACCCGGCGGAAGTCGCGGGCGGTGATCACGAGCACCTCCGACGGCACCGTCGTCGTGACCGTCGCCGTCCGCGGGGTTCCCGTGATCAGCGCGATCTCCCCGAGGAAGTCCCCCGAGTAGAGCACGTTGACGCGGCGGCCCTTGCGCCGGACCTCGGCCATGCCGTCGACGAGCACGACGAACTCGTAGCCGGTGCGGCCCTCCTTCGTCAGCTCGCGGCCGGCCGGGACGTCGAGCTCGTCGGCGACGCCGGCGATCTTCACCAGCTCGCCCTTCGAGCAGCGGTCGAACAGCGGCACCCGCCGCAGCAGCTCGAGCTTGGCGTCCTTCCGCAGCATCGGGGCATTCTCCCGGCTCGCACTCGCGCTTCGCAACCCCGCGCGGGTTACAGTTCGACCGATGCCCGCCTCGGAATCCGACGCGCTCATCGTCGACGCCGTGCGCAGCCCGATCGGCCGGCGCAACGGGACGCTCTCGCACATCCGCGGCGACGACCTCTCGGCGCAGATCGTCAACGCGCTCGTCGGCCGCAGCGACGTCGACCCGGCGGAGATCGAGGACCTCCAGTGGGGTTGCGTCACGCAGATCAACGAGCAGGCGTGGAACATCGGCCGCAACGTCGCGCTCACCGCGGGCTGGCCGGTCACCGTCTGCGGGACGACCGTCGACCGCCAGTGCGGGTCGTCGATGCAGACGAACTTCAACGCCGCCGCCGCGGTCTGGTCGGGTCAGCTCGACCTCGTCGTCTCCGGCGGCGTCGAGATGATGTCGCGCGTCCCGATGGGCTCGAACAGCGGGTCGATGTCGGACGCGGTGCTCGAGCGCTTCGACATCGTCATGCAGGGCTTCTCCGCCGAGGAGATCGCCGAGCGCTGGGATCTCTCGCGCGAGGAGCTCGACCGCTACTCGTACGAGTCCCACCTGCGCGCTGCTCGCGCGATCGACGAGGGGCGGTTCGACCGCGAGGTGATCCCGGTCGAGCTCGACGTCCCCGTCCCCGACGAGGACGGCGGTACGGCGACGATGACGCGCACGCGCTTCGCCGTCGACGAGGCGGTGCGGCGCGAGACCTCGCTCGAGAAGCTCGCGACGCTCCAGCCGGCGTTCGTGCCGGACGGCAAGGTCACGGCGGGAAACTCGAGCCAGATCGTCGACGGCTCGGCGGCGGTGCTCGTCGCCTCGGAGAAGAAGGCGTCGGCGCTCGGGCTCGAGCCGCGGGCGCGGTTCCTCTCCTTCGGGATCGCCGGCGTCGACCCGCACCTGATGCTGCACGGCAACCCCGATGCGTGTGCAAAGGCGCTCGCGAAGGCCGGCCTCGGCTGGGACGACGTGGGCGTGATCGAGGTGAACGAGGCGTTCGCGTCGGTCGTGCTCCAGTTCCTCGCCGACACGGACCTCGGCGAGCGCTGGGAGGCCGGGGACGTGAACCCGAACGGCGGCGGGATCTCGCTCGGCCATCCGCTCGGCGCCACCGGCGCCCGCATCACCGCGACGCTCGTCTCCGAGCTGGAGCGTCGCGACGCCCGCTACGGCATCGCCGCGATGTGCATCGGCTTCGGCCAGGCGATCGCGGGAGTTGTCGAGCGCTTGTAGAGCTTGACGACTGTTTCGGCATGCGTGACGAAGCGCCGTGCCGGTCCCGCGCGGGCGCGGTGCTGAAACATCTCGGCCCGCTTCCTTCGGCCTCCGGCTACGCCCGCTTCGCCTGTCGTAGCCTCCGGCCTCCTGCGGCGCGTTCTCTACGATGCGCCGCGCAGCTCACGCCTGAGGAGCGCGATCAGATCCCCGTACGCGGCTTCGACGTCCGAGATCTCCCGGCGCGTGCGGAGGTCCGCGGCGTACGCGTCGACTGCCTCCCGCGTCAGGGGCGCCGTCCGCTCGAAGTCTTCGGGAAGGCTCTCGTCGCCGACCAGTACGACGACGTCGCCCTTGAGTCGTAAGGCCCCGCCGCGTTCGGCGATCAGGCACTCGACCTTGACCAGCTCGGAAGTCAGCCACGAGTGGCCGCCGACTCCTCCCTCGACGCGATCGAACCGAACGAGCGCACCGGGCGAGAGCAGCTCCCGGCGCTGCCACGCAGCGTCCCACGCTCCACGGTCGGTCACCGCCACGAGGTCGACGTCGCTGATCGCGTCGCCTTCGCCACGGGAGAGCGAGCCGAGGAGGAACGCGCCGACGAACAGGCGCGGATGCTCCTCGATTCGCGTCACCGTCTCCACGAGAACGGGCCAGACGCGGAGCGTCTCGACGTGCTCGCGGCCTGGCCAGTCACGCACGGCGGGCTCCTCGTAGGCCTGTGATCTCCGTCGGGCGGTTCGGCCGGTCGACCGCGTACCAGACAACTGTCGTCCCCCGCCAGTCGATCTCCTCCTGGAAGGTCAGGCCGCACTTCTCCATGACGCGCCGAGAGGCGAGATGGTCCGGCACGGTCACGCTGACGAGCCGGTTCAGCACGGTCTGTTCCCATGCGAAGCGAATCGTCCGGCGGGCACCCTCCGTTGCGAGCCCACGCCCCCAGAATTCGGGCGCCAGCTCGTAGCCGACCTCCCACTTGTCTGCCCCCGGCCAGTCCCCGAGCAGGTTCAGCCCGATCCTGCCCACCCAGCGGCCGCTGCCTTTCTCGACCGCCGCCCAGGGGCCGAAGCCGTACGTCTCCCACATCGAACGCGTCCTGCGGAGGATCTCTTCGACGTCCGCTCGCGAGAGCGGCCTGCCTCGGCTGATGAAGTGCATCGCCTCGGCGTCCCCGCAGAGAGCGGCGAACTCGTCGAAGTAGTCGTCGCTCCAAGGCACCAGCAAGAGCCGTTCGGTCTCGACCGCGTCCCAAGACGTCATCTGAGACCGGAGCCTAGCCCGCGTGGGCTAACGCTTCGGCCCCGGGCGGCCGATAACGAGGGCCATGGACGCAACCATCCGCGGCACAACCATGCAGGTCCTCGAGGTGCACCTCACCCCGGGCGAGTCCGTCGTCGCCGAATCCGGCCAGCTCGGCTGGTTCGACGACGGGATCGAGCTGACGACGTCGACGGCGATGGCCGGCGCCGGCGGGATGTGGGGCGCCGCGAAGCGCAGCTTCGGCGGCGGCACCTTCTTCATGACGCGCTACGAGTCGACGGCGAAGCCGGGCACCGTCGCGTTTCCCGCGCGGCTCCCGGGCAAGATCTTCCAGGTCCCGCTCGGCGCCGACCGCTCGTACCTGATCCAGCGGCACGGCTTCCTCGCCGGCCTCGAAGGCACGAACCTGACGACGGCGTTCCAGCCGAAGAAGATCGGCGCGGGGCTCCTCGGCGGCTTCGGGTTCCTCCTCCAGCGGCTCGAGGGCACCGGCCACGCGTGGGTCGAGCTCTCCGGCGAGCTGACGGAGTACGACCTCGCGGCCGGGCAGGAAGTGAAGGTCCACCCGGCGCACATCGGCCTCGTCGAGGGCTCGGTCACGTACGAGCTGTCGACGGTGCCGGGGATCAAGAACAAGTTCTTCGCCGGCGACGGGCTGTTCATGATCCGGCTGACCGGACCGGGCAAGGTCTGGCTCCAGTCGCTGTCGCTGCCGATGCTCGCGCACGCGCTCCAGCCGTACCTCGAGCTGCCGGAGGGCGGTTCGAACCAGTCCGCCGGGATCGAGGCGGCGGCGGTCGGCGGCGCGGTCGCGGCGGCGGCGAAGGGCCTCGGCGGCCTCTTCGGCTAGCCGCCGGTAGGCTCCCGCGTCGTGGCGGGAGAGATCGGCAAGGTCGGCGTCGTCGGTCTCGGCGCGATGGGCGCGGGCATCGCCCAGCTCTGCGTCGAGGCCGGCGTCGCCACGGTCGGCCGCGAGGTGACCGCGGAGCTCGGCGAGCGGGCGCGCGACCGCATCGGCCACTTCCTCACGCGCAAGGTCGAGAAGGGGCAGCTGGAGCAGGAGGCGCGTGACGCGGCGGCGGCGCGGCTCTCGCTGACGACCGACCTCGCGGCGCTCGGGGACTGCGACCTCGTGATCGAGGCGATCGTCGAGGACCTCGTCCCGAAGCAGGAGCTGTTCGCCGAGCTCGAGCGGATCTGCCGCGCCGACGCCGTCCTCGCGACGAACACGTCGGCGCTGTCGGTGACGGAGATCGCGTCCGCGACGTCGTCGCCGGAGCGCGTCGTCGGCATGCACTTCTTCAACCCGGCGCCGCTGATGCCGCTCGTCGAGATCGTCCGCACGGAGCTGACCGGGGACGACGCGTTCGAGACCGCGTACGCGTTCGGCGCGCGGCTCGGCAAGCACCCGATCCGCTGCCACGACACGCCGGGGTTCGTCGTCAACCGCGTGCTGATCCCGCTCCTCAACGACTGCATCCGCACGCTCGACGAGGCGCGCGTGACGGTCGAGGACCTCGACGCGGGGATGAAGCACGGCGCCGGCTGGCCGATGGGGCCGTGCGAGCTGCTCGACCTCGTCGGCATCGACGTGCACGTGCACGCGAGCGAGGCGCTCTGGCAGAAGCTGCGCGAGCCGCGGATGGCGCCGCCGCCGAGGCTCGTGGCGATGGCGAACGCGGGGCTGCACGGCCGCAAGACCGGCCGCGGCTTCTACGTGTACGACTAGGCCGCGAGGCGGACCGGCTGCTCCGCGGGCTGCGGCTCGGCGGCGGGGGCGGCGGGCGGCGTCTCGGCGAGGATGAGGTCGAGCGCGAGCGCGTCCATCGCCGCGGCGGCCGCTGCGCCGAGCAGGCGCTCCGACGCGCGGGGGTCCACGCCGGCGGCGCGCAGCGCCCGCGCGAGGGCGTCGACGCGGTGGCTGAGGATCGCGGTGCGTTCGGCGGTCATCCGCCACAGGTTCGCGCGGAGGGCGGACGTTCCTGCGCGCCGGACGGCATAGCATCCGCTGGTGTCCGCAGGCGTCGCGCTTCTCGTCTTCGTCGTCTCGCTCGCCGCGACGCTGTTCGCCGCCGCCGTCTTCGCGGAGCGGCTCGACGTCCTCGGGCACCGGCTGGAGCTGCCGGAGGCGCTGGTCGGCGTGCTCACCGCCGTCGCCGCCGACGCGCCCGAGCTCTCCTCGGCGGTCGTCGCGCTCGCGACCGGGGCGAGCGCGGTCGGCATCGGCGTCGTCGTCGGGTCGAATATCTTCAATCTCGCGGCGATGCTCGGCCTCTCCGCGATCGTTGTCGGCCGGGTGCGGCTCGCGCCGGAGGCGCTCGCGCTCGAGGGCGGTGTCGCGCTCCTCGTCACGGTCGTCGTCACGCTGCTCGCCTTCGGCGCGCTGCCGGCGTGGGCGGCCGTGCTGCTCTGCGGGCTCGTGCTCGTCCCGTACGTGGTCGTCGTCAGCGTGGCCGAAGGCGATCGCCCGGCGCGGCTGTCGCCGCGCAACTGGCGCCACCTGCGCCGCGCGCTCGGCGGCCGCGACATCCGGCGCGCGGTCACCGACCGCGACGTCTGGGGTCCGCTGCTCGTGCTCCCCCCCGCGGTCGCCGCGATCGTGCTCGGCAGCATCGGGATGGTGCACGCGGCCCTCGACCTCGCGCACCGCTGGGGCGTCCCCGACGCGGTCGTCGGCGCGGTGCTGCTCGCGGTGCTGACGAGCCTCCCGAACGCGTACACGGGCGTCCGCCTCGGGCGCGCGCGCCGCGGCGCCGCGCTCGTCAGCGAGACGATGAACTCGAACACGATCAACCTCGTCGGCGGGATCGCGATCCCCGGCCTCTTCGTCGCCGTCGGCGGCTTCTCCACCCTCGTCGCGGTCGACGCCGCGTGGATGCTCGCAGCCACCGCCGCCGCGATCGCACTCCTCGCCCGGCGGAGCGGGATGGGCCCCCGCGGCGGCATCGTGCTGATCCTCGCGTGGGCCGGATTCGCCCTCGTCCAGGGCGTCTGGGGCTGACCCCGACGGTAGTGGCTCACGTGAGCCACTACCGACCCCGACCCGTTACAGAACCTTTACGGACCGATCAATCCCCGGGAACGGGACGGGGACATACTGTGAGCGCATGCGACGGTATGCGCTCGTCTCCGCTGCTCTGCTCGCGCTCGGCGCGCCGGCGGCTGCATGGGCGCTGACGCAGGGGCCGAACGACGGAACGCTCGTCGTCAAGGACGGCACCGCGCCGAAGGGCGTGCCGGTCGTCACCCTCGTCATCACCGGCGCCGCCATCGGCCACATCACGAACTACGCGACGATCGTCATCGACGACACGACGACGAACGACCCGTACGGCCCGGAGGTCACGAACTCCGACTGGCACAAGGACGTGTCCGACACGGCGACGAAGTGGGGCGGCACGAACATGAAGTTCCGCGCCGTCGGCGGCACGTACAAGATCACGATCTACGGCTCCGACGTCGACCTCTCGGCCGTCGGCCGCGGCGTCGTCACCCTCGCCGGGATGCCCGACACGCCGAGCGGCGACGGCACGTACTCCCTGAACGGCGACCCGGCGCGCTCGCTGCCGGCGACGCCGACGGGGAAGCTGACGATCGGCGCCCCGGCGAACGGGTAGAACTCCCGGCGGTGGGCACGAAGCAGCAGACGGTGCTCGTCGTCGAGGACGAGGCGTCGATCGCCTCCTTCGTCGCCGCGTACCTGAAGAACGCCGGCTTCGGCGTGCGCGCGACCGCGAGCGGGCTCGAGGCGCTGAAGCTCGTCGAGTCGGAGAAGCCCGCGCTCGTCGTCCTCGACCTGATGCTTCCCGACATCGACGGTGTCGAGGTCTGCAAGCGGATCCGCCAGCACGGCGACCTGCCGGTGCTGATGCTGACCGCGCGCGACGAGGACGTCGACAAGATCATCGGGCTCGAGGTCGGCGCCGACGACTACATGACGAAGCCGTTCAACCCGCGCGAGCTCGTCGCGCGCGTGCGCGCGATCCTGCGCCGCGCCGCGCCGGAGCGCGCCGACCGCGAGAGCGCCGTGATCACGCACGGCGACCTCGTCGTCGACGCCGGCCGCCGCGAGGCGCGCGTCGCCGGCCAGGAGATCCAGCTCGCGCCGAAGGAGTTCGACCTGCTCTGGGAGCTGCTCGACCACCGCGGGCTCGTGCTGACGCGCGACCAGCTGCTCGAGCGCGTCTGGGGCTACACCTTCGCCGGCGACACGCGCACGGTCGACGTCCACGTGCGCCAGCTGCGGCGCAAGCTCGGCGACGCGTCGCCGATCGTCACCGTCTGGGGCGTGGGCTACAAGGTGAGCCCGGCGCGCGAAACGACTTCCGCCGCGTAGCGGAGTACCCTCCGGCCCATGCTCGGGTCGCTCCGCTTCAAGCTTCCGGCGCTCTTTCTGCTTGGCGTGCTCCTCTCCGGGCTGATCTCGACGCTGATCGCGATCCGCTTCTTCCAGAGCTACGAGCACGGGCGGGCGGTGGCCGAGCTCCGCTCCGAGTCGGTCGGGATCGTCCAGCTCTACGCCCGGCAGGCGGGCGTCCAGGACGTGCCCGTGGACAAGCTGCAGGCGGCGATCGGCGGCGACCACATCTTCTACGTCCCGATCGCAAAGGGCGTCGAGCTGTTCACCGGCTCGCTGCCGACGCTGCCGGCCGGCGCCGTTCCCGGATCCGCGCTGAAGGAGAAGGAGACGGCGACGGTCGACCTCACGGTGGGCGGGCACAAGTACCTCGCCGTGGCGCGGCCGCTGCGGCTGGGCAACGTCCTCTTCGGCGCGATGGTCGTGGCGAAGCCCGTCTCGCAGCTGCGCAGCCGCTGGGTGACGCTCGCCGAGCGGCTCGCGCTCGCGTTCGGCGGCGGCGTGATCGTCGCCGGGCTGCTCGGCGTCTACGTGTCGCGGCGGCTCACCGATCCGCTCCTGCGGCTGTCGGCGGCGGCCGACGAGGTGGCGGCGGGGCACTACGACGTGGAGCTGCCGGAGCCGCGCGGCAACGACGAGATCGCCCACGTGACGGGGCGCTTCCGGGAGATGACGTCGAAGCTCGCGGAGTCGGAGCAGCTCTCGCGCAACTTCCTCATGTCCGTCTCGCACGAGCTGCGCACGCCGCTGACCGCGATCCGCGGCCACGTCGCCGCGCTCCGCGAGGGCGTGGTCGAGGACGAGGCCGCGCAGGAGGCCTCGCTCGACGTGATCGGCGAGGAGGCGCTGCGGCTCGAGCGGCTCGTCGGCGACGTCCTCGACCTCGCCAAGCTCGACGCACACCGGTTCACGGTGCTCCAGGAGGAGGTCGACATGGAGCAGCTGTGCGAGCGCGCGTACACGGCGTTCGGCGAGGAGGCGCGGCGCCGCTCGATCGACTACCGGCGCGAGATCCGCGCGCATCCCGTGATCGTCACGGACGGCGACCGCGTGCTGCAGATCATCTCCAACCTGCTCTCGAACGCGTTCCGCTGGACGCCGGAGGGCGGCCGCGTCGGGCTCGAGCTGTCGGCGTCGAACGGCTCCGTCTCGGTCGCGGTCGCCGACACCGGGCCGGGGATCACGAGCGACGAGCGCGAGCGGATCTTCCGCCCGTTCTGGTCGCGCGACGGCGGCGGGACCGGGCTCGGGCTCGCGATCGCGCGGGAGCTCGCGCTCGCGCTGGGCGGGAGGATCGACGTGCAGACCGCGCCGGGGCGGGGGAGCCGCTTCGAGCTCGTGCTGCCCGGGCCGCCGGAGCCGGCGAGCTAGCTCGCCTCGGAGGGGCGGCGCTCCTCCATGCGGTAGACGACCGCGCCCGGGCGCTCGCCGAGGCGCTCCTCGATCCGCGTCAGCCGGTGCTCGACGCTGCGCCACCCGGCGGTGACGAGGTCCACGAGCAGGGCGAGGTCGTCGACGCGCGCGTTGCTCTCCGCGAGGAGGTCGCCCTCGACGCGCTCGAGCCGGCGGATCACCTGGTTCATCAGCCCGCGGATCTCCGCGAGGTTGCGCGCGACCGGGAGCACCTGCTCGCGCAGGCCGTCCTGGACCGCGTCGCCGACGCGCGCCGGGAGCGTCGCCTCGATGTCCGCGGCCGCGGCCGCGAGCGCCTCGACCTGCTCCCGTGCCCGCTCGAGCGCCGCGTCGATCGCGGCCGGCTCGGGGCGGCCCGCCGCGGCGGCCTCGATGCGCTCTCGCGCGCGGTCGACTGCGTCGTCCACGGGGACGACGTTACCGTGCCAGCCGGATGGATGTCACCGAGCTGGACTACGACCTTCCGCCGGAGCTGATCGCGCAGCATCCGGCCGAGCGGCGCGACGCCTCGCGGCTACTCGTCGTCGAGCGCGCGACCGGCGCGGTGCGGCACCGCCGGTTCGCCGAGCTGCCGGAGGAGCTGCACGGCGAGCTCGTCGTCGTCAACGACACGAAGGTCGTCCCGGCGCGGATCCCGATCGAGTCGCCGCGCGGCGAGGTGCTGCTGCTGGAGCGGCTCGGCGGCGACGAGTGGGAGGGTCTCGCGCGGCCGACGCGCCGGCTGAAGGCGGGCCGCCGCTACGGGCCGGTCGAGCTGCTCGAGCATCTCGGCGAGGGGCGCTGGCGGCTCCGTCTCGAGGGCGAGTCGGCGGGGGAGACGCCGCTCCCGCCGTACATCGTCGAGCCCCTCGACGATCCGGCGCGGTACCAGACCGTGTACGCGCGCGAGGCGGGATCGGCGGCGGCGCCGACGGCGGGGCTGCACTTCACGCCCGAGCTGATCGCCGGGCTCGACGTCGAGCGGGTCACGCTCCACGTCGGGCTGGACACGTTCCGTCCGGTCGGGGAGGAGCGACTCGAGGAGCACGTGATCCACGGCGAGCGGTACGAGGTCGAGCCGGCGGCGTGGGAGCGGATCCGCGGGGCGGAGCGCGTGCTCGCGGTCGGGACGACCACGGTGCGAGTGCTCGAGACGCTCGCGCGCGGCGCGCCGCCCGCGGGCCGCACGGAGCTGTTCGTCACGCCGGGGTTCGAGTTCCGCCGCGTCGACGCGCTGCTGACGAACTTCCACCTGCCCCGCTCGACGCTGCTCGCCCTCGTGATGGCGTTCGCCGGCGTGGAGGAGACGCGCCGCCTCTACCGCCTCGCCGTCGCCGAGCGGTACCGCTTCTACTCCTTCGGCGACGCGATGCTGATCCTGTGAGGGGCCGACGCCACCCCTTAACGGTGCCAGTCACCGTTAAGGGGTGGGCCGGCGCTCCCTCGGACCTGTCTCGGTGCCAGTCACCGTTAAGGGGCGGCGCGGGCTACGCTCGCGGCCGTGACGGACACGTTCACCGTGACCGCGACGGACGGGCCCGCGCGCGCGGGCGTGCTCTGCACCGCGCACGGCGACGTGCCGACGCCGGCGTTCATGCCGGTCGGGACGAAGGCGACGGTGAAGTCGGTCGACCCGGACGAGCTGCGCGCCCTCGGCGCCTCGATCGTCCTCGGCAACACGTACCACCTCCACTTCCGGCCCGGCGAGGACATCGTCGCGGAGCTCGGCGGACTTCACGCCTTCATGGGCTGGGACGGCCCGATCCTCACCGACTCCGGCGGCTTCCAGGTCTTCTCGCTCCGCGACACGCTGCTGGAGCTCGACGACGACGGCGCCACCTTCCGCTCCGTCTACGACGGCAGCGCGGAGCGCTTCACGCCCGAGCTCGCCGCCGCGATCCAGGCGAGCCTCGGCTCCGACGTCGCCATGTGCCTCGACATCTGCCTCGCGCCGGGCAGCGCCCGCGCCGAGCTCGAGGACGCGGTGCGCCGCACGACGCTCTGGGCCGAGCGCCAGCGCGACCTCCCGCGCGCGCCCGGCCAACTCCGCTTCGCGATCACGCAGGGCGGCCTCGACGACGAGCTCCGCCGCCGCTCCTCCGAGGAGCTCGTCCCGCTCGACTTCGACGGCTACGCGATCGGCGGGCTCAGCGTCGGCGAGGAGCGCGCCGCGATGTTCGAGGCGACGACCGCCGCCGCCGCGTTCCTCCCGGAGGAGAAGCCCCGCTACTTCATGGGGATCGGGGACCCGGAGGGCGTGATCGAGGTGATCGCCCGCGGCGTCGACATGTTCGACTGCGTTCTCCCGACCCGCACCGCGCGCACCGGCAGCGCGCTGACGTGGGAGGGGCGTCTCAACCTCCGCAACGCCCGCTTCGCCCGCGACCCGGGCCCGCTCGACCCGGCCTGCGGCTGCCCCGCCTGCACCCGCTTCAGCCGCGCGTATCTCCGCCACCTCGTCAACCAGGAGGAGATCCTCGGGCTGCGGATGCTGAGCCTGCATAATCTGCGCTTCCTCATCGACCTCGTCGCCGCTGCGCGGCAGGCGATCGAGCGCGGCGAGCTCTCCGCCTGGAGGGACGACGCGCTCGCCCGCCTACGGCCAACGAGAATGGAGCAACCGTGAACCCTTCCGCCCTGCTGCTCATCGTCCTCGCCTTCGGGTTCCTCTACTTCGTCCTCATCCGCCCGCAGAAGCGCCGCCAGACGCAGCAGCAGCGGATGCTCTCGGGCCTCCAGGAGGGCGACGAGATCGTCACCGCCGGCGGCATCTACGGCGAGGTCACCGGCTTCGCCGAGGACGACGTCCTCGTCAGGATCGCGCCGGAGATCGAGGTGCGCGTCGCCCGCCGTGCGATCGGCGGCGTGATCAACCGCGCGAACGAGCCCGAGGAGGCCGAGGAGCCGGAGGAGGCCGACGAGCCCGAGGCCGCCGAGGAGCCCGAAGTCTTAGACGACTCTCACGGCTCGGACCCAGCCGAACGCTAGGAACGACAGCTACCCTCTTCCGGCACTCGTGACCGACCGCCGTAAGTACCTGATCCTGATGGGCGCGATCGTGGCGGCCCTCATCGGCGCGGTCCTCATGATCGTCCCGGGCTCGCCGCTCCACCGCAAGGCGACGCTCGGCCTCGACCTGCAGGGCGGCCTCGAGGTCGTGCTGAAGGCGGTCCCGCCGAAGGGCCACACGCTCACGGCGGACGACATGAGCCGGTCGATCTCGATCATGCAGAACCGGATCAACAAGCTCGGCGTGTCCGAGCCTGAGATCCGGAAGCAGGGCGCGAACCAGATCGTGATCGAGCTCGCCGGCGTCCACGACCCGGCCACCGCCGCGGCGCTGATCGGCAAGACGGCGCAGCTGATGCTGTTCGACTTCGAGAACGACCTGACCGGGCCGTCGCGCGACGTGAACGGGAACCCGGTCGCCGCGCCGTCGCTGTGGTCGCTGCTGACGCAGGTGAAGAAGCAGGCCGCGAAGGGCTCGCCGCAGGAGTACTACCTCTTCAGGACGACGAAGAAGACGACGCCGGCGAAGACGAAGCACGGCAAGCCGACGGTGACGATCGACCACTCGCTCATCGCCGGCCCCGCCGACACGAAGGCGGAGCTGCTCCGCAACTACGGGGGCAAGGTGCCGGCGAACGGGACGATCCTCGCCGTCCCGCAGAAGAACCTCGTCGTCAGCTGCCCGGTTGCGAACGGCTGCCTCGGGGTCCAGCAGAACGGCGTCTCGAAGAACGGCGTCTACTACTACCTGCTGAAGTACGACCCGCAGAACAAGACGAGCCCGGTGCCGGAGATGAACGGCTCCGACCTCGTCCTCTCCGGCACGAAGGCGGACTTCGGCCAGGCCGGCAACCCGGTCGTGCTGCTCCAGTTCACCGGCCACGGCTCGAACCAGTTCCAGAAGATCACCCGCCAGGAGGCGCAGCGCGGCCAGACCAAGTACAACCTCGCCGGCAAGCAGGGCGACTACCTCAACTACGTCCAGCACTTCGCGATCGTGCTCGACGGCGTCCTCCAGTCGACCCCGTACATCGACTTCAAGCAGAACCCGGACGGCATCCCCGGCCCGAACGCGCAGATCGACATGGGCAACGGCGGGACCTTCCAGGACGCGAAGAACCTCGCGCTCGTCCTTCAGACCGGCGCCCTGCCCGTCAGCTTCCAGCAGATCGAGCGGACCGACGTGTCGGCGACGCTCGGCAAGGACTCGCTGACGCAGGCGTGGCACGCGGCGCTCGTCGGCCTGATCCTCGTCGCGATCTTCCTGCTCGTCTTCTACCGCTTCCTCGGCCTCGTCGCGGTGGCCGGCCTCGCGATCTACGCGCTTCTCTACTACGCGGCGATCCTCCTGTTCAACGTCACGCTGACGCTGCCGGGCTTCGCGGGACTGATCCTCACGATCGGCGTCGCCGCCGACGCGAACGTCGTCGTGTTCGAGCGCATCAAGGAAGAGGTGCGGTCCGGGAAATCCGTGCGGGCCGCGATCGCGGCCGGCTACGGCAAGGGCTTCCACACGATCCTCGACGCGAACGTCGTCACCGCGATCACCGCGCTCGTGCTGTTCCTCATCGCCGTCGCGTCGGTGAAGGGGTTCGCGCTGATGCTGCTGATCGGCACCCTGATCTCGCTGCTGACGGCGGTCGCCGCGACGCGGGCGATGCTCGGGCTGCTCGCCGGCTTCAAGTGGTTCGACAACCCGCGCTTCATGGGCGCGTCCGGCCAGCAGACGGCGAAGTGGCTCCAGATCGACTTCATGGGGCGCAAGCGCACCTGGTTCATGATCTCCGGCGCGATCATCCTCGCCGGCCTGATCTCGATCGGCGTGCGCGGGCTCAACCTCGGGATCGACTTCACCGGCGGCTCGCAGATCACGTTCAACACGCATCAGGGCTGGACGCAGCCGCACGTCGCGAGCGTCGTCGCGGGGGCGGGCGAGCGCGACGCCGTCGTCCAGGGCCGCGGTGCGTCGACGAACGGCGAGTACAAGCAGTGGCAGGTGCGCACGAAGGCGCTCACGGGCGCGGAGCAGACGCGGCTCCAGGGGAGCCTCACGCACGACCTCGGCGCCTACGCGTCGGGGACGAAGAACGTCTCGTCGAGCTTCGGCCACCAGATCGCGAGCGACGCCATCTGGGGAATCATCGTCTCGCTGATCCTGATCACGATCTACATCACGCTCCGGTTCGACCTGAAGTTCGCGATCCCCGTGATCCTCGCGATGCTGCACGACATCTTGATCACGATCGGGGTCTACTCCTTGACGTACAAGGAGGTGTCGATCGCGACCGTGGCCGCGGTGCTGACCGTGCTCGGATACTCGATCTACGACACGATCATCATCTTCGACCGCATCCGCGAGAACGTGCCGCTGATGCGCCGGCAGCCGTTCGCCACGATCGCCAACGTCTCCGTCTGGGAGACGATCCGCCGCTCGCTGGCGACGACGTTCATCACGCTGCTGCCGATCGCCGCGCTCCTCGTGCTCGGCGGCGCCGAGCTGAAGGACTTCGCGTTCGCGCTCCTCGTCGGCGTCACCTCGGGCGCGTACTCGTCGATCTTCATCGCCGCGCCGCTGCTGACGATGTGGAAGGAGCGCGAGCCGGAGTACGCGAAGCGGAAGCAGCTCGCGGAGTCGGGCGCGATCCAGACCGTGGACAGCCAGGGCCGCCGCGTCACGGGGACGGACGCGATCGCGGCGGCCGTCGCCGAGTCCGAGGCGGCGCTCGCCGAGGAGCCGACGCCGGGGCTCGTGGACGTCGTCACGCCGGCGCCGTCGGAGCCGGGCGCGCAGGCGCGGCGCGAGAAGCGGCAGCAGCGCCGCCGGACGAGGCCGCATGGCCGAGCCCGCTAGCGACCGGATCCTCGAGGTCCTCGAAGAGCTCTTCGCCGAGCTACCGGCCCGGCTGCACGCGAGCCGCGACCGCATCTCCTCGACGGCGGGCGGCGCGCTGCGCGGCCTGGCCGACGAGCTCGGCCTCGTCACGCGTGAGGAGCTCGACGAGCTCGAGCTCCGGGTGGCCCAGCTCGAGCACCGGCTGAAGCTGCTCGAGGGCCCGCGCGACCTCCCGCCGCCCTCCAAGTGACAAGTTGTTACTTGGAGGGAGCGCTGCGGCCGCGCAGGCGGCGGATCGCGGTGCCGTAGCGCACGACCGTCGCGTGGCGAAAACGCTCCGCGTCGAAGACGATGAAGGCGCAGGCGGCCGCGAGCGGGAGCTCGACGAACACCGCCTCGAGGAGCGCCCCCAGGCGCTCGCTCCCGCCGGCGGAGGTGACGACGTCGAACCACGCGTCGCAGACGAGCATGGCGCCGGTGGCGGCGGCGAGCGGAACGAGCCACTTCGAGGCCTTGATCGCGGCCCAGGAGGTGCCGGCGAACGCGGCGACGAGGGCGATGTCGAAGCCGACCCAGGCGACGTCGTAGTCGTCCGTGACGTGGCGGGAGGGAAGCGTGAAGGTCAGCCAGACGGTCCAGGGAAGCAGGGCCAGGGCGCAGACCGTCAGCAGCGGGGTCACCCAGCGCGGCAGGAGCACCCGCTCCGGATCCGGGAGGGCGGTGTCCGGAATGGCCACATCGGACGGCTGGGGCGCCGCCACGCGCTCGTCCATCCTCACGTTGTACCCATTGAGGTGAGGGCAGCGCGCCGACGATGGCGTTACCCTGGGGCCGTGCGTTGGCGGCCGCAGACCCCCAGGCCCGAGTCGCTGCTCGCATGGGCAGCCGCTGCGGTCGGCGTGATCGGCATCATCTCGGCCCTCACGCCCGAGTTCTCCGACCGGTTCCGGATCGTCAAGGGCCTCCTCCCGCCCGGGATCCCGGCCGCGGCCCGCGTCGGCGCCCTCGCCTTCGGGTTCGCGCTCGTCATCCTCTCGCGCTCGCTCGCACGGCGCCGGCACCGGGCCTGGCAGCTCGCGGTGGCGGTCGTCGTCGCCTCCGCGATAGCGCACCTGGCGAAGGGGCTCGACTTCGAGGAGGCGACGATCTCGCTCGGCCTGCTCGCGGCGCTGATCGTCCACCGGCGACGTTTCGACGTGCCCGGCGACCCGGCGTCGGTGCGGCCGCTGCTCGGCATCCTCGGTGTCGTCGTCGCCGTCGTCGCGCTCGTCGCCGGAATCGACCTCCGCGGCGTCGACCTCCCGGACCGTGCGTCCGACATGCTCAACGCGTTCGGGCTCCTGATCGGCTTCGGCGCGCTCCTGCTCTGGCTGCGGCCGACCGCGCACAAGGCGAAGCAGACCGTCGGCGAGCGCCGCGTCGCGCGCGCCCTCGTCGACGCGTACGGGCAGGATTCCCTGTCGTTCTTCTCGCTCCGCCGCGACAAGAGCTACTTCTTCTCGCCGACGCGGAGGTCGTTCCTCGCGTATCGCGTCGTCGCCGGCGCCGCGCTCGTCAGCGCCGACCCGGTCGGCGACGAGGACGAGTTCGACTCGCTCCTCGCCGAGTTCCGCCGCGTCGCGCGGGCGCACGGCTGGCGGCTCGCGATCCTCGGAGCGTCCGAGCAGCATCTCGAGCGGTACCGGCGCCTCGGACTGCGGGCGATCGCGATCGGCGAGGAGGCGGTGCTCCACCCGGCGACGTTCTCGCTCGAGGGCAGGCCGATCCGCAAGGTGCGCCAGTCCGTGACGCGGCTGACGAAGGCGGGGTACACGCTGCGCGTCGTTCGCGCCGACGAGGCCGACGACGCGCTCCGCGCCGAGCTCGACGCCGTCTCCGAGGCGTGGCTCGGGAACCAGCCCGAGCGCGGCTTCACCATGTCGATCGACGACCTGTACGTCCCCGGCACCGTCTTCGCGATCGCGCTCTGCGAGAACGGCCACGTCGGCGGCTTCCTCCATCTCGCGCCGACGCCCGCCGGCGGCGGCTGGTCGCTGAGCACGATGCGCCGCGCGCCGGAGACGCCGAACGGGCTGACGGAGTTCCTCATCGTCGAGACGCTCGCGTGGGCGAAGGAGCAGGGCGCGGGGGAGGTGTCGCTCAACTTCTGCGTCTTCACCGGCTTCCTCTGCCCCCACCGCGCGGTGACGCTGCCGCGCCGCGCCCTGCGGCGGGTGCTGCTCGCGGCCGACAACGTCTTCCAGCTCGAGCGGCTGTACGCGTTCAACCGGAAGTTCTTCCCGGAGTGGCGGCCGCGCTACCTCTGCGTCGAGCGGCTCAGCGACCTCCCGGTCGTCGGCCTCGCCTACCTCCACGTCGAGCAGCTGCTGATGCCGCCGGGCCCCTGGGCACGGCGGGAGCGCAGGCGCGCGGTCGCCGTCTAGCGCGGTCTCGCGCGCCTGTCACACTTCCGGGATGGCCCAGCCTGCGCCGACGCGGAGCCTCGGGCGCCTGACGGAGATTGCGCAGGTGATGGCGCGCCACGGCTTCGGCTACTGGCTCCAGGCGCACAAGCTCACCGACCTTCTGCCGGGGCGCTCGGCCGAGACCCGGCTCGCCGCCGCGTCGGAGAACGGCGTGTCCGCGCGCGGCCAGCATCTCCGGGAGGTGTTCGAGGAGCTCGGCCCGACCTTCGTGAAGTTCGGGCAGCTGCTCTCGACGCGCCCCGACGTCGTCCCGCCCGACATCATCGCCGAGCTGCGCCCGCTCCAGGACGACGTGCGCCCGTTCCCGTATGCCGACGCGGCGCAGGTGATCGAAGCCGAGCTCGGCAACTCGATCGCACGCCTCTTCCTCGACTTCGACGAGGAGCCGGTCGCGGCCGCGTCGATCGGCCAGGTGCACCGCGCGACGCTCCCGAACGGGAGGGCGGTCGCGGTGAAGGTGCAGCGGCCGGGCGCCGCGCGGCAGATCGAGGCCGACGTCGCGCTCATGTACCAGGCGGCGCGGCTCGTGAAGGAGCGCGTCCGCTCGCTCGACTTCATCGACGCGCGCGGGCTCGTCGACGAGTTCGCGCGGCAGCTCCGCACCGAGCTCGACTACCGGCTCGAGGCGCGCCACGCGCAGACGTTCCACCGCAACTTCGCCGGCGACCGGAACGTGCACGTGCCGAAGGTCTACTGGCAGTACACGCGCGCGCGCGTGCTGACGCTCGAGTGGCTCGAGGGCACGCAGCTCGCCGACATCGACACGCTGCCGCTGACGCTCGAGGAGCGCCGCGACGTCGCGTATCTCATCGCCGAGGCGTGGATGACGATGATCTTCCGCCACGGCTTCGTCCACGGCGACCCGCATCCGGCGAACATCTTCATCCTCGAGGAGGCCGGGACGATCGGGCTCGTCGATTTCGGCGCCGCGGCGAAGCTCACCGACGACGACATGACGAAGCTGACGCGCCTGTTCATCGACGCGGCGGCGGAGAACGTCGAGGTGCTGCCCAAGCGGCTCGCCGACCTCGGCGTCGGCTATCCGAAGGATCGCGAGGAGGAGTTCCTCGCCGAGCTGCGCGAGATCTACTACCGCTACTACGGCGCGAGCCTCGCGGAGATCGACCCGATCCAGGTGATCCGCGAGGCGTTCCAGCTCATCTACTCGATGAACCTGAAGCTGCCGACGCGGTTCCTGCTCCTCGACCGCACGATCGCGACGCTCGCGTCGGTCGGGATCGAGCTGTACCCGGACTTCAACGTCTTCGAGGTGGCGCGGCCGTACGCGCGGGGGCTGATGCTGGAGCGGTTCACGCCGGAGCGGATCGCGCGCCGCGCGCGGCGCGACGCGCTGCGCTACGCGCAGATCGCGAGGGAGGCGCCGTTCCAGTGGTACGACTTCATGGAGCAGATCCGCGACGGGCAGATCGAGGTCGGCTTCGTCCACAAGGGGCTCGACGAGTTCCTCCAGGACATGCAGAAGGTGTTCAACCGCCTCGTGATCGCGCTCATCGTCGCGGGCGGCCTGATCGGCTCGGCGCTGATCGGCGTGTTCTCGACGAGCGGGCCGCAGCTGCTCGGGATCAACGCGCTGTCGGTGGTCGGCTTCGTGCTGTCGGCGATCCTCGCGATCTGGCTCTTCTGGGGCGTGTTCCGCTCCGGCCGCCTGTAGGCCCGGATAGCGCCGTCCGACCTTGACGAGAGGATGGGGTCACGTCCGAGGGTCGAGAGAAAGCAGGTGAACCATGCAGTACGCAGTGTCGGTCGAGGGAATCGAGTGCGCCGTCACGGAGCGCGAGCTCGAGGCGCTGATCTTCCGGCTCGACCGAAGCGGCGTCGTGCACAACGGCTGGAGGTCGCCGTCGGCGGCCGTCGCCGAGACGCTCCGCTCCCAGCGCGAGAGGGGGAAGACCGTGCTGAAGGTCGCGCCGGAGCTTCAGGGCACGCTGCTCGAGGCGCTCCAGCGATGGGCCGGAGCCGAGGACTACTCGGAGCGGCTCGCCGCGCTTCGCTCCGCGCTCTGCCCGAGCGCCGT
>Ga0335085_10001737_pt1 | contig 44106 bp, 34 predicted proteins | sample Lox_Sample_45_FD_206712 | JGI IMG/M metagenome (GOLD analysis project Ga0335085, IMG submission 206712) | Soil microbial communities from Loxahatchee National Wildlife Refuge, Florida, United States - Lox_Sample_4.5 | ecosystem: Environmental > Terrestrial > Soil > Wetlands | place: USA... | reverse complement strand
GTGCGTTCGTCCAAATGCGGCCAAACCGAACGGAACTTCCGCTTCAATTCGGATAGGATGCTCATGCCTACGGAGCATAACGCATTGGTTCATAAGATGGTATCTTTATTTATTTACGCAGCCTTAGCAGAAACAACCGGCGCCGTAGGGGTACGGCTTGCCGTACCCAATGCTCACCCCCGACTCTCCCAATCGCAGATGTAGGGGCGGCTCTTGTGGCCGCCCAACTAACAATGGGCCCACAGGGTTTCTCTGTTGAATCGGGCGGCCACAAGGGCCGCCCCTACGTCTGCGATTGGGACACCGCCCTCCGCGGCGGTTGTTGACAAAACTTTTGCAAATGTCAGACACGCCCATGACATATGGGCGACTTCTATCCGCACATAATCAACACGCAACACCAAAACTCCGGCTGAAGATGACCTCCGGTTGGCTCTGCCCGGCTCCGGAGGTCACTTCTTCCGGGTCCAACAGAAAAGGAGCACATCATGACTGAAATGAGGCTCCGCCGGCGTTGGTCAAAGCTACTGCTTTGCGCGCTGTCGGTAGCTCTGGCGAGCGTCTTTGCGGCGTTGGGTGAGGGTAAGCCCGCGAGTGCCAACCTGCCTCCCGGGGTCAGCACCATCGCGTCGACCGTACCCGCGAACGGCGACGTAAATCCTTACGGTCTGGTTGTGGTTCCGGCGACGGTCGGAAACCTGACCGCGGGCCACTTCTTGGTAAGCAACTTCAACAATTCGCAGAATCTGCAGGGAACTGGAACCACCATCATGGATATCGCTCCGGATGGCTCCAGCAGCGTCTTTTCACAGTTCGCCAGCAACCACCTGCCCGGCCCTTGCCCAGGCGGCATCGGGCTCACCACCGCACTGGCCGTCCTTCAGACGGGATGGGTGATCGTCGGCAGCTTGCCCACGGTCAACGGGATGTCTGCCACGGCACAAGCCGGCTGCCTGGTAGTGATCAACAGTGTCGGAAAGCCGGTAGGGACGTTCTACGGCTCACTCATCAACGGACCCTGGGATATGACGGCACTCGATGAGGGCAGTACCGCAACGCTGTTCTTCACCAATGTTCTCAACGGCACGGTCGCAGCAAACGGAAATGTGGCCCATAGCGGCACCGTCGTCCGAATGGTGCTCAACATCCCACCCAACTCGAAGCCACAGATCGAATCCATGACCGTCATCGGCTCAGGCTTCGCGGAGCGGACAGACCCTGACGCGCTGGTTATTGGGCCCACGGGCGTGGGGCTTAGCGGCACCACACTCTACGTTGCCGACAGCCTGAATAATCGCGTAACCGCCATTGCCAACGCCACCACCATCACTTCGACGGCGGGAACCGGGACCGTGTTCTCTCAGAACGGATTCCTCAGTGACCCACTGGGTCTCACGATTGATCCCGGCACTGGAAATGTGCTGGTCACCAACGGAAACAACGGGGTGTTGATTACTATTGACCCGAGCGGAACCCAAATCGCGTGGAATCTGATCGACAACACAGGTTCACCTCCTGGAGCCGGAACGCTGTTTGGGTTGGTCTCGGTACCCGGCGCGGGAGTCTACTTCGTCGACGACGGATCAAACACGCTGAACCTGTTCCAGCAAACGGGCAATTGAAGACCGCAGTGTCTGACTAGGAATTCTCGTGACCGGCGAGGGGATGGGTTGAGCCCCGAGGCTGATTTCATGCACCTCGATGAACTGGGCATGGAATCGGTTTTGGGGTTCTGCTCTTCTAAGCCCCTTTTCGCGCAGTGCGACATCCAGCCAACCGTCACGCCACTTCGGGTGTCGCCGGGTCGCCCCTCGACATCTGCCGACCGACTGCTGTCTACTTCCCACCGCTCTTCAGCATTTCCTCCCGCTTGGCCCGAAACTCGCTGTCCGCGCCCCATTCGGGAAACTTCTCCGCATCGGCTACACGGTAGCCTACTGAGAAGTACAGTTGCAGATCCTGAACTGCCCCTCTCAAATCCCAATCCGGCTTAACTTTGTCAGAGGGCTTGTGATAATCATTGGCCGTGAACTCATCCAGCATCTTCAGACCCCAGCCTTCCGGGCGGCCGATATAATCCACACCCGAGTCGGGATCGAGCGCGGGCACGCCCTGCTTGGCAAAATTGAAATGGTCGGAGCGAAAGTAGAAGCCTTTTTCGGGCTCGGGATCGGGCCGCACCGTGCGGCTCTGTTCCGCCGCAACCTGGCGCACGTAATCATCCAGGGTTGAGTTCCCGAGGCCGATCACAGTGAGGTCGCGCGTGAGTCCGTGGACGTTGAGGCCGTCCATGTTGATCTCGCCGAGCGTGTCTCGAAGCGGATAGAGCGGGTGCTCCGAGTAATACTGAGAGCCTAGCAGACCCTTCTCCTCCGCGGTCACGGAAAGGAACAAGATCGAACGGCGCGGCCCGGGCTGCGCTTCCGTGAAGGCCTTGGCGAGTTCGAGCAGTCCCGCGACGCCGGAGGCGTTGTCCACGGCACCATGATAAATATTGTCGCCATTTACCGGATTCCCCACGCCGAGGTGGTCCCAGTGCGCGGTGTAGATCACATATTGATCCTTGAGCTTCGGATCACTGCCTTCAAGCTTGGCCACCACGTTGTGCGACTCGATGTCGCGAATGGTGTTGTGAAGCGTCACGGAGGCATTCATCCCCAGTGGCACGGGTTTAAAATCCGGGCTGAGGGCTGCCTTGTGCAGAGCATCGAAATCCCGGCCCGCGTCCGAAATGAGCGCCCGCGCTTTCTGCTCCGTGATCCACCCTTCCACGGCGCAACGCGAATGCCCTTTGTCCGGTGAGAGCAGGCTGAACTGCTCTGGCGAGCTGCTGCCTTCGACGACTTCCCAGGGATAGCCAGCCGGGCCCGTCTCATGGACAATCAGGGCGCCGGCTGCGCCCTTGGCGGCTGCGATTTCGAACTTGTACGTCCAGCGGCCGTAGTAGGTCATCGCCCGGCCCTTGAACATTTTCGGATCAAGTCGCGTGGGGTCATTGGGGTCCGGTATCTGCGGGTCATTGATCAGCATCACCAGAACTTTGCCGCGCACGTCCACGTCTTTGTAATCGTCCCAATGATACTCGGGCGCCACCACGCCGTAGCCCACGAAAACGAGCGGCGCGTTCAGCGTGACTTCGGGCTCGACGCGCTTGGTCCAGGCCACGAAGTCGGGACCGAATCGCAGGTGCATGGTGGTGGATTTGCCCATGCCGCCTTCAGGCGTTGCGCTTGGTTTGGAAAACTCCAGCTCGGCGCTGGGATCGGCCTTGATCCCCACCAGCGGCACGTTCTGCACGTAGGTTCCGTCGGGATTGCCGGGCGCCAAACCCAGCGACTTGAAGCGCGACACCAGAAAGTCCACCGTGAGCTTCTCGCCTTGGGTGGCGGGAGCGCGGCCCCCGAACTCATCTGAAGAGAGCGTCTTGATGTCGTCGAGCAACGCCGGCGCGCTGATGGCCTTCCAGGCCACCTGCTCTGCGGCCGGAGTTGACGCGGAATCGGAACCGCTCGCGATGGCCGCCAAGGCAGCCACGAACATAATCCCGAGCCCGATCAGACCCGGCCAATGAAGCGCTGCTCTCAGTATCATTCCGACTCCTCGAATATCATCCTAGCTTCAGTTTGGACATAGGGCGAAACGCACTCCAGCGAGCGCCGCGGTAGATTTCCCCTTAAGCGCGAATGACTGTGAGGACAGGCTTCCGCATAGCACCTCGGGCTACGAAGCCTTTAAGAGTGCCTGCTCAACAGTTTTGGGCAGCTCAATCATCAGAAAGCGGTTGGCCGGGTAAAGGTAGTCCTCGCCGCTCTCATCCACTACGCGCAAGTCTCCGTCGCGCGCGGCGTCGACATCGGGCAATACACGGTAGATCTTGTGCAGTTCCAGTGATGCGGGATAGCCCGCGTTATCCACGCACACGGCAAATTGGGGGCCAGGGTCTTTGGACTTCTTCATGCGTCAGTCCTGATCAAACATCACTTCTGAAAAATCAAAAAGTAATACGTCTTCCCGTCCGACGGCCGCGTGAAACCGGGCTCCGACCGCAGAAAATGAAAGTCGTGTCGGGCCAGGTCTTCGCGCTCCATCGATTCCGGCATCCGGTGCATGGAATGGTAGTCGTCGCGAGACTTGCCCGGCTTCGTCTCGCCGTCGATTAATCCGAGCAGTCCGCCGGGCTTAAGTGCCGCATAAAGATGGTCCAACATCGAGTCGTAATCCACCCACTCATGGTATGAATCCACGGAGAGCACCACGTCCAGCGAATGCGGTGGAAGGTGAGGATCGTCCGCAGCCCCAAGAACCGCAGTGACCTGCTTCAATCCTTGCTCTCTTGCTTCGCGCCGCACGTCGGCCAGCACCTCGTCTTTGATATCCACAGCGTAAACTTTTCCAGTCGGTCCTACCCGGGCCGCGAGCTTCATCGTAAAGTACCCGCGGCCACAGCCGACGTCCGCCACGAAGCTGCCGGGCGTCACCCCAAGCGCGTTCATCACCTCATCGGGACGCTGCCAGCGGTCACGCTCGGGACCTGAGTTTTGGGCTTGTGAACAGCCACCGGTCAGGAACAGGCCAACAAAAACGAGGGCAGCAGAGACGTCGCCGCTGCATCTCAGATCAAAGATGGTACGCCTACGTCCGGATTGTTCGGCGGTCAAATGTCTCATGGCGCGTCGCGCGACTACCGCTTGCGGCGTGCGCTGACGGCTTTCTTCGCGGCTGGCCTCTTCGATTTCGCTGCCGACTTCGCTTTAGTGGTGCTCGGCTTCGCGCCTGTCGCTCGCGTTTTCGGCTTTGCGGCTCTAGCAGCCATCGGCCGCCGCGCCATAGCTGCAACCTTCTTCACTGACTTCGCCGGAGTCTTCGCTGCCGTCTTCGCCACCTTCTTCGCTACTTTCGCTGGAGCAGGCGGTGGGGCTGTTTTTGGCGCCGGCGCAGCTTGGCCCTTCTTGACGACTTCCTTGGGCGGCGCTGCCGCGTGCTTAGCCGACTTTGGTGCCGCCGGAGTCGGACTCGTCGAAACCGCTACAGGTGCTGGCGCGCTAGGAGGCACCCCTTTCGATTCCGCAGCGGGTTGAGGCCTCGCAGCAGCCTTTGCGGCCTTTCCCTTCAGTGCCGGCGGTTTGGCTGGCACCGGGGGTGGCGGGGGCGGCGCCTTGATCCCCGAAAGGTCACGCAGCGCCTGAGTCAATTGATTTGGAGTCTTCAGCTTCCCGTCGAGCTGCTGAAGCAAAACCTCCTCTAGAATCTGTTCGAACTTTGGACCCGGCGGCAACCCTATAGCCTCAAGTTCGGCACGCGGTAACTGCGCGCGCACGGGCGGCACCTTGGTGAAAAAGGCCTTCACCCGGTTCTGCACTGTGGCGTTGGCAGCATTGATCAGCAGCGAGGCCACCAGAGCATTCGGCGCGCCATGGAGTAGCGAATAGACTTGGCTCAGCTTAGCCACCTTGGGACTCGCCACTGCTTTAGCAAGCTTCCCTGCTTCGCGCTCGTGGTTGAGCACGCTCTTGACGGTCTTCGCGTCTCCAAACACCTTTTTGGCCAAGCGGTTCTGTTCCCCTGAAGACAGCTTCGCCACCAGCGCCAGGAAATTCAGCAGCAAGGCGTCATCGTACGCAGCAGCGGTGCGTATGGCGTTGTGGACGCGTTCGAACCTCTCGAAGTCAATGCGATCGGAAGCGAGTTTCGCATCGAGGCCGGCCAACAGACCGCGCTCTCGCAGAGCCTTCAGGATCCGGCCGGATGATTCTTCCGCGAGCACGGCGCGGAGCTCGCGGGCCTGCTGTTCCTCACGCATCGCCTCCCAGGCGCGATTCTCAAGCGCCAACTCCAGCCAGTGCGCGGTGCGCTCGTCAGGCTTGTAGTCGAGCCGTTGGCCCAGCCGGAACAGCCGATAGATACGCGAGGGATCGTCAAAGAAACTGCGGCTATGGAGCGCCCGGAGCTCTTTTCGCTCAATGTCGGCGGCGCCGTTGGTGGGGTCGAGCAGCAGGCCGCGCGAGTTCGGGTGGAGCGAAATGGCCATGGCGTTCACGGAAAAATCGCGCTGCCTCAGGTCATCGAAGACCGTGCCTGGCGACACCTGAGGAGGCTTCCCAGGCAAGTTGTAGGTTTCAACGCGGCTGCTGGCGATTTCTCCCTTAATTCCGCCTTCAAACACGACGTCTGCCACATTGAGTTTCGGGTTGAAACGGATGCTCTCAACCTGAAGATCAAAGCCATTAACGTCGGCTGGCTTGGGACTGGGCCGTGACGAGACGTGCCGTTTAGCGGCGCTTTCGAGCGGTCTCAAAATCTTCTGGATGTTGCCTTCCACCATGAAGTTCAGGTCGCGCGGGGTCTCAAGACCGGTGGTCAGGTCGCGAACCGCACCGCCCCCAAGGTAGAGGTTAAGGCCCTGGCTAGCCGCCAAGCGGCCAAGCTGATTGATCACCCTCAATTGTCCCGGCCGGAGCCGGCTGTCCATTAGGAAGTTGTAGTCAGGCATGGATTTACCTACCAGTGGTTAGTGGTTAGTGTTTAGTGTTTAGTGGTCAGCTTTTGGAGCACCACCCACACCATGCGCTCGCTCATTGGCTTTACGACTAACCATGCTCTACTCCTTGCTGTCGCCAGTTGCTTCTTGGCCCCGTACGACAGGCATATCCCTATACCGATCACTGAATCAGACTTTCGTGGTCAATCTAGAACACCGCTTGCCTTCTATCACTGACTATCACTGACCACTAGCCACTAGCCACTTGTTCAGGCTCGCGGATGATGCGCTTGATAGACTTCCTTCAACCTTTCTTTAATCACCTGCGTGTAGATTTGCGTAGTGGAGATATCGCTGTGTCCCAGCATGATCTGGATCGAGCGAAGATCGGCCCCGCGCTCCAGGAGATGGGTGGCGAAAGAGTGACGCACCAAGTGGGGACTGAGCGGCGTCGGAATACCGGCAATCCTGCCGTAGCGCGACAAAATCTTCCAGAAACCCACCCGTGATAGTTTTCCGCCTCGCTGGTTTAGAAACAGAAAAGGAACTGCCGCCTTTTTGGCCAGCTTCGCCCTGCCGCCCGCTACGTAGTGCTCAAGGCAGCGCAGGGCTGATTTCCCCACCGGTATAAGGCGTTCTTTGTTGCCCTTACCCAGGCAGCGCACCACGCCCAGATCGGCGTCGAAATCCTCCCAGCGCACATTCACGAGCTCCGATACCCTCATCCCGGTGGCGTAAAGCACCTCCAGCATGGCCCGGTCCCTCAATCCTGCAGGGGTTGAAAGGTCAGGCTGGGTAAGGAGCTTCTCAACTTCGGCGGCCGCTAGGTACTTGGGAAGGGCCTGAGAGAGACGGGGCGGATCAATTTCTACCGTTGGATCCCGTGAAACCTTGCCTTCGCGGACCAAGAACTGGTAGCAGCCTCTAAGAGATACCAAGTGGCGGGCGACGGCGCGTGCGGTGAGGTTTTGCCGGTGAAGGTGCTCCAGGAACTGCCGCACGTTGTCGCGGTCGGCCTGGCTCCAATCCCGCCCTCTTCCTGCAATGAAAACGGCAAACTTCACGAGGTCCCGGCGGTAGGCCAGAACCGTGTTGTCGGCGAGGCCTTTCTCTACCCGGACATAATCGAGGAAACTGCTGATTTCGAAAGGCACAGCGCGGGAAGCCCCTTCGCAGGCCACTGCATGCTGCGCGGGTGCTGTCGCTGGCGAGCCCGGCATGATCATCAAAGCCTCAAGGCCCGGGGAGTCATGTTCAGCGCGGAATACCGGCTGTCACTTGTTAAACGACTGTCAAGCCGAGGCGTGGGTAAGAATTCGACCAGGCACGATCGAGATCAAGCCGTTTAGTTGCAATCTGTTGCGTAGCTCCAAATCCTTTTGCCCACACCCTTGCAACCGCCGCGCTTCTGCACGCGAGGGCAATGTTAACACATCGAATTTCAGGTTTGCAACAGCATCTACGAGAAGGTCTTAGCCTGTATTTCTCCCGAGGATTCGAAAGGGCGGGGCTAAAGCCCGGCTGAAACCGGCTGAAACCTCGCCCTTTTGGCGCACTGCAAAGGCGCACTCTGACCAGCTATTTGCGTTGCGGCCCTAAGTTACCCTTATTATTAAGTTTGCGATCGGGAGCAAGGTAGTTCACTAGGATCGGCTTGAGCTTGCCCTGAGCGCTCAGAATCAGTTCGATGGTCTCCCTAACAGCGCCGAGACCGCCGGGCGCGCGGGTGACGTAGTGCACATACTTCGGCAGCAGCGGATGACCGCCGCTCACTCCGACGGCCAGTCCGGCGCGAACCAGGGGCGGCAAATCGACAAGGTCGTCCCCGATATAGCACACCTCCTCGGACTGCAGGCCGGCTTCTCGCAGGATTTCGCGGTAAGGGGCCAGCTTTTCAAGCGCGCCTTGACGCAAGTAGTGGATACCGAGCTCGCGGGCACGATACTCCACCACCGGTGAAGCGCGTCCGGAGATGATGCCGGTCTTGATCCCCGCCCGATGGGCAAACCGAATGCCGAGCCCGTCGCGGGTGTGAAACGTCTTCGTCTCAATGAATTGCGGGACGTGCTCGCCGCCCGAGCCCGCGCCGGTGGAAACTCCGGCTGGCACGTAGTAAATGCGTCCGTCGGTGAGCACCCCGTCCACGTCCATCAGCAGCAGCCGGATCTTGCGAGCGCGTAAGCGAATGGCGCGGCTGTCTCGTCCAGGAAGCGCCACCTTGGTCATTCTAATGCCTCCCCCTGCTGATTCCTAACCGGGCACGCCGAAATACTGCCGCGAAGGCGCTGAAATGGTGCACTCATTCTAAAGCACTTGATTCGTTCGCCGTAGCCGGAGGGCTTGGGTTCGTTTTAGGTTCGTTTTTTCGCGCTGCTGAAATGGTGCGCTCATTCTAAAGCACTTGATTCGTTCGACGAAACCATGGCTTGGGTTCGTTTTAGGTTCGTTTGGGTTCGTTTTAGGTTCGTTTTTTCGCACTTTTGTTGATTCTGCAGCACTTCTCGGGTTCGTTTTTGCATTTAAGGCATACCCCCCGGGGGGGGTACACCGAAATTGACCCGTTCATTAGAACATTCCAATGCGCCAGAGGTCATGAATATGAACCACTCCCGCAAGCGTTCCGTCCGGCGAAATCACCGGCAGCGCTGTGATGTGGTGCGCCTCCATCAGGGCCAGAGCGCCGCTGGCCAACTCCGTGGGACCGATCGTAACCGGAGAAACTGTCATGCAGTCGCTTGCGGCGCGATCGAGGGCCCGGCTGCCTTCACGCTGAAAGAAACGGCGCAAGTCGCCGTCGGAGACGAAGCCGGCCAAACGCCCCTCGGCATCAAGCACCGTGGTCAAGCCCAGGCCCTTACGGCTCATCTCGTAGATCACTTCCGGCAAAGTCGCGCGCAGCCCGACGTGCGGGACCTCATCGCCCGTGTGCATCACGTTTTCTACGCGCCGGAGCCGTACCCCCAGGCCGCCGCCGGGATGGAGGTTGGCATAGTCTTCCGCGCTGAAGCCCCGCTTCTGCAAGAGTGCCATCGCCAAGGCATCGCCCATGGCCAACATCGCTGTAGTGGATGCGGTGGGCGCCAAGCCAAGAGGGCAAGCCTCCTGCTTGATGCCGACGTCCAGCGCCACGTCACTGGCCTGCGCCAGCGTGGAAGACGGGTTTCCTGTAATGGTAACCAGCGGAATCGACAACCGCTTGACCGTCTCTAGCAGGCGGAGAAGTTCCTCCGTTTCGCCGCTATAAGAGAGCGCCAGCAGCACGTCGCCACTAACCAGGCGGCCGAGGTCCCCATGCAGTGCTTCCGCTGGATGAAGGAAGAAAGAGGGCGTCCCGGTGCTTGAGAGCGTCGCCGAGATCTTCTGGCTGATCAGCCCTGACTTACCCATGCCCGCGGCCACCACGCGACCGCAGCAACGAAACAGGATGTCAAGGGCAACCCCAAACCGCTCATCCAGGCGCTCTGCCAAGTCGGCGAGGGCTTGGGCTTCAACCTCAAGAACTTTGCGGCCAACGTCGAGGCTCATGACGGGCAGGAAGGACTGCTCCCAAGCATTGAGCATAATATCATGGTCTGAGGCGCAGAGGCGGCACTTGTGGCCGCGGATAGTGGGTCACTTTGAAATTCCCCGCCTTTCCCGCCCTGTCATTCCCGCGCAGGCGGGAATCCAGACGGTGGAGCACATCTCTCTCTGTTTTGTGGATTCCCGCCTGCGCGGGAATGACAGGGTGGGAAAGTGCCGAGAGACAACTCAAACTGACCCACTACCCGGCCGCGCTCGTGAATGGGGCAGCCACAAGTCACAGGGGTCGCCCCTACGTCGCGAGCCTGCCGTCGCTTACCAAGAAAGTTAATGCTGAAAATTTTCCTTGACACGCCTCCGCACATTAGCAAGAATCATGTGTCCTGAGCCTCCGGCTCACGCTTGAGGTTCAGGGCAAACGAAGGCGTCGGGAGTTGGTCCGTTCTTAAGCTGGGCCTGTGGGGGTTACAGACTCTGTTAAGATCACGTAAATTTTTGAACGTACCAAAAAAACCTCTTGACAACGGAATCTGGTGCTGGTAAAAACATTGATGCCTTCTCTCAGTTTGCGGCTTGGGAGGGGCGTCAAGTTCATCGGTGGGACCGCAAAGAAGACAGATCGCAGTTTAGGGAGGGGAAAATGCGTAGAGTACTAGCGGTTCTTTTTGTAGCAGCGGCTCTAAGTGTGGCGGGGGCTTCGGTAGCAGTGGCGGATACCGTCACATCGACTCGAGTGGCTTCCACTTTTTCGAGCAATGACAGCCTGCACTGGGGTTTGCTCGGCGTCAACAATTTCTTCGTTGCGAACGGTGCCACGCTTTCCACAGACAACGGCATCCTCACAACCGTTAATTTCGGGACAGGCGGTACCGGTGCCACTCTAGAGCAGTGCCCGATTAGCACTTGCACATGGACCGGCAATTTTGCTCCTGGCTCCGAGCTTCTGACTTCCATCAACTTTAGCGACACGGATTCCGGAAGAATTATTCTGAGCTTTGCCACCGGGATTTCCGCCATCGGCTTTCAACTGGAGCCTAATGCTGGCGGGCCGATTACGTTTGCGACTCAGATCGCCGTGTACGACGGCAGCACTCTACTGGACACGTTCTATTTCCCGGGTGGCTTCGAGCAGTCTCACGCTGAGAACAACAGTGCTGGCTTTTACGGCGTGATCGATTCAACGGGTGCCAACATCACGTCGATTCAAGTCCTCGCTTATGATTGTGGCAGCGTGGGTGGGCCTTGCGACGGCTTTGCGATCAACAGGGCCCGAATTGAAGATGCCGCAACAAGCTCTGTTCCTGAGCCCGCCAGCTTGGCGTTGCTCGGTTCCGGCTTGGGCATGCTCGGCTTCCTGCGCCGTAAGCTAGCTGCGCGGAAGTAACGCCTTCCTCCCACTGACAGCCTGTCTTTCCCGGAGAGGGAACCGTGACGACGGTTCCCTCTTTGGCGTTGCTGCACCCTCTTCAAACGTTTCTAAGAGTTCACCTGACTCCCTTTAGCACTTCCCCAATCTCGATCGCTCGATCATGTGTTGGGCATGCTTGGCTTTCTGCTGAGTCCGCTGTCGACGCGCCGGGAAGCCAAGAGGTGCCCGCGAAAGCTCCGGCCTGGAGTTGGTGTCCTACTCCTGGCGTAAGGCGATCATGGGATCCACTCGGCTTGCGCGACGCGCAGGCAAGAAGCTGGCGAACAATGCAGCAGCGATCAGGACTGCAATCATAAGTGCGAAGGGCAGCGGCTCCACGGCCCGCACTCCCTGAACCAGCCTCACCAGGAGGCGTCCTGCCACGAAGGCTCCGATTGCTCCTGCAACCACACCCGCCAGGATCATTCTCAGACTCTGCCGGAGCACGAGCTGCATCACGTCAGCAGCGCGCGCTCCGAGCGCCATGCGGACCCCGAATTCCGGCACGCGCTGACCGGTGACGTAGGCGAGTACGCCGTAAATGCCCACGCAGGCCAGCAGCAGGGCGAGGCCCGCGAAGATGCCGAACAGGAGCATCAGGAACCGCTGCCGGGCAAGCGAATCGTTCACAAGCTGCCCCAACGTACGCACCTCGTAGAGAGCTTGATCGCCGGGCGCTCCGCCGGTGGCGCCGCGGAGTTCGCGCCGCATCGGTTCGACAACATTCAAGGGTGGAATGCTGGTGCGGACGGCAATCGACATGAGCTCGGACCACCGGCGCATCAACGGGTCTGGCACCTGGGCAAAAGGATAGTAGAACTGCGCGCGTACTCGCGCTTGATCGTCCGCGGCGAGGCCCCAATACCGGACGTGGCGCACAACACCCACCACCCGGGCGGCGTCAGGACCCGCAGACCCTGACAAGAAGGGACTGTCCGTGTTGGGAAGCCAGAGGTACTTCCCCACCGGATCCTGGCCGCCAAAAGCGCGCGCGGCCAAGACGTCATCAATCACGACGGCGTGCTCACTGCCGATGCGATCGTGGTCATCGAAGAATCGCCCTTTAAGCAGCGGGATGCCCATAACCTTCAGGTAATCCGGCGTCACGCTCGTGGCCAGGGCAAGGGGCTGCTGGTCCGCCGGCGGAATCGCCGGTGTGTTCCAGTAGCCGATCGGGTTGTTGCCCTCGCGCATCGGAACCGTATCGACTACGGCGGCGGACAGCACTCCCGGCACGCGCCGCGCATGATCCAGGACGTCTTGCCAGGCGGCGCGGATCTGCGCGGGGTTTCGAAGTACGTCGGGCGAAAGCGCCATCCGAGCCGCCAGCACGTTCCGGGAGTCAAAGCCGGGGTCAAGCGAGGAAAGCCGCAGGAGAGCGCGCCCCAGCATCCCGGCAGAAACCAACAGCACCACTGCCAAGGCGATCTCGGATACGACAAAGCCGCTATGTAGACGGCGCGACCTTCCCGCCACGGCGCGGGCTCCGGCGCGAAGAGCCTGCTCGAGGTCGTGCGCGGGAGCGCGCAGGGCAGGCGCCAGTCCAAAAAGAAGGCCGCTCGCGAGCGACACGGCAAACGCGAAGAGCAGTACATGCCAATCGAGATGCACCTCCGCGGCACGCGGCAAACTGCCCGGCCAGAAGGCCACAAAAGGACGGATGCCGTCGGCTGCAAACAGGACTCCTAGGACGCCTCCGCAAAGCCCCAGCACGCCGCTCTCCGCGAGGCATTGACGCACCAGTCGGCTCCGGCTTGCGCCGAGCGCCGCGCGCATGGCAAGCTCACGCTCGCGTGATACCGCGCGCGCCAACAGGAGGCTGGCCACATTGACGCACGCAATCAACAGCACCAGGCTGACGGCGCCGAGAAGCAACCAGAGTGTGGACCCGACATCCCCGACATCCGGACGAAGAGGTTCCGCCGCAAAGCTGCGGTCCTCATTAGAGTCCGGGTATTGCGCGGCGAGCTGACGGCCGATCAGCCCCAGTTCCGACTGCGCCTGCGCCAACGTGGCGCCCGACCGGAGGCGGGCCAGCACCGCAATGCCGGGATGCCGGTCGCGACGCTGCATGCTCGGCGAAGGGTCTTGGCCGAGCGGAGTAAACACGTCCGCCTCGTCTGCGTTCAGCCGGAAGCCCGCGGGCGTAATTCCGACAACGGTATAGGGCTTGCCGTCGAGAGTCAGCGACCTGCCGACTGCTGCCGGGCTTCCGCCGTAAAGGCGCTGCCAAAGACCGTAACTGATGATCATCACGGGCCCCGCGCCCCGCTGGTCTTCTTCGGGTAAAAAGGCACGTCCCCTTAAGAGCGGAACACCGAGAACGGAAAACAAGCCGGATGACACCTGGAAGCCGTCAACGTACTCGGCCTCCCCGTGCTCGCTTACCAGGCCTCCGCTATAGCGCCAGGCCGCCAAATCCAGAGAGCGGCTCGCGCGCTTGCAGTCCAGGTAGTTGGGGTAAGCAAACGCCCAGCGATTACCCCAAATTGGACTGGTAACCTTTTTGGTCTGCTCGTTGAGGATGACGAGCCTCGCGGGTTCCAAATAAGGCAGCGGCTTGAGCAACACACCATTGACGACCGTGAACATCACCGTGGTGGCTCCAATGCCCAAAGCCAGTGTTACCAGAGCAGCGACCGTAAACCCCGGTTGCTGCCGCAGCAGTCGCAGCGCGTAGCGGCAGTCTTGCCAAAGGTCCTCCAGCCAGCGCGTGCCGCGAGCGTCGCGGCACTCCTCCTTTACTTGCTCAGTGCCACCGAGCGCGAGCTTGGCGAGCCGCCGCGCTTCCGCCGGATCGTGGCCTTGCGCGACGAGATCAGCGGCGTGCTGATCGAGGTGGTAGCGCAGCTCTTTATTAAGCTGCTCTTCCATTTGCTTCCGGCGCAGCAGGCGATGCCACCAGCTCATTCCGCACCCCCTTCGGCCATCCCCAGAATCAGGCCTACGGCCTCGGTCAATCGCTGCCAACTTGCGGCTTCGGTTTCGAGCTGCGCCCGCCCGCGCCGCGTAAGGCGATAGAACTTGGCCTCACGCCCGGTTTCGGTCTCCTTCCAGTCAGCAGCAAGCAGGCCACGGTTTTCGAGCCGGTGCAGCGCCGGGTAAAGCGACCCTTGCGGAACCTGGACCACGTGGCGCGACACCTGCTGCAGGCGCTGGGCGATCGCGTAGCCGTGGACGGGGCCGAGCGCGACGACTTTCAAGATGAGTAGATCAAGTGTGCCTTGAGGGAGATCGGACTTCGCTGCCATCGTCTATACCTCTGACTTCTACATATTATAGGGATGACGTGTAGAAGGTCAAGGTATATTTACCTTGGAGTTACTTGTGTTGCCCGCGTTTATGTGGTATAATTAATGAGGGAGATTCATGTCCTGTGCTCATGGAACTCACAAGGCAGGCACAGGTCGGTTGAAGACCACCATTTCTTGAGGAGGACAAATGATAACGAGCCAGGAAATTCCATACCGTGATGGCGATGCGGAACTCCGCGGCGTATTGTTCAGCGACCCTACGATGCATGACCGGCGGCCCGGCATCCTCGTTGTCCATGGGGGCGCGGGGATCGATGATCACGCGAAGGGACGCGCCAGAACAATGGCCGGCCTCGGCTTCGTCGCATTCGCTTGCGACATGTACGGCGCGGCCGTACATGGCAACCGGGAGCGCATCATGACCTCGCTCCAGGAGTTCAGGCAAGACCCGGAGAAACTGTGCCAGCGCGCCCGTGCGGCGCTTGGTGTTTTGGCTTTGAGCCCGCTCTTCGACGGGCGCATCGCTGCGGTGGGCTATTGCTTCGGCGGATTGACGGTTCTCGAAATGGCGCGGAGCGGCATGGACCTGGCCGGTGTGGTCAGTGTTCACGGAAGCCTATCAACAGCTCGACGGGCGGCGACGGGGGCAATCAAGGCAAAAATTCTCGTCTGTCACGGTGCCCTGGACCCGCACGTACCCATGCCACAGGTCACAAGCTTCGTTGAGGAAATGAATCAGGCTGGCGCGGACTGGCAGCTCATCGTTTACGGCGGCGCCATGCACGGCTTCACTCACGATTCTGAACCCATTGCTCCAGGGGTTGCGTATCACGCGGCGGCGGACTCGCGTTCCGCGACGGCCATCGGAGATTTCTTGGTCGAGATCTTTGGTTCGCGCTGAAGTTTGAGCTTGTGGTCAAATTGACCAATGTGGGCCAATACCCCGGCGGGCGCGAAACGGGACGCCAAGAGGCGGCCACAAGGGCCGCCTCTACCTGCCCACATGGCTCAGCGCCGGGCCGCGCTGATTTCCTGGTCTTTGTACTGCAACTGGTAGAGCTTGAAGTAGAGGCCCTGCCGGTCCAGCAGCTCCTGATGCGTGCCGATCTCACGCACCCGGCCCTTGTGCATCACGACAATCTTCGAGGCGTTCTGAATGGTCGAGAGCCGGTGCGCGATCACCAGCGCGGTGCGGTTCTCGAGCAGGCGGTGAAGCGCCTCGCGAATGAGATACTCGGTTTGTGGATCGATGCTGGAGGTCGCTTCGTCAAGAATAAGGATGCGCGGCTGATGGGCGAGCGCGCGCGCGAAGCAAAGCAGTTGTTTTTGGCCCACCGAAAGCGTGACGCCTCGCTCCTTCACGGGCTCATCGAAGCCGGCGGGCAAGTCTTGGATGAAGTCCAGCGCGTTTACCAACAGCGCGGCCTCGCGCACCTCAGCGTCAGTGATCCATTGTGTGCCCAGGCGAATGTTGGAGGCGATGGTGCCTGAGAACAGAAACGAATCTTGCAGGACGAGTCCAAAGTTGCGCCGCAGATCGGCCAAACGAAGCCGGCGAATGTCAACGCCGTCCAGAAGAATCTGTCCTTCTTGCACGTCGTAATAGCGCAGCAACAGGCTCGAGAGCGTGGTCTTGCCTGCGCCCGTGTGCCCCACCACAGCGACGGTCTCGCCGGGTTCGATGGTGAATGAAACGTCTTCCACGACGCGATGAACGCTGTCGTAAGCAAAGCCCACGTTCCGAAACTCGAGGTGCGCGCCCAGAGCCGGGTCATGGCCATTGCCTCCATGGCCGTCTGGTTGCACATCCAGCAGACCCCCGACAGCCGCGTCCTTATGCGCTTCGGCGAGCGCAGTAGGGACAGGGCTTACCCCACCCCTCAGTTCCCGAGGCGAGACTTTCGAAGAGGGTAGGGCAAGCCCTACCCCTACAGGCTCCGCTCTTGGGGACTCCGCACCCTCTTGGGGATCTGTGATTGTAATCGGCGTGTCGAGCAGTTTGAAGATCCGTTCCGCGCTCGCCATGGCTGCCTGCAGGATGTTGTATTTGTCGCTCAAATCCTGAATGGGCCGGAAAAACCGCTGCGAATATTGGATGAAAGCAATGGTGGTGCCCACGGTCACCGCACCGTGGAAGCTCAACAGGCGGCCCCAATACAGAATGATGGCGATGGCCATGACGCCGAGGAACTCCACCGTGGGGTAGAAGAGGCCGTACGCCAGAATCGAATCCTTATAGGCCTCCATGTGCACGCGATTGATTCTTTCGAATTCCTGGTAGCTTCGTTGCTCACGGTTAAAGAGCTGCAGCACTGCCATGCCCGTAATGTGCTCCTGAAGATACGCATTAATGCGCGCGATTGCCAGACGAATGCGCCGGTAACTCTCGCGCACCGCCTTGCGGAACCACATGGTGACCAGGACGATCGCGGGCAGCACTGAGAAAGTCAGCAGGGCCAGCTTCCACTCGACGCGCAGCATGATGGCCACGATGCTGAGCAGGGTGAAGAGGTCGCCGAAGATAGCGACAACGCCTGAGGCGAAGAGGTCGTTCATCACGTCGACATCGGTAGTGACGCGCGTGACGAGCCGTCCCACCGGATTCCGGTCATAAAAGGCCAGCTCACTCCTTTGCAGGTGAGCGAAGATCTGCCTGCGAAGGTCGTACATCACCTTCTGCCCGACGAACTGCATCGCGAAGTCCTGGCCAAACTCCAGGAAAAACGTCAGCAGTACGCTGGGCAGGAAGAGCGCCAAGGCGATCTGAACAATGCCCACAGCAGGATTCGGACTCAAGAAGTTCGCCAGAAACTTCGGGACCCGGCCGTGGCTGGTGGGATCGAGGTAGCGGTCGACTTCCACCTTCATCAGATATGGCGGCAACGCCTGCAGCAATCCATAGAAGAAGATGGCGATCAACGCCAAGATCACAACTCGCCGGTACGGGCGCAGATAGGTGAGCAGCCGCCGCATCAGGCGGGAGTCATACGCCTTACCGAGGATTTCTTCTTCGTGAATTGCGTCTGCCATCTGCTATGTCCTACTTCGTCCTTGGAATCGTCATTCGGCGGTCTGTTGTCAGTTGTCCGTTGTCAGTCGTCCCTGGTTCTCGCAAGGGCTCCGAGACGAGCCCGATTGACCGCAAATATGCGTTCAGTTTCGGCGAAAGTTCATCCAGTGTCTTGTTTCGTTTAGTGAACCGCGTGCCATTCGTATGAAGCGACGATTATCCTGAAAACTGCCTCGGCCGGCTCCCTCCGCGATGTTGGCTCCGACGCTGTCAGCAGCGCGCACCATTTGCTTGCCCACCGTATCGCGCGGAAAATAGTCCCAGGCGAGCACGATATGCCAGATCTCGTCGGCCAATTTCTCCGCCAGCTTGTACACCTGGAGGTTCTCGAAATGTGTGCGGGTGATGCTCATGATGCACAGTCCCAGGACAGCATGCGAAGGACGACTGACCACGGACAACTGACAAAGGACTTCTGTCTCCTGACTTCTGCCTTTACGCCTCCTGCTCCAACTCCTCTTCAATAAGCTGCCGCCGGTACAGCTCCATGTAATAGCCATCGGCGGCGAGCAGTTCGCTGTGGGTTCCGCGCTCCACGATCTCTCCGTCGCGCAGCACGACGATCTCGTCAGCGTTTTGCACCGTGGAGACTCGGTGCGAGATCAGAATTGTGGTGCGTCCGGAAAGCACCCCCGAGAGCCCTTGAAGGATTTTTTCTTCGGTGCCCGTGTCAACGCTCGAAAGGGCGTCATCCAGAATTAGAATTCGGGGGTCGCGGATCAGCGCGCGGGCGATAGCCGTACGCTGCTTCTGACCGCCGGAAAGCGTCAGCCCGCGCTCCCCCACCGTGGTGTCCATACCCTTGGGAAAGCCGCGAATCTCGGGCAGAATGTTGGCAATCTCCGTGGCTCGCTCCACCTCCGCCTCGCCCGCCTCCGGCGCTCCGAATCGCACATTTTCACGAATCGTGTCACTAAAAAGAAAAGTCTCCTGAGGCACGAACCCGATGTGCCGGCGAAGCGCAGCCAAAGGGATGCTCTCGATGGGCACGCCGTCCAGCCGGAGGCTTCCTTCCGGGGCATCCCAAAGGCGCGGGATGAGACTCACCAACGTTGATTTACCGGAGCCTGTCTCGCCGACGATGGCCACCGTGCGCCCGGCGGGAATGCGCAGGTCAATGTGTTTCAGAACCGGACGACCGTTATACGCAAAGCTCAGATTGCGGAATTCGATCTCACCCCGAATTGAGGTGATGGGTTTCACGGCAATGTGACGGTCATCGATATCAGGCCGCGCGAGGAAGATTTGCCAGAGCCTGCCCAGCGAGGCCAAGCCGCGCTGCACGAGATTTGTGACCCAGCCAAGCGCGATAATGGGCCAGATGAGGTACATCAGATACACGTTGAAAGCCGCCAGCGTGCCCACCGAGATACTGCCCGCCAGCACGTGGCGCCCGCCGAACACCAGGATCAGCATGAAGGCGACGGAAAACATCAGCGCCAGCACAGGCCACAGAAAACTCGATATCCAGATCAGGCCTTTGTTCTTTTCCACGAATTCCTGGTTCATGGTGTCAAAGAGGGCCACTTCCGGCTCCTCCTGGCAGAAGGCCCGCACCACGCGGACGCCGGAGAGGTTTTCGCGCACCCGTTCCGTGAGTTGTGAATAGAGGCCCTGAATCTGCTCGAAACGGTCGTGAATCTTTTGACCGAAAATCTTCACCAGGACGGAAACTACCGGCAAAGGGATAAGCGCGAGCAGCGTGAGCCGCCAGTCAAGATGCACCATCAGCGCGATCGTGGCCACTCCTACTACCACCGTCGTCGCTGAGTACATGATGCCCGGTCCCACCAGGTTGCGCACGGCGTTGAGATCATTGGTGAGCTTTGACATCAAGTCCCCTGTGCGCGTCTCGTTGTAATATCGTTGGGAGAGCCGTTCGAGGTGAGCAAACAGATCGTTCCGCAGGTCGAACTCGACGTCACGCGAGATACCAATCAAAATCCAGCGCATCCAGAACTGGAAGATGGCCTTAACGAGCGCGATGGCCAGCATCAAACCGGCATCAAGAAGAAGCGTCCGGGCGGCGGCGCCTCGCATCAGGGCGTCAACGCCTGCCTTGATGATGAGGGGAATGGTGACACCCACAAGCTGCGCGATTGCCAAAGTGAAAAAGCCCACTACATAGCGCTTACGGTAGCGGGCGAGATAGGGGAGCAACGGGCTTAGGCGTCGGAACATACGTGAAAGGTATTCCCCGGGGCCACGGAGAAAGGCGGATCAGCGCCCAGACTTTAGATTATAGTAGGGTGCCGGAGGGCGCGCCAAACCGGTGATTTCTGGGCGGGGGCTCGTGCGTGGATTCCCGGTTCGCGGGAATGGCGTAACAGGGCAGCAGGGGAAAGTTCCAAATTGACGATACCCATTTGGTAGTTGTTCCACGACTTCTATTTCGACGTTGTACAATCCAACCCGCTGCGGGTGCCGGCATCCAACTGAATGCGTCGACGGCCGCTGGTTTGCCTTTGACGGGTCTAGGTCTTTGATGGTGAAATGAGAGAATAGCCCTGGGGGTATCAAGTTGAGCTTCGGAGAGAGCGAATGAATAAACAGCTTCTGCGGGGATGGATGATTCTGGTGGCGGGCGTGGTGCTGAGCGCGCCTGCTCTGTACGCGCAGGACGTGGCGGCCCCGCCTCCCGACCAACCCAACGCCAACGAAATCGTGATCCCCGAAGGGACCGAATTCAAGTTGCAGCTCCATACCTCCATCAACTCCAAAACTTCAAAATCGGGCGACCGAGTGCTGACCACGCTGCTTGACCCTGTGAGCGTGGAAGATGAGGATGTGCTGCCCAAGGGAGTACGCATCGATGGCCACCTCGGCGAGGTAAAGGAAGCGCAGAGACGGGGCCGGGGTGGTTACCTGACGATCGTCTTTGACACCGTGGAAATGCCGAACGGCGATAAACTGGCCATCCAAGGCTCGCTGACTGAGGTGTTTTCGGCGACCAACGGAGGCAGTGATAACGTGGGCCCAGAAGGCGACCTTAAGGGCGGCGGAGCTAACCACAAGGAGCAAGCCGCCATGATCATCGCGCCAGCCGCCCTCGGGGCCGCCGGTGGTCTTACCACCGGCATTGTCGGTGCCGCCGCAGGAATTGCGATTGCGACCCTGGTGCCGCGTGGCAAGCAGGCTGCTCTGGCATCGGGCTCGCTGATCGGGATGCGCCTCGACCGTGACGTTACAGTTCCGCTGCCCGCCTCGGCTCTGAAATAGCATCAGGCAAGTCTGCGCTGGCTCGCGCTTGCAGCGTCCGGTTTCAGTTCCTGCCTACCACTTCAATCCTGCCTTCCATTACTGCGTACGGGCGCTGCTGCGATTCGCGGCGCTTCGGGAGCCCCTGCCAGCGTCGAGGCCGGCACCACCTCAACGTCATCGCGCTCAAGCTCTGGGAGGAACTCGTGGAGGGCCGTGATGGTGGTGGGATGGGGGTGGCCGATGGCGAGCGCCTCACCGTGCTCTTCGACATCCGTGCGCAACCGCTTCAACTGACCGAGGGTGTACTCCACACTTTCAGTGTCATCCAGAAATACCGAACGGTAGAAAGCCGGAATACCGGCACGGCGCGCCGCATCGAGCGCCACTGTGAAAGCTGTGGTGCGGCTGTCGATGAAGTAAAGGCGCCTCGAAGCCAATTCCTTCATCACCGCAGCCATCAGCGCCGGGTCTGAAGTGGCGCGAGAACCCATGTGGTTATTCACTCCAGCTACGTACGGCACGGAGGCGAGATCGGTTTCGATGAGGCGGTCCACCTCAGGGCTCCGCATACCGACGCGAATGGCGCCTTCACCCGGGTTCACCTGGGCCGCCAAAGGCTCCATCGGCAAATGAAGCATAACTTCCCGGCCAGCCCGATTGGCCGTCTCCGCGGTTTGGCGCGAAGCGGGCAGATTCGGCAGAATCGAAAAAGTGAGGGAGTAAGGGACCGCGATCAGCTCGTGCGCCGCCCTCAGATCCTGACCCAAGTCGTCAATCACGATGGCAGCGCGATAGAGGCGACTAACCTGCCTGAGGCGCCAAACGCAGACGATGCGGTTTCCTTGGAAGAGAGAGACCTCGTCCGTGGTCAGGGTAGCGCCGGCCTTCGGCGGGTCTGCAGCCTGAACCTGCAAGCGCATGCCATCGTGTGCAGCCTGCTGTGCCATCGAACGAATAATCGTCTGCGCGGCTGGCGCCAGCGCCAGGACCTCACCGTCTGCCCGCGGTCCGCTTTCTCCGGCCGTCGGCGCGGCGGCGCGCTTTAGCCACGCCGACTCGCTACCGGTGCGCCTGATAATTGCGTTATAGGTGGCTGCGATTGGGGCAGCGCCAGAAGCCCTTGCACCTGGTGCGCGTTGCGGAATACTTTTTTGGCTGGCGGCGGACTTCGCGGCAGAAGGCTTCGTAGTGTGGGAGCGCCTGCGCGTTAGCAACACAACGACAAGCGCCAGGGGAAAAGCAACAAGCAGAAAGTACCACCGCCGCCGCAAGTCGCGGCGGCGGGAACGTCTGCGTCGTTTTCGTGCGGGCACGGTTCAGGCGGCCTTGGCCGGCTCGGACTTTTGCTTCAAAACCTCAATTGCCTTTTGGAGTTGCTGGTCCTCTTTGGTACCGTACTGGTCAGGCTGCACTTCCTCGGCGCCGGGCTGATCGGGCGAAGGATACATCACGTCCGGCTTGACCCCGTTATCCTGAATAGCCTTCCCGTCGGGACTGTAATACTTGGCGACCGCCAGCAGCAGCCCGGAGCCATCCCCCACGGGGATCACTTTTTCCACCACACCCACTCCAAAGCTCTGGCCACCCACCACGTCGCCACGCTGGTTGCCGAGCACCGCATCGGCAATGATCTCCGGCGCCCCGGCCGTAGACCGGTTAATGAGCACGGCCAGCGGCAGATGGCAAACAGCGCCTTCCGGCTTGGCATCCAAATCCTGACGCGGGCTGCGCTGGCCGACCGTATAGGCAATTAGACCCTTGTCAATGAATAAGCTTGCCGTCTTGACGGCCTCGTCCACGCTGCCTCCCGCGCAGTTTCGCAAATCCAGGACGATTTTGCTTGCACCTTGCGAAGAAAGCTCCTTGAGCTTGGCTGAGATTTCGGCCGCCGTGCCCGCATCAAGCGCAGCCACGCGCAGGTAGCCGGCCTGGTCGTCGAGCATTTTCGCGACCACGGGCACATGGCCAATAGCGACGCGATCGAGCACGAGTTTTTGGGGTTCACCGCGCGACTCCCGCACCACCCACAGCGTCACCTGCGATCCCGGGTCGCCCGCCAGCATCCTTTCCAGTTGCGTTACTGAAAGTTCGCGCGTGGCCGTCTCATTAACGCGATCAATCAGGTCGCCAGGCTTGATGCCGGCTTTATCGGCCGGGCTGCCGGGCAAAACCGAAACGACCGGCGCATAACCGTAGCGCTTCGAAAGGAAAATTCCCACGCCTGCCGGCCCCGGCTCGGGGTGGGCGAGATAAGCCTTGAACTCATCAGGGGTGAAATACGTGCTGTAAGGATCAAGCGCCTCGAGCAAGCCGCGAATAGCGCCATCTGTGACTTTCTGCAGGTTCGGCTCGGTCACGTACTGGCTGTTGATTCTCGACAGAACCTCGCTGTACACACCCAGGTCGCGGTAGGTTTGGTCGTTGGACGGCGTCGATGAAGTGTCGCTGCGGCCGAGCGCACCTCCCACGATAATGTAAGAAACGAGGGCTGCCGAAACCGTCAGCAGCAATACGCGAATGCGATGGTTCATGCTTGACATAGCTCCTTGCCCAGACGAGGCGCTCTACGTCTGTTCTGATGAGTATACCATGCCGAAAGGTGCCTCATCCGTCCGCCTTCGTTGACCGATCAGTCTGAAGCCACCTTTGCCGGACCGCGTTCGCGCGAAAAGCCCTTCTTCGGCAGCCGGGCTCCTCCGTTTCCGGCCGGCTGGCCGGATTTCTGGGTTGAAAAGCCCGATTTCGCAAGGTCGATGCGACGGCTGGTTCGCTTGCCAAGCTTCTGATTTAGAAACCTTCCTTTGCCCATTTCAGCCCTGCTGCTGGCACAGCGAGGACCGGCTGCGCCACCTTCCTAAACATTGTAAACATTGTTCTGTTTGTTAGAAACGTTCGTAACATTCGAAACATTCTATACCTTTACGCCTTGCAGCCCTGTCTGATGGAATCAAACTGGCGGCAAACCGCTATGGAAAGACTCTCGGCACACGACTCGGAAAGCGCGCTGCCCATTTCGGTGGTTTGGGGTGAAAGGGCCGGCACGACGGTGTGCAAACCCGGTTCCTGCCAAAATTCAAAATCTTACGAACGAACCCGTCAACTTATTGAAAATAAAGGACTGTAATTTGAGAACCCCGTCAACTTACTGAAAGTAGGATCGTTAATCCCTTTACCCCGTCAAGATACTGAAAATAAGCTTGTTACATCTTAAAAACGGACCATCGGACCCCGTCAACTTACTGAAAATAGGATTGTTACTCGCACCACCCCGTCAACCTACTGAAAGGATAGGTAGTTCGTAGTTCGTAGTTCGTAGTTCGTGGTTCGTCGTTCATGCTGGACTGCGGACTGGGCCGACGGAAAGCGTCGTGGGTCGCGAGCCCCGAGTCACGTTCGCACAACGAACTAAGAATCAGCAGGCTATAATCGAGTAGGCTCGATTGCAGATCAGGAATAGCACTTCAAGTTCTGTGAGCGTGGAAAGGAAACAGATGAAGATTCTTATTCTCGGGGGTGACGGGTATCTGGGCTGGCCAACGGCGATGTATCTCTCGGCGCGCGGTCACGATGTGGCAGTGCTGGACAACTTCGCCAAGCGGCGCTGGGAGATGGAGTTGAACGTTGAGCCGCTGATCCCCATTCACACCCTGCATGACCGAGTGGCCGCCTGGCGGGAGGTGAGCGGCCGCCCGATGGAGCTTGTCGTCGGAGATCTGCGCAATTATGGCGTGGTGCGCGAGGCAGTCGAGAGTTTCCGGCCCCAGGCCGTTGTGCATTATGGCGAGCAGCCGTCCGCGCCTTACTCCATGATGGACCACGACCGCGCCGTCTTCACCCAGACCAACAACATCGTGGGAACGCTGAACCTTCTTTGGGTGCTGCACGACGTCGCGCCCGATTGCCACCTCGTGAAGTTGGGCACCATGGGCGAGTATGGGACGCCTAACATCGACATCGAGGAAGGATTCATCGAGATTGAGCACAACGGCCGTCGTGACGTGCTGCCTTATCCCAAACAGCCGGGCTCGCTGTATCACCTTTCCAAGGTTCACGACAGTAACAACATTTATTTCGCCTGCCGCATGTGGAAGCTGCGCTCTACCGACCTCAATCAGGGCGTGGTGTACGGCATCGAGACCGACGAGACGGAGCTTGACCCGCGGCTGGCCACCAGTTTTCACTACGACGAAGTGTTCGGCACCGCACTCAATCGCTTTTGCGTGCAGGCGGTGGCCGGGATTCGGCTCACCGTTTACGGACGCGGCGGCCAGACGCGAGGATTCCTCAACATTCGCGATACCCTGCGCTGCGTGGAGCTTTCCATCCTGAACCCGCCCCAGGCCGGCGAATTCCGGGTGTTCAACCAGTTCACCGAGACTTTCAGCGTGCTGCAGCTCGCCGAACTGGTGCGAGAGCAAGCCGGGAAGCTCGGTATCGAGGCCCAGGTGGACCACCTGGAGAACCCACGCATCGAAGCCGAGGCGCATTACTACAACGCGCGCCATCAGAGACTGCTGGACCTGGGCCTTGAGCCTCACCTGCTCTCCGACGTCCTCATCGACAGTATGCTGAAGGAGATTCGCGAACACGCAGGGCGCATCAAGCCCAATATCATTCTTCCGCGCGTGCGCTGGGCCGGCGCCCCTCCGCTTCGCGATCGAAAGGCGAGCGCAGGAAAGGATTGAAGCGCACGCGGAGTCGAACCGCCGCCACATTCTCACTCGGCGTTTCGCACCCCCCGTGCTCCCACAGGGAACGGTCTGGGCGTGAGAAGTGATGCCCCGGGGGCGAGCCCAGCGCAATAGGCCAGAGACCCATCTATGCAACTACTGCTGCTTGGAGCCGGAATGGGAATCGTGGGCGGACTGGTTCCGAGCCCCTTGCATCTGATTGCGCTCGCCCAGGTGGCGCTCGGCAGGTGGCCGCGGGCCATTGGCATTATCCTTGGGCCACCGCTGATTATCGACGGCGCCCTCCTGGCCGCCACTCTCTTCTTCTATTCGTACATTCCACACGGAATAGCTCACTACGTGGCCTATGTAGGAGGCGTCACACTGCTGAGCCTCGCCAGTTACGCGTTGCTCCAGATGCGGAGCAAGTCTCAAGAAGAACTCGCCGCGTCAACGCCACTCACTCTTGCCAGCGTGACGGCAGCTTCGCTTGCTGAGCTCAGCGCCCCGGGCACCTGGATCTACTGGATGACTGTCGCAGGTCCTATCCTCGCAGAGGGCCGGGTTGTCGGTTATTGGCATGTGGTGCCTTTCTTCGCCGGAGGCCTTATTGGCTATTACGGCGCTGCCGTGCTGAGTGTGTGGCTGCTGGCTTGGGGCGCCAGTCTGCACCGCCACTTTCGCCGCTACCTCTTCCTAGCAGCGAACATCTTGCTTCTGGTCCTCGGGATTTCCTATCTGATTCGCGCCGCGGGCATTCGACTGTAACCGAGCGTCAGCGCTCTGGTCCTACCTGGCAGGCACTACCTCCAAAATGATTCGAACCTGCCCCCAACGGATTCCGTATGAGTTTTATGGGCGACGAAAACGGCCTAACCGCTCTGGGGCTCGCAACGTCACATCATTTTATGGACGTGCGGCAAGGCCAAAGTAAAGAGAGGAAGTATGGGTAACCAAGACGTGGGACACGGTCTGCGGGCACTCGACGTCCTGAAGCAGGACGTGGGCTACGCTCTTCGCACGATGCGGCGAGACCGGGCGTTTACTCTGATTGCGGTCCTCATTCTTGGGCTGGGCATCGGAGCGAACGTTGCCGTTTTCAGTGTGGTCAATACGATCCTGCTGCGGCCGCTGCCGTTTCAAGACCCCCAGCAGTTGGTATGGATCGAGGGCCCTTCCAGAGAAGGTGGCCTCTCCAGCGTGACGTATTCTGTGGATGCATTTGAGGAATATCAGCAGCGCAACCAGTCACTCGAAAGCGTCACAGCCTACTTCCCCTTCTATGGTCCTTCTGACTACAAGCTGACAGGGCGTGGGGAACCTCAACCCGTTTCGGGCGTGATGGTGGCGTGCAATTTCTTTAGCCTTTGCTGGGCCGGTCGTTCACGCTGGAAGAGTGCCGGAAGAACGCCGCGCCAGCGGTAGAGTTGAGCTACTTCTTCTGGAAGCGCCAATTCGCGGGCGACCGTTCCATCGTCGGCCAGGCGATCACGCTGAATAATGCTTCTGTGGCGGTGGCCGGAGTGCTTCCGCCAACTTTCGACTTCGGGTCAGTCTTTGCGCCCGGCACCAAATTGGACATCCTCGTTCCCGTGGTTTACGACATGCGTAACTGGGGCAACACGCTGCTCTTTATCGGCCGCTTGAAGCCGGGAATGACCGTGGCACAGACCCAGGCCGAGGCAAGCCTACTGTTTCCGACCTTCTACTTCAACAAGGCACACCCGGAGTGGGGCACTGGTTACACGGCACGAGTGCAACCGCTCAGAGACCACGTGAGCGGCAAGCTGCGACGGTCGCTCATTGTGCTGTGGTCTGCGGTGGGTCTCATTCTGCTGATCGTTTGCGTAAACCTCTCGAACCTGGTGCTGGCGCGCGCAGCCGCGAGGAGCAAGGAATTTGCCATGCGCAGCGCGCTAGGCGCCGCGCGAGGAAGGCTGATCCGCCAGTTGCTGACTGAAAGTATGGTGCTCGCTGTGGGCGGAGCAGTCTTGGGATTGGTCTTCGCCTTCATGATGACGTACTACCTCGCTCACCAAGGGTCCATCGCACTACCCTTACTCGGCAGCCTGCGCGTTGATGGAACGGCGCTCGCTTGGACGCTCCTGGTGGCCATGGCCAGCGCTGTGCTATTCGGTATCGCGCCCGCATTCAGAATGTCGGGCAAGGACATTCAGGAAGCGCTGAAAGAATCGGGCCATGGCCGCTCCCGGGCATCGAGGAAGCCGGCATCACCGATATGCTGCCGCTCGACCGCAATCGGAGCTGGGGACTCAGCACCAGGGGAACAGAGAATCGAAAGGGCGAATATGCCGACGCGTTCGTCTACGTGGTTACGCCCGGCTACCTGGCAGCCATGGGCATGCGCCTGCGCGAAGGGCGCGACGTAAGCTGGTCAGACACCAGTGGTATGAATCCTGTGGTGATCTTGAACGAGGCTGCAGCGAAAAGGCTGTGGCCCGGCCAGGATCCTCTGGTACGTATCGCCGTGGTCGGCGGCGATGACCGGACCGTGGTAGGCATCGTCTCGAACGTCCGCGAAACCAGTGTGGAGGATTCCTCCGGTCCGGATGTATACCTTCCGGCAACGCAAGCAGGGCCTGTAGGCGCTGAATTGGTCGTGCGCACCAAACTGCCGCCGGATGTACTGGCCTCGAGCGTCATGAAGACGCTACGCGCGCTCAATCCCGGCCAGCCCGCCACCGAATTTCGTCCCATCCGGCAGATTGTGGACCATGCCGTCTCGCCGCGCCGCTTCTTCGTGCTGCTCGTTTCAGCCTTCGCCGCGCTCGGCCTCACTCTCGCTGCGCTCGGCATATACGGTGTGATCTCCTACTCGGTTGCGCGACGAACTCAGGAGATCGGCATTCGCATGGCCCTCGGCGCGACCGCGGGTAGAGTGCAATTCGGAGTCATTCAAGACACATTGCGGCTGGTTCTTGCGGGCATCGCCCTAGGCGCGGCCGCCTCATTTGTGGTTGCCAGAGGCATTTCCTCGCTGCTCTTCGGCACCGAACCCACCGATCCCACGACGTTCGTCGGCGTAGTTCTGCTGCTCTGCTGCGTGGCGCTCGTTGCCGGATTCATCCCGGCGCGTCGAGCTTCACGCATTGAGCCGATGATGGCTCTGCGAAGTAATTAGGGGTTAGGTGTCAGGTGCTAGGGGCCAGGTTTCAGGTGTCACATGGTAGTTTCCCTGTTGGGTCTTATTATAGGTGTTAGGGGCTTGGTTCAGGGGACGGGAGGCAAGAGTAAAAGCCCGCCGTGTGGAGACAGAAGCTTGAAGGCTAGCCGCCTTATACCTGGCTCCTGCCCTGTGAGTCTCGGTCAACCTGCTGATTCTAAACGTTCGAGGAATTGAGAGTCATATTCCGTTCAATCCGGCGTCGCCGGTGGCTGAGCTAACACCTGACACCTGAAACCTAGCCCCTGACACCTACCCCCGAGCGCTTACCTTTTGGATGGAGATACGTCAAAATAAGCGGGTAGAACAAGAAGAAAGATAACTTCGAATGGACGGCGCCTGTTTGGAGTTAGCTGGCAAAATTCCCGCCGAGGGCTCGCCTGGTGCGGGGGCGGAGGAGACTGTTCTCATCCGCCAGGCTCAGGCGGGAGACCGTTCGGCGTTTGATACCTTGGTGCGCCAATATGACCAGGGTGTCTTGCGTCTGGTGCTACGAGTGGCCGGCGGTGCGGACGAAGCCTCAGACCTGTTTCAGGAAGTGTTCCTGAAGGTTTATCGTTCTCTCGGTCACTTTAGGTTCGAGTCGCGCTTCTCCACGTGGCTCTATCGGGTGGTCACCAATGTCTGTCTGGACTACCTGCGGCGCAAGAAGACGCGGCGTGAGGTGCAACCCCCGGCTCCTGAAGAAGGGCAGCCGGAATACTTCAACACCCTGGCGGATGACAGGGCTTCCCTGGATCCCGAGCGTGCCCTGCGCTCGAAGGAAATCGCGTCCCGCCTGCGAGGGGCTCTCAAGCGGTTGTCGCCGCGCGAGCGCGTTGTATTTGAGCTGCGGCATTATGAAGGGATGAAGCTGAGGGCGATCGGGCAGATGTGCGGCACCAGCGAAGAGACAGCCAAGAATTGCCTGTTCCGTGCCACGCAGAAGCTACGGTCGGAATTAGGGGACTTGATTTGAGGGCGCTAGGAGAGGTTTCAAGCGTGAACTGTCAGGATTTCAGTGAAAATCTGGCGCTTTACGATTACGCCGAGCTGCGGGGTGATGAGCGGGCGGCCCTTGAGGATCACCTCGCGGGCTGCGAGCAGTGCCGCAAAGTATTGGAGCAATCACGGCGCCTTGCGGACCTGCTTAGCCAGCAGGATCAGGCGGAGCTGGTCGGCTCACTGCCCAGCTTGCTCGTTGAGTGCCGGCAGCACTTGGAAATCGCTCTCGATCGCGAGCAGACGGGTTGGCGCGCCCTGTTGAGGGCTTGGTTGCCGCCCGTGGCTGCGGCGCATCCGGCCCGGGCCATGACGGCGCTCACGCTAGTCGCCTTGGGCTTCAGTTTAGGCTGGCTGCTACGTCCGCGGACGGAAACCAATACTCTTACGCCCGGGCCCGTCACAAACACCTCGCCTGCCCAAATGGCGGTAGGCGACCTGGGGAACGCGCGAATCAACAGCATCAGCCAGGTGGCGCCCGATCCGGAAACCGGAGACGTGAAGATCACCCTGAACGCGGAGAGACGAGTGACGATGGAAGGCTCGCTCGACAATCCCAATATCCGGCAAGTGATGCTGTACGCCCTGAAGAGTTATGACAATCCTGGGATTCGACTGGACACACTGAACGCGCTACGGAAAGGCGGTGTGGATCCAGCCGTGCGGGACGTCCTGCTTTACACGCTCGAGCACGACCCGAACGCGGGAGTGCGTCTGCAAGCCTTGCGGAACGTCACCGGCGCGAGTTGGGACAGTGACATCGCGCACGGCTTCCTGCAAGCCGCGGAGAAAGACCCGAATCTGGGCGTACGCGAGGCCGCCATCGACAGCCTGGTGAGCCACGTCTCAAGCGAGGACGGCGACGACCTGATTCCCGCGCTCCAGCACCTTGCTTCCGAGGATTCGGACCGTTACGTCAGGATCAAGGCGTTGGCCGCATTACGCGAGATGGGCCAGTAGGTGTTAGGCCAGTAGGTGTTGTGAAAGACTGCAGAAGACCACCAACCTGTTGGTGTCGGAAGCCAAGGCAACGGGGAATCTCGCCCTGAAATTTACGATGGATCGTGGCCGGCGCGCCGAAAGAGCCGGTTAGGAGAAACTGTAGTGAGAAGGACGGCTCGGATCATTCTGGCGCTTTTCGCACTCAGTCTGCCTCTGGCAGCGGCGGAAACGCCTCTGGTTCGTCACGGAACCCCCAAGCGTCAGGGACGTGTTTGGGTTCAGTATGACCAGTGCTCAGTGCCGGTGCGACCGGGCGGCAGGCTGATCTTCCGTACCCAAATGGGATCTGTGATCGTCTTCTCGGGCGACACCGCCCAACTTCAGTGCTCGTTGAAACTGGTTGCCTATACGGCGTCGGAGTCGGAAGCGCGCGCCAGCTTCTCAGGCTCCGAGCTCAGTGCTCGCCGCCTGGGGTCCGACGGCGCCTATGTGGATTTTCGCTACCCTGAGTACCAGCCGTCGCGGCGGGTGGACGCGTCATTCACCATCGTCGTCCCACTACACTATAACCTCGACCTTGAGACCCAGAGCGGAGGCATCCAGGTATGCGGACTCGACGGGGAGCTTCGGGCCTCCACCGCCGGTGGCGACATCCAGACGGGGGACCTGACAGGACCCGTGCGCCTGCAGACCGCGGCCGGGAACATCAGCCTGGGCAACATTGATCAGCGGCTGGAGGCTCACACCGCCGGCGGCAGCATTCACGTGGGAGACGTGAAAGGCGACGCCTTTCTTGAAACCCATGGTGGTGACATCGTAGCCGGAACCATCTCCGGCACGGTCCGGGCTCTCACGGCCGCGGGCAATATCATCATGCGCTCGGCGTCGGGTCCGGTGGTGGTGCAGACTGCAGGAGGGCAGATCCGTCTGGGCGATTGCGGGGGCCCCGTGCGCGCTCACACGGCCGCCGGCAGTATCCAACTTGACGGGGCACGAGGCCGGGTGGAAGCCGAGACGGCGGGCGGCAATCTCGATCTGCTAAGGCTCATGAGCGGAGTTCGCGCCCAAACCGCGGCCGGGAACGTCCTGGCCCAAATCGACGCCAATCGGCAGAGTTTCGGACCTTCAAGCCTCGAATCTTCCGTGGGGGATGTCGAAGTGTTCCTGCCGCCCGACTTGCCGCTGAACGTCAATGCGCTAATCGATACAGCCGCCGGGCACACGATCTCATCCGACTTCCCCATCGTGATGCGCCGCGATGGTGGCGAATGGGGTGTGGGACCGGTGCAAGGCTCGTCCGTGCTCTCGGGAGGCGGGGCGCCGCTTGTTTTGCGAACCGCGCTCGGCAACATCCAGATTCGCAAGCTGAACCCCGGTTCGATGGCCCGGCTGAAGGCTTATCAGCAGGCGTTCTGGAAGAACTGGGAGGAACAGATGAAGGAACAGCAGGAGAATATCGCTCGCCTGCAGAAGCTCATGCAGACTGAGCAAGAGCGGTTGCAGGAGCTGCAGAAATCGTGGCCCGAAGACGATGGCAGCCAGTAAGAGAGAGAGACCAGAGCCAAGTGACGGGAGACAAGTATCGGGTGATCGGGCCTTTGAGCGATCGGGTGATTGCCTTAATGAGCCAATGAATCAGTAAGCCGATGCGTGCCTCTTGCTTGTCACTGTCGCCGATTTGTAGCGCTTCGTAAAGGGAGAGAGTCCTATGGCAAACAAGATGAAATTCAACGCGGTGCTCGTTGCGCTAGCAATCGGGCTGACGTTTGTGTCCACGCCGCTGCACGCGCAAGAGCCGGAGGATAATCCACTTCAGAACGAGATCATTACGGTTTCGGGTGGGAATGCGTCCTGGCTGGGCGTCCAGACAAAGGACCTAACGTCTGACCAGGTCCGCGACTTGAAACTGGGCGACGAGTACGGCGCCCTGGTCGAGAAGGTTGAACCCGATAGTCCCGCCGCGAAAGCCGGCCTTCAAAAGGGTGACGTGATCGTTCAGTTCGCGGGCGAACGGGTGCGCAGCGTAGCCGAGCTGACCCGCCTGGTGCGCGAGACCCCTGTCGGAAGGTCAGTTGAGATTCAGATTCGCAGGAATGGCGCCAAACAAACCTTGAATGCCACGATCACCGCCCGTAAGAGCGGTTTCGAGCCACTCCTGGGCGAAGGGCGCAGCGGCCACATTGAAGTGTGGCCCAAGGTTAATGTTCCGGACCTGAACCTGAACTTCGGATTCTTCGGCGGGCCACGCTTGGGCGTCTCGGTGGAAGAGCTTACGCCGCAGCTGGCGAGCTACTTTGGCGTGAAGGACGGCAAAGGGGTGCTGGTGACCGAGGTCAGTGCGGGCAGTGCCGCCGAGAAAGCAGGGCTCAAGGCCGGTGACTGCATCATCCGGGTAGACTCCACTGCCATCGAGTCGGCCGACGACGTCCATCGGGCGCTTTCAAGCAAGTCCAACGAGAGCCACGACGTTACCGTGACCATCGTTCGAGACCGCAAAGAACAGACCCTGCAGGCTCACCTTGAGGCGCCGGAGCGCCCCCACTTCTTCCCTAACACTGCGGAGGGACGCACCGAACTCCAAAAGCCGTTGGCGGAAGCGCGCGCCCAGGCCAAGGCCTTGGCGGATAGCAGCCTCGGCCAGAAACTGGAATCCGAGCGAGCCGAGCTCGACGCACACCTCGAGGAGGCGCGCGCCAGCGCCAAGGTTGTTGCTGATCAGGAAGTCCAGCTTCGGCTAAAGTTACTCAAGGACCAAGGCCAATGGCGGGAGCAGTTGAAGCAGCTTGCGCCGGAAATGAAGGAGCTTCGAGACCGCCTCCAGCAGCTTCGCGACCAGTACGCGTACGGCGTGGTGTAACCCGGATCATTTCAGATCATCGCGGTACAAGAAGAAGTGTGTACCTTCAAGAACCTCGAATACTCTCCGCAACTGTCCAACCTGTCATTTCGAGCGCCGCTGCGCTTTCCCTTCAACCACGCTCAGGGCCAGTGGCCGCAGCCGCGAGAAATTTCGCTCTGAACACCCTAGGGCGAGATTGGACTTGACTTCGTCAGTTTCGGTCTCAGTTAATGTGGAAGTATGAAGACCGCCACCGCCACCACGAACGAAGCCGACAGAAGCGCCATCAACGGTCCGCTCCAAATTACCGAAACGCAGAAGGATTTGTTTCGTCGCCATGGCTACGTCCACTTGAAGGGTTTCTTCACACCAGAACGCGTCGAGGCCCTTCGTCAACTCTCCGACCAATTGAGCGCTCAGGCGCTAGCGATCCTCCGGGCCGCACAGGCCGCTGGTGAATCGCTTTCACAGAGAGCCAGGAATCATCCTCTGGAGCTTATCGTCCTCCCCGAGGCGTCCAATCCGGCGCAGGTCTGCCGATACGAGTTCATGATCGGCAGCAACACAAAGTTCAGAGACTTTACTGCCGACTACGTCCAGCCCGCAGTGTCAGCCGTGGCCGGCAAAGCCGTGCGGCCGTTTAAGGACAAAACTAACGAAAAGCTTCCGGGTGGGGGCGCCTTCCGGCCTCACCAGGATTTCGCCGCCTACCAGTTCTTCAAAGCCCGTTACCACGTCACGGCTCAACTGAGCGTCGACGCGGCAACGGTGGAGAATGGATGTGTGCAGTTCTCCCCAAATTTCGGCGCCATAGCAGCCAGGCGGCCGGAATTTGTTGTGGACAGAGTGGACGGCAGAGCGCTGCTGCACTCCAACGACGGAGGCCCCCATCACGGAGACCTAAGAGCGGACATCGCCGCCGAGCTCCATTGGCAGCCCCTCGAAAGCGCGCCCGCCGACCTAGTGATTTTCGACTCGTTTGTTCCCCACTGGTCCGACATCAACCGAAGTTCAAAACCTCGAAGGGCGATCTTCATCACGTTCAATCTGGCGTCGGAGGGGTCGCTGTATGATGAGTACTATGCGGATAAACGGCTGAACTACGATGATCCGAAGTTTCATGTCTCCACTCCGACGTTGTACGGGAAGCAGGGAAATAGGGAGTAGCGGATAGTAGCGAATCGTCCGAAATGGCAGCTTGCAGCGCTTGGGCTTGCCCCGGCCAGCGGCCACCCTAGGGGCCGCCCGGCGGGCCCGCGCCGCCACGCCTCAGCCTGCCCGCTCCGCACACGGTTACGCGTAAGAGCTTGTCCCACAACTGAATAGCAAGATCGATATGTAGCCTAGCCGCAAAGGCTTACCCTAGCCCCTCCTCCGAGCCTCGAAGAAATAACTTGACAAACCGGATATAATGAGTTCTATAATCACCTTTCCTCGAGAAGGTTCCATGAATCTCGCGTGGCCGTTTCGGCGTCAGGCAAGGGTACTCGGCCCGCTCGGTCACTTGGGGGGAGTCTCGCCTAAGTTTGGGTCAACGGTATCCGGCACGAGGGCGAAGGTTTGTGACAAAAGTTACCTTGGAGTTACCAGTCGTCGCAAGCAAAATTACGAAACGAAACCGTCAGGTGTATGAAAACAAAGGACCGGGTTCGCTGAAGCCGTCAAATCTATGAAAATAAATGGGTTATTTTATTAAGCCGTCAGATTATTGATAAATAAGGCTGTTATCGACAAGGGTGAGGCCCGTTCTCCCTTGAACTGAGCACACGCGGTATGACGTCAAGCTCTTGGAAAGTCTCAGTCATAGGATCGGGTTTCAATGCTTCGCTGCCCGACCGAAATTCTCAGGGCGGAATCAGCGTAAGGTCGAAACGCTCAAGGGCTCATATTCACAACAAGGAGGTGAGTGAAAAACTCGCCGCTCATTTTGCCGGGCGGAACGACGACACTCAACGGAGCGAGGCCGGATAATCACCGGTTTCAGCCAGACGGTTGAGTTTGCGACACCGAAATTATGACCTCAGCATACGAAAGGAGTAATTTGTGGCTAAGCCCAGTAAACTTGTACCAATCTCAGGGAGTGAGCGACACGTCCGATCCGGTGCCCGGGAAGTGGGCGCGCCCGATCCCAATGAACGTATCAGCGTCAGCGTTCTGCTACGGCCGCGTAAGCCTCTCACTGACCTTGCATCCGGGAAGCAATTAGGAGCGAACCTTCAGCAGCGCAGTTACTTGAGCCGCGAGGAGTTCGCGGCCCAATACGGCGCCAATCCTGATGACGTGGCCAAGGTGGAAGCCTTTGCTCATGACCATAACCTGACCGTGGTGGAGGCCAGCCTGCCGCGGCGAACCGTGGTGCTGTCGGGCACCGTGGCAGCCCTCAGCGCGGCCTTCGGCGTTCAACTCGTGCACTACGAACATGCCGAGGGCAATTTCCGCGGCCGTACAGGACCTGTGCAAGTGCCGCAAGAACTGGCAGGCACCATCCAGGCTGTCTTCGGGTTTGACAACCGGCGCATGGCCAAACCCCGCTTGACTTGCTTCAAGCCGCTCGATCAAGCCGCACGGGCGGCCGGCGCCAGCGGGTACACACCCCCGCAGATCGCGTCTCTGTACAACTTTCCGTCCGGTACGGACGGCACCGGCGAGTGCATCGGCATCTTCGAGTTCGGAGGCGGCTATAAGTCGAGTGACCTTAACACTTACTTCAAGCAGATCGGAGTGACGGCGCCCACCATCACTGCCGTTTCCGTGGATGGCACCTCGAATCAACCCACTCCGGGCGCGAATAGCCCGGATGTTGAAGTTGACCTCGATATTGAAATGGCGGGCGGCGCGGCTCCGGGCGCCTCGATCGTCGTTTACTTTGCGCCCTTCACCGAGCAAGGGTGGGTAGACGCCATCACGACGGCCGTCAACGATAACATACACAAGCCCTCGGTGATCTCCATTAGCTGGGGATTCGCGGAGGGGAACGATATCTGGACCCCCCAGGCTATCCAGGCCGTGGACGAAGCCTTTCAATCGGCCGCAGCCATTGGCATCACGGTGTGTGTGGCCTCGGGCGACGACGGTTCCCGCGATGAAATCACCGACGGTCGCGCGCACGTTGATTACCCAGCCTCGAGCGAGTATGTGCTCGCTTGCGGCGGCACCACCTTGCAGTCTTCTGGCAATACGGTCACCAGTGAGGTCGTGTGGAATGAGGGCTCGAGCGGCGGCGCGACTGGCGGTGGCGTGAGCGACGACATTGCCCTGCCAAGCTGGCAGGCTAACGCCAACGTGCCGCCTTCAGTGAACCCGGGCGCTCACGTAGGACGCGGCGTCCCGGACGTGGCCGGCAATGCCGATCCCAATACCGGTTACGAAGTCATTGCGGACGGGCAGCAGGGTATGGTCGGCGGCACCAGCGCGGTAGCTCCCCTTTGGGCCGGATTGATCGCGCGCATCAACCAGCAACTCGGAAAGCCGGTTGGGTTCCTCAACCCCATCCTCTATGCCCTGCCGAACCCCAGCCAAACTTTGAACGACATCACCTCCGGAACCAACTCGATCGGCGGAGTGAAAGGCTACTCCGCTAGGCAAGGCTGGGACGCCTGCACGGGCTGGGGATCGCCCAACGGGACGGCCCTGCTGACAGCCCTCGGCGGGTCTACCGGCTCGGGATCAGGCGGTTCTGGGTCCGGTGGTTCCGGATCAGGCGGTTCGGGATCAGGTGGCTCGGGGTCAGGCGGGTCGGGATCGGGTGGTTCGGGCGGTTCCGGATCGGGCGGCTCTGGGTCAGGTGGCTTCGGGCCGGGCGGTTCGCCGCCTGGGAAAAAGAAGCACCACAAGCATCACAAACACTCAGAGCGTTGGTAGCCAGAGTCAGCGCAATTCGTGGGAGAAATTCGTGCGAGCCTCAGCCGGATTTCTCCCCCGACCTGCCTCGCCCGAGTGTTTTACGACACTCGGCGTCGGAAACGTGGCCCAGTTTGGCTCAGACCTGCCCGAACTGCGAAGAAAATGCTTGCGTCTTTCGCCGGGCGTCCGGAAGTAGCCTGCTCCGCTTTTTCCTGGCATCGGAAGGCCGTCGCCGTTCGGCGTTCTGCCCGCCAGAAGGTTCGGTTAAAAGCCCGAGTATTTGCGAATCCTGAGCTGGTGGCCACGCGATGCACCGGCAGATCGGTTTCAATCAGCAGCCGCTTTGCCCGATCCAGACGGCAGCGAGTGATCTCCGAAAGGATGGAGCGCCCAGTCGCGCGAGTGAAGCGTCGTTCCATCGTTCTCCTGCAGACCCGCAGCTCTTCAACGACGTCAGGCACCCCGATCGGCTGTCCGGCATGGTCCTTGATGAAGCGCAGCGCCGCCACTACCAGAGGATCGTCCTGAGCGATCACCTCGCTTGACCGCCGGGCGACCACCGCCACCGGCTTGACGAGCACCGTGTCATGGGGTTTCGGTTGGCCGGACATCATCGCCTCAAGCGACATGGCTGCTTCATAGCCGGCTGCCTCCAGATCCAAGGCAACGCTGGAAAGAGGTGGTTCGGAGAGTTCGCAGAGAAGCTCGTCATTGTCCACTCCCACCACGGCAACATCATCCGGCACGTGGAGTCCAGCGGTCGCGCACGCCTGCAGCACTTCGCGGCCGCAAGCGTCATTGCACGCCATCACCCCGACGGGTTTGGGGAGAGACTTAAGCCAGCCTTCAATGAGGGGCCGCTCGTGCTCCGAGGTTTGAATCCAGTCCGGCCTTTGAAGCCAGTTGGCGTACTGAATATGCAAGGGGTGGCAATCGAAGCCTGCTGCAGCCAGACATTGGACGAAGGCTTGCTCGCGTAGGCCGGACCAATTGCAGGCGCTGAAACCGCAGTACGCGAAATGGGGGAGACCTTGTTCCATCAGATGTTGAGCTGCTATTCGGGCGATGGCGGGCGAGTCGGTCCGAATTTCGCCGAAATCCTGCTCGTGGTGGTCCCAGGCCATCTCCTCCAGTGACGAGGCTACAACAGGCAGCCCAGTGGCCCTGATAAGTTCTGCCATCTTCGGCGAGTGAATGCGGGCGATGATCCCATTTCCGGCCCATGAGTTGGCTTTGGGCAAAACCGGCTCCAAGTGTCCGGGGCTGATGTAGACGGACCACGGTCCGTGAAGGCGGGCATATTTAACGACGCCGCGCAGCAGGCCTCGCCCATATTCTGTAGACGTTTCAAGCAAGAGCGCAACCCGAGGGACTCGAAGCATCGTAAGTCCTCCTTGAAGCCGAGGGATAGTCGACTTCAATTACCCTATGCGAGCTGTCGCAAAGATGGCTTCCGATCGTCACACGGGAAGCGGCATCAACTAATGTTGCGCGTTTTGCAAGGTAATGGCAAGAGTGCAATGAGCCGAGATGTCGCAAAGTGTCTATACTTTTGTGCAATTTGGTGACTAGACAACCCTGTGTGTGAATATTAGCATCGGTCTTTTCAATGGCTGCGATAAATCGTTCACGCTACTTCGGACGTTCATCGCAGCGCATGACTGTCCTCACTGAACGCTCAAAATTGCGCAAGTCGGGTACTGGGTCTTATTCCTGATACTGCTTTAGGGAGGATCCATGCAGGACACTCGCGACTTCATTCGCTCCTTAGGACGCTAGCGTTCGCCGCGCTCCTTCTGACCCTATCAGCTTGCAGCTTGTTCGCGCAGGAACTCGGATCGATTGTAGGGACCGTTACCGACCCCAGCGGCGCTGCTTTGCCGGGGGTCGCCATGACCGTAACGAACCAAAGCACCGGCGTCGTGGTGAGGAGCACGACAACTAATGCCGCCGGCAACTACGTGGCCGCAGACCTGCCGCCTTCAGTTTACAGCGTGAAGGCAGAGAAGACAGGATTTCAATCTGCCGTGCACAACGAGATCGCACTGGAAGTCCACGGGACCGTGCGCGCTGACCTCCAGTTGGGCTCTCGGCTCGGTCACCCAGGAGGTCACCGTCACCGCCCCGGTGGTACACTTGCAGACCGACACGGGCACCGTCAGCCATACGATCTCGGCTAACAACATCGCCACGATTGACACGAACGGCCGCAGCATCATTCAGCTCGCCACGCTGCTCCCCGGGGCAGCTTCCACCCTGCCCTCGTTCAACACGCCCGTCGGCGTTACGGCCAACACCGGTATTGCCTTCAACGGGAACGCGCCTGACCACAACGTCTGGTCAGTCGACGGCGTGGAAAACTACGACCGCGGCTGTGGTGGCTGCATGGAAGTGATTCCTGACCAGGATGCCATCCAGGAATTCACGGTTCTTACCAGCAATGCCGGGCAAGACGTGGGACACGGCTCTGCCGGCCACATCCAGATGGAGATCAAGAGCGGCGGCAGCCAGTTCCACGGCGAGGGTTTTGAATTTGTCCGTAATACCTCACTGGACGCTTCCTCCTTCTACGCCAACGCCAGCGGCGTCTCCAAGCCTACCATCCGGTACAACATCTTCGGCTTTAACATCGGCGGGCCGATCGGCAAACCCGGGCACGAGAATAAAACCTTCTTCTTCTTCGAGGGCGATTGGCGCCGGCTCTCCCAGGGCTCAACCATTCACACGCCGGGGGTACCCATGGACTGGTCAACTCAGGCTCTTTTCGACACGGGTCCTGTGATCCTCAATCACGCTGTCTCCTTCCCTTGTCCCGGGGCGGCCACGACCACCTGCTACCAGCCCTTCACTAACAACCAGATTCCTAACGCGATGCTCGACCAGAACGCCGTGCAACTGGGCAAGCCAAATTTCATCTTTCCCACTCCCAACAGTGGCAGCTTCTACACGGCCACGCCGTCGCCTCCGACAAAGGTGAACGAGCAGATCGTTCGGGTTGACCATCAGTTTTCAGACAAGACCTCCCTGATGGGACACTACATCCGCGACGGCATCGACCAGACGTTTCCCACGACGTTGTGGAGCGGCGACAGCTACCCTTCCGTGGGCACGGATTTTCTCAATGAGCCGCAGTCCTTCCTCGTGAAGCTGACCCGCAGCATCAGTTCTTCCTTGCTCAACGAGGCGCAAATCAGTTACAACCGGCAACCGCTCACGCTGCTGCCTACCGGCACCTATCAACTCCCGTCGGGCGTCAACATTACACCGGTCTATCCTGGAGTTAACACGGCAAACCGCATTCCGACGCTCAACATGTCCGGATCGGCGCTGGGAACAACCTACGATGTCGCCTCTTGGCCGTGGCACAACGTCCTCAACACCTGGACCGCGCGAGACTCGCTTACCGAGATCACAGGAAACCATTCTCTTAGCTTCGGCGGCGAGTACCAGTGGTATGAGAAGCAGCAAGAGCTGTTCGGAAACACCCAGGGAAACTACACGTTTAACGGCAGCGCCACGAACGGCAGCTATGTGGGTCCCGGAGGACAGATTCTTACCACGCCGGGCAACGAGTTCGCCGACTTCCTGCTGGGCAAGGCCTACAACTACACTCAGCTCCAGGTCCAGAACACCCCCACTTACCTCAACTGGTACCTCAGTCCGTGGATCGGTGACTCATGGAAGGTGCGTCCTGACCTGACCCTGAACTATGGATTGCGGTGGGAGCTCATGCCGCACGCGCGCGAGCATCGTAATCAGATATCGGTCTTCCGGACCAACCTCTTCGATTCCGCCGATGTCCCACAATTCAATCCGGACGGTAGCCTTGTGCCGGGCAGCAGCGCAGCCTTCGTTAATGGCATCTATCAGAACGGCATTGGCATCGCCGGGCAGAACGGCATCCCGGACAGTTTGGTGGATAATCACTGGGCCAATTTCGACCCTCGGTTCGGATTTGCCTGGCAGCCCAGGGCTCTGAAGGACACGGTGATCCGGGGCGGCTACGGCATCTTCTACGAGAACATTCAGGGGAATGACATCTACAACGTCGCCCCCAATCCTCCGTTCTCGAACAACGCTTCAATTTACAACACCTCGTTCAGCAGTCCGGGCGGCGCTGCGGGAACGATCTTTCCTGCCGGTCTGCAGGCCTATGATCCGCGCTATCTGCAGCCCTATACCCAGCAATGGAGCTTCGGGGTGCAGAGGCAGCTTGAATCGCGGATCATGGCTTCGCTGACTTACGTGGGTTCGAAGGGGACGCACCAGGACATCAACGTGAATATCAACCAGCCGTTCGCTCCGGTTACCAGCGGTCCCCTCAACCTAGGGCGCCCGTACCTGGGCTTCGCCAATATTAACTGGTACCAGAACGCGGTCAATACCACTTACAACAGTCTACAGGCCAGCGTGCGCTTTACGGGCTGGCGTGGGCTCACCGCCGGCATGAGCTACACCTACTCCCACTGCTTAGACTTCACCGACGGCGATGTTGGAGGCACCATCAACAACGCGTATAATGTGGGTGCAGAGTACGGCAACTGCGGTTTTGACATCCGGCACGACTTCATCTTCAATTACACCTATAACCTGCCGTTCTTCAGCTCTGACACCGGGGCGAAAGGGAAGTTGCTCGGTGGGTGGGAGCTATCAGGCATCACTTCTTTCTTCACCGGAAGACCGTTCAGCGTGGGGTTCAGCGGCGATCCGGCGCATTGCGGCTGCGGCGGATATCGCGCCAACGTGATTGGAAATCCAAACAGTGGGCTTCGCAACGCAGCGCAATGGTTCAACCCGGCCGCTTTTGCGGCGATACCCGACGGGGAATTCGGAAACGGCGGCCGCGACATCGTGTACGGCGCCAGCATCAACAACTGGGATATGTCCCTGTTCAAGAATTTCAGGGGGATCCCGTTTCCAGGTTCGAAGGAAGGAGCCACCATTCAGATCCGCGCTGAATTTTTCAACGCCTTTAACCATACGCAGTTCAACGGCTACCAAACGACCTTCGGAACGCCCGGTTTTGGCGCCCCAAACTCCACGCGGGATCCACGCGAGGTCCAACTAGGCGCGAAGTTCATGTTCTGAGTTCTATCAAGTGGCTGCTTATTCTCCTCTGCCAGCCTTGGCCCACCCGAGGTTGGCAGAGGTTTATTAACCTTCGCTTCCTCCGTCCCGCCCGATCCTGCGCGGTGTGCTCTCTCGCTTGCTACGGGAACCCAGTTCCTGCGCAGCGCCGATGGCTTTGCCAGGGTGCTGGTTGACGGCAAAGCGCTCGCGCAGGAATTCGGAACCCACGGAGTCAAAGCGAAGGTCGGGCGCGTGCACCTGGAAAAGGGGCAGAAGGTCGCGCTGAGGGTGAACTACGGAAATATGGGCGGAGGCCAGCCTCGCGCACAGTTGATCTGGGCGAAGGTGAACAACGCGCCTTCGCCGGAAGCCGTGGCGGCGCGAGGAATGCCGACGTCGTGATTGCCGCCGTCGGGATCACCAGCGAACTCGAAGGCGAAGAGAGGCCGGTGAACGAACCCGGTTTTCTCGGTGGAGACCGCACCAGCATCGATCTGCCCGCACCCGAAGAAGCTCTCATCGCCGGCGGCGAATACACCATCAGCATTGGCGGCGGACAGCCTGATACCGGAGCACCGGGCGTCACCGGGCACTTCCGTGTTGAAGGCCAAGTCGATTTACCAGAGTAGCTGGGCCGGCTGGCGCAGAGTGAAACTGTAGCGGCGGTCTGTGACCGCCGGTCGGCGCTCATAGAGCGCCGCTACAACCTATGTCCCCGTGACTAGACGTCCGATTGGCATGGAATCGCAACAAACGTGTGACCGCCGGTCGGCGCTCATAGAGCGCCGCTGCAACCTATGTCCCCGTGACTAGACGTCCGATTGGCATGGAATCGCAACAAACGTGTGACCGCCGGTCGGCGCTCATAGAGCGCCGCTACAACTTCCGTCGTCCTGTTATAAGAAGCGGGCGGGACGCCCGCGCTCCCAGGATTCTATCTCGCCGTTTGGGCGCACGCATCGTCGGCTGACACAACGCGAATAAAGTGATCAGACATGCTAAACGGGGAAAGGGGGATCTGGCACTTCGGCATGTGACAGGTGACGCAATCCCGCTTTCCGACCGGGCACACTTTGCCTGAATGCGCGGCCGCCGCCGAGCCGCCGGATGTGCTCTGCTTGCTGCCTGAAGAGTGACAAGCAATGCAGGCCTGGTCGTAAGCCGCTGAGCCGCGCGCAAGAGGCTGATGCGGATTGTGGCAGTTGAGGCAGGTGATGCGCTGCGACATAATCCAGCACTGGCTCAGCTCCAACCGATAAGGTTCATAATGAACCGTCTCCAGGCCGTGAAGGCCTTTCGCCTGCACCCGCAACGACGTGCGATGGCAGGCGCCGCAAAAGTCTTCTACGTCTGATGGACCCAGCGAGGCCGGATTGAAAATATACGTGGCCGGCTCTTTAGCAGGACGCTGAGGAACGGGATCTCGGGCCTCGGAAGGGCGGGGCTTCAGCCCCGCCGTACCGAGCCCCGAATTGTAACCTATTGAAGAAGTGAGAATGCGTTCTACGGCGGGGCTAAAGAGTTTGTGTGAGAACTCGCGCCGCCCGAGATTCTCTTTCGCAGTGTAAGCGCGGAGACGTGGCAATGATCCCCTTCAACGTTTCGCAAACTCGATCCTCGCTCGACCCAGCCCGACGGCGGAGG